>Ga0187889_10000379_pt1 | contig 53939 bp, 46 predicted proteins | sample June2016WEW_7_10_2_FD_132992 | JGI IMG/M metagenome (GOLD analysis project Ga0187889, IMG submission 132992) | Peatland microbial communities from SPRUCE experiment site at the Marcell Experimental Forest, Minnesota, USA - June2016WEW_7_100 | ecosystem: Environmental > Terrestrial > Soil >... | reverse complement strand
GCGCCCAAGGGGTGGGAGACGGCACCCACGGAGCGCGGAAGCGTAGAGTACGGAGGCCGCGTGCAGCTGCCCGTGCCGGCGGGGGAAGTGGGCGCGACCTACCATCACCGGAGTGCCGACCTCCAGGGCCTGGCCGGTGCGGTCCCCGAGGACCGGTACGCCCTGGACGGCAGGTGGAACCTCGGGATCGGGCTCTGGGGCGAGGGGGCGCTGGTGCACCAGCGGACGGTGGCCCTCCCGTCGACCTACCAGCGCTTCTGGTCGGTCGGGGCCGACTACACCATCGGCGTGGGGAACGGACTCTACGTCCTGGCCGAGCAGGCGCGGTTCGATACGCCCGCCACGTCGTTCGGCGGCGGCCCAGGCGCCGCGTTCTCCGGGCTCCTGATGAACTATCCCGTGGGGATCGTGGACCGGGTATCGGCGATGGTGTATCGCAACTGGACAGCGAGGCAGTGGTACCGGATCCTCACCTGGCAGCGCACCTACGACGTCTGGACGTTCTACCTCCTCGCCTTCTGGAACCCGGCGCAGCCGCTGGGGTTGGGGCTGGGGGCCGGGACCCAGACGCAGACCTTCGCCGGGCGCGGTCTTCAGCTCATGGCCGCGTTCAACTACTGATGGGACAGCTCATGGCGGATGCAGTCTGCATCAAGGCGTCGCAGCTCGAGAAGCGGTACACGCTCGGGGCCAGCACGCTCATGGCGCTGGATGGGATCGATCTGTCCATCGCGCAAGGCGAGTTCGCCGGCGTGGTGGGCCCCAGCGGCTCGGGGAAGACCACGCTGCTCAACATTTTCGGGTCCCTCGATGCCCCCTCCGGCGGACGCGTCGAGGTGCTCGGCGCCGACATCGCGCGGCTCTCGCACCGCGAGGCGGCCCGGCTCCGGAACCATCACATCGGGTTCATCTTCCAGACCTTCAACCTGCTGCCGGTCTACACGGTGTTCGAGAACGTCGAGTTCCCCCTGCTGCTCCGGGGCATCGACGCGGGCCGGCGGCGGAAGATGGTGATGGATACGCTCGAATGGGTTGGGCTCGCGGACCGCGCGGACTCGCGGCCGGCGCAGCTTTCCGGCGGACAGAGCCAGCGCGTGGCGATCGCCCGCGCCGTCGTCAAGCAGCCGGAGATCGTGCTCGCCGACGAGCCCACGGCGAACCTGGACGCCGAGAACTCGCACCACATCATGCGGACGATGGTGCAGCTCAACCAGACGCTGAAGGCGACGTTCGTGTTCGCGACGCACGACGAGAAGGTGATCGGCTACCTCCGCCGGAAGATCACGCTGGTGGACGGCCGGATCGCTGCGGACGCGCGGGTGTAGCGCCGTGCTGATCGTCCGGCTCGCCCTGCGCAACCTCCTGGGAGCGGGTCTCCGGACCTGGCTCAACGTCGTTGCGCTCTCGTTCTCCTTCGTGGTGATCGTCTTCCTCCAGGGGATGTACGACGGGATGAACGAGCAGGCGGTGCACGCGTCCGTCGCCGCGCGGTACGGCGGCGGGCAGTACTGGCAGGCGGCATACGATCCCTACGACCCGCTGACGCTGCCCGACGCGCACGGGCCCGTCCCCCCGGTCTTGGATTCGCTGATTCGGCTCGGCCAGGCGACGCCCATTCTGGTCCGCCAAGCGACGATCTACCCCGCGGGGCGGTTCCGCGGCGTCGTCCTCGACGGCATCGCGCCCGACCAGGGCATCCTGAGCATTCCCTCCGCCGCGCTCCAGGGCCGCGGGGAGGTGATCCCGGCCGTCCTCGGCGCACGGATGGCCAAGAGCACCGGGCTCAAGCCGGGGGACGAGGTGACGGTGCGGTGGCGCGACGTGCACGGCACCTTCGACGCCGCAGACCTGCAGATCGCGCAGGTGATGCGGACCACGGTCCAGGAGATCGACGTGGACCAGGTCTGGGTGCCGCTCGAAGCGCTGCGTCGCCTGACGGACATGCCGGGCCAGGCGACGCTGGTCGTGCTGCGCCCGGGCACACCCGGTCCCGGCGCCGTGCCCGGCTGGAGCTTCCGGGATCTCCGGTACCTGCTGCGCGACATCCGGGCGCTGATACGCAGCAAGTCGATCGGCGCCAGCGTGCTGTTCCTCGTCCTGCTGTTTCTCGCGATGCTCGCGATCTTCGACACCCAGGTCCTGTCGATTTTCCGGCGCAGGCGGGAGATCGGCACGCTGATGGCGCTCGGCATGACGCGCGCGCGGGTGATCGAGCTGTTCACCGTCGAGGGAGCGCTGCACGGCGCTCTGGCCGCGCTGGTCGCCGCGGTGTACGGGCTGCCGCTGCTCGCCTGGGCCGCGATCAAGGGCTACGGCATGCCGCAGGGGACGGACAGCTTCGGCATCGCCGTCGGGGAGCGGATCTTCCCCGTATATCCGGCCGCGCTGGTCGCCGGGACCACGGTACTGGTGCTGCTGGTCACCACAATCGTCAGCTTCCTGCCCACGCGGCGGATCGCGAAGCTCAAGCCCACGGACGCCCTGCGCGGCAGGATGTCGTGATCCGCTTCCTCCTCAAGGGCCTGCTGCGCGATCGGTCGCGGTCCCTGTTCCCGGTGCTCATCGTCGCGGCGGGCGTGATGCTCACGGTGTTCCTGTTCGCCTGGATGCGCGGCGTCGAGGCGTCGGTGCTCCAGTCCACCGCCCACTTCACCTCCGGCTACCTGCGCGTGACAACCAGAGCCTATGCGGCCGAGGCCGACCAGCAGCCCAACGACCTGGCGCTGCTCGGCGCGGACTCCCTGCTCGCCGCCTTGCGGCAGGGCGAAAGCGACCTGCTCTGGACGCCGCGCATCACGTTCGGCGGCCTGCTCGACGTGCCGGATGCGCACGGGGAGACCCGGGCCCAGGCGCCGGTGGCCGGCCTCGGCGTGGACCTCCTCTCCCCGGGGAGCCCCGAGCCCGCGATGCTCCGCCTCGCCGCTGCGCTGGTGCGCGGGCGCCTGCCCGCCCGGCGCGGCGAGATCCTCATCTCCGACGAGCTCGCGCGGCGCCTGGACGTCCGGCCGGGCCAGGTGGCCACGCTCATCGGCTCGACGATGAGCGGCGCCATGGCGCTCGCCAACTTCACCGTCGTGGGAACGGTGCGGTTCGGCGTGGGCCCGATGGACCACGGCGCGATGATCGCCGACGTGGCGGACGTGCAGTCGGCGCTCGACATGGAGAACGGCGCGGCAGCGATTCTGGGATTCTTCCGGGACGACCTCTATCACGAGCGCCAAGCCGATTCGGCCGCCGCGCGCTTCAACGCCGCCCACCGGTCGGCGGACCCCTATGCGCCGGTGATGGAGACGCTGCGCGAGGCCAGCGGTCTCTCGGATCTCCTGGACTACATCACGGCCGTGCTCGACGCCCTCATCGGCTTCTTCGTGCTCGCGATGTCCATCGTGCTCTGGAATGCGGGGCTGATGGGGAGCCTCCGGCGCTACGGGGAGATCGGCGTGCGGCTCGCGGTGGGCGAGGACCAGGGGCACATCTACCGGGCCATGCTGGTGGAGTCGGTCGCCATCGGGCTCGTGGGCTCGCTGCTGGGGACCGCGATCGGCCTCGGCGCCGCCTGGTTCCTGCAGATCCACGGCATCAACGTACGCTCGCTCCTCCGGGACAACACGATGATGATGGAGGACGTGCTCCGCGCGCGCGTGACGCTGGGGGCGGCCCTGATCGGCTTCGTCCCGGGCCTCCTGGCGACGGTGCTGGGCGCCGGCATCTCCGGCATCGGCATCTACCGGCGCCAGACGTCCCAGCTGTTCAAGGAGCTCGAAGCATGAGAACGCTCTGGGGCTTCGCGCTCCTCCTCAGGGCCGGCGCGCTCGTCGCGCAGACGCCCTCGGGCGACGAGGTGCTGCGGCGGGTAGACCAGAACATGTTCGCCGAGAGCCGCATCGTCGTCTCGCAGATGATCATCCACGGCCGGCGCGAGACCCGCACGGTCGAGTCGAAGTCCTGGCAGCGTGGGACCACGGATGCGTACACCGAGTACCTCGCCCCGGCCCGCGAGAAGGGCACGAAGATGCTGAAGCTGGGAGACGACCTCTGGACGTACGATCCCGGCACCGACCGGACGATCATGATCTCCGGCAGCATGCTGCGGCAATCGGTGATGGGCTCGGACCTCTCCTACGAGGACATGATGGAGGATCCGCGGCTGGCGCACTCCTATACCGCTGCAGTCACCGGCACCGAGACGGTGGACGGTCGTTCCTGCTGGGTCGTGAGCCTCACGGCAAAGGTCGAGGGCCTGGCGTACGAGACCAGGCGGCTCTGGGTGGACGCAGAACGCTTCGTGCCGCTCCGGGAGGACCTGTACGCGAAGAGCGGGAGACTGCTGAAGACGATCCACTTGAGCGAGGTGCGGGAGGTCCAGGGCCGCTGGGTCCCGGTCCACGCGCTCTACCGCGACGTCCTCAAGGAGGGCGCAGGAACCGAGTTCGTCATCGAGTCGGTCGCCTTCGACGCCGCCCTCCCCGGCTACCTCTTCTCCAAGGCGGCGCTGCGGAAGTAGGCGGGGCCGGCCCCTACACGTCCAGGTTGCGGACGAACTTGGCGTGCTCCTCGATGAACTTGCGCCGCGGCTCGACCTCGTCGCCCATCAGCACCTCGAAGATCTGGCTCGCCTCGAACGCGTCCTCCATCTCGACTTTGAGGATGGTCCGCGTCGCCGGATCCATCGTCGTCTTCCAGAGCTGGTCGGGGTTCATCTCGCCGAGTCCCTTGTAGCGCTGGATCACGACGTTGCGGCGGGGCGCGGCCTTCCCGTCGCCCGGGAGCTCCTCACCGGCAGCTTCGGCTTCGTCCGAGCTGACGACCGCCGCGCCGCCGTTGGACAGGCGTTTCACGTACTCGTCCCGCTCGGCCTCGTCGAAGGCGTAGTACTCCTCCTTGGCGCGCGCGACGCGGAACAGGGGCGGCTGCGCGATGTAGATGTACCCGGCGTCGATCAGCTGCTTCATCTCCTTGTAGAAGAAGGTGAGCAGCAGCGTGCGAATGTGCGCGCCGTCCACGTCGGCGTCGGTCATGATGATGATCTTGTGGTAGCGCGCCTCCTGGATGTTGAAATCCTCCGACACGCCGGTCCCGATCGCCGTGATGATGGTGCGGATCTCCTCGTTCGAGAGGATCTTGTCGATCCGCGCCTTCTGCACGTTGAGGATCTTGCCGCGGAGCGGGAGGATCGCCTGGAACTGGCGGTCGCGCCCCTGCTTCGCCGAGCCGCCGGCGCTGTCGCCCTCCACCAGATAGATCTCGCACATCGCGGGATCGGTGAGCGAGCAGTCGGCCAGCTTGCCCGGCAGGATGCCGCCTTCCAGCCCGCTCTTCTTCCGCACCAGGTCGCGCGCCTTGCGCGCCGCCTCGCGTGCCAGCGCCGCCGAGGCCGCCTTCTCGATGATGACGCGCGCCACCGGCGGGTGCTCCTGCAGCCAGCTGGAGAGCAGGTCGTTGACGACGCTCTTCACGATGCCCTCGACCTCGCTGTTGCCGAGCTTGGTCTTGGTCTGCCCCTCGAACTGCGGCTCGCGCACCTTGACGGAGAGCACCGCGGTCAGCCCCTCGCGCACGTCGTCGCCCGAGAGGGTGAAGTCCGCCTTCTTGAGCGCGCCCATCTGCTTCGCGTATTCGTTGATCGTCCGCGTCAGCGCCGACTTGAAGCCGGTCAGGTGCGTGCCGCCCTCGTGCGTGTTGATGTTGTTGACGAAGGTGAGCGTGTTCTCCGTGTAGCCGTCGTCGTACTGCAGCGCGAGCTGGACGTCCACGTCGTCGCGCACGGCCTCGATGGCGATCGGCTTGGGATGCAGCGGCTTCTTGGTCTGGTTGAGCCACTGGATGAACTCGACCAGGCCGCCCTTGTAGAAGAAGGTCTCCTGGCGCTCCTGGCCTTCCCGCTCGTCGGCGAAGGTGATGGTGAGGCCCTTGTTGAGGAACGCCAGCTCCCGGAGGCGGCTCGCGAGGATGTTGTAGTCGAACCGGGTCTCGGTGAAGATCGTGGTGTCGGGCTTGAAGCGGACGATCGTCCCCGTGCCCTTCACCTTCTCGCGCAGGTTGAGCTTCTTCACCGTTTCGCCGCGCGCGAACGCCATGTGGTAGCGCTGGCCGTTGCGGTCCACGCACACCTCGAGCCGCTCCGACAGCGCGTTCACCACGGAGATGCCGACGCCGTGCAGGCCGCCCGACACCTTGTAGGTGTTGCGGTCGAACTTCCCGCCCGCGTGCAGGACCGTCAGCGCCAGCTCGACGCCCGGGATCTTCTCCGTCGGGTGGAGGTCCACCGGGATGCCGCGTCCGTTGTCCTTCACCGTGACGCTGTCGTCGGGGTGGATGTTCACCTCGATCCGGTCGCAGAAGCCGGCCAGCGCCTCGTCCACGGAGTTGTCCACGACTTCGTAGACGAGGTGGTGGAGTCCGCGCGAGCTGGTGGACCCGATGTACATCGCGGGACGGCGGCGGACTGCCTCGAGCCCCTTGAGGACCTGGATCTGCTCGGCGTCGTAGCCTGTGGGTGCTGGCTTTGCCATTGGAGTCCTTGTTTCGGGGTCCGGGGTCCGGGTCCGGGGTCAGGGTCTCCCGGACCCCGGATCCCGGGCCCCGGATTCCGTTATCGCACGATCCTCAGCGATGCCACGGTCTTCTGCGGCGGCGACAGGCGCAGCTGCACCGGCGCCGCTTCCAGGGCGACGAAGCGCGGCTCCTCGAGCGGCGCCACGATGCCGGCGGGCTCGGTGCGCCGCTGCCACTTCCGCCGGAGCCGGAGGAAGCGGCGCTCGAGCCGCGCGCGGTCCGCCGACAGCCGCTCCGGCAGGACGCGCCACGCGCCCGCGAACAGCGCCGCCTCGACGGGCGTCGCGGCCGCGTCCGCCTCGCCGCTGAACCACGACAGCAGGACGTCGTGGTCGTGGATCTCGCCGAGGCAATCCTGCAGGTCGCGCGTCAGCGTGCGCTCCTCGTCGAAGGCGAGCCCGCAGGTCTCGGCGTGGAAGTCCAGCACGTAGCGCAGCCGCTTGACCGCGATCCGCAGCGCGTGCAGGTCCGCGGCCGCGGGCGCGCGCTCGGTCATTCCGCGGTGCGCCGACACCCGCCGCGCCTCGCGGTGGATCCGGTCCGCGAGGAACCGCGCGGCCATGGCGTCCTCGTCGCCGCTCTTCCTGAACCGCGGCCGGCGCGCGCGCTCCTGGAGCGCGGCCTTCAGCTTCGCGTAGCGCCCGCCCGCCAGCATCGCCTTGAGCCTCCGCTGCGCGCGCCAGCGCCGCTCCTTCAGCGCCGCCACGAGGTCCTCGAGCCGTGCCGCCTCCACCCCCGCCAGATGCGGCAGGTGCCGCTCCTCGAGCAGGGAGGCGATCACGTCGAGGTCGCGCACCCGCCCCAGTGCCCGCGCCAGCCAGCGCAGCCGGGCGCGGCCGGCGCGCCTCCCCGGCCGCAGCACGTTCGCGAAGAGCGCCAGCGCCGCCCGCAGCCGCCGCGTCTGCACCCGCATCTGGTGGACGGCCTCGGTCTCGCCGCGCCGCGCCCCCTTCTCGAAGCGCACCAGGTCCCGCACCTGCCGCGCGACGATCCGGCTCGCCGCCTGACGGACGGTGAGCGCCGGGGCGGGGGAGAGCATCTGGCTCATCGCCGCGGCCGCCGGCGCGTCAGCGCGTCCGCCGGCGTCTCGGTCCCCACCAGCCAGCGGATCCGCTTGATCCGCCCCGCCGCGCGACCGGTGTTGATCAGGGCCAGGACCTCGGGCGTCATCAGCGACAGCTCCTGCCTCCAGGCGCTCGACTGCACCCGCACGAACATCGTGCCGTCGGACGTGACGGACTCGGGCGTCGCCGCGTGCGCGATCCGCTCGCCGACCAGCGCCGGCCAGGCGTTGACGACGTCCGCCTGCCCGAGCCGATCGGCCAGTCCGGCCGACTTGAGAAAGCCGGCCAGCGCCTCGCCAAGCTTCGTGGGCTTGCCCCTGCGCGCCGCGGTCACGCTTCGATCCGTCCGTCCTCGATCCGCCACTTGGGAAGCCTGCTCACCGCCGCCGGCATCTCGCCGTCCCGCGGCACCGTCGCGAACACCTGGCTGCCGCGTTCGGCGAGCCCAGAGACCATGGCGCCCAGCCGCGCGCTGCGCGCCGCGTCCAGCTCGGCGAAGGCGTCGTCGAGACAGAGGATCGGGAGCGCTCCCGCGCGGTCGCCCGCCTCCGCCAGCGTCTCGGCCTCGACCAGGCGCAGCGCCATCGCCGCCGTACGCCACTGGCCCGCCGACCCGTAGACCCTGAGGTCACGCCCGCCCAGCAGGAGTCGCAGATCGTCGCGGTGCGGCCCCACCGACGTGCGCCCGTGGGCCAGGTCCCGCTCGCGCGAGCGCTCCAGCGCCACGGCCAGCTCCTCCTCGCTCGCGGTGTTCCGCGACGCGTAACAGAGCTCGGAGTCGGCGCTCTCGCCGATCGCGCGGCAGTGCTCGCCGTAGCGCGCCGCCCACCGCTCGGCCCATCCCCGCCGCGCCGCCGCGACCCTGGAGCCCGACCGCGCGAGCAGCGCCTCCCAGTCGGCGACGTCCGCCCCGGCGCGGCACCGGTGCCGCACGGCCCGCCGGTACTCGCCCAGCGCCTCGACGTACCCCGGCACCACCAGCGACAGAAGCACGTCCAGGTAGCGCCGCCGCTCCCGCGCCCCGCCCGACACCAACTGCGCGTCGTCGGGGCTCAGGACCACGCCCCGCACGATCCCGATCGCCTCCGCAAGCCGCTGTGCGGGCAAGCCCCCCACGGCGACCCGCTTCTCCTTCGTCCGGGCGTCGTAGCCGACCGCGACGGTCTTCTCGCCCTGCGCCTGGACGTGGAAGCCCGGGTCCCCGAACCGCACCAGCTCGCGATCGAGCGCGCCGCGGAACGACCGGAACACCTCGCCGTAGAGCAGGGCCTCGAGGAAGCTCGTCTTGCCGTGCCCGTTCCGACCCACCAGCACCAGACCCGGCGGCGGCAGCTCCAAGTCGGCGTCCGCGAGGTTGCGGAACGCCTGCACGGAGAGCCGCTGGATCCGCGCTACCGCGGCGCCACCCTGGGGGCCTGCATCACCATTTCGGACAGGCCCCGTTCGCGGGCCGGTTTGGGGGGTCGAAACACGTGAGGAAAGATAGGCAGAAAACCCATTCAAATCAAGGATTTACCCCCATTCGGCCGGGGGCGGCCGGCGGGCCGGAAGGGGCCCGCCGGAGGCCGTCTCGCACATCACATTTCTTGTCTATTTCATCCGGCCCGATTTGTGACCCCGCGGGCCCGGCGCGCCCTACCTGCCGCGGAACGCAGCCGCGCGCTTTTCGAGGAAGGCGGAGAGGCCTTCCTTCATGTCCTCGGTGGCGGCGACGAGGCCGAAGGCGTCGGCCTCCAGCTCGAGCCCCTCCTCGAGCGTCATCTCGAGGCCGCGGTGCACGGCCTCGATCACCAGCTTCACCGCCACGGGTCCGTTCGCGAGGATCGTGCGCAGCAGCTGCTCCGCGTCGGCGAGCAGCTGGTCCTGCGGCACGACCTTGCTGACCAACCCGATGCGGAGCGCCTCGCGGGCGTCGATTGTCTCGCCCGTGAGGAGGAGGTGCAGCGCGTTCCCCTTGCCGACGATCCGCGGGAGCCGCTGCGTGCCGCCGTAGCCGGGCGTGATGCCGAGCTTGACCTCGGGCTGGCCGAACCTCGCGTTCTCGCTCGCGATGCGAATGTGGCAGGCCATCGCCAGCTCGCACCCGCCGCCCAGGGCGTAACCGTTCACCGCGGCGATCACGGGCTTCCCCATCGTCTCGAAGGCGCGGAGCATCGCCTGCCCGGTGAGCGCGCGCTGGCGGCCGTCCAGGACGCCCTGCTTGGCGAGGTCGCCGATGTCGGCGCCGGCGATGAACCCCTTGGTGCCCGCGCCCGTCACGATGACGCCGCGCACCAGGTCGTCGTTCTTGAGCAGCTGGGCCGCCTGGTGGAGCTGGCTCACGACGTCGTCGTTCAGCGCGTTCAGCTTGTCGGGACGGTTCACGCTGAGCGTCGCGACGCCGTCCCTGACGATGACGAGGAGATTGGGGAAGTTCATGGCGGAAAACCTAGCGCGGGCGTAGGTTGGCCGCCAATGAGGATGCACCCGTTCGCGTGGGCGCCGTCGGGGCGCCTCGCGCTGCTCGACCAGACGCTGCTGCCCGCCGAGGAACGGTGGATCGAGGTGGGCACGGTCGAGGCTCTCGTCGAGGCGCTCCGCTCGCTCCGCGTGCGCGGTGCACCCGCCATCGGCATCACGGCGGCGATGGGGCTGGTCGCGGCGCTCCGGGACACGGCGGCGGCTCCACGCGAGATCTTCCTCGCGGCGGTGGAGCGGGGAGCGGCCCAGATCCGCGCCGCGCGGCCCACCGCGGTGAACCTCGGCTGGGCGCTGGACCGGATGCGGCGCCGCGCGGCGTCTGCCGCTGGTGACGCGCACGCGATCCTGGGCTCGCTCGAGGCGGAGGCGCAGGCGATCTGGGACGAGGACCGGTCCGCGTGCGAGCGGATCGCCGAACACGGCCAACAACTGCTGACGCACGGACGCACGGACGCACAGGAAGACGCCGTCCAGGTCCTCACCCACTGCAACACGGGCTTCCTCGCCACCGGCGGCATCGGCACGGCGCTCGGCATCGTCCATCTGGCGGCGGAGCGCGGGAAGCCGCTCCACGTCTGGGTGGACGAGACCAGGCCGCTGCTCCAGGGGAGCCGGCTCACCGCCTGGGAGCTGCTCAAGGCCGGGATCCCGCACACGGTGATCCCGGACGGCGCCGCCGCGGGGCTGATGGCGCGGGGCGAAGTGGACGTGGTGCTGGTCGGCGCGGACCGGATCGCGCGGAACGGCGACGTGGCCAACAAGCTCGGCACCTATCCGCTGGCGATCGCCGCCCGGCGGCACGGCGTGCCGTTCTACCCGGTCGCCCCATCCTCCTCGTTCGATCCCGCGTGCGCGAGCGGCGACGCCATCGAGATCGAGCAGCGGAGCGCCGCCGAGTTGACGGCCCCCGCCGGAAGCGCGGTGTATAACCCGGCGTTCGACGTCACGCCCGCCGAGCTGATCACCGGATGGGTGACGGAGCGGGGGATCCTGAAGCCGCCGTTCGGAGAGCGAGCATGAGAGCCATTCGATACCACGGGCCGAAGCAGCCGCTGAGGCTCGAGACGCTGCCCAAGCCGACGCCGGGGCCGGGAGAGGTCGTCGTGAAGGTCACGGCCTCCGGGATCTGCCACACCGAGCTGCACTTCCTCAGCGGTCTCCTCAACCTCGGCGTGCACCCGCTGACGCTCGGCCACGAGGTGGTCGGCGTGGTGGACGAGGTCGGCGCGGGGGTGACGACCCCGAAGCCGGGCGACCGCGTGATCCTCTACTACTACGTCGGGTGCGGGCGCTGCGCCCACTGCCTCGTGGGCGACGAGAACCTGTGCGACGCGCTGGTGGCCGAGTACGGCTTCGTTTCCGACGGCGGCTTCGCCGAGTACGCGAAGGTGCCGGCGCGGAACGCGGTGTCGCTCCCCCAGAGCATCAGCGACGAGGCCGCGGCGCCCATCGGCTGCGGCGTGACGACGGCGGTGCACGCGGCTTCGCTGGCGCACCTGGCGGCGGGCGACGTCGCGCTGGTCTACGGCGTCGGCGCGGTAGGCTTCGGGCTGATCCAGCTCGCGAAGCTCTCGGGCGCGGAGGTAATCGCCGTCTCGCGGACGCCCGCGAAGCTGGAGAAGGCGAAGGCGTTGGGCGCCGCGCACGCGCTGAACGCGAAGGACGGGAAGGTGGCCGAGCGGGTGCGGGAGACCACCGGCGGCCATGGGGCCGACGTCGTCTTCGAGCTGGTCGCGACGAAGGAGACGATGGCCGCTTCGACCGGCGCGCTGGCCAAGCGCGGGCGCCTGGTCTTCATCGGCTATTCCGAGGACAGCTACACCGTCCACCCGATCCAGCTGGTGATCACCGAGGCCTCGGTCACCGGCTCGGTTGGGAACACGCTGGACGAGCTCGTGCGCGCGGTGGACCTGGTGGGGCGCGGCAAGATCCGGACGGTGGTGGACCGCGTGATCCCGCTGGGCGAATTCCAGAAGGGGATAGATGCGCTCGCGGCCGGGCAACTCGTCGGCCGCGCCGTGCTGAAGCCGTAGCCTACCAGCCGATACCCACCGCCGCGACGAGCCGCGCATCGAGCTGACCCGGCCTCAGCCGCTGCGTCGGGTCGTCCACCGTCACCAGCTTGAACCAGCCGCCCACATCGATGAAGAGCGGATCGAGCGGCTTGAGGCGCACGCCGACCTCGGCGCCCGGCTCCCAGCCCGTGAAGTTCTGCTTCTGGATGAACTGGCCGGAGCACCCCGGATACGGGCACGGCGCGACCGGAGTGGATCCCGCGAGCGGCACCGCCACCGGCGGATACAGGACCTGCGTCAGCGTGCGCCACTGGTAGCCGACGAACTCGCCGATGTAGACCATCAGTCGCCGGCGCGGGTCGTTCAGGGAGAGCGCGGCAGGGTAGTAACGCACCGCGAAGTCCAGACTCCAGGCCACGTAGCCGGACGTGGCCCCTCCGTTCGCGGTCGGCGGGCAGCCATCCATCGTACAGATGACCGGATCGACCGTCGAGCCAGGAACGTTGGGAGTGGCGTACGACTGGTAGTAGGTCGGCGAGCCGGTGCTGTAGTGGCTCCCGATCAGGCCGACGGTCCAGCGGCCGAAGACCAGCGGCTCGAGGCCGAAGCGCTGACGGTTGCCCACGAGCGCGGCGAGGTCGAAGAACGCGGTCCGCGCCGGCGCCACGGCGGCAACGGGAGCGGGCGGGGCGGTCGAGGGCGCAGGCGTCTGGGCGGCGAGGGACGTGGCGACGAGCAGCGGCAGAAGGGCGAGGCGAAGAGAGCGCATAGGCGCCTCCTAACTCCAACAATGGCCCTCGGCCCCTGTGCTGGCAAGGCCGAACGCCGTCCGTGCCTCCGTGCCCCCGTGCCCGCTGTCATGGGAGAAGTGATTGCGAAACTCAGAGCCGGCGGTAGGATAGAGACAGTCCCCTTTGGAGGCCCCATGCCGGAGACCGAAGTCGGCCAGGTGACGCACTACTTCGACCGCCCCCACGTCGCCATCGTGAAGGTCAGCACCGATGGCTTCGCGATCGGCGACACCATCCACATCAAGGGCGCGCACACCGACATCACCGAGAAGGTGACGTCGATGGAAGTCGAGCATAAGAAGCTGGATGCCGCCAAAGTCGGCGACGAGGTCGGCATCCTCGTGGCCGACCGCTGCCGGACGGGCGACAAGGTCTACAAGGTCACCCCCTAGCCGGCCAGCGCCCGCGTCGCGGCCGCGACGGCCGCGGTGGCCCGCGTCAGGAAGTCGTAGTCGAGCGTCTCCGGCGTGTCGCTGGGCCGGTGGTAATGCGGATTCCTGAGGTCGGCGGTGTCGGTGACCAGCAGCGACGGATAGCCCTGGTCCCAGAAGCGGGCGTTGTCGGAGCGGCGGACGTCCGGTACGAGCCACCCCCGCAGCGGGACCGCTAGGCCCACCACGGCCACTGCGGGCGCCGCCGCTCGCTCGAACGCGGCGAGCAGCTCGCGCGAGAACCAGTCGCCGACCGCCGCGAGGAAATAGCCCCCCTTCGGCATCCGCTTCGCGAACCGCACGCCCACCGGCAGCTTCTGCCGCTCCGACGTGTAGCCCAGCATCTCGAGATTCAGGACTCCCGCGAGCCGACGGCCCGCCGAGCGCAGCATCCGCGCGTGGGCGAGGCTCCCGAGGGCGTAGTGCAGGGGCAGCGCCTGCAATTCCTCGAGATTCCACCCGACGAACTGCACGGTGGCCGCCAGCGGCGCGCCGCGCAGCAGCCGGGCCACCTCCAGCATCGCCGCCACTCCGCTCGCGTTGTCGTCGGCTCCCGGGGTGTTGGCGCGCGAATCGAAGTGCGCGCCGACGACCACCCAGGGACGCGCCGGGTCGGTCCCGTCCCGCGTCGCCAGCACGTTGTGGAACTCGGCGCCGCGCCACTCGAAGAGCTGGCGCTCGACCCGGAGGCCCGCCGAGCCCAGCTCGAGGGCGACGTAGTCCTCCACGGCCCGGAGCGCGTCCGACGCGGCGGCCGGGTGGCGGACCACCGCCAGCGCCCGCACGTCCGCCTCGAGCCGGGCGCGGTCCGGCTGCGGAAGGGCCGGTGGGGCGCCGCCGGGGGCGGGGGGGGCTGGGTCTGGCATATGGTGCGCCTCTTTCTCCATTATTGTGCTCCACTTCGGAGGACTCCATGAGCGCGCGGGCGTTGGTGGTGGCGATGATCGTCCTGGCCGGCTGCGCAAAGCCCCAGCCGTCGGGACAGGCGTCCGCGGCTGACACGTCGAGCACGCACGGCCTCCCGATGATGCAGCAGCGGCTCCTCGAGGCGGCGAACATCGCGCTCCCGCCCGGCGTCGCGCCCGAGAGCCTGCCCCAGCCGAATGCGGCGGGTGCGAAGGCGCTCACCCAGTATTGCACCCAATGCCACGCCCTGCCATCTCCCGCGATGCACGGGTCCGCCGACTGGCCGAGCGTGGCGCGGCGGATGTGGGTGCGCATCGACATGATGGCCGGGGCCCTCGGCATCCAGACGCCCAGCTCCGCTGAGCGCGCCGAGCTGCTCGCCTACCTCCAGAAGAACGCGCTCAAGGTCGCGGCCAACCTCCCTGCCGGCCCGGGGAAGCCGGCTTTCGAGCGCGTCTGCGCCCGCTGTCACGACCTGAACGATCCCAGGATGCACACGGCGCCCGATTGGCCCGTGGTCGTGATGCGCATGGAGCAGGACGCGGAGAAGATGAAGGTGACCGGCATCTCGCGCGCCGACGCCGAGCAGATCATCACGTACCTCCAGGCGGCCTCGACCCGGCGCCGGTAGCCGTGCCGCTCGTCCTCGCGCTCGATCAGGGCACCACGGGGAGCACCGCCCTCGTCGTCGACGAGGGCGGGCGCGTCTTGGGGCGCGGGTATCGCGAGATCACCCAGCATTTTCCGCAGCCGGGGTGGGTGGAGCACGACCCCGAGGAGATCTGGAACGCCACCCTCGCCGCCGGCCGGCAGGCCCTGGCCGCCGCTCGCGCGGCCGGCAGCGACCTCGCAGCCCTCGGGATCACCAACCAGCGCGAGACGACGGTGCTGTGGGACCGCCGCACCGGCGCGGCGCTGCACCCGGCCATCGTCTGGCAGGACCGCCGCACCGCCGCTCGCTGCCGCCGCCTCGACCGGAAGCTGATCGCCCGCAAGACCGGGCTCGTCCCCGACCCGTACTTCTCCGCCACCAAGATCGAGTGGACCCTCAAGAAACTAAAGCCAAGGCTCTCCTCGACGGCGTTCGGGACGGTGGACAGCTGGCTCGTGCACCGGCTGACCAAGGGGGACGCGCACGTCACCGATCCCACCAACGCCTCGCGCACGATGCTCTACGACATCGTCGCGCTGCAGTGGGACGACGCGCTGCTCAGGCTGTTCCGCGTGCCGCGGGAGATCCTCCCCGAGGTCCGGCCGTCGTCGGGCCTCTTCGGCGTCGCCGACGCCGAGTGGTTCGGCGCAGAGGTGCCGATCACTGGGATCGCGGGGGACCAGCAGGCGGCGCTGTTCGGGCAGGGGGGCTTCGCCGCCGGCTCGGCGAAGAACACCTACGGGACCGGCGCCTTCCTCCTGCTCAACACCGGGAAGAAGCTCGTGCGGAGCAGGCGTGGGCTCCTCACCACCGTGGCGTGCGACGCGCGCGGCGGATGCGCGTACGCGCTCGAGGGCTCGGTCTTCATCGCCGGCGCGGCCGTCCAGTGGCTGCGGGACGGCCTGGGCCTGATCGCCGAGGCGAGGGAAACCGAGGCGCTGGCGATGAGCGTCCCCGACAGCGGGGGCGCGGTCTTCGTCCCCGCCTTCGTCGGCCTCGGCGCGCCGCACTGGGAATCGGGGGCGCGCGGGGCGATCTTTGGCCTCACCCGGGGTACTACAAAGGCCCACCTGGTCCGGGCGGCGCTGGAGGCGATGGCGTACTCCACCCGCGAGGTCCTCGACGCGATGACGGCCGACGCGAAAATCCGCCCGCGCGATCTCAAGGTGGACGGCGGGGCCGCGGCGAACGACTGGCTGATGCGCTTCCAGGCGTCGGTCCTCGCGCTCCGCGTCACGCGCCCCGACGTGGTGGAGTCCACCGCGATGGGGGCGGCCGCTCTGGCGGGCCTGGCGACCGGGGTGTGGAAGTCGGCCGCCGAGTTCGCGGCGGCGCGGCACTACACGGTTTTCGAGCCGGGGCGCAGATCGGCCGCAGGCTGGGACGCGTGGCGGCGGGCGATCCGGGCGACATTGTCCTGGGCCAGGGACGACTGACGCCGGGCCTGCGCGGTAACCTGTTGAGGGAATTGCTGTTATGGTTTCCGCAACCGTCTCGTCGCAGTTTGGCCCACGACTTGCGGACTGATTTACTCGGGTATATTGACCATTCACGAGCCTGACGCGGTGTGGAGTCTATGAGAGCTGGCACGAAGTTCATCATCGGTGGCGCGCTGATCCTCGGTTCGGTCGGGTATCTGATGGCGTCGGGGATCAAGGAGACGGGGGTGTACTACCTGACTCCGACCGAGCTGGCCGCGAGGGTCAACACCGACCATTCCTTCTACAACGTCGGGGTCAAGATGGGCGCGCGGGTCGTGAAGGGAACGATCACGCGCGACGTGGCGACGCAGACGATCACCTTCCGCGCGAGCGACGGGGTGCAGTCGTACCCGGTGATCTACCGGGGGCTCGCGCCGGACACGTTCACCGACGAGGTGGACGTGGTGGTCGAGGGGCGGCTGCAGCCCGACGGCACCTTCCACGCGACGACGCTGCTGGCCAAGTGCGGGTCGCGCTACGAGTCGGTGCCGACGCGCACGACATGACCGAACTCGGCAACATCTGTCTCTGGATCGCGCTGCTCATCGGGCTGTGGGGGGCCGCGGTCGCGTTCATGGCGGGCCGTACGCACCGCGCCGATCTGGGGCGGAGCGCCGAGCGCTCGATCTTCGCGCTGTGGGGGCTGCTGGTCATTGCTTCGGCGGCGCTGATGCACGCGCTGCTCACGCACGACTTCAACGTCGAGTACGTAGCGGCGTACACCAGCCGCAACCTGCCGGTCTTCTACACGTGGTCGGCGTTCTACGCGGGGCAGAAGGGCTCGCTGCTGCTCTGGGCGCTGGTGGTCACCACCTTCGGCTCGATCGCCCTGGTGGTCAACCGCGGGAAGTACCAGGAGCTGACGCCGTACGTCGCGGGGACGATCGCGGTCATCGCCGTCTTCTTCATCGCGACGATGGTGTTCGCGTCGAACCCGTTCGAGCGGCTCGGCTTCACGCCGCCGGACGGCCGCGGGCTCAACCCGCAGCTGCAGAACCCGGGGATGGTCTTCCATCCGCCGATGCTCTACCTCGGGTACACCAGCATCAGCATCCCCTTCGCGTTCGCCGTGGCGGCGCTGGTCTCGGGGAAGCTCGACACCGGCTGGCTGCACGCGATCCGCCGCTGGACGCTGCTGTCGTGGCTCTTCCTCTCGTGCGGGATCGTGCTGGGGATGTGGTGGGCGTACGTCGAGCTCGGCTGGGGCGGCTACTGGGCCTGGGACCCGGTGGAGAACGCCTCGTTCCTCCCGTGGCTCACGATGACCGCGTTCCTCCATTCGGTGATGATCCAGGAGAAGCGCGGGATGCTGAAGAAGTGGAACATCGGGCTGGTCGTGGGCTCGTTCCTCCTCTCGATCTTCGGCACGTTCCTGACGCGGAGCGGCGTGATCTCCTCGGTGCACAGCTTCGCGCAGTCGAACGTGGGCTACTTCTTCCTCATCGCCCTGGTCCTCTTCGCCGTCGGGGGCTTCGGGCTGCTGTGGTGGCGCTGGCCGATGCTCCAGGCGGAGGTGCAGCTCGAGTCGATGGTGAGCCGCGAAGCGGCGTTCCTCTTCAACAACCTGGTCCTGATCCTGATCGCGTTCACGGTGTTCCTGCTGACGATCTGGCCCATCATCTCGGAGGCGGTGCGCGGAACGAAGGTGACGGTGGGGCCGCCGGTCTTCAACCTGGTGAACGTGCCGCTGGGGCTGGGGCTGCTGCTGCTGACGGGGATCGGGCCGTTGATCGCGTGGCGGAAGGCCTCGGCCCAGAACCTCAAGCGCCAGTTTCTCTGGCCGACGGTGGCGATGCTCGTGACGGCGGCGGCGCTGGCGGCGATCCGGATGTCGTACGCCTCGTCCATCCTCGCTTACGCGCTCGGTGCGTTCGTGACCGTGACGGTGGTGCAGGAGTTCGTGCGCGGGGTCGGGGCGCGGCACCGCCTCCACGGCGAGATGCTGCCGCTCGCCTTCGTCCGGCTGGTGGGCCGGAACCGGCGCCGCTACGGCGGCTACGTGGTGCACCTGGGCATGGTGATGCTGTTCGCGGCGTTCGCGGGCCTCGCCTTCAAGCGGGAGACCGAGGTGACGCTGAAGCCCGGGCAGTCGGTGGACGTGCGGTCGCCGTACGGCTGGACCTACCACCTCACGCACCAGGGGATCTCGCAGTACGACGAGCTGAACCGCTTCGTCACCGCGGCGAGCATGGACGTGTCGAAGGACGGCAAGTACCTCGGCACGATGAAGGCGGAGAAGCGGCAGTATCTCGACTCGATGGGGCAGCCCACGGCCGAGCCGGCGACGGAGGTCGCGATCCGGAGCGACGCCCGCGAGGACCTGTACATCGTGTTCGCGGGATCGGTGCAGGGGACCGAGCAGGCGGTGTACAAGATCGTCATCAACCCGCTGGTCTGGTGGGTGTGGTACGGCGGGCTGGTGCTCGCCTTCGGCGGCCTGATCACGCTCTGGCCGTCGGCCCAGGGTCCGACGCCGGCGAGCCGGCGTCGGGCGGAGCCCGCGGGATATGTGGCGCAAGTCGGCGCTTAGCCTCCTCGCGCTCGCGCTGGCTGCGACGAGCCTCGCCGCCCAGACGCCCCCGGGCGCGGGGCCCAGCGCTCAGGACAGCGCGCTCAGCCGGCAACTCAAGGCGCGGCCGGGCGATTCGCTCGGACGGCTCGAGGTGCCGGAGGCGGCGGGCCGCGGCGTGGCGGCCGTCACCGCGCGCGACAACAGCGCCCTCGTCAGGGCGCTGGAAGAGAAGATCCACTGCACCTGCGGCTGCAACCTCTCGGTGTACACGTGCCGCACCACCGACTTCACCTGTACGACCTCGCCGGCGATGCACCAGCTGGTGCTGGCGCGCCTCGACTCCGGAATGACGGAGGCACAGATCCTCGATGCGTTCCAGCGGCAGTACGGCGAGATGATCTTCATGTCGCCGCCGAGGCACGGCTTCAACCTGGTGATGTACTTCCTGCCGATCGTCGGCCTCGGCGTGGGGCTGGGCCTGGTGGTCGGGGTGGTGAAGCGCTGGGGGAAGGTGGCGGCGCGCGACCGCGTCGAGCGGGCGGCGGCGCCCGAGGGCGTCGCGACGCCCGAGGAGCTGGAGAAGCTGAAGCACGTTCTGGAGCACTTCGAGGCGTAGATGGCGATCCTCATCGGACTGGTGGTCGCGACCCTGGCGGTGCTGGTGGTGCTGGATCCCATCCTCCGTCCGTCCGCTGCGTCCGTGCGTCCGTCCGTCCAGGACGAGGAGGCCGACGATCCGCGGGAGGTGCGCAAGGAGCTGGCGCTGGCGGCGTTGAAGGAGATCGAGTTCGACCGCGCGACGGGGAAGCTCTCCGACGGGGACTACCAGACCATGCTGGCGCGCTACACGAAGGAAGCGGTGGAGGCGCTGCGCGAAGCCGATCGCCCGCTGGCGCGGGCAGCCGCGGCCGGCGGGAACGGCCACGGGGTGCTCGCTTCAGCGGGCGCCGGCGCCGCGGGGGCGGGGGCGGGGGCGGGAGACGACCCGGTGGAGCGGCTCATCGCCGAGGCGCGCAAGGCGAACAAGGGCAAGCGGTTCTGCACCAGCTGCGGCGCGGTGCTCGAGGGGAGCGGCCGCTTCTGCGTGGAGTGCGGCGCCCGGACCTGAGCCCGTCGGAAGGCGCGTGTGGACGTGCGGCGGCGTCGCCCTGGCGGGTGACGCCGCCTTGCTTTCAACTTGGGGCCCCATCTGGCCGTACTGCTTGCATCCGCTGTAGTCGTACCGCCTTTCACATTCATCGCGAGAAGCCAGCCATGGCGACACATAAGTCGTTGTCCGCAGTCGCGCTAATCACCCTCGCCGTCATCGCGGCACCAGCCGCCAACGCCCAGCGCCCGGGCGGCCCGCCGAGCGGCGGCCAGGTTCCGGCGACGCAGGGGCCCGGGGGGTTCCGGGGCCAGCTGCCAACGCCGGGACCGAAGCCCTACGCCGAGGTCATCACCGAGAAGGCCACGTCCGACACCGGCGTCTTCATCACGCATCGGATCGGCGAGCAGCTCTACTACGAGATCCCCAAGGCGATGCTCGGGCGCGACTTCCTGCTCAAGGTCTCGCAGGCCGGGACCGTGCCGGGCGTCGGCTACGCCGGCGAGCAGGTCACGGACCGCGTCGTGCGCTGGGACCGGCTCGAGAACCGGATCCTGTTCCGGATGGTGAGCTTCACGACGCAGGCCGACAGCACCCTGCCGGTCGACCGCGCGGTCACGCTGAGCAACCAGCCGGCGATCCTGATGAGCTTCAGCATCGCCGCGTTCAGCCCGGGCGATTCGAACATCGTGATCGAGGCGGGTCCGCTGTACACGACCGACGTGCAGGAGCTGAACCAGAAGCAGCGCTTCCACTCGCGCCGCATGGACCCGGCGCGCTCGCTGATCGAGCGCGTGCAGACCTTCCCCGAAAACGTGGAGGTCAGCGCGCTGCAGACGTTCGAGGTGGATTCGGTGCCCGGGGGCGGCGGTGGCGGCTTCGGGGGCGGCGGCTCGACCAGCACCATCACGATGCGGCTGCACTACTCGATGGTGCTGCTCCCCGCCGATCCGATGCAGCCCAGGCTGTGCGACAACCGCATCGGGTTCTTCTCCACCGAGTTCACGGACTACGGCGAGGACAACCCGCGGGTCCAGCGGCGCTGTTACATCGACCGCTGGCGGCTCGTGAAGAAGGACCCCAACGCCGCGGTGAGCGACGTGGTCAAGCCGATCGTCTTCTACATCGACCCGGCCACTCCGGCGAAGTACGTCCCCTGGCTGATCCGGGCGATCGACTCCTGGCGGCCGGTGTTCGAGGCGGCGGGGTTCCGCAACGCGATCGTCGGGAAGGTGGCGCCCACGCCCCAGGAAGACCCGAAGTTCGACGTGAACGACGCGCGCTACTCGTTCGTCCGCTGGCTCCCGTCGACGACGGAGAACGCGTACGGGCCGCACATCAGCGACCCCAGGACGGGCGAGATCCTCCAGTCGAGCGTGGGCTGGTATCAGAACGTGACGTCGCTCGCGCAGGCCTGGTACTGGGTGCAGGCGGGCGCGGTGAATGACCCGCAGGCGGCGACGCTGCCGCTCCCCGACACGTTGCTGGGCCAGCTGGCCACTTACATACTGACGCACGAGATCGGTCACACCCTCGGTCTGCCGCACGACATGATCGCGTCGGGGATGTATCCCACCGATTCGCTCAGGAGCCCGTCGTACACCTGTGCCAACGGGACGTCGTACTCCATCATGGACTACGCGCGGTTCAATTACGTGGCGCAGCCCGGAGACAACGCCTGCCTCATGGCCAGGATCGGGTCGTGGGACTACTACACGATCAACTGGGGCTATCACCAGTACCCGGGCCTGACGGCCGAGACCGAGCGGCCGGTCCTCGACTCGCTGGCGCGGCTCCAGGACACGCATCCCGAGTACCGCTACGGGGCGCAGGACGGCATCGATCCGCGCACGCAGAGCGAGGGGCTGGGTGACGATCCGGTCAAGGCGACCGGCTACGGCCTGCAGAACCTGAAGCGCGTGATGCCGATGCTCCTCAAGGCGACGACGGTCAACGGCCTCGAGGATTACGACATGCTGAACGACTATTACGGCCGCGTGGTCGGGCAGTGGGGCCTGGAGATGAACCAGCTGGCCGTCGTGCCCGGTGGCGTGTGGCGGCACGAGCGGTACCCCGACCAGCCGGGCGTCATCCACCAGGCGGTGCCGCGGGCGCAGCAGGCCGCGGCGGTGAAGTTCCTGGTGGACAACGCCTTCACCACGCCGACCTGGATGCTGGATCCGAACATCGTGGACCGGATCGAGCCGACGGGGAGCGTCGAGCGGGTCCGGGTGCGGCAGACGGCGTTGCTGACGACGCTGCTGCAGGATTCGCGGCTCTCCCGGATGGCGGAGCAGAGTGCGTTCGCGACGGCTGCGCATCCGGCGTACGGGATCGCCGACCTGCTTGGCGACCTCCGCAAAGGCCTCTTCACCGAGGCCACGGCCGCGCGTCCGGACGAATACCGGCGCAACATCCAGCGCGCGTTCGTGGAGGAGATGGGCCGCCTCATCAACACGCCGCTGAACGCGAGCGTGCCGGCCCGGCTCCCCAGTTTCCCCGGCTTCACGCCGCCGCCTCCGCGGCCGGCGGATGCCCGGGCGCTGGCGCGCCTGACCCTGCAGGAGCTGGACGCGCAGCTGCGCACCGCGCAGGCGCGCACCACCGATCCGGTGACGAAGGCGCACTGGGCCGATCTGCGGTTCCAGATCGACCGCATCCTGAACCCGCGCGGCGGCACGGCGGAGCCGGCGGCCGCGGCCGGCGGCGGACGCTTCCCGGGGAACAACGTGAACGACGAGGTGCCGTGGATCTTCTGATGTAGCGCGACGTAGGCGCTGACGGACGCTGCCAGGGGGTCAGCCGGATGACGGCTGGCCCCTTGGTGCTTCACGGCCCGCGGCGTCGCTGGCATTGCCCCTGAGGCGGGGGCCCCTGGCGCTGACGGATCAGGCAGCGGAGCTTACGCCGGCCAACCCGTGCCGTTTGGCGCTGCGGCGGCTGGAGCCGCGCGCGCGCCTCAGGGCCGCCACGCGGGCCCGCGTCATCCACAACGAAGGCTGGGCCGCTTCCGTGGAAGCGGCGGTCGCCGAACGGACCTGATCGCCATGCGCCATCGCTCGCTCTGCTGGCTCGCCGCCGCCCTCCTCCTTCCGTGCCGTGCCCACGCGCAGGCGCCGCGTCCGCAGCCGGAGATGGTGGACCCCGCGATCGACGACGCCCGCCCGTTCTCCTACTTCAGCCGCGCTTCGGACGAGATCGGCGTGAGGGACGGCCGCGGGACCGAGGTGACGCCGGAGGGCTATCTCTACACCGGGTACGGCGAGCTGATGTTCCTGGCGGGGCCGGACCTCGCGCCGGTGTCGCAGCGCCTGCGGACCCTGCGGGACGGCTGGCTGCCGGTGATGGAGTATGGCTCGCTGGTCGGCAACATCGCCTACCGGTTCACGATGTTCGCCGCCACGCTCGACGGGCGGCCGGGGGGCCGCGTCGCGGACTTCGTCCGCGTCGTGATGACCAACACGGGAACGGCGGGCGAGCGGGCGCGGTTCGCCTTCGCCGTCCGCTACACGGGGCCGTCCACCACCGGGGGCGCGACGGGCGACGACCGCTTCCCGCGCCCCGCGGTGCCGAAGAAGCTGGGCGACTACGAGCAGCCGGGCGTCGCGTTCGACACCGCGTGGACGTACGGATTCGCGGACGGCGCCTTCCTGCGGGGCGCGCAGGTCTTCTACCTGTTCCCCACGGAGCCCGCGCCGGAGCTGCGGCTCGCCCTCGGCGCCGGGCGCCACTTCCAGGCCAGCGTCGCGCCGGTCCGCCTCGCCGTGCAGCGCACGACGCCGGTCGGCGTGGCCGTGTACGACACGCTGCTCGCCCCCGGCGCCTCCGTGACGCTGGTGGCGAAGCTGCCCTACGAGCCGGTGGCGCCCGACGATCCGTGGCTCGTGCAGCTCCGCTCCGCGGACTTCGACGACTACCTCGCGCGCGCCGAGGTCTTCTGGCGCTCGGCCGCCGGGGCGGGCGGGGGCATGTCCGTGAGCGTGCCCGAGCGCAAGGTGGTGGACGTCTTCCGCGCGAGCCTGGTCTACGACCTGATGGCGCGCGACAAGCGCGACACCGACTACGTGCAGAACGTCAATCAGCTCCACTACCACGCCTTCTGGCTGCGCGACGCCTCGTTCATCGTCCGCGCGTACGACGTGACCGGCCATCCCGACGTCGCCGCCCAGGACCTCGCCTTCTTCGCGCGGTGGCAGCAGAGCGACGGGAACTTCGTGAGCCAGGACGGCCAGTTCGACGGCTGGGGGCAGGTGCTGTGGGCGTACGGCCAGCACTACCGCCTGACGCGGGACCGTGCCTTCGCCGAGCGGGTCTTCCCGGCGGTGCTGCGCGCGGTGCGGTGGCTGGACAGCGTCCGCGCGGCGGACTCGCTCCACCTCGTGCCGCCCACCAAGCCCGGCGACAACGAGGACATCACCGGCCGCATCACGGGCCACGACTTCTGGGCGCTGGCCGGGCTCCACGGCGCCACGACGCTCGCCGACGGCCTGGGACGCCGGGCCGAGGCCGATTCGCTCAGACGCGACTACCAGTCGCTCCGCGCCGCGCTGCTGGCGCAGCTGCGGCGGGTGACGGCCGCCTCAGGCGGCTACATCCCGCCCGGCCTCGACGTGACGGGCGGCCAGGATTGGGACAACCTGGCGGCCGTGTACCCGGAGCAGGTCCTCGACCCGCACGACCCGATGGTCGCCGCCACGCTCGACAGCACACGGGCGAAGTACGCCGAAGGGATCATGACGTACGCCGACCGGTCGGTGCTGCACCACTATCTGACGATGATGAACACGGAGACGGAGGTGATCCGCGGCGACCAGCAGCTCGCGCTCGAGGAGCTGTACGCCATCCTCGTCCATACCAGCGCCACCCAGGCCGGGTTCGAGACCGACGTGATCCCCTGGGGCTCGCGCGACGTGCGCGGGAACCTCACGCCGCACGGCTGGTTCGCCGCCGCGTACCGCACGCTGCTGCGCAACATGCTGGTCCGCGAGGCCGCCGACACACTCCACCTGCTGTCGGCAGTCTCGCCGGCGTGGCTCGCGGCGGGGGACAGCATCGTGGTGCGGGACGCGCCCACGGACTTCGGCCCGATCGATCTCCGCCTCGACGTCGTCTCGGACACTGCGGCGGTGCTCACGATCGCGTCCCGGTTCACCCATGCGCCGGCCGCGGTTGTGGTGCACGTGCCGTGGTTCATGGAGGTACGGGGCGCCGCAGCGGGCGCTCGCGCCGTCCCGGTCCGGAACGGCGAAGTGCGCCTCGGCCCGGACGCTCGGACGCTCCGGCTGCGGTGGACGCGCCGCGCGGATGCGCCGGCGCTGAGCTATGACCGGGCGGTGGAGGCCTACACGCGGGAATACCGGCGGCGCTGGGAGCAGTGGACTGGCGGGGACAAGTAAGCGCGATCTCCTTCGCGCTGCGCCGGCCGCGTAGGACTCGCGCCGGTCGCGCGTCCCTCGTGCCGGCGGACGCGGCTCCCTAGAACTCGAACTGCTCGATCTTCCTCAGCGCGATCTTCAGCGGCACGACCGTCGCCGCGACGCACACCGCGATCACCAGGGCGAAGGCGCCGAGCATCAGCGGCGAGACGTGCAGCGGCTGCTGGTTGAACGCGGCGCGCAGGTAGCCGTAGACCGGCACCGACTCGATCACGATCACGACCGCCAGGAGCGTGATCGTCGCCATCATGAAGACCAGGCCGCCGAAGCTCGTGGGGATCTGCGCCGCGTTCTCCGTCTCGAACTGCGGGTAGAGCGCGCCGAAGGCGAGCGCGAGCGCGCTGATCGCCAGCGTGAGCAGGACGATCGTGCTCACGCCGACCGCCATCATGAACGGGCTGGCCTTGAGGAGCACGTTGGTGAGGATGGTGATGGCGAGCGCCAGCACCAGCAGCGGGATCGTCCCCACCCAGTACTTGGACCAGACGAGCGCCTTGAGCTCGAGCGGGCTGGAGCGCAGCAGCCACATCTGCCGCCCCTCCAGGCTCACCGCCGGGAAGATGAAGCGCGCGGCGATGGACGCGAGGACGAAGCCCGCCAGCCCGAGGTTGAGGAAGGAGACGATCGAGACGGTGTAGAAGGGCACCTGCTCGCCGCGGAACAGCGGGAGCGCGCGGATGTTGAACAGGTACACCACGAGCAGTGCGGCCAGCAGGATGAGCTGGCTCCACTGCGTCGTGTCGCGGAAGAACAGCTTCAGGTCCTTCAGCACGAATTCCCGGCGCGCCGCTCCGAGCGGCTTGAGCAGGCCGCCGAGCGCCCACTGCCACAGCCCGCCGCGCACGAACCGCTCGGCGCCTTCCTGCGCCTTCGTGAAGCCGGTGTGATAGAGCCGCGTGTGCAGGAGCGCTCCGAGCACGACCGCCGCCGCCGCCGTGGACCAGAGGAGGTAGAGCGGGAGCCAGTCCATCTGCCCGCCGAGGTAGCCCATCACCGACTTCGTCACCCACTCGCTCGGCAGGAGCGGGGACGTGGGGGCGCGCAGGACCGTGATGAAGTCGAGCAGGTTCCGGAATCCCTCGGGGCGCGCGAGCTGCTCCGGACGGATGATGCGGAACAGCAGGATGATGCCGGCGGCCGCGCCCAGCGCGATCAGGGAGAGCAGGTCGCGCGTGCGGCGCGCCGGGAAGACGTTGACCAGGATCAGCGTCGTCGCCGAGCCGATCACCGCCGGGAGCACGAGGAAGGGGAGGAACGCGCCCACGGCGACGAGCGGGAAGAGCCACCCGCCCTTGTACACGACGGCGTACGCGGCGAAGATCGGCACCGTCATCAGCGCCACCATCCAGGAGGAATGGAGGAGCGTCTCTCCGAGCTTGGCGACGTAGATGCGCACGCGGTCCACCGGCGAGGAGACCAGGAGGTCGAGGTCCTTCGCGAGGAAGAACGACGACAGCGCCGTGATGACGTTGGAGAGGAGCAGGACCGAGACGAACGAGAGCAGCGACAGCGAGAGCAGCTTGCCGGCCAGGAGCGCGCCGATCTCCTGCACGCCCCGGAAGTAGCGCAGCACGCGCAGCAGCACGCCGAACACCGCCGCCCAGAAGAGCAGGCCCACGACCGCCAGGACGATGGCCTTGCCGGTGCCCCCCGACTTGCGTTCCTGCCGGGCCCGCGTGAGCGCGGTGCGCCACTTGGGCTGCAGGATGTGCACGAGCGACGGCTGCTTCAGAGCCCGCCCTCCAGCACCGCGGCCAGTTCTTTTGCGGCGGGGCCCCCCGTCAGGCGGAGGAACAGGTCCTCGAGCCCGATGTCGCCCGACTTGGTCTGCTCCTTCAGCTCCGCCATCGTCCCCGCGGCGACGATCTTCCCGCCCTGGATGATGGCGATGCGGTCGCACAGCGCCTCCGCGATCTCCAGCGTGTGCGTGCTCATCAGCACGGTGCCGCCGCGGCCCACGAAGCCCTTGAACAGGTCCTTGAGCAGCCGCGCCGCCCGCGGGTCGAGCCCGACCATCGGCTCGTCCACCACGATCACCTCGGGGCGGTGGATCAGGGCCGAGGAGATGATCAGCTTCTGCCGCATCCCGTGCGAGTACGATTCGACCAGCTCGTTCTTCCAGGCCGACAGCTCGAACACCTCCAGCAGCTCGTCGATGCGCCGCTCCACCAGCTGCCCGTCCTGGCCGTACAGCCCCGCCACGAAGCGCAGGAACTCGGCGCCGGTCAGCTTCTCGTAGACGAACGGCCGGTCCGGGATGAAGCCGAGGCGCGCCTTGGCGGCCAGCGGCGAGCGGTTCACGTCGTCGCCGCCGATGAACACGCGGCCGGCGCTGGGGCGCAGGATGCCCGCGATCATCCGCAGCGTGGTGGTCTTCCCCGCGCCGTTGGGGCCGAGGAAGCCGTACAGCGCGCCCTTCGGCACGTTCAGGGTGACGTTGTCCACGGCGCAGAAGGAGCCGTAGAACTTGGTGAGGGTCTCGAGCTGGATCACGTGGCTAGTTCGCGCTCCCGACGACGGTGACGGTGACGCGCCCGATCAGGCGCAGCAGCTCGACCTGACGGGCGAGGCCGCCGATCACGAAGCGCAGATGCGAGGCGTCGGCCGGAAACTGGTCGAACGTCGGATCCACCGCCACCCACCGTCCCAGCCAGACCTCCGGCCAGGCGTGGTAATAGAAGCGGCCGCGCAGGTAGACCAGGCCGGCGGCGGTGCGCGCCGGGAGGCCGAGCGAGCGCGCCAGGGCGACGTAGAGCACGGTGTGCTCGTTGCAGTCCCCGCGCCGCTCGTCGAGCACCTGGACGGCGCTCGGCACGCTGATCGTGATCTCCTTCTTGAGATTCGCGTAGACCCAGTGGGTCAGCAGCTCGGCCACCGCGCCGGCACGGCGCTCGCGCCCCACGATCCGCCGCGCCTGCGCCTGGATGCGCGGGTCGTTCGCCTGCACCAGCGGCTCGCTTGCCAGGTCGGCGGCGAGGGTGGTATCGGTCGTCGGGAGCCGGTCGAGCGGGAGGCTCGGCGGCCCCGGCGATCCCGCGGCGACGCCGGTCTCGCGCCGGATGGTGAGCGTGTCGCCCGAGAGCTGCTGCCGGCCGCCCGAGAGGTCGAAGCCCGCCAGGCTCGTGTTGCCGATCTTCACGCGGAGCACGCTCAGATTCTCGGGCTTCAGCTGCACGTTGGCGGTGATGGCCGTCGCGTCGATGATGTCCCCGCCGCCCCCGCCCGCCGCCAGGTGCTGCGCGGCGGCCGCGCGCCGCCAGTTCTCGACCGCCAGCTCGAAGGCCATCCGCTCCATGCGGAAGCCGATCGGCGAGACCGCGCTCACGATCCGGCCCTGGCGGTCGATCCACGATTCGGTCGCGACCCCGCCGTACTCCTCCGCCACCTTCCAGGCGCGCATCGTGTCCTGGCGCGCCGGCACCCACCTGGCCGCCGCGCTGTCCCAGGCCGCGCTGTCCGGCACGACCAGCGTGCTCTCGGCCAGCACCCGTACCGTCACGTCGCGCTCCTCCATGGACAGCGGATCGAGCACGCGGACCGTGTAGGACTTGCCCGGCGCGAGCTGGTGGCCGAAGGCGAGCTCCAGCGGCAGCAGGGTGGAGAGCACGATGGGGTGCTTGAGGCGGATCCGCATCGTGCTGGGCTGTCCGCCGGCCTCGATCGTCACCTCGAGCACCGAGTCGCCGCTGACGGTGCCGCTGGCGTGGAACGGAGCGCCGGGGACGTCCAGCATCCCCTCGAAGCTCCTGAGCCGCAGGTCCCGCGTCAGGCGGACGTCGGTGCTGAGCTGGGTGCGTTGCACCTTCCCCAGCGCCTCGATGTCGAGGACCAGGAGATCCTCCACGCTGATGCCTTCGGGGGTCGTGTCCACCGTGCTCGAGGCGTACCCGATCGGGCCGCCGCCCATCGAGACGGCGTAGAACTCGGCGCCGGGGCCGACCCTGAGCGTAGCCTCGGCCATCCTGACGTCGGACGACTTGAAGTACTCGCGGCGGACGAGCAGGTAGACCCCCGCGCCCCACGCGAGGAGGACAGCAACGGCCAGCAGCTTGCGATTCAGGAGAGGGTCCCTCGCGCCAGGCGGGCCTCGAAGATCTCGCGCTCGGTGTCGGTCTCGACCACGATGAACACGTTGACGGGATGCTCCGCGGTCCGCAGGTGCTCCTGCAGCGCGGGGAAGACGATGTCCGCCGCGTCCTCCAGCGAGAGCTGGCCGGCGCCGGTGCCGAGCGGCGGCAGCGCCAGCGTCCCGATGTGCCACTGCTCAGCCTGGCGGAGGGCGGCGGCCACGGCCCGGCGCACGCCCGCCTTGGATACCGGCTCGAACGACGTCTGGATGACCGCGTGCACCACCAGCTCGGCCGGGAGGTCGCCCGCCGCCGTCACCACTGCGGCGCCGACCCCCAGCTCGCGCTGGACGTGGCACAGGTCGCGAAAACGCGGCCCTGCTGCCAGCTCGAGGTGGCGCAGGGCCGGGGTTATCGGTTCGAGATTGCCGTTCGTGGGCCGGACCACCGCGTCCGCCGTCATGGACGCGAGGTCGTCCACGACCACCCGGATCACCTTCGGCCGACCTCCCGGGAGCGGCGGTACATCAGGGCGGCGTCGTCGGGCCGCGCGAGGCGGTCGTAGATGATCCCCAGGCCGTACAGCGCGCGCGGATTGGACGGCTGCAGCTCGGTCGACCGCTGGTACGCGGCGAGCGCGCCCGCCAGGTCGTCTACGTGGTTCAGCGCCTCGCCGAGGTAGTAGTGCGCCGCGGCGCGTTGCGGTTCCAGCTCGACGGCGCGCTTGAGGTGCGGCACCGCCTCCGTCCACAGCCCCTTCTTGGTCATCACGACGCCGAGGTTGAACAGCGCCTCCGCGTGGGACGGCTCGACGCGCAGGACCTTCTTGAGGTCCCGCTCCGCCGCGGCGTACCGGCCCATCGCGCCCAGCAGCGCGCCGCGGTTCACCAGCAGCGTCCCGTTCTCCGACTCGATGTCGAGGGCGCGATCGAGCTCGGCGAGCGCGCCCTTGTGGTTCCCCTCGGCGTCGAGGATCAGCGCGAGGTTGTTGCGGGCGCGGACGTGCGTCGGATGGAGCGCCAGCAGTTCCCGGTAGAGCCGCTTGGCGTCCTCCGTCCGCCCGGCCTGCGCCGCCTCGTGCGCCTCGCCGTACCGGACCTCGATCGGGTCGGGCTCCGGCACCGCGGCCGGCTCCACGACCTCGGCGACCGTCGCCTCGGCGGCGGGAGGGTCTGCGATCTCCGCCTGAGTCTCCGGCGCCTCGCGCGCGACATCCGCTGCCGCCTCGGCCCAGCCGGAGTCCTCCGCGGGATCGTCGGCGAGGTCGGCGACCGCCCTCATCTGGACGACCGCCTCTGCTTCCTCGAGCTCGAACGTCGGCGCGTCGGCGGTGTCGGCTCCGGTCGCCAGGGGCTCGAGCACCAGCTGTGCGGGGTCGTCGAACTTCAGGACCTGCTCGTCCTCCGCCCCGGTCTCCTCGACGGCGAGAGCAGGGCCCTGGATCTCCGCCCACGGCTCCAGCCCCTCGAGCTCGAGGACGGGTGCCACCACGGCCGACGCGTCGCGCAGCGGCACGTACGTCGGCGAAAGCCGCTCGGTCAGCACGACCGCAGACTCGCCTTGCGAATGTCCGTTGCCACCATTCCCGCCGTTCATCATCTGATGCCTCCGCCGCCTGCGACCCATGACGCTATTCCCTCCGCCGGCGCTTGCCCGTCGGCGCGCGCGCCGTCCGTCCGCTCGGACCAGCCGTCTCCTTGCGCACCCACTCGAGATACGGCGGATGGCCGTCCGCCACGGGAAGGGCGAGCAACTCCGGCACCTCGTAGGGGTGCAGGTCCGGCAGCGTCGCCGCCAGCTCCGCCCATCGCTCCACGGTCGTCTTCATCACCACGACGACCTCTTCCTCTTCCGCGACCGCGCCCTGCCACCAATAGGTGGAAACCGCACCCGGCAACACCGTGCCGCAGGCGATCACGCGCCGCTCCACCAGCGTTCGCACCAGACGCTTCGCCGCCTGCACCGACGGCGCCGTCGTGAGCGCCGTGAGGAGCGGAACGGGTGAAACGGTTCGTTTCATCTGGACGCAGCTTTCGGCGCGGACAGCGAAAATGCAGGGCCGTCCCCGAAGGCGCAAGAGCCAGAGGGGTGGGGATTTAGGTAACGGGGGGTAAACCGGCTTCTAGCCCTGTCCTCTTACCTTCGCCTCTACCCGAATATCTGACTCGCATTATCTTCTGCGCGCCTTCCCCACGCCATGCACGGACGTTCCCACGCCGCAACGCGAGCGGCCGTAGTCCACTCGCATCCCGGGAGTCGGGGTCATGCCGTACAGCTCGCTCGTCCGGTGGCTTCTGCCGTCGTTCCTGGCGCTGCTCTCGACTTGGACCGGGGGCAGCCATCCGCGCTCCGCGCCGGAGGCGGCGATCCAGTTCAACGACAACCGCCGGGCCGCCGGCACGCTCGTGCACGGGGTGCTCACCGTGGCGCTCGAAGCGCGAGCCGGCGAGTGGAAGCCGCTGGGCGCGGACCAGCGCGGCGTGCGGATCTTCGCCTTCGGCGAGGCCGGCAAGCCGCTCCAGGATCCCGGGCCGCTGCTGCGCGTCCGGGTCGGCACGGAGATCCGGGCGAGTGTCACGAATCGCACCGATACGGTGCTGGTCGTCCACGGGCTGTCCCGCCGCCGGGTGAGCGCCATGGACACGCTGGTGGTCCGGCCCGGCGCGACGGAGGACGTCCGCTTCGTCGCCGACGCCGAGGGGACCTACTACTACTGGGCGAGCGCGCACGGCGAGGGCTTCGAGGACCGGCAGTACGACGACGCGCATCTCAACGGCGCGCTGATCGTGGATCCGGCCGGCGCGGAGCCGAAACCCGACCGCGTGTTCGTGGTGGAGCGCTTGATTCCGGCCGGCGACACGTCGGATGACGCGATCACGGCGTTCGAGCTCTTCACGATCAACGGGCGGGCGTGGCCGAATACGGAACGCCTGACCTACGACGTGGGCGACTCCGTGCGCTGGCGCGTCATCAACGCCAGCAACGACGTGCATCCCTTCCACCTGCACGGCTTCTACTACCGGGTGGATGCGCGCGGCGACCTCCAGCAGGACACCATCTACTGGCCGTCACAGCGCCGGATGGACGTAACGGAGCCCGTGTGGGACGGGACGACGATGGATCTGGCGTGGAGTCCCGACCGGCCCGGCGGGTGGATCTTCCACTGCCACCTCAACTGGCACGTGTTGCCCAATCCGGTGTTCCCCCTGGACACGGAACAGCTCGGCCAGCGCACCGGGCACGTACTCAACGGCTACCCGGACGTGCCGATGGAGGACCACGCGCGCTACGGGATGGGCGGGCTGGTCCTGGGGATCAACGTGCGCGCGCCCGCCGGGTCGAGGCCGTACGCCGGCGCGCGGCGGACGCTCCGGCTCCTGGTCGAGTCGGACTCGGCACCGGGGGACAGCACGCGCCGCTTCGGCTACGTGCTCGAGGAGGACGGCCGCGCGCGCGATGGCGACTCGATCAGGGTTCCAGGTCCGGCCATCGTGCTGCGCCGCGGCGAACCAACGCGCATCTGGGTCGTGAACCGCACGGCGGAGATGACGCAGGTCCATTGGCACGGCCTGGAGATCGAGAGCTACTACGACGGCGTCGCCGGCGTGAGCGGCACGGCCGGGGCGATGGAACCTCCGATCATGCCGGGCGACTCATTCGAGGTGCGGGTCACGCCGCCGCGGGCCGGCAGCTTCATGTATCACACCCACATCAACGACATCCGCCAGCAGAGCCACGGGCTCTACGGGCCGCTGATCGTCGTTGACTCCGGCGCCGCCTGGAACCCCGACACCGACCGCGTCTTCATGACGGGCGACGGCCCGGACTACGGCCCGGAGCTGAACGGCACGCGCGCGCCGGCGCCGCTCACGTTGAAGAGCGGCGTCCCGTACCGGTTCCGCCTGATGAACGTCACGATGGGTGGCCCGGGCCTGGTGTTCGCGTTGGTCAGGAACGGGGCGGCGCTCGAGTGGACGCCGCTCGGCAAGGACGGTTTCGCCGTCCCCGTCTGGCAGGGGGCGCCGCGGAAGGCCGCGCAGGTGGTGAGCATCGGCGAGACGTACGATTTCAAGGTGCAGGCACCGGATTCCGCGTCGGTGGCGCTCGAGCTGCGCACGGGCGGCGGCAGCCTGGTCGCGTCCCAGCCGATCCGGTTCGTGAAGGAGGGAAGGGGTGGGCGCTAGCGAACGGGTCGCGCGAGCACGGCGATCCGTCCGTCCGCCTGGGCCACCAGGAGGTCCGCGCCTCGCGCGGCCAGGCCGACCGGATGCGCGAGGCCCGGCACGGCGTACGCCGCCTGCAGCGTCCGATCCTTCAGGTCCACCACCAGCAGCGTCGAATAAGCCGCGCTGATCGCGTAGAGCCGGCCGTCGGTGACGACGGCTCCCGTCACCACGTACTCCGCGGGCGTGCGGTCCGGACTCCTGAGTGTCAGACCGGCCGTGAGCTGCGGTTCGAACTCCGACGACAGCGTCAGATCCTTGCGGGCGAATCGTGACACCACGAGCTGATGGTGGCGCGGATTGGGCACGCTCACCGCGATCAGCTCCTGCGCCGCCGGATCGAACGCGAGCGAGAGCACGTACATCTGGTGCGCGCGCACCGTCTGAAAGCGGCCCAGCGCGACTTCGCTCACCTGGCCGTCGGTCTCGAGGAAGTGGCGCCACTCGGCGCGCTCGTCCGCGTGGGGCACCGACGTCAGCAGCGCGTAGCTCTTGTTCGTGCTCAGCACGGCGAGCGTATCGCCGCCCACGAACGCCGCGCCGGCGAGCGGTGTCAGGTCCACGCTGAATCCCTTGTCCAGGACGACATGGTGCAGTACGTGCGTAAGCGTGCTGTCGAGCAGGTAGACCCCGTAGTGGTCCGTCACTGCCAGGAAGCGTCTGGTCGCCGAATCGCGGGCCAGGCCGCTCAGCGCACCGTTGAGAGGCGCGCCGACGCGCTCCCAGCTCGTGACGGCGAGCGCCGGCAGGCCCGCCAGCGGGCCGTGCGCGGGGTCGGGATCGGCGGCCGCCGGATTCGGCACCGGAATAGTCCACGAGCCGCGCAACGAGATGTGGTACGGCTCCAGCTCCTCGAACGACCAGACCCAGTGGCGCGGATTGAGCGACAGCCGCACCGGGTCGCCCTGGCCGAAGAACGGCGGCGGTCCGGTCGATGCGAACGCCTGGAGCGCGTTCGCGGCGATCACGACGACGAACAATCCCATCGCAAAGCGGCCCGCGCGGCTCGGCAGGCGCGGCCCCTCCGCCGGCGCGATCTCCCGCATGAAGAGGAGCAGGGCGCCGATCACCGCCAGGACGGTCACGTGGATCACCAGCGCCCAGACGTAGGTGTGCACGCCGAAGATCGCGGCGCTGAAGCCCTGACCAAGGTCGCGGGCCAGATGCAGCGCGGAGTGGCGCAGCCCCATGTACACGCCCCACACGCCCAGCAGCACGACCACGCCGATGTAGCGTGGGCGGGGCCCGTACCGGATCACGAACAGGGCGCACAGCGCGATCAGCACCATCGACGTGCGCTCCGCCCAGCAGAGGATGCAGGGCGAGTCGCCCTCCAGCACGCCGAGCAGGACGGCGCTCGCGACGGGCCCGCCCACCAGCACGATGACCACCCAGGCCAGGATCGCGCGGAGCCGCTCTTCGGAGAGCGGCATCACAGGTTCACGCCGGGGACCAGGGAGCCGTGGCTGCCGATGAAGAAGCAGAGCGCCATCAGGAGGCAGCTGATCACGAGCAGGCGGAAGGCCAGCCGCTCGCGCTCCGGGCGGCGCCAGACGAGCCACGCGGCCCAGACGATGAGGAGGAAGTTCAGGAACTCCATCGTCCGGACAATAGTCCGCGCGGCGGGCGTCCGTCGCAAGAGGCCCGGCCCGCTGGCTCGCGGACAGGCAGGGCAAGGCGGAGCGGTAACGCCGGGCTGACGCGCACGGCTCGCGCTTCGGCGCGCGGGCGCACATCTTAGCGGGTCCCGTCAACCCAGGTCATCGTCCGGAGTCGCGCATGAAGCTCCGCTCGGCAGCGCTCGCGTTCCTCGCCGTCCTCGTCCCCGCCGTCCTTCCGGCCCAGTCCACCCGCCTCCTGCACCAGCCCGACGTCAGCGCGGGCTACGTCGCCTTCGCCTACGCGGGCGACATCTGGCTCGCGCCGCGCAACGGCGGGGACGCGCGCCGCGTGACGTCGTCCCCCACGGTGGAGCGCGACCCCCACTTCTCGCCCGACGGGAAGTGGCTGGCCTTCACGGGCGAGTACGGTGGGAATGCGGACGTGTACGTCGTCGGCGTGGACAGCGGCGCCCCGCGCCGGCTCACCTGGCACCCGGGCGCCGACGAGGTCCGGGGCTGGACCCCGGACGGGCAGCGCATCGTCTTCGCGTCCTCCCGGACCGGCGTTCCCGACGGGCAGCCCAAGCTGTGGACCGTCCCGCTGGCGGGGGGCCTGCCGGAACCGCTGCCGGTGCCGCGCGCGCTCGCGGGCGCGATCTCCCCCGACGGCCGCTCCATCGCCTACCAGCTCGTGCGCCCGTGGGAATCGGAGATGCGCAACTACCGCGGCGGCCAGAACCAGCCGATCCGGGTGCTGGATCTCCAGACCCACGCGATGCAGAAGCTCCCGTGGACGGACAGCCGGGACCAGCAGCCGGTGTGGCTTGGCGCGACCATCTACTTCATCTCCGATCGCGACTGGACGAACAACGTCTGGGCCTACGACACCGGGACCCAGGCGCTGACGCAGATCACGCACTACAAGGACTTCGAGGTCGAGAGCGTGAACGCCGGTGACGGCGTGGTCGCCTACGAGCAGGCGGGCGACATCCACCTGTACGACCCGGGGGCGCGCTCCGACACCAAGCTCGACGTCCACGTGTCCGGAGACTTCCCCTGGGCGATGCCGCACGCCGTGGACGTCGGCAAGGCGCTCACCGCGCCGCAGCTCTCGCCCACCGGCGTGCGCGCGCTGTTCGAGGCGCGCGGGGACGTCGTCACCGTGCCGACCGACAAGGGCAGCTGGCGGGACCTGACCCGCTCTTCCGGCGTGGCGGACCGCACGCCGATCTGGTCGCCCGACGGACGCCAGATCGCCTGGTTCAGCGACGCCGGCGGCGAGTACCGGCTGATGATCGGGGACCAGGACGGCCTGACACAGCCGCGCGCCATCACGCTCCGGCATCCGACGTACTTCTATGCGCCCGCCTGGTCGCCCGACGGGAAGCAGATCCTGTTCAGCGACGCGGAGATGGACCTGTGGGTGGTCGATCTGGCCACCGGGCGGCAGAGCCACGTGGACCGGGACAACTACACCTGGCCCGACCGCGACATGTATCCCGTCTGGTCGCCGGATTCGCGCTGGATCGCGTACACCAAGCGCCTTCCCGGCTCGCAGTTCCACGCGGTGTTCGTGTACGACGTCGCCGGCGATTCGACCCACCAGCTCACGGACGGGCTGTCCGACGTCATCTCCCCCGCGTGGGACCGGAGCGGCAAGTACCTCCTCTTCCTCGCCTCGACCGATTTCGCGCTGAACACCGGCTGGCTGGACATGAGCTCCTACGACCGGCCGGTGCAGCGGGGCGTCTATCTCGCCGTCCTCTCGAAGGCCGACTCGTCGCCGCTGCTCCCCGAGCTCGGCGACGAGCCCGCCGACACCGCGAGGCGGGCGAAGAGCGACAGCGGCGCGCACCACGGCGGCCGCGATTCCGTGACCGTGCACATCGACTTCGCCGGCATCTCGCAGCGGATCCTCTCGCTCGACGTTCCGAGCCGCGACTACGTCGGCCTCAAGGCCGGCGCCGCCGGACAGTGGTTCTACCTCGAACGCGTGCCCAATCGCCCGGACGTGCTGCACCGCTACGATCTCAAGGAGAAGAAGGCGATCGACTTCGTGGGCGCGGCGGCCGAGGAGTACGCGCTCTCGTTCGACGGCAAGAAGCTCCTCTACCAGGGCGCGGGCCCTGAGGGGGAGCCGAGCGGTCACTGGGCCGTGGTGGACGCCACGGGAGCGGCGCCCGCCGCCGACAAGGGCGTGCTGGCGACGACGGGCCTCCGGATGGACGTGGATCCCGTGGCGGAATGGCGCCAGATCTTCGACGAGGCGTGGCGGATCGAGCGCGACTACCTCTACGTGGCCAACCTGCACGGCGCCGACTGGCCGGCGCTCAAGCGGAAGTACGAGCAGTTCCTGCCGTACGTGCGGCACCGCGCGGACCTGACGCAGCTGCTCTCCCAGATGCAGGGCGAGCTGACCATCGGGCACAGCTTCGCGGGCGGTGGCGACCTGCCGCGGGCCGACGCGCTCCCCGCCGGGCTGCTGGGCGCCGACCTGGAGGTGGCCGACGGACACTATCGCATCGGGAAGATCTACACCGGAGAGAACTGGAACCCCGACCTGCGCGCGCCGCTCTCGGCGCCCGGGGTGGACGTGCGCGAGGGCGACTACATCCTCGCGGTGAACGGGCGCGACCTGGCGCCGCCGGAAAACCCGTACGCGCCGTTCGTGGGCACGGTGGGGAAGCAGGTGCAGTTGCGCGTGAACGAGCGGCCGACCGTGGAGGGCTCGCGCCTGGTCACGGTGGTGCCGATCGCCAGCGAGGCGGGGCTGCGCACGCGGGCCTGGATCGAGGCGAACCGCCATCTGGTGGATTCGCTCTCGGGCGGCAGGCTGGCCTACGTCTACGTGCCGAACACCGGCGGCGGGGGCTACGCCAGCTTCAACCGCTACTACTTCGCGCAGCAGGAGAAGCAGGGCGCCGTGATCGACGAGCGCTTCAACCACGGCGGGAGCATCGCGGACTACATGGTGGACATCATGAGCCGGCAGCTCCACGGCTACTTCAACCAGCGGCTCGGCGACCGCTACAACGCGGTCACCGCGCCGGCCGCGGCGATCTGGGGCCCGAAGGTGCTCCTGATCAACGAGATGAGCGGCTCCGGCGGCGACATGTTCCCCTACATGTTCAAGCAGATGCACATCGGGCCCTTGATCGGCACCAAGACGTGGGGCGGGCTCGTGGGCTGGGGCGGCGAGCCTCGGCTGGTGGACGGCGGCTTCATCAGCGCCCCGAGCACCGGCTTCTACAATCCCGACGGGCAATGGGACGTGGAGAACCTGGGCGTGGCGCCGGACATCGAGGTCGAGGAGGACCCGGCGCAGCAGATCGCCGGACACGACACCCAGCTGGAGCGCGGCGTCGCGGAAGCGCTGCGGCTGCTGCAGGAGAACCCGGTGCAGCTCAAGGGCGAGCCGGCCGCGCCCGACCGGGTGCACCCGCCGCGGCCGTGAGCGCGCGGCAAGGAGCCTCCGCGTGAGCGATCTCGAGCGGCTGATTGCGGCCCTGGCGGACCGCTATCGCATCGAGCGGGAAGTGGGCTCGGGCGGGATGGCCACGGTCTACCTGGGCGAGGACTTGCGCCACGCCCGGCGGGTCGCCGTGAAGGTGCTGCGACCCGACCTCTCGGCCATCGTCGGGGCCGAGCGGTTCCTGAACGAGATCCGCGTCACCGCCAACCTCCAGCACCCGCACATCCTCCCGCTGTACGACTCGGGCGACGCGGACGGGCTGCTGTTCTACGTGATGCCGTTCGTCGAGGGGGAGACGCTGCGCGAGCGGCTCAGGCGCGAGAAGCAGCTCCCGATCGACGAGGCGGTGCGGCTGGCGCGCGAGGTCGCGAGCGCACTCGACTACGCGCACCGGCAGGGCGTGATCCACCGCGACATCAAGCCTGAGAACATCCTGTTGCAGGACGGTGCCGCGCTGGTGACCGACTTCGGCATCGCCCTGGCGGTGAGTCAGGCGGGCGGCACGCGGCTCACGGAGACCGGGCTCTCGCTCGGCACGCCGTACTACATGAGTCCGGAGCAGGCCACCGGGGATCGGCAGATCGACGCCCGCAGCGACATCTACGCGCTGGGCGCGGTACTCTACGAGATGTTGAGTGGCGACCCGCCGCACACGGGCTCGACCGCGCAGGCGGTGATCGCCGCGGTGGTGACGGAGGAGCCGCGCGACATCGCGAGCCGGCGCCCCCGCATCGCACCTCACATCGCCGAGGCCGTCCACCGCGCGCTCGAGAAACTGCCGGCCGATCGCTTCGAGAGCGCCGCGGACTTCGCCAAGGCGCTCGAGGGTCCGGCGGCAGCGACCGGCAGATATGCGGCGGCCCCGGCGGCGCGACGAACGCGGCCGCGGCGCTGGGTGCCGGCTGCGCTGCTCGTCGCCGGGCTGGCGGCGGGCCTGGCGGCCGGGCGCGCGCTGTTCCGCTCGACCCCGGTTCATGAGACGCGCACCCGCCTCACCTTCACCGGTGACGCGAGTGCGCCGGCCGTCTCATGGGACGGCCGGTGGCTGGCGTACATCCGCGGGCAGTGCCGCGGGGCCGGCTCCTCGTGCGATGGCGACCTCGTCGTTCAGGAGCTGCCGCGGGGCACGCCGAGCCCGGTCGTGGTCGGGGCCAGCGCCCTCACCTCGCCCACGTGGAGCCCCGACGGCGCGAACCTGCTGGTGTGGATGCGCCCGGCGGGCGGGGAGGCGGGACTCTACGTCGTGCCCAGAGCCGGCGGCGTGGCGCGCAAGGTCGCGGACGACGCCGGCAACTACGATTTCGCCGACGACCGGACGGTGGCGGTCTCCCGCGCGGGCGGCTCCACGGTTTGGTTGGTGGACATCTCCTCCGGTCAGGTCAGGGACAGCGCGGTGATCGGGGACGGACGGTGGGTGCTGAACAGCCTCAGCTTCAATCCGGCCAACAGCCTCATCGCGTTCGGCGGATTCCACGGCAGCACGTACCACGAAGGGATCGCGGATCGCCGGGGGCGGATTCTCGATACGCTGAGCACGCTCGGGGGCGGCGGGTGGGATGGCGACGGCAAGCACGTGCTCATCTTCGAGCTCGGTTCCCAGTCGGTGGGGCGCCTGCTGCGCGTGGCGGTCAGCGGCTCAGGCCGTTTCTCCGGCCGGCCGGTGGAGTATCTGGGGGGCATTCGGCCGGACGAGTGGACGGGGTTCTCTCTGACGCCCACCGGCTACGTCCTGGGGGACGCGGGGCAGACGGCGGATGTCTGGGTGTTCCAGCGTGGCGGCGCCGCCCGCCGCCTGACGCACAGCTCGAGCTGGTACTCGGGGCCGGCAATCTCTCCCGACGGCCGGGCCGTGGCGTACGTCAAGCTGGATGCGTGGGGTTCCAACGTGTACACGGCGCCGTTCGCCGGAGGCGCCGAGCGGCCCCTTACCGCGGACTCCGGGGCGCGGCAGCTGGTCCGCTGGCTGCCCGACGGCCGCGAGATCTCGGACATCGTGCTCGGCTCGGGCGGCAGGGGGCTCATCGCCCAGGAAGTCTGGGGGCTGGAGACGGGCCTGCGTCGGCTCGCGAGCCTCGACCCGGGCTTCGTGATCTACGAGTGGCGGCCGGATGGCACGGCGCTGGCCCTTGAGATCAACGGGCGTGGCGTGGCGGTCGTGGACTCGATCGGACGGACGCTGCGGTCGCTCTCCATCGCCGACTCGCTGGTCGGCACCAGCGGGTCGAGCCTGTCCCCGGACGGCCAGGAGCTCGCCCTGGCCGCGAGCCGCGCGGGCCGCACGCGCGTCTTCGCGATGCGGCTCGCCGACGGCGCCGTGCGGGCGCTGGCCGACATCCCGCCGGTTACCGGCTCGCACCTCCTGCTCGAGCGCTGGGCCTCGGACGGATACCTCTACTTCTCGCGCGTCATCGGCGTCGGCCCCAGCGAGCTGTGGCGCGCCCCGGAGCGCGGCGGAACGTTGCAGCGCTACATGGCCTTCCCGGTCGCCTGCCGGCAAGGCCAGATCTCGCTTGCACGCGACGGCCAGTCGGGCGCGTGCCTGGTCTACGACGACCGGCCCGACCTGTGGCTCGTGGAACGCAAGTAGGGGGATCTACTTCCGCAGCTTCTCGAAGAACTCCTGGCGCAGCTTGGCGACCTTCGGCGCGATCACGATCTGGCAGTAGCCCTGGCGCGGGTTCCGCCGATAGTAGTCGTGATGGTACTCCTCGGCAGGATAGAAGACGTCGAGCGGTGCGACGTCCGTCTCGATCCGGCCCGGCCACACTCCCGCCGCCGCGATCTCCGCGATCGCCTCGACCGCCTGCCCCTGCTGCTCCAGCGAGTGGTAGAAGATGGCCGAGCGGTACTGCGTCCCGACGTCGGCGCCCTGCCGGTTCAGCGTCGTGGGATCGTGGAGCGTGAAGAAGACCCTGAGCAGGTCGCGGAACGTGATGACCGCCGGGTCGAACGTCACCTGCACGACCTCGGCGTGCCCGGTCGCGCCCGTGCAGACCTGCTCGTAGGTCGGATTGGGGAGATGGCCGCCGGCGTACCCCGACTCGACGCGTTCGACGCCCTTGAGCTCGAGGAAGACCGCCTCGAGGCACCAGAAGCAGCCGCCGGCCAGTGTGGTTCGTTCCATGGTAGGTGGCAGGTGGTAGGTGGTAGGTGGTAGGATATCCACCTGGGATGACACCTACAACCTGCCACCTGCCAACTGCCATGACACGCACCGTACGCTGGCTCTTCGCCGTCTGCCTGATCCCTGGCGTGACCGCGCCCGCCCACGCCCAGCAGAAGATCCCGATGCGCAGCCGCGCCGAGGCCGGCGCCGTCTCGCGCGCGCTCTCCGGACGGTCGGGTCCGCAGAACGTGAACTGGATCGAGGGTGGCCGCCGCCTCTCGTTCGTCGTGCGCGGCGACTCCGGCGAGCAGATCCGCGCCCTCGACCCGGCGTCGGGCGCCGACACCCTCATCTTCACGGGCCGCGGCCTCACCTTCCCGGGTACGACGGAGCCGTTCGCCTACAGCAGCTTCGAGTGGGCGCGCGATTCGAAGCACCTGCTGTTCCAGACGCGCTTCCGGCCCCTGTACCGCAACTCGGGGACGGCGGACTACTACGTCTTCACGCTGGCGGACCGAACGCTGGAGCTGGCGGCCAGCGGCGCGCGCACCGCCGAGCTTTCGCCCGACGGGAGGGCGCTGGGCTACGAGCGCGACGGCGACATGTACGTCTACGACCTCGCCCAGCGGCGCGAGACGCGCCTGACGAGCGACGCGACGGCGCTGGTCTACAACGGCCACTTCGACTGGGTCTACGAGGAGGAGTTCGGGTTCGCGCAGGCGTGGGACTGGTCCCCCGACAGCCGCCACATCGCCTTCTGGCAGGTGAACGAGAGCGCCGAGCCCGTGATCCAGCTCTCCGAGTTCTCCGGGCGCCACCCCACCTGGGAGCAGCTCCGCATCCCGCAACCCGGCGACTCCAACGCCACCGTGCGGATCGGCGTCGTGGATGTGCAGTCGGGGAGCCGGGTCTGGCTCGACCCCGGCGAGAGCGGCGAGTACTACGTGCCGCGCATCTACTGGACGAGCCGTCCCGACACGCTGGCCGTCGTCACGCTGAACCGCGCGCAGAACGTGATGAAGCTCTGGTTCTTCGACGTCACGAGCGGCGGGAAGCGCCTCGTCCTGTCGGACACGTCCCGCACCTGGATCGACGTCTACGACTTCTTTTCCGGCGTGCAGGACCTGATGACGTTCCCCGAAGGGCTGCCCGAATTCTTCTGGATCTCCGACCGCGACGGCTGGCAGCACATCTACCGGTTCGACTACAGCGGCCGCCCGCTCGGCCAGGTCACGCGCGGCGACTGGAGCGTGATCCGGATCGCGGGCGTGGAGCCGCGCGAGCGGACCATCTACTACGTCTCGACCGAGGCCTCGCCCCTCGAGCGGCAGCTCTACGCGGTCCGGTTCGACGGGACCGGGCAGCGGCGGCTGACGGCGGAGGAGGGGACCCATTCCATAGACATGTCCCCCGACACCCGCTACTACATCGACCGCTGGTCCAACGTGCATCAGCCGCGCCAGGTCGAGCTGTGGGCGACGGCGCTTAAGGGCCGGATGCTGAAGAAGCTGGAGGACAACGCCGCCGTGACGGCGTGGCTCGGGACCCACGCGTACTCCCCGGTGGAGCTGTTCTCCTTCACGGCGTCGGACGGGCAGCGCCTCGACGGCTCGATCCTCAAGCCCCCGGCGTTCGACCCGGCGCACCGCTACCCGGTCATCTTCACCGTGTACGGAGGCCCCGGCTCGCAAGGCGTGTACGACGCGTTCGGCACCGGCGGCCTGTCCCAGTGGTACGCGCAGGAGGGGTATCTGGTCGTCAACGTGAACAACCGCGGCTCGGGCAACTACGGCAGCGCGTTCATGAAGGTCGTCTACGAACACCTCGGACAGTGGGAGAGCCACGACTTCGCCGAGGCGGCGCGGTACCTCGCGCGCCAGCCGTGGGTGGACAGCGCGCACATCGCCATCATGGGGACGAGCTACGGCGGGTACTCGACGCTCTACACGATGGTGTCGTACCCGGAGATCTTCAGCGTCGGGATCGCGAATTCGCCGCCGACCGACTGGCGGCTGTACGACTCGATCTACACCGAGCGGTACATGGCGCTGCTCGGCGACAACCTCGCCGGCTACGACAGCAGCTCGGTGCTCCTCAAGGTGAACCGCCTGCTCAAGGGGCGGCAGCACCTGCTGCTGATCCACTCGATGATGGACGACAACGTGCACCCGCAGAACACGCTCCAGCTGCTCACGGCGCTGACGAACGCGGGGTTCGACGCGGATCTCCGCATCTATCCGCCGGGCCGGCACGGCGCGGCGTACAACGGGCAGAGCGCGATGCTGATCCAGCAGGCGGAGGACGAGTACCTGAACCGGTGGATGCACTGACTAAGAAGGGATTAGGGGTTAGGGATTAGGGGTTAGGGGCATACCCCAGTGGCCCCCGTCCCTAACCCCTAGACCCTAACCCCTAACCCCTAACCTCTCGTGCCATGGCCAATCGCGTATTCACCGATCGCGCGGGCAATCGCTGGGAGATCCGGACGCGCAGCCGCTCCGAGTGGGAATTCGAGCCGGTCGAGGGCAACCCCGGCCCGGCGCGGCTGGTCACGCCGCCCGGCTACGAGAGCGATCCCTACGAGATGAGCATCGAGGAGCTGCAGCGGCTCCTCGACGGCGCGTCCCCCCGGCGTCCGCCGAAGACGAAGTCGCCGTTCCTGGACTAGCGCGCCCTACACCCTACCCCCTATACCCTGCCCATGAATGCCATCCGCACCCCCGTCGCCATCGTCGGCTTGATGCTGCTCGGCGCCCCTCTCTCCGCGCAGACCCGATTGACGCGGGTCGAGCAGACGCTGCGGGACACGATCCTGAGCGAGCGCGCCGACGCGATCGCGTACCTCCAGCATGTGGTGGACATCCCGAGCAGCACGCTGAACGTGGGCGGCGTGCAGCGGGTCGGCGCGGTCTTCCTCGCGTCGCTCGACTCGCTCGGCTTCAAGACGACCTGGATCCCGATGCCCCCCGAGATGCGGCGCGCCGGCCATCTCGTCGCCGAGCACCAGGGCAAGGCGGGCCACGCGCGCATCCTGCTCATCGGCCACTTCGACACGGTCGTCGAGCCGGCGGGGGCCAACTTCGTGCGCGAGGACTCGACGGCGCGCGCCGTGGGCGGGAGCGACATGAAGGGCGGGGACGTGATCATCCTCTTCGCGCTCAAGGCGCTGGACGAAGTCGGACTGCTCCAGGACCTCAACGTCACCATCGTCTTCACCGGCGACGAGGAGGACCCGGGCGCGCCGCTCGCCGCCGCGCGGGCGGCGCTGATCGAGGCCGGGCACAAGAGCGACGTGGCACTCGCGTTCGAGGGCGGGAGCCGCAGCGTCGCCACCGTGGCCCGGCGCGGCTCGAGCGCGTGGCGGCTCGCCGCCACCGGGCACCAGGCCCACTCGGCGGGCGTCTTCGGGCAGGGCGTAGGTTACGGCGCGATCTACGAGCTGGCCCGCATCCTCGACGCCTTCCGGCAACAGCTGGCGGGTGAGCAGTATCTGACGTTCAATGCGGCCACGGTCGTGGGCGGCACCGACGTGGCGTACGACACCGTGCGCGAGAGCGGCACGGCGTCGAGCAAGCTGAACATCGTGCCGCGTTCGGCCTTCGCGTCGGGCGACCTGCGGTTCATGACCCAGGAGCAGCTGGAGCGGACGCGGGAGCGGATGCGGCAGATCGTCGCGCAGCACCTGCCGGGCACCGACGCCCAGATCGCCTTCATCGACGAGTATCCGGCGATGCCGCTCACGCCCGGCAACCAGCGGCTGCTGGCCTTCTACGACTCGGCCAGCCAGGCGCTCGGCTTCGGGCCGGTCGCGCCGATGGACCCGGGGATGCGGGGCGCCGGGGACCTCTCCTTCGTGGCGCCGTTCATGGACGGGCTTGAGGGGCTCGGGGCGCTGGGGAGCGGGGCGCACTCGCCCGCGGAGCGCGTGAACCTGAACGCGCTCTCGATGCAGACGGAGCGCGCGGCGCTGATGCTTGCGCGCATTGGCGCGCGAGCCGCCAGCGAGTTCGCGCGGCCGGCCGCGGGCGCGCCGTGATGCGCCCGCTGCTCGCGGTTCTGCTCGTCTGCGCCGCGCCGGTCGCCGCGCAGCAGCCCGTGGTCGTGCTGCGTGCCGCACGCGCGCTGGACGGGCGGGGCGGCGTGGTCCGCAACGCCGATGTCGTGGTCGCGGGCGGGAAGATCGTGCGCGTCGGGCCGCGGGGCGACGTGCCGGCCGGCGCACGCCTGGTGGATCTCGGCGACCGCACCCTGCTCCCCGGTCTCATCGACGCGCACACGCACCCGGCGTGGTACTTCAATCGCCGGGGGCGGCTCCACACGCCGCGCGACGGCGACTCGCCGGCCGAGATCATCCTCGCCGAGGCGGCCAACGCCTACCGCACGTTGCTGGCGGGCTTCACGACCATCCAGAGCGTGGGCGACGCGCGCGACGCCGACGTCAGGGACTGGATCAGGACGCAGGGTCTGCCCGGGCCGCGCATCCTCACGTCGCTCGAGCCGATCACCGACGATCGTCTGTCTCCCGACTCGCTCCGGGCGCTGGTCCGCGCGCGGCACGCGGAGGGCGCGGACCTGATCAAGATCTTCGCCTCGGCGAGCATCCGGGACGGCGGGACGCAGACGATGTCCGATGCCCAGCTCCAGGCGCTGTGCGGCGAGGCGAAGGCGGTGGGCCTCCGTACGGTCGTGCACGCCCAGAGCGACGCGTCGGTGCGCGCCGCCGCGCTGGCGGGCTGCACGCAGATCGAGCACGGCATCTTCGTGCAGCAGGCCTCGCTCGACTTGATGGCGGCGCGCGGGACGTGGTTCGATCCGCAGTGCGCGCTGGTGCTCCAGAACTACCTCGACAACCGCCCCAAGTACGACGGGATCGGCAACTACAACGCCGAGGGCTTCGCGGCGATGGAGCGGGCGCTGCCGCTCACCACGGCGGCGACGCGGATGGCGCTCGCCACGCCCGGCCTCAAGGTGCTGTACGGCACGGACGCCGTGGCCGGCGCCGAGGGGAGGAACGCCGAGGACCTGGTCTGCCGGGTGCGGGAGGCGGGCGAAGCGCCGATGCACGCGATCGTCGCGGCGACGTCCCTCAACGCCGAGGCCCTGGGCCTCGGCGACCGCATCGGCGCCGTGGCCGAGGGCTACGAGGCCGACCTGATCGCGACGGACGGCGATCCCTCGCAGGACATCACCGCGGTCCGGCGCGTCAGCTTCGTCATGAAGGGGGGCACGGTCGTCCGGAACGACGGCACGCCGTGACCGATCAGCCGGGGCGGCTCCGCGTCCTCCTCGGCGCCGCATTCCTGATGGCCACGTCGGCCATCGGCCCCGGCTTCCTCACCCAGACGGTCGTCTTCACCGCGCAGCTCGGCGCGAGCTTCGGCTTCGCGATCCTCATCTCGATCCTCTTCGACCTCGGGGCGCAGCTCAACATCTGGCGCATACTGGTCGCCGCCCGGGCGCCGGCTCAGACCGTCGCCGACCGCGTGCTGCCGCACCTGGGCGACGTCGTCGCCGTGCTCGTGGCGATCGGCGGCCTCGCCTTCAACATCGGCAACATCGCCGGGTGCGGCCTGGGCTTCGAGGCACTGCTGGGTCTGCCGGTGAAGGTGGGCGCGGGGCTCTCCGCCGCGATCGCGATCGGGATCTTCCTCTCGAAGGAGGCGGGCCGGGCGATGGACCGGTTCGCCCAGGCGATGGGCGCCGTGATGATCCTGCTCGCGGGCTACGTGGCCTTCGCCTCGCACCCGCCCCTGGGCGAGGCCGCCGTGCGGACTGTGCTCCCGGCTCGGCTCGACGTGCTGTCCATCGTGACGATCGTGGGCGGGACCGTGGGCGGGTACATCACCTTCGCCGGCGGCCACCGGCTGCTCGATGCGGGGATCGCGGGGCCGGAGAACGTGGGGCAGGCGACCCGCTCCGCCGGGCTCGGCGTCGGCGTCGCGACCGCGATGCGCGTCCTGCTCTTCCTCGCGGCGCTCGGCGTCGTGAGCAAGCATCTCGCGCTCGACCCCGGCAACCCGCCGGCCTCCGTCTTCCGTCTCGCCGCCGGCCAGCTCGGCTACCGCCTGTTCGGGGCCGTGATGTGGGCGGCCGCGATCACCTCGGTCGTCGGCTCCGCCTACACTTCCGTGACCTTCGTCCGGACCCTGCGCGCCGGCTGGGAGCGCCACACCACGGGGCTGATCGTGGCGTTCATCGTCCTCTCCACCGCGATCTTCCTCACCATCGGGCGGCCGGTCGCGGTGCTGATCGCGGTGGGCGCGCACAACGGGCTGATCCTGCCCGTGAGCCTCGGCGCGATGCTGGTGGCGTCGCGACGGCCCGCGCTGCTCAACGGCTACCGGCATCCGCCACTGCTCACCGCGGCGGGCGCCGTGGTGGTGCTCGCGATGGCCGCGCTCGGCGGCTACACCCTGATCACGGAGGTCCCGCCGCTGCTCCGGTAGGGGTTAGGGGTTAGGGGTTAGGGAAAGGCGCTTCGGGGCTCCCTCCCTGGCCCCCTAACCCCTAACCCCTTTCCGTTGAAATCAGCCCCCGTGTCAGGGTATGCTACACTGCTATGCCCGACGACAGGCTCATCGTCCGCGGTGCCCGCGAGCACAATCTCAAGAACATCGACGTCGAGATCCCGCGCGGCAGCCTGACGGTCATCACCGGGCTCTCCGGCTCGGGGAAGTCCTCCCTCGCCTTCGACACCATCTACGCCGAAGGCCAGCGCCGCTACGTCGAGTCCCTCTCCGCCTACGCCCGCCAGTTCCTCGGCCTGATGGAGAAGCCGGACGTGGACGTGATCGAGGGGCTCTCCCCCGCGATCGCGATCGAGCAGAAGAGCGCCGGCCAGAACCCGCGCTCCACCGTCGGCACCGTCACCGAGATCTACGACTACCTGCGGCTGCTCTACGCGCGCGCCGGCACGCCGCACTGCCCCAACGACGGCTCCCCCATCGAGCGGCAGTCGGCCAGCCAGATCACCGACATCATCCTGTCGTGGCCCGAGGGTACGAAGATCGAGGTCCTCGCCCCGCTGGTGCGCGGGCGGAAGGGCGAGTTCCGCGAGCTGTTCGACGAGGCGCGGAAGGCGGGCTTCGTCCGCGCGCGGGTGGACGGCGACGTGGTCGAGCTGGACAAGGTGCCGAAGCTGGGCCGCCGCGTGAACCACGACATCGCGATCGTGGTGGACCGGCTGGCGGTGAAGCGCGACGACCGCCAGCGCCTGGCCGACAGCGTGGAGACGGCGCTCAAGGCCGCCGACGGGGTCGTGGAGGTGGTCCGGTCCGGCAAGAGCACGACCTTCTCCGAGCGCTACGCCTGCCCGGTGTGCGGCCTCTCGCTGCCGGAGCTGGAGCCGCGGCAGTTCTCCTTCAACTCCCCGTTCGGCGCCTGCCCCGACTGCGACGGCCTCGGCACGCGGCGCGAGGTCTCGGAACAGCTCGCGCTCGGGGGCGACGCCATCTCGATCCTGGAGGGCGTCGTCCTGCCGTGGGGCGAGCCCAGCGGCTACCTGCGCAAGGTCATCCTGCCGACGCTTTCCCGTGAGCTGAAGTTCGACCTCAACAGCCCGTGGAGGGACCTGCCGGCCGACGTGCGTCGCGCGCTGCTCTACGGGATCGAGGGCAAGCAGCTCAAGTTCCGCTACGAGAGCGACAAGTTCCGCGGCGAGTACCAGTCCGGGTGGGAGGGGATCCTCCGGAACGTCGAGCGCCGCTACAAGGACACGACCTCCGACGCGGTGCGCGAGCAGCTCGAGGCGTACATGATCGAGCGGCCGTGCTCGACCTGCAACGGCCGCCGCCTCAAGCCCGAGAGCCTCTCGGTCCTGGTGGGGAAGAAGAGCATCGGTGATCTGGTCGAGATGTCGGTCGCCGCCGCGCTCGAGTTCGTCGAGGGCCTGCCCATCCGCGGGAACGGGAAGCCCGGTCTCGACCCCGAGGTCTCCGGCCCCATCCTCAAGGAGGTGCGCGACCGGCTCCGCTTCCTCGTCAACGTCGGGCTCGAGTACCTGACGCTCGGCCGCTCGGCCGGCTCGCTCTCCGGCGGCGAGGCGCAGCGCATCCGGCTCGCCACGCAGATCGGCTCGCGCCTCGTGGGCGTGCTCTACATCCTCGACGAGCCCTCGATCGGCCTGCACGCGCGGGACAACGCCCGCCTGCTGGCGACGCTGCGCGACCTCAGGGACCTCGGCAACACGGTGCTGGTGGTCGAGCACGACGAGGAGACGATCCGCGCCGCCGACCACATCGTGGACCTGGGGCCGCGCGCGGGACGGCACGGCGGCGAGGTGGTCGCCGCGGGCACGCTGGACACGATCCTCGCGAGCCAGGCGTCGCTCACCGGCCGGTATCTGCGCCGCGAGCTCAGGATCGCCACGCCGGCCTCGCGCCGCACCCCGGAGCAGGGGAAGGTGCTGCGCCTCATCGGCGCGCGGGAGCACAACCTCAAGAACCTGACGGTGGACTTCCCGCTCGGGCTGTTCATCGCGGTCACCGGCGTGTCCGGCTCCGGGAAGTCCAGTCTCGTCACCGACATCGTCTACCAGGCGCTCGCGCGCCACTTCTTCGGCGCCAAGCTCATCCCCGGCGATCACGACCGGATCGAAGGGCTCGACCTGGTGGACAAGGTGATCGACATCGACCAGAGCCCGATCGGGCGTACGCCGCGCTCCAACCCCGCCACCTACACGGGGCTCTTCGCGCCGATCCGCGACCTCTTCGCCGAGCTGCCGGAGGCGAAGATGCGGGGCTACGGCCCGGGGCGCTTCTCCTTCAACGTGAAGGGGGGCCGCTGCGAGGCCTGCCAGGGCGACGGCCTGGTGAAGATCGAGATGCACTTCCTCCCCGACGTCTACGTGCCGTGCGACGTGTGCCGCGGGCGCCGCTACAACCGCGAGACGCTCGAGGTCCGCTTCAAGGGGAAGAACATCGCCGAGGTCCTGGACCTCACCGTGGCCGAGGGGCTGGAGTACTTCGAGAACCAGCCGCGGGTCTTCGCCAAGCTCGAGACGCTGAACGACGTGGGACTCGGTTACATCCACCTCGGCCAGAGCGCGACGACGCTGTCGGGGGGCGAGGCGCAGCGCGTGAAGCTCGCCACCGAGCTGTCGAAGCGGGACACCGGCCGCACCCTGTACATCCTCGACGAGCCCACCACGGGTCTCCACTTCGAGGACGTGCGGATGCTGCTCGAGGTGCTGCACCGCCTGGTGGAGAAGGGGAACACGGTGGTCGTCATCGAGCACAATCTCGACGTGGTGAAGACGGCGGACTGGATCATCGACCTGGGACCGGAGGGCGGCGACGCCGGCGGGCGGATCGTGGCCCAGGGCTCCCCGGAACAGGTGGCGCGGCAGGCCGGCTCGCACACGGGGAAGGCGCTGGCGCCGATATTGGCGTCTGCCCGCAAGTCGGCCTAGATTGGCGCGTTAGCGAAACTTCCGGGCCTCTGGACTCGTCGTTGCAGTAGCCAGTCGGGGAGGAGCCGCCATCATCAATCCGGGTGACTTTGCCGTGTACGTCTTCACCGTCGTGGCGGGGGTGGGGTCGGTGTCCATCCTCGGGGCCATCGCCAGGCGGATCGCCGGCTCGAGCGCGCGGCGGCTGAAGGTCGAGAGGGGTGCGAACGGGATGGTGATGGGCCTCCGCGTCGGCGACACCGACCCCGGGTCTCAACAGGCGGTCGCGCAGCTGGCCGCCGAGCTGGAGGCGGTGCGCGACGAGGTCACGGGCCTGAGGCGCGAGATGGACGAGGCGCAGAACCGCCTGGATTTCACCGAGCGGTTGCTGGGGCAGGTGAAGGAGCGGGGTCTGCTGAACGCACCGAAGGACCGAGGTCCGAGTTGAGCGGCCCCGAAGCCATCGTCGCGGTGGTGTTCTTCGCGAGCGTCGGCGGCGTGGGGATGACGTTGGCGCGCGCGTTTGCCAAGCGCATCGCCGGGGGCGGGGTGGGCGCCAGGGAAGTCGAGGCGCTGCGGGACGAGGTCGCACAGCTCAGGGCGGAGGTGGACGACCTCCACGGCCGCGTCGCCCCGGTGGACGAGATCCAGAACCGCCTCGACTTCGCGGAGCGGCTGCTGGGCCAGGCGCGCGAGCGTGGGCAGCTGAGCCCACCCGCGGACCGATAGGGGTACGCATGGACTGGACGGGTCTCGTTGCGATCGTGATGGTCTTCGGCACCGGGATGGTGGGGCTCGTCGCCTTCAGCCCGATCGGCCGCGCGATCGGGACGCGCATCCTGCGCAAGGCGGGCGCGCCGCCGGAGCTGGGAGAGCAGCTGGACGACCTCGCCGACCGGGTCGAGGGCATCCAGCGGCAGGTGGCGGAGCTGGCCGAGCGGCAGGACTTCGCCGAGCGGCTGCTGGCCAAGGTGCGGGAGAAGGAGCTGCCCGCGGGGGGAACGGCACCGTGATGCAGGGACCGACTCCCCAGGAGATGGTGCCGATCCTCATCCCGATCTTCGGGATGCTGACCGGGATCACGATCACCGGCTTCGTCGTGCTGGGCCCCGTGGGCCGGGCGGTCGGCCGGGTGATCATGCGGATCTTCGGCGCCGACCGGGAGCAGGCGTTGCCGGCGGGGGAATTGCAGGACATCCGGGGCCTGCTGGAGGATCAGAGCGGGCGGATGGAGGCGGTGCAGCGCCAGCTCTCGGAGCTGGCCGAGCGCCAGGACTTCGCCGAGCGGCTGTTGGCCCAGGGCCGGAAGGAACCGCGGCTCCCTGGCGCCGGCGGCGCCGATGAGTGAAACATTGATGGCGGGCAGCCTGCCGCCGTCCTGAAGGAGTGGCCATGGTGAGTCGGGAGGACTTGGAGGGCTTCATCTCGAGGCTGGAAGCCGAAGGCATCCACGCCCGCGAGATCGAGTCCGGCCTCTGGGTGCTGAACGCCAACGGCGACGGGCCCGAGGTGGCTGTGCACTACGCGCCGCCGGTCGTCGTGCTGCGCGTCAAGGTGATGACGCTGCCCAAGAAGCTGAAGAAACCGGACCTGTACCGGCACCTGCTGGAGCTGAACGCCAAGGACCTGGTCCACGGCGCGTACGGGGTGGACGGCGGCGACATCGTGCTGTCGGACACGCTCGAGCTGGAGAACCTCGACTTCAACGAGTTCCAGGCGAGCTTCGAGTCCATGACGCTGGCGCTGGCGTCCCACCTGGCGACGCTGGCCCCCTACCGGGAAGCGTGAGGCGCTATGGGAATCTTTGACCGCTTGTCTACGCTCCTCCGGTCGAACATCAACGACCTGATCAGCAGCGCCGAGAACCCGGAGAAGATGCTGAACCAGCTGATCCTGGACATGCGGAGCCAGCTGGCCAAGGCGAAGCAGCAGGTCGCGGCGGCGATCGCGGACGAGAAGAAGCTCCAGGCGCAGGCCGAGCAGGAGAAGAAGCAGGCCGACGACTGGGAGAAGCGCGCGATGCTGGCGGTGCAGGAGGGGCGCGACGACCTGGCCAAGCAGGCGCTGCTCCGGCACTCGGAACACATGGAAGGCGCCGTCCAGCTCGACGAGACCTGGCGCAAACACGCCGGCGAGACCGAGTCGCTGAAGAACTCGCTGCGCGCGCTCAACGACAAGATCGAGGAAGCCAAGCGCAAGAAGAACATCCTGATCGCGCGGCAGCGCCGGGCCGAGGCCCAGAAGCGCATCCACGAGACGATGGGCTCGATCAGCGACAAGAGCGCCTTCGAGACCTTCGAGCGGATGGCCGACCGCATCGAGCAGAACGAGCGCAGGGCGCTTGCGGCGGCGGAGCTGTCCGAAGAGCTGTCGGGCGACTCGCTCGCCAAGCAGTTCGAGCAGCTGGAGTACAAGGCGGACGCCGATACGCAGCTCCTGGCGCTGAAGCAGAAGATGGGGCTCCTCGGCGCGGGCACGGCCGAGCAGCCGAAGCAGCTCGGCGCGGGTGCCGGAGCCGCGGGCAAGGCGACCGACGTGCACGACGCGGAGGTGCTCGGCGAGGCGGAAGGGGACGAGGAGGACAAGCCGCCGCGCAAGAAAGGCTGAGTGCCACTGACTGACGCCGTCCCACCGGTGCGGCGCGCCGCACCGGTGGTCCTGGTCCTGCTCGTGGCCGCGCTCCTGCTGTTCGT
>Ga0187889_10000378_pt1 | contig 54000 bp, 52 predicted proteins | sample June2016WEW_7_10_2_FD_132992 | JGI IMG/M metagenome (GOLD analysis project Ga0187889, IMG submission 132992) | Peatland microbial communities from SPRUCE experiment site at the Marcell Experimental Forest, Minnesota, USA - June2016WEW_7_100 | ecosystem: Environmental > Terrestrial > Soil >... | reverse complement strand
TTTATAAAAAACTTGGAAAGGATCACAGCCATCTACTGCGGCAGATTCTTCACAACTGATAGGTACTGAGGTAAAGCATTCGATGCATAACCAGATCATCGTGCACGAGGTTATCATCGAATATGTAACAATAAGCGCAGTTTGCGTATCATATAGGCCTGCTTCTAACCAGATAGCTAGAAAAGGAATAATGACTGCAACAGGAGGCAAAAATCTTACAGAAGCGACATAAAATTTCAAGTTTTCTCTTCCCCGAAAGTTTACTCGAGCAAAGATGTATGCCAAAGGGACACCGACCGCAAATCCTATAATTAGTGCACCTCCAGTAACAATCACGCTGTTTTTTAAACCGGTAAGGAGCCGCCCTGTCGATAAAACATTTATAAAATTGCCTAGGGTCGGTATGAAGAAAAATTTGAGAGTAATAATATCCACATCCGATTTGAAAGAACAAAGTAGTATCCAAATAATAGGGAATAATATAACGATTAAAATTATTGCAATAATAACGTTGATCGTCAAGTTTTTAATTTTCAAGTTCTTCTCACCCATACAAATCTCCAGAAAAGGGTCATTAGTACTATCGTGATCAATAACATAATAATGGACATTGTGCAGGCATACGAGACTCTACTTGCTCCCTGAATAGCTTCCCAATATGCATAAAGATCTAGTGTCTCAGTAGTTATACCAGGGCCTCCAGTAGTCATAACGTATATGTAATCAAAGCTTCTTAATGACATTACCATGATATAGAAAATCAGACCGACCAGACCAGGTTTGATTATTGGATATAGGATATTCCTATAAAGTGTTAAACCACCGGCTCCAAAAACTCTTGCAGCCTCAATAGCTTCTTTTGGAATCGCCTCATACAATATTATAACAAGAGCCGCGAGAAGACAGCCCCATTGCCAAATATTTACAAGCGCACATGCAAAAAGCGCTAAATAAGGATCAGATAGGATCGGTGTAGTAAACCCTACATAACTTAAAAGGAGAGGGAATATCCCTACGACAGGAGAATACATTAGTCTCCACATAAACGCACCCGCAACAGAGGGAACCATCGCAGGTATTATAAGTACCAATAAACAAACGGATTTAAATTTGCCTCTAACATATTCATTAATTATTGTGGATAAGACAATTCCGACCAATACAGAACCAAGGATAGTTATTGCCAACCATTCAAAAGTAACTCCAATGTCATTATAGAATCGTGGATCATGTAAGAATAAATTGACGTAATTTGTTAGTCCAATAAATTTACCTGTCCCTGGGAACCTAAAATCCAAATTGCACAACGATAACCAAGCTGCTTCAACTAAAGGGTAAGTGCCTAATCCGAATAGAAAAACAAATGTTGGAATAAAAAAAAGGTAGAAGAACTGCTTCTGATTCAAGCCATTCTTCCTTTTATTTTTTTTTCTTAGCGGAATTTTCTTGTCTAAGTACTGGAAAGGACATTTTTAGCGTACGCTACTGCATCGTCGAGAGATGCTTTGATCATAGCGTCAGTTACTGTTGTCCCAGAATATGCTGCTGTAAACAGTTCTTCCAGATTTATTCCTAAGTAATCGCCTATCTCTGGCCAAGCTGCAATCTGTGGAATACAGAGCTTTTGTATGGGTATGCAAGCTGATACTGTTTGAAGGTAATTAGCCGGATACTTTCCTGCCATAGCTGAACTATTTAAAGTGGAGGTCCTAGCAATACTTATGCCTGCTCCTCCATTGACCCTATTGAGTTCATTTGTTGTGTTTGTCCACCACCCAATGAATGCGCCTGCTGCTTTACGTAGTGCGTCAGTTGGACAACCATAGGTGGAAATCCCAAGCCCGTGACAAGATGTAGCTGAGACATTTATACCTGTGTCCGAATTTTTACATGGTATACTGACAGCGAATTTGTTATATGCTACAGATTCACTTTGGTTATCAACGTAGTCATAGAATCCATTTGCATCCTCCATAATTGCTTCTTTTCCAGCCTCATAATCGCTGAGTACATCGGACCAGAGCATTGTAGGGCTTGGAGCCAGCTTTATCAATTTTATATAATACGCTGTAGCTGCAACCGCTTCCGGAGAGTTGAAAACAGGGTTATTTGAAGCATCTAAGTATGTTCCACCAAACCTAACCAAGTATGGGCTCCACCTCCATACATTCGCTCCAGAACCACGTGCTCCTCGTGTCCCACATCCATATATGGAAGGTGGGTTCTGTAATTTTGTAGCAGCATTCAGGAAGTCGTCCAGAGTTACAGGTAAAGAAATGCTAGTGTTTGGTCCTATCAAGTCTGTCCTATAGAAATTCATATCTGCTTCACCGTACATAGGAGCACCATAGGGTGTTCCATTGTAACTCAATGTATTTGTATACGAAGAAAAGAAATCGCTGAAATTACCGTCTGAAGGATAATAGTCTTGTATCGGATAAATCCACTTATTCGCCGCCATTGTTGCTATATTTGCCTCATCAACATAGTACACTTGGAATGCACCTGCATGTGTGGAGGCGTCCAACAATTCTTTAGCTCTACGATCATCTTCTGAGTAAAAAGCAATCACAGCGCGTACTCCTGTCTCTGAATAACATTGGTCTAACAATTTATCTTCTATATCCCAAACATTTGTGTCTTGTGCAAGAATGTTTATAGTTGTACCTCCAGTAGCAGTTGCCGATACTATAGTCGGGGAAGCTATTGTCGTTGACGTTGAAGTTGATGAAGGGGCAGATGCCGTAGAAGTGATTGTAGAAGTAGTAGCTGAAGTAACTGTAGTAGCTGTTGTAACTGTAGACGTGGTAGTCACATGCTGAGGGAACATCGTATATGTTGCTGCCGCCCCGACAACAAGTCCTGCGACAGCGGCAATTGTATATCCAAGAAAATTCCTTCTATCCATTTTCTTAGGTTGTTCTTGAGTCATAATTGGCACCATTATATTGAGTTATATTTAAAGTTAAATGTAAACGGGTTTATTAAATTTTGCAAATTACGCATCTAAGATAATAAACACTTGATGGAATAAATTATTATATTATATTATATTTTATTATTAGTATTTATATTTCTTAAATAACTTTTGATCGCAATATGGAATCCACATATTCCTTTCCCTTTAGATTCATTCTTAATATCACTTAAAGAAAAATATCTTTACATCCTTATTATTACAATCTTAAATAAAACCACTCCATTAAAACACACTATTGGTCAATTTCGCTAGAATTTCAAAACATAATTTCTTAGGATATTTATCATTGAATAGGGTGTGTCCACACTTCGTCTTGGCTTAATTATATCGTCTCAATTTTATCTCATAGTACCACCAAAAGGTATTGTCACTGTAGATATTGTCTCCTCTTCTTCTATTACTTCTTTATGTGTCTTGTTTATTTCTTTGTATGCCTCAGCGCATGCTTGGGAGCAAAACTTTAACGATCCTCCTTGAACTTTCCTGTTTACAGCCTTTTCATGGAAAACTTTTTCTCCAACGTTCGGAAGAACTTCATTTGTGGCATCTTCATCCTTTTCTTTTACTAATGACATATAGGTCAAAAACCATGAAGGAAAAGCAATTGCTTAAGTATTTCCCGAAGATATTCGGGAAACAGCTAGGATCATTATTAACTTGTGTTTCCCTTATTTTCAGTTCAATTAATGGATTACATACTTTTATCGGAGGATGTCATACCTAGTGTTCTTCGGTTTTCTTCTCCAAATCAGTAGAAGTTGTATGAGTCAATTAAATCGTAGAAGTTGAAGTTAAGTTAGTCGCTAACGTGAAGGTCTAAGATAAGGTCATAGTGAGGAGCTCATGCCTGTATAAGTCGAAGTTGCACTGGTTGGGAGAAGCTATGAGGATAGTGGTGCGGGACTATGGACTAAGCAGAATCATTGGCTTCATGGGTTGCTTTGAATTTGACAAACGAGCATTAAGGGAGCGCGTCGATAAAACGGTAACGCTAGACCCTAAGGCATTAAATCCATAATTTTAGCCTCTTTTTCAAAGCAAAAAATAATGGGAAACCAATTCCTATAATTGCAATTATTTCCCCAATTGCAACTGTTATTATGGTTAAAAGCAAAGGTACGGCAAATATCCGGTTAAGAATAAATGCAACCCAAAGAGAAATGGAGGCGATTAAAATTGGCTGTGCTTTATTACCTAATTTCCAAATGGCAATTTGTGGCAAAATCAATACAAATGGGGTTATCCAGTCTAACATTCCAACAGGGCTTGATAAGTTTCCTATAAAGTTTCCAATTGTTATTCCAGCAATCATTGGAAAGCCGAATAATGGTATTAAGGCGTACATCGCATCCGAAATCCGACATTGGATAGATAAAAAAGCGATTGGAGCAATTGCTAATGTAATAGCGTAGTAAGATGCTGCAAATATCGCTGTTAAAGCAATCATTCTTGTTTTTCCTTTCTTCATTTACATCACTTCAGGAGATTGTCCGTAATATTTTTCCTTATATTTCATTTCTACCTACCTCATGGATTTTTCATAACTATAAAGTACGCCTAACACCTGTTTCAATAATAATGCAACGATCGGGATAGATAGCGAAAAGTCTTTCCTCTTACTATACTCTATCTTACTTTCTTTTTCCAAATTCAATTCACCTCCCTCCCGGGGTTTATTCTGCGGAACGGCGGGAGGACGCCACCCGCACGCATTCTTACGCGCAACTGTGTAATTAAAAATTTACTATTGTTATAGAAACTAGACGTAATGTAAAATCAATTGAACTTGTGGGAATATTTGGGATAAAAGGATGTAACAGTTTATGACCATGGAGTCTCCGAGAGAAACTTGTTAATGATCTATCGTCACTCTTTAGCCTTGATGAAATTTCGTTCCACAGTCTAAGTAACTCAAATCCATGCGTTTTTAAAGAATTATTTCATTGACCATGTCTTCAACGATCTTAGAAAATTCTTTTTCCTCTTTTATATTCAGAATCTTTATAGAAGTCTTTCAACGAACGTCCTCGCATAAGAATAGAAATCGCCTCTAAACCTCGTGTTAATCTTTCTTAAATATGAGTCAAGTTCGGCTTAACCTTTGAACCTCTAATAATTTTTGACTATTAAATCTTATAAGAAAACTATAAGATGAGGATTTTTAAAAACGCTTAATAAAATTGCATGATGTCTCAGTACGATATTTTGTATCGTAAAGCTTGCTAAATGAACATAGAAGCTTATGAAGCCCTTGAAAGCAAGATCCTAAAATGTGTCTATAATTGACATTTACCTAAATAAACCTCCGGAAAGAGAGGACCTACAAAGTTATATGGAAATCAACCTACAGATTCCATATAGATATCTTTACCCATATACATATAGATATCAATATGGAATCCATATAGATATCTATCAATATGTGTAGATAGCCATAGTCAATTAAATGTCTGCGATAAAAAGAGGCAAGAAAGGGAAAGCAAAGAATTCTCTCTAGTAGATTAAAGGCAGTACGCTAGGGTTATCCAACGGAAAGGAACAAATTATCCAGAAGTCATAAGGAAACTGGCACTAAGAAATCTTAGGAGATTGCTGAGTTCTAAGCAGATAAAAAGGCTTTATCTTTAACAGAAACTTCAAAGACAAAAATCCAGTCAAGACCCTCACAAAAATTACCAATATAAATTAAAAAAGTAATATGTGGAATCCTCGGATTAACTTATGTGTGATGAGAATAATTTTTTTATGCTTACAGTAACGAAAGAAAAAGGCAAGAATAATTTTAGTTTCAGGGTGTCTCTCACTTTATATAAAAATCATGGTATTTGAGAGCTTAAGGTTCGCCTTTCCGTTATTGGAATACACTAGAAAAAGTATAACTGCAGCCGCCTCCTTGGCTTTTCTCCGAATTTGGTGGAGCCTAAATGCAAAGAAGTTGTCCTACAAAGATATAGACATAGGCTGAATCATAGTGTCAGCGTATCTCCTCAACACGTTTCTTCAAGAATGCTTCGACCTCCGTTAGACTTGGGATACCTGCCCTACCTCCCACTTTGGTGCACTTAATGGATGATACAGCACTCGAAAATTCTATCGCTCTAACAATATCCCATCCTTGGGCAATTCCGTAGCTGAAGGCGCCATGGAATACGTCACCAGCACCCGTTGTGTCCATAGCTTGGACCTTGAAGGCTTTTCGGGCGATGACTTCCTTCCCGACTACGAACACCGAGCCATCCTCCCCGAGTGTAACCCCAACAACCTCTGGGCCATAGGAGAGAAGCTTCTTACACATGACAACGGGATCCGTTTCCTTGGTGAACTCCATCGCCGTCTTCCGAGATAGAATGAGGTATGTTATGTTCTTCAAGAACTCGAGCAGTTTAGGATGCGAATAGGTTTCCATATCATAGCAAGTTAGAACACCATTCCTCTTGGCCGTACGCGCAGCATCAAGGGTTACATCGGAGCATTCCCCTAAATTGAGCACCTTTCCTTCCGTCAAAATATCTAGCTGTTCATTTGAATAGATTTCGTGTCTCTCCTTCTCATCTGCGGTCAGCGGGTTTGTCATCGCCCACATAGCTGCACGGCGTATGTCTGTAGGGAGGTTAAAGTCCTTGAGATACTTGGCTTCTACCCACTGATTAGTACCATTCTTGCCCAAAAGGATAAAAGTCAACCAGGTTTTGATGTCTTTGTCAACGAACACATGGCTCGTGTCTACGTTGTACTTCTTAAAATCAGAGATAGCGAATTTACCCCATTCATCATCTCCAACCTTTGATATCATCGCTGCTTTTCCCCCTAAACGGCCGACCGCGGCCATCGCTGTAGCTACTAATCCGCCTCCCTGAATTGACCATGCGGAAAACTTCCTAGAATTAACAGGGAGCTCAATGTCAGGTCTAAACTGAGTATATTTACCTTTGAAAATTACATTTGGATCTTCTACTCGAAGCAGGCAATCTATAACGCTTATTCCTAACCCAACTACATCGAACTTCATCACAGTCCTCCCGTTCCAATCCCTATGCAAGGTTAGAAATTAAATCGTTCGGTTAAAAGAAGGTTTAACTCCCTACACCTGTGAAATCTTTGCAGATCTTTTGTTGAACTGCTGTTTTCCGAAAAACTTGTTGGCTTCTCCTTTTATCACAGATACCAAGATTTCGTTTGGAATCAAGGTCGCTGAGTAGGAGAACTTCCTGGAAGGGACACACTGACATCACAAGATAGAAGACGGCAGATTTAGAGCTGGTAAGTGGTCCTATTTAGAGAGATCTTCTGCAACTCTTTGCGTCCATTTCTTGGCTTTTTCTAGCTCACCCTCTTTCAGATGCAAGTCGTTCCCCTCGCCTTCTATGTACGTAATCAGAGGAACGGTGATAAGCCTGAAACCAAGACCCCCAAGTTTGCCTTCTAAACCCTTAGCTGCGCTTCCGCTAAACCTTGACTGAATTTGAGTGTCAAAAGCCGCAGCCAGCTTTCCAGAAAATTCTTTGTTTGACAAACCGTTAAGAAACTGCATAATCCCCTTCGATGCACTGAAAGCCATCGTGGGCGCACCAGCAATTAAGCAGTCGTAGTTCTTAATAATAGCCTTGTCAACATCATTTACGAAGAAGGAGTCTACTTTAATTCCCTTCTCCTTCAATACCTCAGCAATCGCTTCAGCCACTTTCGCCGTCAATTTCATAGGAGAAACAGAATCGTAGATGATTAGAACCTTCATACAAACTTCATTGCAATTCAGTAAACCGTCATCAATTATTAAGCGTTTAAATTCGCGAACTAGACAAAAATTAGTTTGAAGTATATGTTTTTCGAAGGATGCTAGATTCTACTTCTTTTTTTATCCAGCTAGACGTTTTGGTTTAATGAGCATATATTAAGCTTAGTTGATGTAAGTTTCAAATACTCGTAGTTTCTGGGGTCATTTTAACCGCACTATTCGGTATCGCACCTTTTCTTGAAAGTGGCTGTTGTGGGTTGCCCAAGTTTAGGCCTATAAAAAGTGTGATAACAATGACAAAGATAACCGCTAGCACTATGACAAAGGATATTTCATATTTTCTGTTGTGGAAAACTATCTTTGAAAACCGTATCTTTACACCTATGGTAACTGGTTTTTTATCAATCTACTATTTCTAATTCTGTTAAGAGATTTGAAGGCACATGCTTAGCATCTAAAATTTTGATCTAACCGACAGGATAAAGATCTGAAATATATAATAGTCTGTCCGCGTTGTAATTCTAAGTCGATCGGTAGGCTTTAGCTTTGCTTTGACCAGACACTATATCATCGCTCTAGCGTGCCAATCCTCCACGATCGAGCTGGTTTTCTATTCGTCTAAGAAGGCTTGAATTGAGCCCTAATAATTCTCCATTATTCGGTATGGGGGTAAAGTTTGGGACTACCAAGGAGAACGCCTGGGACTATCTGCATAAGCTCACGGAAGAGGGAACCGTGATATTGACACCGACATCAGGCGGTGTAAGGGCCCAATTGACGGACAAAGGCCTGCAAATGTTGCGTCAAGGAAAACGTCTTAACGTTTGACAGATACCCCGGACAAGTCTGCTGGAAAATCATGAAATAAAAACCGGACGCCACTTTTAGCGTTAAAAAACCTAAATTTAACGGAAAACTTAACGCTAACTTAACGTGAAACTTAACGGCAAACTTAACGCTGACTTAACGGACTTGACAGCATATTTGTCAAAAAAAGGTGGCCCCTTAAGATCATAAAGATAACTTCCAGATCAAACCTTTTTAGGAAAATAAAGTCTGATGCTAACCAAAAATTGTAGCCAGATAAAAAATGATCCCAGAATATTTGCAATAAATTCTTTGGATGATTTTTTTGGTGCATCGAAATCTACAGCCAACATTATAAAACGCATATACGATGGCGTTGGCCGTGGATAGATCTAGATCAATGGTAGCGATGATTTGGCATGAGTTCGGTAAGAATGATGTGAAGGTTAAATTGTAAACAATTCAGCCTGTTTTGTTGTTGTAGCCTAAACTCATTTTCAAATTGTACTATTTAAACGCATTCAACAGCGTACGCATATGCCTGTTGACGAAGCATTTTGACCAATTAACCTTAGTAATAATAATAATTTATGAACGATTCTAGGAAAGTGATATATCTATGCTACATAAATGCGATGGAAAGATATGGCAGAATTTAAGGAGAACGTTGCTAAAGGTGCTCTAATCGCGGTGGTAATAGTGTTAATCCTTGGAGAAGGATCAAACTACCTTTTTCAAAAAACGACACCTACCTACACAATAGTTACAGACAAGACAAGTTACGTTGTAGGTGACACGATAAGGTGGACAGCTTCAGGCTTGATAAAAGGAGAAAGCTATACCGTTGGAGCCGACCTAAATGGGAACATTTTACAAACAGGTAGTTTTACTGCAACCGCAAGCACAGTGACAGGTTCTTACAATGTAGGAAGTAACGCAGTCGGCGCAACGGAATTTATAATAGGACAGCCAACTTCATCAGGGGCAGTAGAGATCTTAGCCTCCACACCCATTTCTACCAACACGATCTCAATAGTTACAGATAGGACAAGTTACGTTGTAGGTGACACAATAAGGTGGACAGCTTCAGGCTTGACGATAGGTGGAAGCTATTTCGTTGGAGCTGAGCTGAATAATAGCGTTTTACAGTCAGGTAGTTTTAATGCAACCGCAAGTAACATGGCAGGTTATTACAATGTAGGAAGTAACGCAGTTGGCTCAACGAGCTTTATAATAGGGCAAGCTATTTCATCAGGCGCCATAGCGATCTTAGCCTCTGCGCCCATTACATTATCACCGTAAGAATCATAAAGTTTATAATCAATATCGATAAAATCTTTTAATTTCTACTTTTTCTTCTTTGTTAGACTCCAGAATTGTAAATACTAGAAAAATAAGATGCTGATTTCTAGTACTTTTTTTCACATTTTTGGAATAATTTATTAATTTTTTCTCATATTAAATGTACTTTAAAAAATAAAATAAAATAAAATTCATTATCAACTCGGTAAAAAATATATGCTTACACGAATAATATGGCAAAAAAGTCTGAAGTCTGCTTTGCTATCGAGCATTAAATGGAAATCAGTTTAAAAAATTAAGGTGGGAAAATTTGCAAGAACCTAATGCTGGAACTCATGATTCCCGGATGCTCCAAAAAGTGCAGTTTTTACCCTTAAGACGCATGAAAGCGGAAATTGAAAAAAAGTGGGAAACGAAAAAAATTTCTGCTTTTTCGGTTTTGAGCAAAAAAGTGAAAAAATAACTGAATCAGTAAACAGTTTTTTGGGGGCATGAAACGAGGGAGTTACCATTTTAAAATATCTGAAAAAACAATACGAAACGTTTCCGGCACGCAATCGACGTGCCATACCTCTTTCAAGTTTTAAAAACGGATATCTCAAAATAGGAAACAGAGGTCTAAAAAATATCCGATTGGGTAAACAGGGTAAAAAAATAAAATGGCTAGCGGTCACGAAAGTGAGCACCTTTTCATTCCTAAATTGGTTAATGCCACCATTTAGGTATAAATTCCACTCGGTCAACTTCGTATGCTTATCACTTTTTACTTTTTATAAAAAGTTCATAAAAGGCATGATTGCAGCAGTTTAATGGTAGCTTTAGTAAAAACAGGGGTTGACGCTGTTGAACAGGTTTCCAATATAACGTTTTCCAAAAAAAGGGTTCGAACGTAAAATTTACGCTCAAACGTCAAAGATATCGTGCGCCTGCTCGCACGATGCAAGGTCATGATGAGAGCCCCCGTACTGATGCCCCAGAGCGATATTGCGCGCACGAACAGGAAATTTTTGTCGCGAGCCGGATGTCTAACGTTATTATATAATGTTTTTATATAACGTTATCATATAATACTAATATCATGCCAAGGAAAAAAGGGGACGACGACGAGCTGAGGAGGAGGGCGCTCGAGCTTAGGAGGAAGGGTTTGAGCTACGTGGAAATAGGAAGGCAACTGGGTAGGAGCAGTTACAAGGCTTGGGAGCTTATATCACCGTACGAAAGCCATCAGCCCAAGATCACACAGGTCGCAGAGCTAGATAAAAGGATAGCCGAATTAAATGGTAGGATAAACGAGCTCACCAAAGTAACCGACGATATAAGCGCTCAGCTCAAGAAAGTGAAAACAATAAAAGATCTCAGCGAGAGGATGTCTCGGGTTGATAAAGAATTAACAGTCCTCAAAGAAAGCGTTGACTTGTTGCAGAGGAGTGCAAGTTTTAGGGTTCTTGATTTTGAATGTCACAAGATCGATAAAGACGGCTTCTGTACGTTTTGGTCTTGGGTAGAGGAGATAAAGGGAACGAATATGAGAAAATCCAACTATGAGGGAGCAGTTAGATATCAGATGAACGTGAATGAAAATCCGTTAATATGTACTGCATGCCCAAAGTTTGCAAATAGGAATATAAGTTTAACGAAGACTTGAAGGGAGATTACCTCAACATCTAGATATGGACATTTATTGTGTAAAGTTATTATCTGAGGACAGTAAGTTACACGTTTGTAAAGTTTAAATATTAACTTAGTTAAATGAATTATTCAATGCGGAGCGGACTAATATTAACGGGAGCACTAGTCTGCTTGTTAGCTCTTACAGTAGTGCCTATGGTTTCCGCTACATCAAACAACGGCTTAAAAACAACATCTCCCGTCCCCCCACCTGCCACAATAGAACTGCCAATGAAAATAAACAATACTTGGGGCGAATTTTTTTGGGAGTCAGGGACCACTCTATCACCGTTGCCAGGTACATGGTGGGCTGATCAAATCGTGTCAGTCAATGTACCATATGCAATGGTAGTCAACATTACTGTCACAGACGCCTTTGCTGCAGGAGACAATTTCGAAGTATGGGAAGTTAACGGTATCAGCCCGACTACGGGCACCCTGATAGGTACGACACCACATGTACCAGACAACTACACTATTGGTATAAGTGATCCGAACCTAGCGTTAATTAATCCAGCATATAGCCATGCATCGTTCATTGTTGACTTGACGCCTGGAACATATTACTTCGCTTTCAGGGAAGTAAGCCATTCTATTGAAGGAGGGGGCGGTGCGTTTGTCAAGTTTTCTGAAGCTATGACTATCGGCGGCTATGTTCTACCTACTGGCTTTGACTTCGTGCCTATCGTAGCCTTGCTTGGAATTTTTGGCGTAGCGACCGTCGTGGTAGGGACTAGGAAGGAGCGCAAATTATAACAGGCACTCCCTATTTTTTTTCCTGAACATAGATGAAGTGGTTTAAGTTAAGCTTTGGGTCCAGGTTGCTTCCTTTGAACCTATTGGGAAGGTTGCGAAAAAAATCAGATTTAGTGTTTGTAATAAAGTGAGAATAGAGGGGGTTGAGGTGCAATAGTAGCAGGCACTTGGAGGATCGACGCAGTTCTTCTAAATTTTTATGACCTATCTCCTACTGTACAATTATCACCCTTTTTTCGGGTAAACATGTCGATAGTGGAACAGTTACTTAAAGGAAAATGCGTAATGCATCCATAATCCGAGTCCTTGAAAGCGATCAATGGATATTTGGCCTTCAAGTTTATTAACATAATCGGATAAATATTAGTCAGTTGGAGTAATGAAGAGTATGAGAATAAAGTTTGCAAGGTTCTTTCTTGTGTCGTTGACTGTTTTGCTGTGTTTGTCTTTGCTACCTTTTGCAGGGGCAACCGACGATTGGACGATGTTTCGCCATGACGCTGCGCATTCTGGATACTCTACCTCAAGTTCTTCTGGTGGTGTTAAACTTTGGAGCTTCCCTACTGGAGACCAGGTGGAATCTTCTCCTGCTGTTGCTGGAGGGGTCGTTTACGTCGGCTCATATGACCACAATGTTTACGCTTTGAACGCTTCTACTGGTGCTAAAATCTGGAGCTACACTACTGGAGACTGGGTGACTTCTTCTCCTGCTGTTGTTGGAGGTGTCGTTTACGTCGGCTCATATGACAACAATACTTACGCACTGAATGCTTCTAGTGGTGTTAAGCTTTGGAGTTTCACTACTGGAGGCTGGGTGTTTTCTTCTCCTGCTGTTGTTGGGGGTGTCGTTTACGTTGGCTCAGAGGATGGTAATGTTTATGCTTTGAACGCTGCTAGTGGTGTTAAGCTTTGGAGCTTCCCTACTGGAGACCAGGTGGAATCTTCTCCTGCTGTTGTCGGAGGCGTCGTTTACGTTGGCTCAGCTGACGGCAAGGTTTATTCTATTGGGACTCACACAACAACAACCGGGACTAAGACTGTTACCTCTATTCCTCAAGCAGTCATGGATCTGTTTCTACAGTTGCTTTGGATACCCCTGCTGATAATCGTAGCACTGTTGGCAGTTGCTCTATTACGTAAACGTAAAGCCTCCTCGAAGGGTAAACAAATTTGAAGTTTACTGGTCCCCTATTTTTATATCATGAGCTTAAATGGTGTGGTGTAAGCTTTGGGTACAAATGGTTTCCTTTGAACCTGTTGGGATGGTTCCCAAAAAATCGGATATAGTGTTTGCAATAAATAAATTGATAAGTCAAATGTCAATCAGGAAAATTAAGAAACAAAAAGGGTTGGTAAAATGTTCCTTGGAAACCAAGAACTTGCAGAAGCGGAAAAAAACTTAGTAAAAGAAGCAGATAAAATAATAATGCCTAAGATCGATATCCTGTTAAAGTAAGCAAAGAAAAGCTACAAGTGATTCTATGAAAATACATGTTTTAGTCGTTGGATGAATGCAGTCAAAATATTTATATCGTAAAACGATTGATTATTAACTTTGTCTAACCCCAACTACCTTATTCCTTATTTTGCCTACCTTCTCTATCTCAATTTCTACAGTCTGGCCTACCTTGAGAAGCTTAGGTGTAGGCTTGGCGAACACTCCAACTCCTGCAGGCGTGCCTGTAGCGATTATGTCCCCTGGATCAAGGGTCATCACCATGCTGATGAAGGAGACCAGTTCAGGGATTTTGAAGATCATCTTTGAGGTGCTTGAGTCCTGTCTTATCTCCCCGTCAACTCGAGTCATTACCTTTAGCGAGTTTGTATCAGGGATCTCGTCCTTTGTTACTATCCACGGTCCAACGGGTGCAAAGGTATCGAATGATTTGCCTCGAACCCATTGGCCATCCCTAAACTGTATATCCCTTGCTGAGACATCGTTGAAGACTGTATAGCCTATTACATAGCCTAATGCATCCTCTTGTTTCACACCTCTACATTTTTTTCCGATGACAGCTCCAAGCTCGCCCTCATAGTCGAGCTGAGATGTGATCGAAGGATACTCTATTGGATCAAAAGGCCCCGTAATAGCTGTGTACGGTTTCATGAAGATAATCGGTTCGGCGGGCGGCTTAACCTTGCCTTCTTCTGCGTGATCATAGTAATTTAGACCTATACAGATCACCTTAGGTCTGTTATCTAGAGGGGGTAACAGCTTGACCCGATCTAATGTCAGCAGATTTGATGCTGTATTCTTCTGCTCCATCATTTTAGACATCTTTTCATTAATATCCCTGTCGGTAAGCATCAGCTCCTCAAAATCTCCTATGTTTTTCGGAAGGTGTATGCCAAGCCTTTTTTCAAGTTCCTTCCTTGTAAATACTATATCTTGATTCAAAACAGCATAGGTCTCTTTGTCATCTAAATCTACACGCGCTATTCTCATATTTTATTGCCCTGCGAGTTTCTATACAAAAGGAGTTTACCTTATAAAGATTCAATTCAATAATTTGTCTTTTTGTATATTCAACTATTACTTGAGTTCAGTCAGCTTAGCTGAAAGTTCCCAGAGGTCGTGTGCGAGCTTTGCATCTTGGGCTTGCTTGCTAGGTTTCTTGATCTTTCTTTTCTGGTAGTATTCACCGGGTTGCCAATCTTTACCCGGCTCAGATGTAGCCAGCCACACCAGAGTATCGGCACCTTCAGCCGGGGAAAGAAAGAGACGGTTGATGAATGTTGTATATATAAAGCTCCAGCCACCACCGAATTCAGAAGAAAAGCTGGTTCTCACTATGCCCGGGTGGAATGCTGCGGCCGCTATACCTTGTGCATAATATCGCTTATGCAATTCTTTCGTGAAAAGAATATCCATAAGCTTAGCTTTGCCGTAGGCGCTCAGTCTTGTATATCCATGCTCGATATCGATATCATCTAGGTCAAGCTTGCCTGCCCCTCTGTGACCGACGCTCGTTGTCGCGATGACAGTTGCCTTTGAAGAGATGAGCGTATCGAGCAGCAGGTTTGTCAGGAGGAATGGTGCAAGATAATTAACTTGGACGGTCATTTCGTGTCCGTCAACAGTAAGCATTCGTTCGCCGCCCATAACTCCGCCTGCATTGTTAGCCAGAACATCAATCTGTGGGAAGTCCCTTTTAAGCTGGGCAGCTAGCTTTCGTACATCATCTAACCTTGTAAAGTCAGCAAGATAGTGGGGGGCGTTAAGCTCCCTCGCCACCGTTTCAGTCTTTTGAGGTGATCTACCGACAATAACAACGTGAGCGCCCTGAGCCTTCAGTAGCCGCGCAGCTGTTGCCCCGATGCCATCGCTGGCGCCGGTTATGATGATGACTTTATCAACCATGATGGTAACCTCCTCTCTTGATTAGTTTATCGTGAGCGTTTAACTTATAAATATTAAATTCTCTGCTTTTTAGGTTCTGGCAACTTAGCATGGGGCAATTCTCACTGTTAACTGTCGTCGGTTTGCTGGGCCCACTATTACATATCACATTTTTATTTAGAGGTTAGAAAGCTTTCGTTAAAAAGTACACCTTTTTTAATGACTTCTAAATAGGAGTATTAAATATGAGTTCGGATACACTAAAATGCCCAAGTTGTGGCGCATTACTAGAATCTAAGGACATTCAGAAATGTAAATACTGCGGTGCAATCTTGGTATTTGATTATCGAAAGAATATTTACACTGCTCAGCTGGACTTGACATGCCCGAAATGTAATACGTTGAACGAAAAGGGACGGTGGTACTGTAAGCATTGTCTCTCAATATTCTCTAAGACATTGTCTTCAAAGGAATTGGAAAAGGTAAAGGAAGAACAGAAGAGTGTAAGGTTTAAACAAGAAAAAGCTAGAAATATTTTACCAAGCAATGTATTACAAGCCTTAGGTTTGGTTGAATACATACACTATGTTTTACAAAGGGGTTCAAAAGATAATAATTTTATTGAATTGATTACAAATGAGCAAATCATACACTATCATTTCCAGAAAGGCTTCATGGGAATAGGTAAACGTGAAGAGCTTTGGAAAGCATTATACGATGATATCATATCCTTTCGTGAGCAAAAAGAAAGCAGTTGGAAGGAGGTTATTGAAGAGTATGAAAGCACTCACTTTTTATGGATTCACGCATCTTCAGGCGATTATACGATCTCTGTGGACACATCATCAGCTAATGGCTTGGATAGTTTTTTGAAGATTCAAGAGGAGTTGAAGAATGCCTTCTTTAAACATACAAACCATATCCTAGACGCAGATATAGTATATTATCTTGGAGAAATACTATAGAAATTTGTTGGCACATAGCAAGAAGAGAGCTTCTACCTATCCTTAAAGATACTAAACTGAGCCTCAAACCTCCAATAGTTTAATTATCTTGGTGTTAACCTCCTTCATTGAGTAAGATGCATTCCATTCCAGCCTTCCTGGCCGCTTTAAATCCAACCAGAGGTCGGCGAAGCGGGGGTTAGTGTTTTTTCCCACGCCTCAATATTACGACCACAGCTGCCACGGCGACAATCAAGCCTCCGATCAGGCCGAAAAGCAGTAAGTTGTACGAATAGTTCAAAGTGACAGTATTCGATTGCACAATGTACCCGGCGTCGTCGGTGATCCTGACCGATATCTGCTGCTGTCCCATCTTGTTGAAATAATAAGTCCATCTAGGGAACGTCGTGTTGGCCATCGACTCGCCGTTCAGAACCCAATCGTAAGAGTAGGAGCCCGAGTCACCCGAACAGGACACCGAAACGAAAGCTTCTGTATCAGAATACAGAAGGCCCGAGGATAATGGTGTGGCCGTGAAGTTCGTGATACTCGGTTTGCTGTTAACCGTCATGGTAATGGAATTGGAGGTCGCTTGGGTACTATTGTTGTCTTGTACAGTTGAGTAGATGTTATAAGTTCCTGAGGTTGTGGAGCTGAACGCATAGGCCAAACCAGTGGCACCAGTTACAGGATTGCCATTGATATACCACTGATATCCATATGGCAAGGTTCCCCCCATCGCCAAGGCAGCGAAGTTCACTGTGAGCCCAACATCTGTAGTGGCGCTTGGCACAGAGATTTCGAGAACCAAAGATGTGGTATTGACAAGTTGTAAGGTCTCCGAATCAGATTCGTTCGTTGCATGGTTATCAGAAACGTAAGCGTAAGTATCAACCATAACTATTCTATCGCTAAAACCCGTCCTATTTGTGTCCGTGAATTGGTAGTTTAAGACGCCACTTGCGCAATTGAAGGTGTAAAAGACAGGGTTAACGCCACCGTCTCGACTGCTTTCTTCAAATAGCACCGTGTTAGAATCAAGCATGTTAACGTTAGGGTGGTTCTCCCCCCTCCTTACAGTAAGACCCGTATCGTACTGAAGCCAGCTCCCCGTGCCCGGCCAATATTCTATTCTATAGGTGTTTATGCCCGTTGTGTCGTTTGAGATTAACCCGCAGGCGATCCAGTTTGAATTAGAAGTTATGTGGCTAAAGAAGTTACCTTGAGCGTAGACTTGGAATAAGGGGCCTGACCAAGTTGTAAGGCTTGAAGAATTAAACACCATTTCGTCGTGGTAATTTTGAGGTGTTCCAGCGATAGCCATGACGAGAGTGTATACACTGTTTTTGAAAAGTACCGTGTGAGTTTCATAACCTGTCTCGTTAGTAATATACGCGTTGTTGGTGATTGTGACGCCCACATAGTCGGCGTTGTTGGTTATTTCAGAGGGTGGGCATTTCAATATCCATATATTGTTAGATTTGCAGGGCCCAATAGATAAGTCGAACAGCATTACGTTCTGCAACGGGTCGTAAATCGCTGAGACAATGTTGGTGCTAATCGTTTCGTTATAGGCCATTATGTAGTTGTGAATAGGAGCCAGCGTAGATTCATTATATGTGTCAACGAACCCCGTCACTACGGAGTCTGGATATTCCCAACCAACCACATACACGACCCCACCGTAAACGTAAGGGCTGTATGCCTCAGACCACTTCGTCGGTGGTGTTACGTTCCCTAATAACTTCATGGTGGTCGCGTTATATTTATAGAGACAATTATATCCACCGCCGCCACCTGCATAACCCGAAGTGGCAACCCACATATATCCGTCGTAAAATGACGTATATGAATTGCTACTTTTTGAAGTGTAATTAAGCCTATTATTTATTGAAAAGTGGCTCCTGATAGATGGCGCCGTAGATGTAGTCATCGTAGTGGGCGTAGTCGTTATGTCTTGTCCATACTCATAACCTGACAACCAACTGCCTGTGGCGTGAGCTACATTTTCTTCAAAATACATTGGAAAAGAAGAAAACATTGTAAACAAGGAAAGAAGTGTTAAAGCAACCAATGCAGTCTTCTTAAGATTTAGAGAAGAATTCACTTTTCCATCTATTATTATCCATAATTTCTGATATATTATCTTTTTACCATTAACATTTTTTCCAAATCCTCAAGAACTTTAAGTGCGTTAATGCGATCGACTTTGGTGAATATCCTTGATGTTTAATATTGTTATCTATTTGGCATACATGCTTTTTTTGTCTCAGCTAGATGTAAGTATGGGCCGATTTTTTTGGCAATCATAATATCTATTATTTTACTAATATTAATTTTCGTTATTGTTGTGGGAATTTTCAACTTATCTTTTAACATCATCTCCAAAGCGGTGATTAAGCGACTTAGAACCTCTGGATAATCTTCTTTCTTAAGAGCGAGTATAGCCTGGGCTATTTTATCATCAACGCTATCAAAAATACTTTTCTTACTTGAAGTAGAAGTTGATTTTCCATCCCTGAACGACGATGAGGAAATCGTTATTTGCTGTGTCACCGTGAATGTGGCACCCCAAATCTCGTAATCACTGACACTGGTTGTTGTCTTCCCTAAAAATTTGCTAAGGGCCTCTACGGGATGTACACCGCCGTACGTGTGTGGAACCGTGAACACGACACTTGTGTTAAATTCGCCGTTTGATCCCGTCGTCGCGTTGTTAGTCAAATAGTATGTAAGGTCGCCATACGTATCTTGATACCAGTATAGGTAGACATCTATGTTTGACGGGAAACCGTAAGCTTGCACACTTACTGAGGTGAAGATGGGTCCATTGCTTGGAGTCAGTATCATCGTAGGCAGCACTGTAAGAGTGAAGTTGAAGAGTGTATCAACATTGACGTAGTTATTAGTGTTTAATGAAGTGTCTGTGAGAAGGTTGTAGCTTAGGATGGTGGGATCTGAGGAAACGGAAGCATGTGCAGGAATCATTGAAGCCGTTAATGAAGTGGAGAAAGGTAAAAACAGGAGACAGATTGTTAAGAACACAATCATTGACTTCAAAGTTCTCGTTTAATTGCCACATTCCGAGTATATAAGATTTGTTCGTAGTAAAACGAGCGCAGACAACGATTATTAAAGAATCATATTAAGAAAAAAAAACGACCAGACATATAAACTCCTTTCATTACTTAAATCGAACATATGTTATTGTAAAACCTAGACTAGTGCAATCGTTTAGAAAGCTTAAGGTGATGGTTGTTTTGTATGATTAATTCATAATGCATGAAACATCTTTTTTTAAATGCTGCAGACTATAACTACCTGAAGACCTTCCTAGGAAATGGGATCTGCTACTACACAACTTTTATTGATGATGACTTAAAAGTTTAAAAGAAGATATCTTTTGCCCCCATAGCAAAAGCAAGTGAAGGTTTCATATGGTCACATTAATTGATTATACGGCACTCATATCTGCCGCAGCCGGAATTTTTGCTGTCATTTTTACAGTAATTCAGCTACAGCACATGGAAAAGCATAGAAACGTTGACGTTTCAATGAAACTGTTTGAAAGGGCGGAAAGCGAAAGGCTTCTTAAGGCTTTTAAGTGGGTGGAGGAAGACTTCAAATTTGAAAACTTAGAGGTATATAGGAGACAAAGCGGGGAAAATTCTGAATTAAGGGATTACCCTTATGAGGTAACCGCATTTTTTGAAGAAACAGGATTCCTAGTCAAAAAAAAGTTTGTGGACCTAGATGTTATCGTTGATTATCTAGGTCCTCGTATAATCTCAGATTGGCAGAAGCTCGAGCCGTGGGTACTCGAATTGAGAAAAAAAAAGATTAATCAGTCATTCGGTATACATTTTCAAGGATTATACAACGACACAGTTAAATATAACGAGAAGACCCAGCGGGTTACTTCAGTAACCCCATAATACTTTCAATTTATAGGTCAGCCTTCCTTCTATCCTCTTCTGTTATTCTCCCTTTCACCATTATCTGAGGCTCAAGGGCATTCAAACTTAGCTCTGTGAGCTGTTGGAGATGTCGTTGATCTGAACCCGCTGATATGCTAAGACAAAAAAGTGTTAGATGCCCCAGTACAATCAATAGGATTATGCAACAAAGCATATGACTTTACAGAACCTGAGAAAAAAGTCAGGAAAGAGATATTGCTCAACCAATCCTTCTTGTTGGCGACGAACTTCCCTCTGCCGTATTAGACCTTGACGACCTTAATGTCAGCGTATTTATGGATCCGAGCTCAGCTGACCAGTGGCGTATCGACGCTGGTGTTCCACCAAGGCTTAGTCCACTTCTTATCGACCGAGGGAAGGGCCTTCAGGATAGCCCCAGCGGCATCGCTCACCCTTGAAATCTGGGATTCTGTAAGTCTTTTATCGTGCAACCATTCTGCCCTTACCACAATATTTTCCAGATTAAGCCGAAACGTAAGCAGAAACTTCTCATCACGCTTGAGAAGCGAAGCTAGCTTGGTCGGATTTACTCCATCCTCCTGAGGAGGGTGATCATGAAGCAAAGCGCACACATCCAGGAAATCCTTTTCCTCCAATCCTAATATGATGCGCCTTGGATCGTAGTACCTGTAACCGAGGATCCTGAACTCTTGAGCGGATTCCTTTACGAGCCCCAGATCCTTCGCCTGTATGTCATTGATCGACTGGCACTTGGACATAAGCATCTTCTCGAGGCCTATTGTGTAAATATTCCTCCTAGCCTCCGTGAACTCCTCCATGATCTCTATCCTATGTCTCATGTCAATCCTTCCAACGAAAATGTCCAACCAACCTACAATAGGATCGCAGTACAGGGTCCAGTCGACGCAATGAATGCGAAACCTGTCACCGGCTCGGATTGCGTTAAACCTTCGGTCTCCCTGGGTCAGGAAGTGATGATACCTTGTGCCCGCCACATATGAAAGGAGCGAAAGTAACTTGGTGAACTTCGAACCCTCACTTTTTGGGACTACAAAATCTAGGTCATTTACCTTCCTTTCCATGGGGCCGAAGGGTTTATTGGCTACTGGGCAGAGCATCTTAACCGCTGCCCCGCCCAAGAGTAGAGGGGTGACCGGCGTTGAAATTCCAGTACCGCCCATGACAGATCCCAGGATACGCGAAGCGTTAAATGAGGCCCAAATTGAAACGCAGGCTCTCTCTATGGCTGGAACAGCTAAATCAACGTAATCGGGAAGACCCAGCTCCTTTGCCACGGTCGTCACGTCAACGAGACAGGAGGGGAGCTTATCTAACTGGTACAGTGTGCCGTCTGGATCACGATACAGAATTATCTTTTTGCTGCCCTCCAAGGCACTCGTATCTTTTGAAGGTTTATGTTATTAAAAGTATAGCGAAAGATTTATAACTAAATTTTTGGAGGGTTATTTATGACTGAAAAGTCAGACGTTTTTATTAGGCAAAGTACAGGTCTGGTTAAGAACGTTTCTTTTTTTGATGCTGTCGCCCTCAACATAAGCAATATGTCGGGGGGAGCCGCCCTCGCCACCATTGGCCTGACAATGGTGTTGTTTCCCATTATCGGCATATCTGTGACTGGAATGAACCTTGTTTACGGTTCAATCCTGGCATTCCTATTTTCAATACCTCAGATTATCGTCTACACCATAATGACAAGACGTCTCTCACGAACTGGAGGTGACTACATTTGGGTTTCAAGAACCCTCGGCGGCATGTTCGGAAGTGCTTTATCTTTTATGGGTTACACGCTCGAGACACTGGCCTACCTCGCCTTGATAGTGCTATCGGCGGTCTTCGCTGTTGGCTCGGTTGGTGTTATCATGGGGAATGGAGGGTTCTTAGGCTTAGCCCTTCCAGGTAGCATCCCAGGAGCGGACACAACATCGCAGTTTCTGCTGGGAAGCCTCATATTTCTTGTACTGGTGCTCTTAAACATATTCAAGCCGAAGGCTGGTTACAAGTTGGTCTCCATACTGACGATCGTTGGGGTGGCTACTCTTCTCATCGCTGTAGCAGTTATCCTGGGAGCGGGTAAGGAGGGCGTAGTTAGCTACGCAAACTCCATAGCCAGTTCGTCCAATAATGCGAACTTGACCTATAATGCTATATCAGGTTCCTATAGTGGGACTTCCTTCGATTTTGGTGCGACCCTCCTCCTGCTTCCGTTCTTTGCCATCTTTGTCTACCCTTGGCTGAACGCTGGTCCTGCGGTTGCTTCCGAGATCAGAGGTAGGAAGGCCATTAAGTGGAATGTACCGTTGGCGTCTTTCATCATCTTCGCCCTAGTCACCGGCGGTTTCGCTGTAATGTATTACGTAGGCGGAGTCCCGTTCACTAACGCCGCACTTTCCAACCCCATCTACGTGTACGATAATTTCTTCAACTTTTGGACCCTCGCAATGGGCGTGACCAGCAACGTGGTCCTCCAGTGGATAATCGGGATCGGCTGGATAGTCTGGAATCTATCGGTGCTAGCCTACGGAATCATAGTATTCTCTAGATATATGTTCGCACAGTCCTTCGACAGGTTCCTCCCATCTAGGTTGGCCTACATAAGTCCCAAGTACGGATCCCCGGTCATCGTACACGTCGTTGACCTCGTGATCACTGTGGGGTTGATCGGCGCTGTCTCATACTACTATGGAACCCTGACATCTCTCTTCGGGGCCGTCATAGCGTCTATGATATACTTCGTATTCATAGGTCTCGCGGCCGCGGTCTACGGTTCCAGAAAGGAGAAAGGCGGCACAAAGGCCACCCTCATCGTGTGCGGCCTCCTTCAGGCAGTGGTATTCCTATTCATAATATACGAGTTCCTGGCCTACTCGGGCGTCTGGGGAGGAAACATACTGGCCTACGGCTACGCGGCAGGCTCTTTTATCGCAGGCTTGGCTATTTATTTGACATCCAAGTGGTATCATGCGAAGAAGGGCATGAACATAGACCTTGCTTTCAAAGAAATACCACCTGAATAGGGACGAACCGTGACACTCAGGCTATTCTTTGCCAGCGACGTTCACGGCTCCGAGGTCTGTTTCCGCAAGTTCCTTAATGCGGCCAAGTTCTACAAAGCCAACATCATCGTCCTTGGAGGAGACCTAACGGGGAAGGCCTTGGTACCGGTAGTGATGCTCCCTGATGGAAGGTACCGGCTGACGGTGGACGATAAGCGGCTTATAGCGAAGGACAGTGCTCTTGAGGAGTACAAGACGAAGCTGAGGAACTCTGGCTTCTACCTTTTCACGACGACAGAAGAGGAGCTGGAGGAGATCACGAAGGATAAGAAGAAGATGGATGCGGTCTTCTTGGAAGCAATAAAGTCCTCTTTGAAGTCTTGGATGGAGCTGGCAGGCCAGAGGCTTGGAGGTTCGGGTGTGAAGTGCTACATTTCGCCTGGGAACGACGACAGGTTCGAGCTTGACGAGGTGCTGAAGGAACGCAACTTTGTGATTAACCCCGAGGGGAGGGTCGTTGAACTGGAGGGTGACTATGAGATGATAACACTAGGGTATAGCAACCCAACACCCTGGCACAGCCCGCGAGAGGTTCCAGAGGAGCAGCTGGCCGACATGATAGGCCACCTTGCCGACGGGATAAGGGACCGAGCCAAGTCCATCTTCAATATCCACGTTCCTCCATATTCGACGGAGATAGATAAGGCGCCTGCCGTCGATTCCGAGCTCCGCTTTCAGCGCCAAGGCCTAGGGTCGGTCAAGATGACATCGGCTGGCAGCACGGCAGTGAGGGCATATATAGAGAAGTACCAGCCGTTGCTGGGACTGCACGGCCACATCCACGAATCCAGAGGCTTCGTGAAGCTCGGGAGGACGCTCTGTGTAAACGCCGGTAGCGACTACGGCCAGGGTATTCTAAGAGGTGCACTTATAGACTTAAATGGCAGCTCGGTGAAGGAATACATACTCACAACCGGCTGACAACGTTTCTATTACAATAATAAGCTAACTCTTCGCTCCTAATCTGATAAAAAAAGTAGAAGTTTTCTAGTTGCGGTTTATGAACGAAGCTATTTCGTAGATCGCCTTAATCATATCCATGTGCGAACTCGGTGCAATCTAATTTAATTTTATTATTATCTAACCTTTTTTGTCAGCATATTTTTCACTGCTGTATTCATCATCGCGGTGACGTGAACGTTGACCTTTTCCGTGATACAACTCATATTAATCGGGATGGTGTGTCGAAGGTTAGGACTTTTTGGATGTGCAGGCTTATAGCTTACATCTTCCTTTCAGAGGCGGCACTTTCGATCTAGAACCCCACCAATTCTTCTGTGTAACTCGTATCGTCCGAATTATCACTGGTCTATTTCTAATGAGAGCATTCTAACGTATATTGGTTATGTTTACTTTGTTAGGGTGTGCTGTTATTATGTGGAATTTGATAATGATTTATGGTCGTTTAAGAAAATTAGTTAGAAGACGCGTCAAGATCCCAAATGAACAAGAAATAGAAAAGCCATATGAAAGCATCCGCTAAAGCAAATTGCCAAAAATCTGGATAACATACACTTGGAAGATATTAATATAAACCATAAGACCTGATAGCAACGATGATAAAAAGCATAACCAATAATCCTATACGCCAACTATCTAAACTCACTCTTATCAGGTTCTGTTACCTCTTCGTCGGATTCTTGGTGGTGTTACTTTTCGTCGGAAGGAAAAACCTCCCTTTTCAATGATAGCTTAGTTTTTCTTGGTTTGGGGTTCTTTGCATAATCAGGTTTCTTTTAAAATTTCTTCAACCGTTTTTAAAGTTATTTCCAAGTTCTGTTCATTTGTTGCTCTTGCAACTTCCTCGTAAGCCCCTTTTCACCAGAAGGTCAGGTAGAAAATGGCTGGAATAAAGCTTATAAACATAGTCGGATGAACTCGGATACTAGTTGGTTGGGGAAATTAAGGGTATGAGAATAAAGTTTGAAAGATTTTTTCTTGTGTCGTTGACTGTTTTGCTGTGTTTGTCTTTGTTGCCTTCTGCTGTTGGGGCTAGCGACGATTGGGCGATGTTTCGTCATGATGCTGCGCATTCTGGATACTCTACCTCAAGTTCTTCTGGTGGTGTCCAACTTTGGAGCTTCACTACTGGAAGCAATGTGTTATCTTCTCCTGCTGTTGTTGGGGGTGTCGTTTACGTCGGCTCATTTGACGGCTATGTTTACGCTTTGAACGCTTCTAGTGGTACTCCAATCTGGGGCTTCCCTACTGGAGACCAGGTGGAATCTTCTCCTGCTGTTGTTGGGGGCGTCGTTTATGTTGGCTCAGCTGATGACTATGTTTACGCTTTGAACGCTTCTAGTGGTACTCCAATCTGGGGCTTCCCTACTGGAGGCGCTGTGACTTCTTCTCCTGCTGTTGCTGGAGGGATCGTTTACGTCGGCTCATGGGACAACAGTACTTACGCTTTGAACGCTGCTACTGGTGCTGTAATCTGGAGCTACCCTACTGGAGGAGCTGTGGCTTCTTCTCCTGCTGTTGCTGGAGGGATCGTTTACGTCGGCTCATATGACAACAGTACTTACGCTTTGAACGCTATTACTGGTGATCCGATCTGGAGCTTCCATACTGGAAGCATTGTTTATTCTTCTCCTGCTGTTGTCGGAGGTGTCGTTTACGTCGGCTCAAATGACGGCAATGTTTACGCTTTGAACGGTACTACTGGTGCTGTAATCTGGAGCTACCCTACTGCAAGCGCTGTGGTTTCTTCTCCTGCTGTTGCTGGGGGCGTCGTTTACGTCGGCTCATGGGACAAAAATACTTACGCTTTGAATGCTTCTAGTGGTGCCAAAATCTGGAGCTTCGTCACTGGAGGTGCTGTTACTTCTTCTCCTGCTGTTGCTGGGGGCGTCGTTTACGTCGGCTCAAATGACTACAATGTTTATGCTTTGAAAGCTTCTAGTGGTGCCAAAATCTGGAGCTTCACTACTGGAAGCTATGTGGAATCTTCTCCTACTGTTGTTGGAGGTATCGTTTACGTCGGCTCATGCGACAACAATACTTATGCTATTGGGACTCACACAAACACTATTACTGTAACTACGAGTGTTCCTAACACTATTACAACGATTATACAAACATCTACTATTTTCAAAACCATTACTCAACCGCCAACAACCGAGACTGAGACCGTTACCACTTCTGCTCCTGCAGTTACAGATCTGTTTATGCAGTTGCTTTGGATACCTCTGCTGGCAGTCGTAGCGCTTTTGGCGGTCGCCCTATTGCGTAAAAATAAAACCTCCCCGGAGGGTAAACAAATTTGAAGTTTGCTGATTCCCCTATTTTTATATCATGAGCTTAAATGAAGTGATTTAAGTTAAGCTTTGGGTACAGGTGGCTTTCTTTGAACCTGTTGAGATGGTTCCGAAAAAATCGGATGTAGTGTTTGTAATAAATAGATTGATAAGTCAAATGTCAATCAGGTAAATTCCTATGTTGCTAATAGATCAGGGAGGAAAAGGAAGGGGACTTTATCGTAGGGTTGACTAGGTGATCTTTAATATGCAAATATTGCAAAAGAGAGGGGCATACTAAAAGGTTCATTTGATCCTTTTTGTGGTCATGTAAGAATACGGGAAAAATCTAAACCTAAAATAAGTCCAAGCTAGAACTAGAATGAGGAAGAGGAAGCAGAGTTTCAAGTTATTGCCAAAGATCTGGGCAGCTGAAGGGTACACTCCGATTGTACTCTAAATGCTATTGATCTATTGGATTCGTCGCCCTCAGGTGAAGGAAGGAAAAAAGTTATAGAAATCTTTGAACTAAGTCTGTAAGTTGAAAACTGAGTTAGGTGGAAGGCGCAGACCTCCAAGACCTCAAGGCCTCGTACCAATAGATGGATGATGCCAAATACAGGAGTATCAAGAGCGCCGTGACCAACGGCTCGCCGAAGCGAAGGGGGAGGGAGACGATCGTAAGGTAGATTGTGAAGACTGTGAAGAAGACGGCGTACATGACAAGCCTAGGCACCAGCAGCGTGCCCACCCTCAGGAAATCCCTCATGACGTCGACCTTAACCTCATTCGCGATTTCGTAGGAACCACCATTTTCTCTGACCAAGCCCATCTCATTCAGCTTGTTCAAGTGATACTGTGCAAGGGAGGGGTTAGAAAAGTGCAGGGCGTGCTGTACCTCTCTTACACCAACCTTTCCTTTCTTAAGAACGTAAACGTAAACCCTAAGCGTATTGCCCTTTAACTGCACTTCCACCTGCTTTGGGCTCATTAATACGCCTGTCAGACCTGCATTTATTACCTTTTCCTGTCCGTTCAAGGAAATTGAACATCATTATTTTAGCTTCTAGAGCACCGTTCAAAAATACTCTATTATATCATCACCGTTGCTAAGATGGGCGCATGAGCACAAAAAGGAACGTAATAACGACAGGCGTCGTAACATTCATCGTATCGATGTTTATAATTTCAATATTAACATTCGGAGGATTTGGATTAATTCCCTCCAACGCAGTCAGCACAACAACGTTGACAGTTACAACCGGAACTTTATCATCTACAACTTTAACCTCAACGGCCTCTTCGAGCTATACAACATCGTCAACTACACCCATTTCGACAACTTCAACAATAACTTCTACGACCACAGCTACTTCAACAACTCCCATTCCACAAGGGGAAGGCATATTGTCGATACAGCTCACTGACCCACCTCACGTACCAATAGGGGTGACAGGGGTTTACGTCAACTATAGCGACATAATGGTCCATGTAGCTGAGGCAAACGGGAGCAGGGGGTGGTTGAAAGTCCAATCGCAGGGGTCAATAAACCTTACTAGTCTCACCAATGTAGCTCAGACCATTTCAACAGCCCTAATAGAAAATGGTACATATAACGCCGTAAGGTTCAATATAACTTCCGCTCTAGTGACCTTCAACGACATGAACTATACCGCATTTGTCAGAACAGCCATGTTAACTGTGCCGATAGTTGGTGGGATAGAGGTTAATAGTTCAAGTACCGCCGTTACTTTGTTAGATCTACAACCGACGGTCATCAACATCGGTAGCAAATCAACTCCAGAATTTATCATAAGCGCAGTTGCAACAGCTTATACGGTACCCCCAACAGCTTATAGGGTGCCCCCAGTTGGTCACAGGATAAACCTGAACAATATAAACTGGTGGAATAGACTCATGGAACAAATCCCCAGACAGATCGATATAAAATCAGCATCTCTAACTCAGAATTCTCTTAACGTTGTTGTAAACAATACAGGTTATGAAAATTTGACTCTGGAACTAGTGATCGTATCACAACCTGAAGCGATATCACAAGGAAACCTTATGTCCTCCTTAGCTGGAACAGCAGTCTTTGCAATACAAAAGAACGGAACACTGACACCACTAAAGGTAGTTCAGGGGATGCGTAAAGTTGCAGATGACTCTAAAATAGTCTTTGGAGGTTCGGGCTACAATCTTCCTGTATCATCAAATGTGGGACTGTCCTACAAGGGTGGGATAACACTTGGATTTGGCCTTCCCTCGGGAAAGAGTACGGTAACACCTCTTCAAATAACCTCTGGGACAAAATATTACGTAACTGTAGTAGCCGAAGGAGCAATAGCGACCTATCTGGTAACAGCAGGCTAGACGCCTCCACTCTATTTTTTGAACTTTCTAATAACAAACTTTTTTTGGATTACATCAATTGCGTTCACACAGGTGTATGCGACGCTCCACAAGGAGCCTTTATCGGGAAATTAATGGCACAACAGTGAAGTCAAGTGTTTTTTAATGAAATTTTACTCACGAAATCGTCTATCTTTCTAAGCAACTACCCTAGTGTTGGCGAGCTAAGATTTGTTCCAGAAAGAGCTTTAAAAAAATTGATTATTCTAGACAAGTTCTGGAATATTCAGTATTATAAGATTCTGAAAAGAAAGATATATAGGATATATCATAAGATGCTGGAAAGATAGAGATATGAGTTCGATGGCAAATCAGGGGAAGATAATAAAGGGCACTGTAACAATTCCAGTAGAATTGAGAATAAAGTACAAGATGTACGAATACGCCCCGGTTATCTTTATAGGGATGGATGATGGAATCATGATAAAGCTCCTAGGAAGTGGTAATAATACTAAGGATACTAAAAAGAAGATCGTTAAAGAGAAAAGCGGTCAAGGTTATCCAAATTTAGATGACGAAATAATCACGCTTATCAAGGGTTTATGAGATAGAAGATTATACATGAAAATAAGGATACCAATGTCGAGATATCGTGCAATATTCCTAATCCTTGCTTTAATATTCTTCGGTGGTGTTGTCTTCGCCTACGCATATTTAAATGATATTTCTATAATGTACCCTCTTATTGCCGGGGAAGGAATCTGCCTTGCTATCTATTTTGTCTTGGGTTTGTCGAAAAAGGGCAAGTCCAAACCTGGAATTAATACTGTAAAAGAAAAAAGATAAAATGCTTTATCTTTACCACAAGAAAAAGACGACTATACAACTACTATTCATATTGCTGTCTCAAGTCATTTCTGGGCGAAAACAGAAAACATGCACGTCCCTTGTAAATATTATTTGAGATGAAAAAGATATAGTCGGAGCTAAAGCAGTTATTACAGCATTAGAAGTCCCTAAAATGAAGCTTTACCTTAAAATCTCATCTTAGAGAAGATGATGGTCATCAGAAGTTCACGATAGACTTATATTGTTGAGAATATTCTTTGGCTATATTGGGGAGGGTTATCTCAATTGAATTTTAGGCTTTTTCTTTCTTCTCTTCTGCTGTCCTCCTCCGTTCTCCTCCTCGTCATCCTTCACCCAAATCGTCCAACTTCGTATCTATGAATCGTATCCGTACTTGTATGGTCTTGCGTTCAGGGAATCCATAATCAGGATAACCTTTTTCACGCATTCTGTTGACCTTTTGCTTCTCTTTATTATTACTGCGTCTGCATTTTTGGTTCTCACCTTCGATTTTCCAAGGTTTCATGTTATGTTACCAGTTTGCATTTTATCTTTGGCAGTAGGCTATTATATGTCGAACCTACAGCTTGTGATCCCCTCAGCCATTACAGCCATAAACCTGTACCTCTTTTATTTGAGGGCAAGAGCTGAATCGTATCCAAGATATATCCTCTTTCCCCCTATTCTAATTGCCATCGTAATAGCAGCAGCCTCATTATTTGAGCAGGTATCCTTCTTCATTTTAGGAAAGTATATCTTTCAGGGTAACGGCATTCAAACAAGCTGGTACCTTTCAAACATCACCTACTTTCTGACTGTGCCCTTTCTTGTGATAATTCTATTCTCTTGGCTGCTCTGGCTGTCCTTTGACAAGACGAGAACTGATGGGAATGACATGACCGTGGGAAAAAAATATTTTATTTTACTCTTCACATCAGCTCTGGCTCTTTCGTTCATCATCCCACTTGTACCGTATCTTGCAAACAAGCCTGCGGGCATGGTCGGAGTCGACGCTAATAGCTACATGAATATCGTCGACCAAATGAAGTCTGAGCCCAAGGCGGCTTTTGGCGTGGCAATTTGGTCTTTTGAAATGGATTCCATCCATCGTAAAATTTATATACCTATCTGTACCACGCTACGTAAGTTTTAGTTTATATTCTTGTTCACTTTTGGAAGTTCATATAGATTTTTTATGAAAAATAAATTAGTATATTTTCCGCAACCTTCATCATCCGGTTCCGTTTAAATTAAAGGAAACGAATAAATTTGGACGGTTCGCACGAGATGCTTGGGTATAACATTGAGGTATAACAACAGAATGTTTTTAAATGGAATTTACAAGAAGTGCAATTTTTTGTGAAAACAGAACCAAAAGGTGAGCGAGTAGACGAGTGCAATGAATAGGCAAGAAATTTTCTTTAAAGTCTTCGGCGATCTGAATAGGGAAATAATGGCAAAGAGAAAGGAAAAGGAGAATGTAACTACAAAAATATATCATAAGAATTATGTATTGACTGCAACCAAAAGAAAAGGTAAAACTCTATGCCCAGAATGTGGGATAGTTGGAAACGTTTATCAGATAATAAATTTGAACATTCGCACCAACCGTATCGCACAAACTACTTTCATTCAGCATTCTAATGGCCTTGAAAATTATGTGCATAAAACAGGATACACCTCTATCATACTCCCAAAAATATGCAGTAAAGATGTGCCTCTCAAGATCTGGAAGAAATACAAAAATGTTGAGAAAAAAGAAACATACCAGCATGAAACCGTTTCAGAACCATTATTAATAGGTGAGAAACTATTTTAGAGGTACAGCAAAGCCTCAACACCAGCGAAAGGATAAGGGCTGACCTCGCTAAAATAATAACCAAGGCGGGAAGGTCTGGTGAAATAAGGTAAAAAGGAATGAAACTTGAAGAATATCACAAAAAATATGGCTATCTTTCTGATGGGTGGCATAAGTTAAATCCTATTAATATTGTTTGCGATGAATGTGGAAGTTCTAATATTTTGTGGTTGTGGAATAACGGTGACGTTGTCGGCGAAAAGTGCAGAAATTGTGGCAATATAAGTCTTAAGGAAAGGCAAGAAGAAAGGTGATAGAAACGAAGACAGTATGTATAGTAGGTCTTGGTGTGATTGGTTTTCCAACAGCACTACATATTTCAAAATATCATAAAGTAATAGGATACGACATAAATCCAGAGAAAGTAAAAGATGCTTCTAATCACTTTTTCGCTACTACAGAATGGTCAGAAGTTCCAGAGTCAGATGTTTATGTCGTGTGTGTGAATACTTGGTATAGAAACGGTAAACCTGACATGAGTGCAGTTGAATTGGTGTGCCAGAAAATATCGGAGAGCCTAATACGAAAGGCATTGATTAGTATTGAAAGTACAGTTCTAGTTGGAACTACTCGTGGAATCTATGAAGATGTATTCAAGAGACAGCACTACGTTGCGAATTGTCCACATAGGCTTTGGGAACTTGGTACTCTGTCTTCAGAAGATATGAAAAGTTACGGAGTAAATCAACTCCGCATACTTGGAGCTGTTAATGAAGAAAGTTTGAAGATGTCAGAAGATTTCTTCCACTCCATTCACACACCTGTACAACTTGTTTCATCATCTGAAATTTCTGAGATGAGTAAGATTGTGGAGAACTCTTATCGGTACATAGAGATAGCTTATGCAGAAGAACTTTCCATTACCTGTAAGAAATACAAACTGAACTTCAGTGAAGTACGTAAAGCTTGTAATACTCTTAAACGGGAAAAAGAAGGATGGCAAGTCCAGATTATGGAAGCTAGAGATGGTATTGGTGGCACATGTCTTCCTAAAGATATAGAGTATTTGAATTATCTAAGTAATCCCGGAGAATTACTTAAAGGCGCAATCAAAACAGACGAATATTATAGGAAGCTGCTTAAATGAGCTTTTTCGGTATAAAGTCTAAAAGAGACATACTCTTCTGTTTTCTTATTTGGATTACAGGGCCGGTTATGCTAGTAGTGGCTTTTTTTCATTTAGTTAATCAGCCACATACTGGTATAATTAATTTAACTTTCTTAACTTATCCTGTTACTATCATTATAACGCTTATAATGTCAATTTCTGCTTTTTATGGAGTTTGGACTTTGTTCTTGAAAGAAAAATCATTTAAAGGACATTGTTTCACAGGAAAATTCTCTGTTTTGATTGGAGCGAGAAACGAAGAAAAAGTAATTGCTAAATTACTTAGAAATATACTTGAACAGACATATAAGAACTTTGAAATTTTAGTAGTTTGCCACAACTGTAGTGACAGAACTTACGAAGTCGTAAGTCAGATAAAAGACGAACGGATTAAGCCTTTAGAGTTGAAAGATGCTCCTTTGGGAAAGAGTGTGGCTCTAAATTACGGAGCTAAATGTGCTACAGGTGAGGTGGTTGTGGTTTTTGATGCGGATAATAACATACCAGAGGATTTTCTAGAAAAGTTGACATATTATTTTCCGGATTATGATGCTGTACAGACAAAAATAGAAACGAAAAATCCTAAATTTAATCTTTTGACGAGACTTCAGGACTTAGAGTTCTTCGTGTTCACAGATATCTTTCAAAAATCTAGACAAGCATTAGGTTTAAATGCCTTACTTGGAGGGACTGGCGAAGCTGTGAAAAGAGAAGTTCTTGAAAAAGTGGGTTACTATGATGAATGGGCTTTCAGTGAAGATTTCGCACTTTGCACAAAACTAACAGTTAATCACTATAAAATCGGGTGGTGTACAGATACTTACGTACTTGATGAAAAGACTCCTTGGTGGTCTGACTTTTTCAGACAGAGAGCACGGTGGACTAAAGGGCATTTTCAGCTAATTACTCGTTACTTGAAATACTATTGGAACAGACCCTTAGATTTTCATTACCTCATAGCTCCAATTGCTGTTACATCGTCTTATCTTACTTTCTTTCTATGGATATGTTTCTTCTTGAAACTGCCTATTGTAGCGTCTATGTTGCCTCTTCTGGTGTGGACGTCTCCTTGGGTAATATGGAACTTGACTATAGCTATAAGAATTTATAGAAAAAGAGGTTTAAAATCTTTAATGCTTTATCCGTTGCTATTTCTCTACTATTATCACTGGCTAGCAGTATTAGGATATCTTTGGAAAATTAAAACGTGGCCGAAGACTACACATGGCTTCGAAAGCGAGGTAACGAAAATATGAAAAGAAAGTATATTTTAATTATAGCTTTAGCCACAATTATTTTCTTTTCAGAATATGCCATAATGGCATCGTGGTTAGCTTCGATAACTTATAGTAGTGAGATTCAAGATGTTAATAATTTATATGACATAAGGTTCACTAATATACAATACTATAACGATTCTCTTTCGGACTCTAATGGTAACAGGGCATTTACTTGGGGAATAGAAGTTTGGAGTGGGTCTCCGAGTTCATATTTTACTCCTGGACAAGTTAACTTAACAGGGCATTCCCTTAACGATGCTCTTGTACTAGCTATTCCTGACCCTATTGATAAACCCATAGTTACAGCTGGAGTTAGTTATACTCAAGCATTCGAAATAAAATTAGACAATGTTCAAGGACATGGCGTTAGATTAATTTATCAGTCATTCAACTCCTCTAATGCATATATTTGGCCCACACAAATCGTCTACGGAAAATGGGAGACTGGCACTTCAGGCTGGCATACTATATACTTAACAGCTACTCCTATTAACGGAAGTGTGAGAGGAGATGTAATTTGCGAATTGTGGGGAACTGGAACAGTATATATCCGAAATCCAGAATTTCATATTACTACTATAGTTGATACACTTAATCAAATATCGATTCAAATATCGATTAATAGTATAACTCCGTGGATAGTTGCAGGTTTAGTAATAGTAATACTAAGTATGGCAATGATTTCGATATTATCACTTATAGTTGTACCTCTTCGTAGAAAGGAAAATGAATTATTAAGGCGTTTAAAACATCAGAAGATTACTGAATCAGGCGAAAATAGATGAAATCTAAGGAAATGACTTTTGCCATAGGTTTAGTTTTAGTTATGGCTATTATTACAGCTTCTAATAATTTTGTTTTTGCATTACAATCTAATCATACTACAATTTTAATCACTAATAATAGTGCATTTACATCTGTTAGCGGTGTCACTAGCGGTTCTGGAACTGCACTAAACCCGTACATTATCGAGAACCTATCGATAGACGCATCAGGAGCAAACGGGATTCAAATTCAAAACACGACTGTCTACTTCATAATCCGTAACTGTTTAGTCGAGAATGAAGGAACTAATTTTTACGGAATTTACTTAGATAACACAACTAACGGAGAAATTATGAATAACGTTTGCAATAACAATCATATCGGCATCATCTTATCTAACTCATCATATGAAAATTTAACTAATAATGTTTGTAAGAACAACTATCTCGGAATCTATCTGGAGTCTTCATCCTACAATAACTTGTCTAGTGATATTTGTGTCAGTAACAGTTATGGTATTAGCTTAGAAGATAACGTATCAAATAACAACATTATATATCATAATACTTGCTTGAACAACGATGTTGATGGAATCTTTCTGAACTCGCCATCTTACAACAATTTAATCAATAACACTTGTAAGTATAATAAAAATGGTATCTATTTACTATCATCGTTACACAATAATATGACTGCTAATATTTGTTCGTATAACTACTTATACGGTATTAAACTGGATAACTCTTCTTACAATACTTTATTTAAAAATACTTGCAATAACAACCTTTATGAAAATAATATCCAACTAGACCAGTTTTCTATTGATAATGTTTTGTCTAACAACAATACAACTATGCCTCAAACAATCGTTTCGACACCTACTCCAATCGCATTCAATCTCATCTTCACAAGTCTTGTTTTCTTACCATCGTTAGTCCTAATCGTACTGGTTTCCAATAAATTGTCGAAACGTAATAAAAAGGAGAATCAATGATATGATATCAATTATTTTAGGAACTCGTCCAGAGATTGTTAAGTTCTCTTCAATCATTCGAGAATGTGAACGTCTGAACCTAGATTATTTCATACTCCACACTGGTCAACACTATTCTTACGATATGGATAAAGTCTTCTTTGAACAATTGGAACTTCCAGAACCTAAATACAATCTAGGTACTGGTTCAGGAACTCATGCAGAACAGACTGGAAAGATGATGATTGAAATAGAAAAGGTTCTGAAGAGAGAATCTCCAAACATCGTCTTGGTGCTAGGGGATACTAATACGGCTTTGGCTGGAGCTTTAGTTGCCACAAAACTTGGTATAAAAGTTGGGCATATAGAAGCTGGACTGAGAAGTTATGATCGTACTATGCCAGAGGAAATTAACAGGATATTAGTTGACCACTGCTCGGATTACTTATTCACTCCAACTGAAAAGGCTAGTAATATATTGCTTAACGAAGGTATCCCAAAAGATAAAATCTTCATGACTGGAAACACGATTGTAGATGCGGTTTACCAGAATCTTGGATTAGCAGAGAAGAAAGCTGAAGTCCTCAACAAACTGAACTTATCAAAACACAGTTACTTCTTAGCTACTATTCACAGACAAGAAAATGTTGACAACAAGTCTAGGTTCGAGAACATATTAAAAGGTCTCGATAGAGTTAGTGAACGTTTCGATATACCAATTTTCTATGCTATCCATCCAAGAGCTAAGAAACAAATGGAAGTGTTCGGTCTTAAATCAGATAAAATAAACTTTATCGAGCCACTGGATTACTTGAACTTTCTTTATATGGAGAGTAAAGCTAAACTAGTGTTGACCGACTCTGGAGGAGTCCAAGAAGAGACTTGCATATTAAATGTTCCATGCGTAACTTTGAGGAATAATACTGAGAGACCTGAAACTTTAGAAGTTGAATCTAGTATCCTATCTGGAACTAATCCTAAAGACATAGTTAATAAAGTAGAGTTTATGCTGAAGAAAGATATTAAGTGGAAAAATCCCTTCGGTGATGGGAATGCTGGAGCAAAGATAATTAAAATTTTATTGTTAAATAAGTTTATTGTTATTAAAAAGATTGCGGATTGACAAGGTAAATTGAATGATAGGGAGAATTATTAAAGTGACCAATACAGGTGCTACAGTTTTCTTATATCCAGATGGAGAAGGTGCAGGTAACATACGGTAGAAAACTTCGTCAAACAATACTATCTTGTTGCCAGACGCGTCAATGTTGGTACTATTAATATGTCACAAATCTCAGATAGATTTTCACTCCCTTGCTATACAATGCAGAACACTACGACTTTTTCAGATTTTTAGCAAATCGTGAACCAAGCTAACAATTCAACAGTCGTCATAATATACTATCATAAAATTGATAAGAATCAACATGGTGCTGGATACGCAAATGTCGTTAATGAAGATGAAGATTCAGTAGTTGAAGGTATAGTCTATGAGATAGATGAAAATGACCTCCATGAGCTTATAGATTGCGCTCAGAAACTCCAACTAAAAAGACTGAGAACCAGATAAAATAAGTATTAGCTAAATTCATGAACGATTCTGTTGCCAATCAACTTCATAACCTTCTCAATAGAGCAAGTGTTTTATACTTAGATGGATTCAAATCTATTCCTAGTTAAAAAAGTAAGGTCTGACCGTTTCAATTAACTCTTTCGCACGGTCAGAAAACTAGGCGTTTGACATAATCCTTTTATCGGGCCTGGGCGCCACCTCTTTCCGTTTATATCCCTTCCTCCGCTTTTTAAGCCCTCAAGCTACTTCACTGGCAGGCAATACCTTTATCCGAATCGCAAATATTTTACTGGATACTTTTTACCCAATTAATTAGAATGAATCATATTAAGCTTAGCACCTTGTTTCTTTTCTTAATTAACAGAAATCCCAGCGTAACTAAAAGTATTATTAGAAGCACTATGACAGCGCTGTACTGAGACAGCAAAACTATAATCAAGGATAGTTTGTCAATAGGCAATATTTCTCCACCAACTTGGTTTGAAGGATCCACTGCAAAAGACACTTGATAGTTCTGTGTGGTTGAGGTAGTTGTTGTAGGAGTAGTAGTTGTTGTCGACGTTGTAGTAGTTGTTGAAGTTTGAGTTATTGTTGAGGTAGTTGTCGAAGTTGTTGACCAATATATTGCCCAAGTATCAGGCATGGAATTTAATTTATTCCAAATAGAGAGAGTTTCATTATTAACATAGGAGTAATTTCCAGTAAGGACGTTGTTTACGTAAACCTTTTGTGGATTTCCTTGATTTCCGCACTATACTTTAATAAGATAGCTACTTCCGCTTGATCCGGTTACATTAAATTCTGCTACGTTAAATCCGGATATGCTATATAATGAAATGATAACTAAATTATTAGCCGTCTCCCACCCTATATTAGGCGAATACGCATTACCGGTTGAAAGGGTCCAAAAATCTATCGCATCACTATCACCGTACGTTAAATTGTCGAAGTAAATAGTGGGGACGGAAAAATGAACTTGAGCACCGTTACCTAATTGAAAATAATAAGTTGAAGTATCTAAACTATAAAGATAACTTGAATCAGCATAAACCAAAGAAAAAGGAATTGATAATAAAAAAACAGATGAGAGTAATAGTGCAATTATAATATTTCTTTTTTTTGGGTTAAGATAGCAAATTTGCATTTTATTACCTCATATCAACCGCTAACCTGATAAACAGAAACTGCTGGTGCAGCGGTGAAAGCTTCGAAATTTATGTGCATTCCTTGACTAGACCTAAATGCTGAAAGTGATGTAAGACCTGATGCTAGTTGATAACATTACCAGACGTTGGAGGCAAGATCACTCGTTTTAACCCGAGCCGAAGCGAGAACAGTGTTACCTAGGTTGCAGCAGACATCGATGTACACGACGTCACTGGAACTTATATTGGATGAAACCTTGAGTTTGAAGAATGCCGTATACTGTCTACCCAACATGCTTCCACCCCCCTGCTCAGTACTGATGTGCGGTCCATACAGCATCGCACCATTCGCAGAAGAAGGATCGCTTACCTTCACCCACGAGCTGCCTGACTGAGGTTTATTTGACGCAGCCTCAGAGTACACGGTCGTCATCTAAGACGGACCTACTGCCACGATAGTATAGGTGTCACCATCGCCAGGGTTGTTCACGAACCCGTCACCGTTCGTGTCATTCCATTTGACGATGACCCAGCTGTACGGGTAGGAGGCTAAGTTGGGGTATATCATGGTGTTAAAGTACTTACCCGCAGCATACGTGCCCTTCCAGCCAAAGCCATAACATAGCATCACAGGCCTGTTGCTAGCATCTTTGTAAACCTCTATGACGAACATGTCCTGTCCTTGGTTTATGATTGAAGAAGGTAAGCTGGCTCCTGGTATTGTTGATCCGTTCCAAAGTTGGAAGCTGTCAGTTTGTGATACAGAGTCGTAGTGGAATCTGATTGGGGCTCTATCCTGCAGGGGTGTCGAATCGATCTCAGCATATTTCACCACAGGGTTCACGTATTGGCCGCCGAAGCTGATGATTCCAGTACCTGAATTGCCGATCGCTCTACCTGTGCTCTGGTTCACGAACATACTTTCCGTATCCAAACCTTCAGTATAATTACCAAGCTTCGTCGAAATAGCCATCGAAGCCAGCCAGTCGCTCACGGAAGCAGCCCCACAACCTAGAGGCTTCGTTGTACTGTTCGAAGGATAAATCATGCTTACATTGCTTTCAGCGAACATCGAATCGAAGTCAGAAATAGTCATCTTAGTAGTTGTTGAAGTGGTTGTAGTTGTTGTACTCGTCCAAGAAGCGACTTCAGTTATAGGATTATTCATGGTAGCTGACTCAGATATTGCCAAACCAGTGTAACTTTCAGTTCCTGAGCCAGCCCAAGAAGTGAAAGTGTATCCTGATGATGGGGTTGTTACATTAAATGAAGCAGATGTTCCTGAATTATACCACCCCTGCCCAGTTGGAGAACCATGAGCTGAAGATACTGTTAGATAATATTGAGTTGTGGAAGCAAACTGAATAGTATGAGCTACATTCATAGTTATACTAGGTGTCATAAGATTTCCAGAAGTCTGTAACGTAGGATTCTGATTGTTGGTTGGTGCTTCAGAAGGAGTATTAGTTATGGTCATGTTAGCCCAATACGTTAATGAAGATTCATCATACATTACTACTGCTCCAGATGCTAACTGAGGAGACATGGTTGTATCTACGTAGTTTATTACTTCTGTTCCGTTCAGCCAAAATTGTATATGGTTTCCGACAGCGCTAATCTGATAATCTGTCCAGTCGCCTAATGTAAACGTCGGCCCTGAACTGGTAGTATAACAATAAAGCTGAGTTAGGTTCCCTTGATATTTCCCTAATTCTAAATCATTATTTGCAAACAGAACGTAATAGAAATTCTCGCTGTTAGTATATCTGAAGAATACCCAAGCTACTTCCCATGGGTTCGGAGCACTATTTTGACGTAGCTGTGAAGCAGTGTTTACTTCTACGTTGGCTGTAAAGTTTGCATAATTCAGAGTAGTAGCTACTAAACCTGCATGTCCTACAGAAGGGCTGGTTGGTGCTTGTGGTTCTATGAAGAAAACATTTTTACCATTTACAGTTGTAACTCCTGTCTCTCCATAGCCAGCATACTGACAAGTCCACAATCCATTAGAAGATGTTTGACCGTCAACTATATTATAGGTTGCACCGGCAAAATTGTCGATTAAGTTCTGGCTAGTGCCATCTAGTTCATAATTTGTTATAGCTGTTCTCGATTGTCCCGCAACAGTATTCCAAACCCAGTTAGAAGAAGCATTTGCAGTAGCTCCTGCATTATACCAGCCTTGACCAGATTCGCTGTTTCCTCCAGTCACAGTTAAGTAATATTGAAGCTGATAATTAGCTGTAACAGTAGCATTACTACTTGGAACTGTATAAGTTTGAGTTTGAGAGCCATCGTTACTCCAACTAGTGTAGACGTACTGCTCTTGGTTGACTACAACTGTATTTGATTTCGCATATAGTGCATGTGTACTGCCAATAGTCCAAGAGAAAGTGTTTGGCGTAGTTATAAGATTACCATCTACATATATTAGCCCACTTCCTACTGGGCTGTCAGTTATCGTTATAGAAACGAGAGATGTGGCATGAACTCTTATTGACACCGTTGCGAAAAGAGCCACTGCAAAAAGAACTACTAATAAAGAAATGAATCTGGGTTTACCCTTCACTATTATCGAAATGGGATTAACTTAAAGCAGTTAATAAAGCTTATCATGTTTATATAATAGAATTAATTTACTATGTTACTCATAGCACGTTTAAAATACACCGTTTTATTCATAAAAATCACGACCTTCTTTCTTTTTCATTCCCAAATAGTTTTTTATCTCTACCGTCAACGTCTTCAAAGTCAATATCTTGGTCTAATACGTTCCCATCATCGGGCCCATCGTTAACCATATGAAAACCTGCAAATTGGTCTGGTGACATCTGCTGTGATAACTCATCCACAACCTTTTGAAGCGTCAATATACTTTTAGATAATTAAATACATATTGCGAGTTTAAGAGAGACTTTTTAATATTATGCAGTTTATTATATATAATTGTCGAGTGAAAGTTTACCTGTGGCTATGTCGTTCCGCTCCCTTTTTGCCTCGGTTGATCACTAGGATGCTGGTGAAGCACACCACCAACGCTGTGAAAACAATTATCGGCAGAAGTGTGACGTTAACGCTACTCACTTTAGGTGGTGTAGACGTTGAGGTTGTAGATGCTATTGTAAGCGGGGGAACATAGACACCTCCACCAGACGGAGCTGAAGAAGTTGAAGTTGTTGTGGCTGTAGTCGTTGAGGTAGTTGTTGTCGGAACAGTTGTAGTCGTGGTTGAAGTAGTTGTGGATGAAGGGGTTGGAGTTGAGCTGTAAACGTAGGGCAGAACCATCTTGTCGAGTTTTGGCGTCTCCATCATCCGTGGAGTTGCGTCTCTGGGGGTATCAACGTATGAGGATTTCTACGAATCATGACCAGAAATGTTTGCTCAAGTCTCTTTCTGATGCCCTGCACTCTTCTTCATACCTATTCGGAAGCTTAAGCGTGTGGAATCTAATAATCAGCCAAGGAAGGACAGAGGTCTACATGAAACTAAATCTTATATCTGTAGCATTAGGTCTTCCCCTAGGCTTAGTATTGATTCCTAGGCTTGGAATAATCGGCTTAGTCGTAACAGCGCTCATAGACGGAATACCAAGCCTGATCGCGATGCTCTGGTACGTTGGAAGGCATTATGCAGCAACAGTAGACTGGGTGTCTTCAACAAAAATACTTTCAGCCTCCACAATCTCCGCCCTAGCCGCATACCTCATCTTATCCCAGCTGTCTCTTCCAAGCTGGATGGAACTTATCATCGGAGCCACAGTCTTTCTAACAGCATACATAACAGTAGCCTCACTCATAGGAGCAGTAAACAGGACAGACATCGAAAACATAAAAGAGATGCTGAAAGAACTTGGCCCATTATCAAAGTTGCTCAGCCCACCATTAAACCTCATCGAAAAACGGATGCTGAAAATCCATAAGACTTGACACAAAGCGCGCACGCAGCCCCACAAAGCACAGAAACTAAGCTTCTTTATTATGGCGTTGGTTATGGCAAATCAAAGGGCACCTTCATTATCCCCATTTCTGACATTTTCACCCCAACCCCTTAAAGACCGTTAAAGAACTCGTAACTCGTAAATTTACGCGCACATATCAGTTTAACTGGGAAAAGAGGGAAACAAGCGTAAAATAAAGGTAAGTGCCTTAAACTGCTTCATGCAATTACGGAAAGCTTGGCGTAATTTACGCCATTTACGACACTTTACGACAGCGTAAAAAGTTTACGTGTTTTACGTAATTACGGCATTTTACGCAGCGTAAAAAAAAGTTTTACGACATTTTACGATCTTTACGACGATTTTACGGGGCGTAAAATATGGGTTTACGATGTTCTATGTGCGCGTAAAAGTCATTTTACGGCGACGTAAAAAAAAGTTTACGATGATTTTACGACATTTTACGGCGACGTAAAAAAAAGTTTACGATGATTTTACGAGGTCGTAAAGGCTCTTACGGGAATTTACGGGACGTAAAAGACTGGGTTACGGTATTTTGTATGCTCGTAAAAATCATTTTACGGGCCAGTTTACGGGAAATTTTATGGTCGATAAAAAAAGTTTATAGGATTTTATGGGACTATAGGCTTTAGGTTATAAAGGCTCTGATTTAACTAAACCTATTAGATGAGCCTTACTTTTTTTTGATTATTTATCTTAAACTTATAATCTTCTGAACTGCTCCCTAGTCGAGCCTCTATATCTTTTTGTTTATCCCGACAAGTTGACAGAATCCTATAAACTATAAAATAAAGGCGCTTAAGAGTTTAGCTGGGAACAGAGGGTAAATAGGGGAAAATATAGGAAACTGTTAAGAACGCTTCATGGGGTTAAGCACTTTAATAAGGGAATAAAAAAGGTATGCACATGTCATCATCAGTCATCATCAACGGTCATCATCAGCCATCAACACCCGTCATCAGCCATCATCAGCCATCATCAGCCATCATCAGCCATCATCAGCGTTCATCGTTCGTCATCATTTGACCAGTTGACGTGGTTGACGCCAAACTTATATTCTACTCTAATGATATGGTATCATTGGCAGAAGATGGAAACTGTTGAAAATATAGTCAGGAAGCTTCTTGATCTTGCCAAGAAGAAGCCGCTTGGGCCTGAAGAGCTAGAGGAAGCGAAAGAATGCATGAGGATCCTTCGGCGAAATGGTTTTACAAGCTACGAAATATCCGAATTAAGTGGTCACGCTTGGGACGCGTCGACGGTGAGAAATTATGTGGTCGGCGTCAAGGTTGTGGACTCTAAGGCCAGAGCTAGGGTAATCGGCCTGTTCGTCAAAACGATGGAGGAAGATCTCTACCTTGACGAAGTGGATGGGGCCCTTTCCATAAAGTCATCTTTGGACCGAGAGGGAGCTAACATAGAAGACTTCGCCGGTCTACTGAAGTTAGCGAAAGGTTCGAAGGTCAGCTCAGGCGAGCTGGTAAAGATGTACAATGATTTAAAAGCTTCAAACCTCAACGTTGACCAGCTAAAACAGGTACTGGAATATAAACTGGGCTTTGAATCATCCAAACTGACATTGGACAACCTAAAGAAAATACGGGACCTGTTGATAAAATTTGGTAGGTTTAACGATGTCGTAGAAGCCATAACGGCCTACGTCGATCTCAAAGCGCTTAAACAGGAAGTTGAAGACATAAGCCTGGAAAAAACTTCTCGAGAATCAGAAGTTAAAATGTTAACTAAAGAAATCCTTATTCTTAATAACAAGAAAGAAGAGCTTAAGGCCCCATTTAGCAGATTGGAGCATCTAAGAGGAATAGGCTTTAATGATGCAACTCTAGTTGGATTAGCTAAAGCCTGTGATAAGCTAGGTGGTGTAGATGCTGTCCTGAAGGCGGTTGACAGCTTCTCTGACCAGAGGGTGATAGAGGCAAGAACCTCTGAACTAGAACGTGTCATGGAAAACCTGGAAATCAAGATAAAGAGATTGGATGTGGAAAACTCTCAGATAATTGAAGGCGTGAGAACGTGCAGGGAGCTGATCTTCACCCATGGGTTCAATACAGGTGACATCGTAGGTGTGATGACAGCTGCCAAGAGGTATGGTAACTCAATAGATGTGCTAAGGGCGGTTGAAGACTATGGCAAGCTTAAGGCCATCCAAGATAAGGTCAACGAACTAGAGGGCTTAAAAGGAGGACTTGAGAAAGAGATAGTACAGCAGAAGGAAGAAACTAAAGACCTACGTCAAAAGGAGGAAGCCCTAACTAGGGGGGTAAGGGATTACTCCAACCAACGAGATGCTCTCAGGAAAAACGCGGATAAATTTGATGAAGAGCTTAGAGAGGCAAAGGTGTTCTTGGCTCTAAGAAGGTACCCTTCGGAGCTGAAGATAGACAGCCTGCAATATTTGGCTCAGGCGATCAGAAGCTTGGCCACAAACGCTAAGAGCCTTGGAATAAACCAGACGTTCACGCTTAAGGATATCGTTGAGCCAAAACACAAAATCATAAACTTCACGTGGAAGATAGAGCTTTCGGATGTTCTAGGCTGGGCGAACACGGCCCTGACAACGATCATCGTGAAAACATCGCTGAATCCATCAGGTGCCAGATAACATGAGCTTGGAAAAGATCGAACAGCATATAAAGGAACTTGAAGCGCTAAAATACTATAGCGGAACCAAGCAGGAAAGAGATGAAGCTTTGAAAAAAGTAGGCGAACTAGAGAGCGTCAAGACCGAACTAGAGAAAAGGATAGCCGACCTTGAGCAGATAAAGGTTACTTCAGAGGGGAAGACGATAAAGGAAGCCGAAGAAGCCTTCCTAAGGGCTGAGCAAGAGGAGATAAGCAGAAAAGCTGAAGAAAAGTCCAACGAAAAATATGAGAAATGGCGAAAGGATGAGAAACCTAAGGAGGTATTCGATTCGTCTGTCAAAGAGCTCAAGACGATCCTGCAAAGCCTATCTGAAGCCCCATACCAAGCAATTCCTTCTAAGTTGGCACAGGCCGGATTAGATGTTGAAGTTAAGAAGGCATTAAATGTAGAAGTTCAGAAAAGGTTACATGTGGAATTCAATAAGAGAGTCGAAGCGAGGGCGCACGAAACCGCTTTAAAATGGTTCGAAAATTGGAAGAAATCTGAGTTAAATAGATGGCATAATGAAAAAATAATGCCTGAAATAGCAAGATTGGAAACAGTCTTCAGCTCAAACATCATGACCGTATTGAGGGACACCGACTTCGAAATAACCTGTAACAAATGTGACCAAATATCTCAGATAAAATTTACAGGTCAAATGATTTCAAACCTAATCACAAAAGGGAAATCCAATTTGCCATGCATCAACCCTAACTGCAACGACCCATGGACAGGCAGACATCAGATTCAGATCAACCTCGCAGATCTCATAGATTCCATGATAACGCTCAAGAGTGGATATCCATAAAAGGCACGCTTCTCCAGAACATGGAGAAAAGAGTTCAGGATCTGATCAAACAATGAGTTACCAGGTTGTCATCGCCAAGCTGGAGATCTAGATGAATGAAAAATCCAAAAACCAGCAAGGGACCCCGGCTGAAGATAACACGGATCTAAAGGGAAGGTGAAGAGAAAAGTTAGCTCTATTTAAATATTTTAATGATCTAAGCTATTTTCAAAGTTATTATGGTCGAAGAAATCTATATACCTACGCCTCTCTACAGCCATAATACAATCTTAATAGTTAAGGTCATTGAAGTAAATCATATACATATTTTCTTTTTACCTCCGATTTTTTAATTGCATGATCATGGTACGTCAATATTTTTGATGCTTCCCTCACTTTCCTTTCTAAAGCTAGACTAGGTCATAGTCCTGCCATTTGATAGATAGGTATGTGGAAAGTGCTTTATTGCTCTTGGGCGGTTCTAACCTCTGGGGCGGCTCTGATAACGTATCGGGATATTTTCTAAACCCAATCTCGCCGATAACTAACGGGGTAAGAGTTAAATCGATGATTCTAATAACTTCTTGGGGTATTCAAATATCTCAATTACTGGTAAGGTATTGCAGAAATGACTGACAAAACGAAGGGGCCAAAACGGGAAGTGTTGCTCCGAATGGTTGAGTTCGTAGCTTCAGTCTTATACATAATTGATTTCCTTGTAAGCCATAAGGTTCCGAATTATCTTTCATTAGAGTTGGGAAGCGGTCTTGGGAATGCATTATCAATCGGAATATTCATCCTCGCTTGGATTGGCGTAATCGTAATAGGGGGTTTGAGTGCTATTGTCAGATTGGTTAGGAAGCTCACCGTAACTAAAAAACCGAAATCAGTTGCACCATCACCTAGTATTAGCCCGATTCCTAAAGAAGTGGCAAAGGAATCAGTTAGTGAAGAACTAAATAAAGTTAAGACTAAGCCATTTCAAGAAGCCCACTTAACAAAAATACCTAAAGAAACAACTGAAGCTGAAATTAAGAAGCACTATCATGATGTGGCACAGAGCTATTTCGTGCTACTTTCTCGGATGAATCTCTCGGATATGGAAGGATCGGTGGCTTACCGACAACTAGGAGGTAATCTGAATGTTATACCGCGGGAAGGTTTTGAACAAGTGGAAGCGCATTTGAAATCGGACATACCAGATTTTTTCACCAACTTGTCAAAAATTGAGATGGAGATTAAAGATCTGAATAAAGAACCCTTAGTAATTGAAGCTTTAGTGAAAGAAAAAGCTACAACGGCATTGAGTCAAATAGCTCCCATTGCCAAAATTCCAAATAAAAACTGGTTACTTGATCCTTGCAGGTACATGTCTGAAATCGACAATTCTGAGTTACAAGCTATATCCACTTGGCTAAGCTCCCCTAGCATATTCATAACTCCTGTCTTAGAAATATTACGAGATTGTTACATCAAAATTTTTTACATCAGACGTTTCAAAGGTGAACCAGAGTACAAAATACTCCAAGATATGCAACTTCCGAACAGTTTTATTGTTCACGGAGATATTAACCGATCAATAGCTCTGTATTCTACACCCGATGTAGACGCCAAAGTACCTCTTGGAAAGGCATTATCCGCACAACAAAAAGAGAGCGTTGTGAAAACGCTAAACTCGCTCTTAACTGATTCTAAGATTAGAGAAAAAATCGATGCAGCCATCAACAGGAAGAAGAAAATATTTGATGAGGTTGCTACACTAAGAGAAAAAATTCAAGTCATTCTCAATCGAATTGAAAAGGGTGAAGGTGGTGCGTATGATACGAGAGTTGAATGTTGCAAGAAAATTCTCGAAAGCAGTGTTTAGGACTTTGACAAATACTCGCTTAGTATATATCTTATCGTTTCATCATTATGTTTCAATATTACATGACTACCTTTCTGCCTTACTGGTCTAAAACCGATTTTAGTAAGAGCTTTTATAATCTTATCAGCTGAGGTTGGCTTTAAGTTATATTAGGTTAAGTCATCTAGATGAGCGAAAGGAAACTTTGGAGAGGTTAATTGAGGAAGCCTTGGTTGAATAGGAAAGAAGTCTATAAGCTCATCAGAAAAGTTCTTACAAATTAAAATGAGGCAATGTTAATTAAGGTGTGTGAGGAAAATTCGTCAGTGAATGGTTTGGCGGAAACTGTTAGTGTACCCAAAGAACTGTTAAAAGACCTTTATACTGAACTGGTCAAGGTTGAAGAGGTTCTCACAACACTTGAAGAATTAATGGACAAGGAAGGCTTAGAAAGAATACATAGAGCAGAGCAGGAATACGCAAAAGGAGAATATGTAACCGTTAAAGATAGTAGTGAAATTAAAGAAATTATTAAGTGAACAACCTTTTGACTTACAAGGCTGCTCTAACCAAAAGTTTTCTCAGAGCACTTGGAAAACTTCCAGAAGATATAATAGACAAGGCCTTAACGGCTGTCGACGAAATAGTTTAGTTGCTAACCCCCTTTCCCTGTTATCCTAAGTAAAGCGCGTTCGTCATAGAGGTAAGTTAAACGACGATGGGAAATTCATGTTTATAATATATTCGTGCTTAATTACGGTCGAACACCATCGGACTTAAACCTAATTGCCCTCCCAATAATTTACTAGAAGACTAATGCGCGAACCCCACCCCCCGCAAATTTGAAAAAACTTATAAACTAAGAAATTATTATGAAAAGAGAATCTTTTAATGAGCCAAGAACCCAAGAAGATGGATAGAAGAAAATTCATTTATGCCGCTCTTGGCGCTGCGGTTATAATAGTCAGTGGTTCTGCGATTTACTTTGTCACCAAACCACCTGAAATGACAACCGCTTTACTTAGCGACGTTGGAATGGGTGAAGAGCCAATAGACAGCTTGGCCAACAAATTATCAAATACAAATGATAATCAAATCGAAGGCATCGTTTAGGAAGTGGAAAAAAATGCTGTGGTTCAGTTCTGTTATTTAATTTGACAATAGGTTAAATTTGGAATCTTATATTATAGCATTTTATCTCCTAATCTTCTCTTTTATTATTTTAACTGCGTCGTACCTTCCAAGTGTATAGTAGACGCCGAGGATCTTAGAACCACGCTTTTTCATCTCTTCGTACGACTTTATTTGATGAGCGATAAATTCCTTTGTTGGCTTCTTCCTAAATTTTGCTAAAGTTATGAAAATCATATTATCGCTTGACGTTTGATAAATTACAATCATTACTTAGGCTTTTAAAAATATCATCAATATTACATTTGTAGCCCTATAAGCAGACATAATCAGATTTTCAAGTACTTTTACTCTTTCTTAATCTATGGGTGACTGCTATTGTCTTAGCCATCATCTTGCCCAGATATCTTGCACCTTTAATTCCCTCTTTATCTTTGGCGACTTCCCCCCTCTTATTGCCGATTGCGAAGACTCTCCCACCACTTGGGATTATCATCCTGACAGCTGTTATGAAAGTAATCATCTGGTCACAAGTTCTCATTAAACCGGAGCGACGGGCGACAGCGATGACTCCACCCACCTTACCTGTGAAGTCCTTTCTTCCTCGTGCTAGGGCAAGGTAGCCAATCCTGTCTATGAAGACCTTCATCTGTGCCGTGACCCCCTGAAAGTATGAGGGACTGGCCAGAATGATTCCGTCAGCTTCGAGGATTTCCTTATACACCTTCTCGCCATCGTCGTCGATGACACACTTCTTAGTTCTGAAGCAGGTCCTACAAGCATTACATGGTTGGAGACTGTAATCTTTGATGTATATGAGTTTCACATTCGCGCCTTGTTTCTTTGCAGCAGCCAAAGCCTCTTGCAGTATCAAGTCAGTATTGCCCTTAACCCTAGGGCTACCACTTACCCCTAAAATGAGCATTCTTCTATCTTCTATAGCGCAGAAAATTCATGTATTAAAGTCTATTCGCAGATAGCTGCCAGCCTTAAAGCTGCAAAAGCAAACATTTACTTTATTCATTAACACGATTGCAAAAATTATTTTTGGTGTAGAGTATAATTATCTTTGGTGTAGAGTATAAAAATAATTTTCTAAGAATAGCCTTTAAAACAAGATTTAAATATTTATGTTGAATACACCAGCGACTTCGTTGGCTAGAATTTTTACATGCGGGTTTGTCGTAGTTGACATTTTGGCAGCAGGTTTGCCAAAGATTCCTGAGCCGGGTGAAGGAATTCCAGCTCCATTGGGAATTAAATTTTCTCTTGGAGGACATCCTGCCAACGTCTCTGTGGATTTGGAACAGCTGGACCTTAAAAGGGGGGACGTTAGAGTCGCCTTAGCTGCTGGCAGGGACATGTTCGGCGACTTCATTCAAGGTTTTCTGAGGTCCAGGGGCGTTGTCGGAAGACTTCAACGTGTTAAGGATGCTCCGACAGGTATATCGCTTCTCTGGATTAAAACGGGTGAAGACAAGAGGGTGGTTATAATGTTGGGTGCCAACCTTTTCTTGGACTTTAATTACGTAATGCGCGCTGTTAGAGAGTGCAGGCCTAAGATACTTTACGTAGCATCCGGAGTACTTGGAAACTTCGATTTCAGACTTAAGGACCTTCTCGAATACTGTCATAATAACAATATCCGGACCGTATTAGATCTGACTACACCATATCAGAAGGAATGGAACTACAGCCATTCGGCGTTGCCCTACGTTGATGTCCTGCACAGCAATGTTGAGGAGCTTCAGGGCATCACTGGTCAGCTTAACCCTTTAGACGGCCTCAGATGGGTGGCTAAGATGGGTGTTAAGTGTCCAATTGTCAGTGACGGTAAGAATGGGTCGACGCTGCTCTTTAAAGGCAAGTTCATAAAGCAGCCTGCCTTCGATGTAAAGCTCATTGATCCCAGTGGGGCCGGCGACGCCATGACAGCTGGGACCGTGAGAAAGCTTCTAGATGTTATTGAGGCAGGGCGATCCATTGAAGACTTGACCGTTCAGGAGGCTGCGGAAATTCTTCTTTTCGCTCAGGCTACAGGAGGAGCATGCGTTGAAGAAATAGGTACAACTCCTGGTGTTAATACAGAACATGTTAATCGCATTCTGGATCAACAGAGGGAAACAGTCTTGTCTAAAACCACTATTGTGGAATCTTAGAATCGTAGAATAGCTGTTCTTGAATGTCTCCCAAAGTGGGCTATTAGGTCCTGCATTCCAGGTATCATCAAGAAGTTTTCATTAATTCGAGGTTTCCTTTTACGCCCATCTTGTTTACCTCAACATGTATTTAGTGCAAAATGCTAATAAAGTTTGCATAAAAACCTGCCTGAAGAATTTGCGAATAATATCATTCTCAATTGTTAGTTCTCCAGACAAATCGCATGGAAATGAGGTATTGGATTGGATAAGCAACTAAAGCCCCTACAATATTGCCGAGTGCAGGTGAAAGTGATAGGGTTCCTAGTAGCAGGAGTTGAATTAATACGCCTATCGAGCTTCCAATACCATTTAAGCCTTCAAATTTCAGTAACCTTATGGTTAATTGATCTTTCTGGTCATTTCCAACATGGATGGTTATCCGTTCATTAATGAAAAAGGCGACTGCAATACCTATTCCTTGTGCAAGAATGTTCAGCGCTAAGAGTGCTGGCGAAGAGTAAGTGTTGCTTGGAATGATGAGATTTCCGTATATAACTAGTAAACCAATCAATAGAACTAGTTCTGAGATAACACCGCCACTTGTATTTGCAAAGACAAACTTGGCAAACTTGAAAATGCTGCGAATTCTTTTCGAAATTCTTTATCCCTTACTTAAAGCCGTCCTATCTGTTCTTAAGCATTGTGGCAAGCTTGGTAGTTGTGGTAAATGAAAGAAAGGCCCCAATAAGCTTTATTTAATATATCATTTAATAATGATGTTCTTTAGACAGGTTTTAGATAGCTACACGACTTTATTTTACAGTTTTAAATTGTTCTGCTATGTTTCGCGCCCATTCTTTAGATTTGTTGACGTCTACCATGTCTTGACTCGTTTTTCCTAGGAATTTCATTCTTCCACCAAACACTTCCACATCGAACGGTTTCAGCTTTGTGTTCTTTTCAAGTATTTTGTCGACATATTTTTTAATAGCCTCGTCCTTTGGCTCAAGAGACGAAAGGAATATCGCCACTTTCCTGTCCCCGAAGTCGTTTTCCAAAAACTTGCGGCCGTCATCGTGCAACCTCTGTATTTTAACTCCACAGCCCAAGATCACGTTCTGGTACTGTGTCAATTCAGGATGATGATTTCTCCTGAGATCGACCAGATCCACCTCTAATTTGAATTCCTCTCTTAGAACAGATGCAATGGCGTTTGCATACTCTTCCGTTGTCCCGCCTTTTGTTGCATATGCGATTAGAGTTTTGTTTTCACTTATATCTTTCGCCAAGCATGCGTTGGCTTTTACCATTTTTATGCATTACCATTTAACTTAGGGTGTGAACTCTAACCTTTAAATGTCAGTTTTTCTATATTTAAAACATGAAAAACAAAACCTTTCTCTCAATTATCTTGGATTACCTTATGAAGGCAAAAATGAGCGTGTTTTAAATGCTGCTTTTCCCATAAACTGTCCTCTACTTCCCAGTTCCTTCTCAATCATGGTCACTCTATTAGTAGTATCGTCGAGTCCCCCTTCTCTCATTTGACCAGTATTAAGGCCGACAGCGTAGTCTGCTATATCTGCTCCTTCTCCCCGGCTACTGCATGGCATAACAGCATAACCGTGTTTGTACGCATATTCAACCATCTCGAACGCTTCTGTTATAGACCCTATTTGATTGACTTTTAAAAGGACGGTGTTGCATGCTTTTCCTTCAATTCCCCTTTTTACACGTTCGATATTTGTTGTAAAGAAATCGTCACCGACTATCTGAATGCCTAGTTCCTTAGTTAAGATGGCGTGTCCCTCAACATCGTTTTCGTCCATTGGGTCTTCTAAGACCAGGAACGGATAGTCTTTGACAGCTTCTTTATATAGTTCAATCAGATCTTCAGGAGTTTTGTCTTCTGCAGAGAATAAGCCTACAAATTTTTTCTTGTTCTTATCCCAGTAAGTGCCTGCAGCTACATCCATCTGGATTCCAACTCTGTTCTTATATCCCAGGTTCTCAATGGTCTCGGCCATAATTTCCCAGAGTTGGCGGTCATGTTTGATCTTTTCAGACTTCTTAACCAAAAGCATAGAGTAAAAGCCGGAATATGTTCTCTGTCCTAACTTTTCATAGACTATTCTGTAAAATTCTCTTTTTAACTCCCAACATGCATAAGATGCTTCAGAGAAGGTCTTAAATCCGTAAGCCATGAAAGTGACACTTGGCTTTTCGCCTGATCTCTGGCCTCCTCCATATCTGGTACCTCCGATGTAGCCTGCGACTCCTGGTACTGGTAATATTCGAGCGAACACTCCACCAATATGCTGATAAAGCGGTATATGAAGAAAGTTTGCAGCTGCTTTGAGGCATGCCGCTGATATGCTTGCAGTAGAGTTGCCTCCGAGCTTTGTTTTCAGAGGGGTTCCATCGAGCTTAATCATTGTATCATCGATTTTATTTTGGTCTATTATATCGAAGCCTACAAGCTTTGGTGCAATGACGTTGTTTACGATATCAACCGCTTTAGTTAATCCAAGACCATTGTATCTCTTACCTCCATCATGAATAAAGAATACCTCATGTTCACCAACTGATACACCTGCTTGAACAATACCAGTTCCACTTGAGCCGTCTTCTGTAACAACAGTAGTTTCTATACCAGGATGTCCTCTTATAGACATGATTTCTCTCGCAAAAATAATTTTAATTTTGGAACTCAACTTAATCCCTATTTGTAACGCACGAATTGTCTAATATAAGGGTTATCCGGATCTTAGAATAAATCAGATAATCAAGCACCTCTGTCCAAGATGCGA
>Ga0187889_10000376_pt1 | contig 54110 bp, 52 predicted proteins | sample June2016WEW_7_10_2_FD_132992 | JGI IMG/M metagenome (GOLD analysis project Ga0187889, IMG submission 132992) | Peatland microbial communities from SPRUCE experiment site at the Marcell Experimental Forest, Minnesota, USA - June2016WEW_7_100 | ecosystem: Environmental > Terrestrial > Soil >... | reverse complement strand
GCCGCCTCGGCGCGCCGCGCGTGCATCGCGAACCGGAGCGGGTGGTGCTGGCGCTGGGCGACCGTGTCGTAGAGGGGCGAGAAAAAGGTCGATTCCCAGCCTCGGACCCTTCGAAAGAGTAGCTGCAAGAGCACGTCGTGGTCGCGTAGCGTTCGCGAACCGAGTGTCCGCAGAAGGAAGCTCGCGCTGTCCACCTTGGGTTGGATCTCGATGGGCAGGTGGTGGTGCTTCTGGACGGGGACGGCTCGGGCAAAGACCCCCTCCGGAACGAGCGTCGCGGCCGAGCATTCGATCGGCGCGCCTCCTGTTAAGCGGGGGCGCGTGCTCTCGAGGCAGGCGAGCATCGCCTCGAGGTCCGATGTGGAGTTGGAACCGAGCGAGTATCGCACCCTGCCCGCCGTTTCTCGGTGGATCTCCAACCAGAAAGGGGTCGGAGAGGCCCAGACGAGCGGCGGGATGTCGGGCGGGTCCCTGGTCGGCGTTGGCAGCAACAGCTCGCGATGGACGGGTCCGTTGTTCATGCATAGGCGAGCGCGAATTCAGGGTTATTGGACTACTTCAACTGGCGAACGATGAACGAAGGGTAAGCCGCAACTCTCAACAATCCCCTAGCGAGCGTGTTCGCGGCTGACGTCCCACCTTAACTGATGTTCATGTACGACCCAAAACCCGCAGTTGGGTCCATTATGACGAGCTGCTGACCGACAAGGACCGTTGGGGAAGTAGCGGTGAGGATGTCTGGCTGGAAGATCTCGATGCTGCGGTTCGTGGTCCAGTTCGTTCCGGAAAAGGTGTAGTTGACAAGAACCGCCCCCGCCGCTGAGTGGAGAGCGACACTCGACAGAGTCACTCCATTTCCTGAAAGATTCTGTGCCGAAACAACGAGGGAGGACGAGAAAAGAAGCGCTCCATAAGGAGGAAGGACGATGAAATTGCAGACGTAAGACCCGTTGACGAACTGGCTATGACCCAACTGTTCGGCCTCAAACCCCGGTGTAACCCCGCACTCCCCGAGCCCCAGCCGGATTCCTCCATAACAGGGGGAGATGCCAAGAAGGTCGACGAAGAGCAGAACTGAGACGGTTCCGAGCACGACCGCGACCACGATAGCAACGATGAGAGCGCGGCGGAGCCGTCTCGCTCGCGGTGCAGCTCTGTCGAGATCGCCGGTCGTCAAGAATCCACGTGCAAGATTGAATCCGCGTCGTCCCTAATCTGCATATCGATAGAGCAGCTTCCATCCTCCGCCGGCGAACGTCGCTTCTTAGACCCGGATTGATTCAACCGTGTCGGTGGCGACCGGGATGGCCCGCGGAACACCGATTTCCAGGGCGGGAGCCCTAACATCGTCCTCCCGGCCGCCATCTCTCCCGACCCCGACCATCGTCGAGTTCGGATCAAGCGGAGAGTCCTTCAACTGGGAAGGCTCTCTGGCTCCCTCGGAGGAATCCAACGTGCCCGCTGGGCTACGTTGGTGGAACGAGAGGGCAAGGAGATTCGCGAGGGAGAAGCGAGGAATCGGCGAACGATGGAGAAGAACAATCCGCCAGTATTTGGAAGCCATGCCAAGCGCGTTCCGGCGCGCCGGGCGGACGCCTCCCGCGTCCCCGACGGACGTGACCGAGGAGGACGTCCAGGCGCTCAAGGACGCGCGGTTTTGGGCCAACTCGACGCTGCACACCAACCTGGTGGCGCTTCGGGAGTTCCTTCGGTGGTCAGAGAACCCGCTGTCGGAGGACGCGGAAACTTGGCTCGCACCGGCGGGTCAGGCGATCAACCGGCGTTGGCTAACGGCGGCTCAACTCGGCGCGCTCTACACCGCGGCGCGAGGGCGCGAGCGAGTGCTGATCGCTCTGGAAGGGTTCAACGGCCTGAGACGGATCGAGGTCCTGCGCTTGCACGTGCGAGACCTGAATCTCGCCCTGCCGAACCCGACGATGCGAGTGTTGGGAAAGGGCCGGCATGGCGGGAAGTATCGGACGATACCGATCCAGCCGGTCGCGTATGCCGTGCTCGTGGAGACCACGCTCGGGAAGCCGGCAGCCACGGCGATCTTCCCGCACCACGAGCGTACGGCGGACCACGACCTGAGAAGGGCGGCGTCGCGAGCAGGGCTGTCGGTCCCAGTCTCAGGTCACGACCTCCGGCGGTCGTTCGGACGGATCGCCTACCAGGCGGGCGTCTCTCTTGTCGACCTGAAGTATCTCTACGGACACGAATCGGTGGACATGACCACCCACTACATCGGGCTCGACGAGGAGTCAGCGCGGCGCGGTCTGACCGCCTTTGGGGAGGCCATGCGACCCCATCTCCGGGTGGACCGAATGGAGGCAAAGCCCTAAATGAGCCAAAACCGGGGCCGGTCTCTGACGTATGCCGCCATAGCTCAGTCGGTAGAGCGGCTGATTTGTAATCAGCAGGTCGGGAGTTCGATCCTCTCTGGCGGCTCTACGTAAGCGAGGGCGTGTGTCGCGCCTTCATGAAAGGCGTACGTTGTCAAGCCCCCCACTTCGAATTCGGCCGGAAGGCGGCATCAGCCCGGCCGATCCGCGGCCACCAGAATGTCGCTCTTCAGACGTAGCGCGTGCAGGGGTAGCAGTAGTATCGGCCGTACTGCGCAATGCAAGTGGTTGGCTGGCCGCAATTGGGACAAAAGGGCGCCGCCGGAGCGGCCACCGGGACCGCCGGCGGAGGCGGTGGAGTCTAGTGGAGCAAGCAGTCGGGGAGCCGGCCGTCGAGGGCGGACGGAGATGGATCAATCCCGAGCAGAGGTAGGGCGAGTTCGCTAGCCAGGGACCTCGGGTCCGGCACCGCGAGAACAAAGGGAAGGCATCGAACCGCACACGCGGTTCGATGCCCGAACGGGTTCGGACCTTCTACGACTAGTGGTAGTGATGCCAAGTGATCGTGAAATGATCATCCGTATAGTCGTACGTCGACAGGCCGCTGGTGGACTGGTCCGTCAAGGTGGTGACCGGGCCAACCTGGTCGATGCGGTAGAGGGTCACATGGCTGCCGTGGCCACCGATTCCGGAGAAGGTCGATCCAATCGTGCTGTCACAGCTGAGGAAGGTCGTCGTGCCGTACTTGGCCAAGTAGCTGCTGGCCTTTTCGGAGATACATTCGGCCGAGGCGTCCGGGCCGGTTTCGCAGGCCCCTTTCGCGTTGCACGTGCTCGGGTTGCCAGTGACCGAGAAAGAATCCCCGTAGTGGTTCAGGTCTGAGACTACCAGCGTGTAGATTCCCGTGTGGCCGTTGACCGTCACGTACGGGTTGTAGAGGATGTAGACCTGCATGAAGTCTCCCGGGCTGACGTGGTACTTGTTCACCGCACTGTTGTACGGGTAGAACTCCCACCAGTCGTAGTACACCGGGGTGGCTCCCGCCCCCGAGCAGGAGGCAGAGGTCCCGGCCTGTTCCACTTCGCCGTTGCCGTATCCGTCGATCCCGACCCAGGTGCCTACGAGCGCGCCCCCCGGTGCGCCGGTGCAGGTGACCGTCGGCACGAGCCATTCGCCGAAGACTTCGAGGATCGTGCCGGCCGTGGCAGTCTCCGCGAACCCAGCCCAGTTGTTGCTGGTGGTCACGATCGCTGCCGTCGGGGCCGATGGGACATGCGAAAGGGCCGTGATCGTGCCCGAATTTGGCCCGGCCGCTTGCTCCGTTCCTCCGGTCTTCGCCGGCGTGGCGGCGTTGGGTCCGATTGCGAGCACGGCCATCGCCACGCCCGCCGCCAAGACCATCACCGCCGCTAACACTAGCGAAGCCATTACGCTCCGCCGACGCTGGGTCTGCATGTCGTCGGATAACCTATGTGGTATTCAGAACGACTAGAAACGGTTCTTCGAGGATTGTCGTAGTCCTTCCTACCGCCGTGAAAACGCCAGGTTCGTCGGGGCGTTTCCAAGTCCGGGGAAGGGTTGGGAGCCTCTTTCTTCTGGTGACAAAACGCGTCTGCGATACGGATAGCTTGATAATCCCCGATACGCATAGATACTCCAATGACCCTCCACCGCCGCTGGCGGCGAGCCCGCCGTCGGGGCGTCGCCGAGATCATCGGCGCCATACTGCTCGTCGCGCTCACGCTGGTCGCCGGAGTCCTGTTGTGGTCGTTCCGGCTCTATACGCCCCCCGCCCCACCGATGATCAGCTGGGTCATCCACGCCGGCGGAAGCACTCCGGTCTGGGGGGATCCTACCGACTGCCAGCCCTGGGGGTACACTCTGAATAGCTACGTGAGTATGACCAGCGGACAAGCGACCACGTGGGTGGGCAACCCGAACGACCCGCCTACCCGAAACACTTGGTTCGGACAATGCGGTGATGGAAACAGCCTCGCCGAAGTGGGGAACTACTCCGCGATGAACTCGAGCGAGTTTGTCATCACCTCCCATTCGCCGGGCAACATCCCGCTCAACGAGATCGATTTCACCTTCGTCTGTAACAACGCGAGCAACCAAGGCGGCACGACGATCCTCGTCAACGGGTCCCTGGCCTCCATGACGTGGTTCCCCGGCCTATCCCAGGAACCGGCGGGCTACGCCCCGTACCTCGGTTATTGCGGGAGCTTCGACGCGGGGAGCACCACCGCAGCCAACGGCATCTACTACAATCGGCTGGGCATCTTCGTGCCGCTCAACCAAGGCGTCGACTCGGTCGAGGACGGGGATACGTTCATCCTCTACATCCACAACGGCGGCTATCCGCTCGACTTCATGTGCATCGCCAACGCGGGCGGGGTGGACTTCGATGGGCAGAACCCGCCCCATAACTGGAACGGCTGCGTGGCCCCTATCGGCGGCAATGGGCGTCCCCTGGCCCAGCTGACGCTGGATTACGATGACTACCACGGCGCTCCTCCCTGGTGCTTCCAGAGCGTGAACGCGTGCACCATCCTCCTGAGGTACACCGGCGACCCCTCCACGATCCTCGCGGAGATCCCCGTATATTCCCTCGCACCCGCGAACACGTGAGGGGTCGGTTCGCCACGATGGAGACGACGAACCCGGCCCGAAGGTAGGTGGACGATGGCTCCCCTCGGCCGACGAGGCCTCCGCCGCTTCATCACCATCGCCGTCGTCGTGGTCGCTATCGTGGTGGTCGTGCTGGTGGGCCTGGTCGCCGGAGGAGTTCTGGTCCTACCCTCGAACAGCCCCGCCCCGGTAACGATCTCCTCCGTCCATCTCGTGATCCAGGAAGGGAACACGTCGAGCGTACCGTGGTTCGGTCCATGGTCCATCAACTACACGGCGAACGAAGGATTCCCCCTCGAGGTCCCCTCCGGGGAAACCTGGTCGGTCGTATGGGCGAACTTCTTCAACTTTGATTCCGTCAACCACACGATCTACTCGGTGACTCCGAGCCATCCCTTCACGATCGCCTACACCCTGCCCGCGCTTCCGCACATCGTCGCCGCGGACTCCGAAGGCAGCAACCTCGGGATCTATGTCGCCTCGCCATCCACTCCCGGGGCGACGTACGCGGTCACGCTGGTCGTCGATACCCTGCGTCCGGGGTAGCGCTCCCCTCCGAGGCCCTCGGGGCCAGGCATCGGGCCGCGCGGCGAGCCGGTCCGGGGGCTTTTGCGAAGGTCGCTACGGGCGTTAAGGGTCGTTTCGTTCTCCGGTCGTCGCGCGACGGGCCCACGTACCCGCGACCACCCACGGAGGTTCCGGCCCGATCGGGTCGACCCCCTCCGAGCGATACCGCTCGACCGCGTTCTCGTCGACCTCGACGCCCAGCCCCGGCTTCGTGGGGATCGTGAACTCGCCGGATTCGATAGCGTAGCCGCGGACCAGGGAGCGCTTCCACTCCGGCCAGCTGGCCTCGAAGCTTTCCTGGAGGAAGAACGTCGGCAGGACCGCGTCCATCTGGAGCGTCGCGGCCGTCTGGACCGGGCCGAACGCGTTGTGGTAGGCGACCGGCGCTCCCCAAGCGACGGCGACCCCGGCGATCTCTCGACCGTAGGTGAAGCCGCCGGAGTTCGTGATGTCGGGCTGGAGGATGTCGACGAGTCCCCGGTGGAGGAAGCTCTCGAAGTCGGCGGCCGTGAGCAGGCGCTCGCCGAGGGCGACCGGGGTCCGGACCGCGCGGCGGAACTCCGCAAGCGCGTCCGACAGTTCCGGGATCACGGGCTCTTCCATGAAGCGGGGATGGAACGCGTCGAGGGCTCGGCCGGCCCGGATCGCGGCCTCGGGAAGGAACCGTCCGTGGTACTCGATCAGGAGGTCGACCGTCTCGCCGACCGCCTCGCGGACGGCCGCCACGCGCGCGACGGCGGCTTCCAGGCCTTCGGGGGACAGCGTGCGGTACTGGTCGGAGAACGGGTCGAACTTGAGCGCCCGGAAGCCCTGGCGGACCATCCCCCTCGCCCGGTCGGCGAACTCCGCGGGTTCAATCGCGTCCGAGTACCATCCGTTCGAGTAGGCGCGAACCGTGGTTCGGATCGCACCTCCGAGGAGGGTCGAGATCGGGGCGCCCAGCGACCGACCGATGAGGTCGTGGCAGGCGATGTCCACCGCCGATAGCGCGCTGGTCGCTTCCATCGACCGCGAGCGGTAGAACGAGTATCGCTCGAACTCCCGAAGACAGGCCGAGTGGTCGGTCAGGTCGTGGCCTTCGTAGAATCGTGCGACCTCCCGGACGCTCTCGCGGACCGGGTGGGTCATCAGGGTCGTGGGGGCCTCGCCCCAGCCGACGGCACCGGTCGAAGTCGTCACCTTGACCAGGATCGCGGTCGAGCTCCAAGGGGACGAGAGCTCGTCCACCGGGGCCGCTACCTCGATCGGCTCGATCGCCTGAATCTTCACGGGACGCCTCGAATTCGGAACGGTGAGGAGCTTTAGACGGTTGCCCGTCGCCGGGGGGCGGGTCGCCGCCGTCTACGGGCCCGGAGAGCGGGCGCCCGCCCAGGCCTCGGCCGCCCGCAGATGGGGTGTCGGAGACATGCCCTCCACGACGTCCTGTACGCGCCCCTCGGCGTCCAAGAGGAAGGTCACCCTCTTCGCCCACCCGAGGAACCCGAGGACGCCGTACTTCCGTGCGATCTCCTTCGACCGGTCCGCCACCATCGGGAACCGAGAGCCGCATTTCTCCGCGAATGCCGTCTGCGTTTCCCTCGAGTCGACGCTCACCCCGATGACCTCGACCCCGGCGCGCTGGAACTCGCCGTACCGCTCGGCGAAGCCTCGCGTCTCGAGGGTGCACCCGGTGGTGTTCGCTTTCGGGAAGAAGTAGAGGACGATGGGTCGGCCCCGGTACATGGCGAGCGTCCGTCTCGTCCCGTCCGCGAGCGGGATGGAGAAATCTGGGGCGTCGTCGCCGACCACGAGCATGAGTGGGCGAGGCCCGGGACCTATTTCACGAGGACGAGCTGGGCCAGCTCCTCGTCGGTGAGGGGCGGGCTCGTGCCGAATCGGAGGATCTCCTCGAACCGCTCGGGGGTCGGGAGGGGGATGACCGACGTGACCACCCAGGGCCATCTCAGGACGAACCGGAGGGCGGCTTGGGCCAAAGTCCGCTGTCGGCCCTTCGTCAGGAATCCCAGGGCCAGGACCGGGTCGAACTCGGCGCGTAGCTGTCTCAGGTCGACGGGTCCTGCCCCGGGGCCCGCGAGCATCGCGGCGGCCGCGAAACGGCTGCCGTCGAGCCGGCCGTCCGAGAAGGGATTGCGGGCGATGACGCTCGCTTCGGGCTTCCCGCTCGTCGGATCGAACAAGGGAAGTAGCTCGCGGTCGAGGAGCGAAAGCTCTCCGGTGAACAGGACCGGCGAGCGAGCGGTCTTGGGAACGGCGACCGGTGGTGAGCGAAGGCGAATCGCCCAGAGGAGGTCCGCGAGGCCTGCTCCGGCCGGGTGGAGTGCCGTAGGGTCAGAGGTGTCGCCCGAACTCTCGTCAGTGCCCGGGTCCCATTCCACGACCGAGACGGGAACGGGGGCGAGACGACGCTGGGTCTGTTCGAGGGATTCCTCGAGAGCGGCGTCGACGCCCTTGGACGGCATCGGACCGTCTCGAGGGGTACGCTCCCTCGCGAGGGACTCGATCGAACGCCCGACGATCACCGCGATCTCGGGGTCCGGGGACGGGAAGGCCGCCGGGATCAGCCGCTCCGCCCGCCCCGGGAACCGGGCGTCCGCCACGTCGAACGTCGTGACCCCAAGCTCCCGGGCGCGCCGGAGAAGGGCGACCGCGCGCGCGTCCGCGGACGGCGGGGCCACGACCGGTGGGTCGACCGAGACCGCGACCGCCGAGAAGAACCGATCTGTCCCGAGGACCCGCCGGCGATCGATGGTGGGCGCTTCGCGGCTCGGCATATCGGATCCGCCTGGCCCCAGGGAACCGCCGTACTCAACCGTTCCGACCACCCCGCCCCCGGCATTCCTTATCTCCGGCAGCGGGTACCCGCCCGATGACCTCGCGGGCCACCTCCCGCCTGCCGCTCGCCGAACGGCTTCGGCCTTCCCGCCTCGACGACATCGTCGGGAACCCGAGGGCCCGTTACGAGCTTCGTGCCTGGGCGATGCAGTGGCAGGAGGGCCGGATGCCGAGTCGGCGCGCGGCCGTGCTCTCGGGGCCCCCCGGCGTCGGCAAAACGACGGCCGCCCTCGCGCTCGCCGCGGAGCTCGGGTGGACCCTGGTGGAGATGAACGCCTCCGACGCTCGCAACGAGCAGGCCGTCGAGCAGGTCGCCGGACGGGCTTCCGTGAGCCAGACTCTCGACGAAACGGTCGCGGGAAAGCGAGCTCGTCACGCGCTCATCCTCTTGGACGAAGCGGATTGTCTTACGGGGCGCCTCACCGAGACGGTCCGGTCCCGGCCGGCGCCCCCGGGCCTCGGCGACTTCCTGCGGGGACGTTACGGGACGATCGACGCCCTCAACGTCGCCTGGGGCCTTCTTCCAAAGGCGAAACCCCGAGCGTTCGAGGATTGGGCAGCAGTCCCCCGCTCCCCCGGGAACGCGGGGTGGGCGCGTCTCCCCGCCGCGCGCCGGGACATCGAGGAGTGGAGGTCGAGCGGCCGCCCGACGGACCTCTCCGACCACGGGGGACTTGGGGCGATCACGCGTCTGGCCCGGACGACGCGCCAACCGATCGTCCTGACCGTCAACGACGACCGAACGCTGACCCGATACTCTACGGTATTCCGAACGGGGGTCGTACGGATACGCTTCTATCCGGTGCGCGATCCCGAGCTCGGGGCCTTCGTCCAACGCGTCGCGCGGACGGAACGCATCGTCCTGCACCCCGGCGCCCTCGAATCGATCGTGAAGCGGGCCCACGGGGACGTGCGGGCGGCGCTGAACGACCTCGACGCAATCGCCCCCCTGGACCCGGGCCCGTGGCAGCTCTCCGTCCTCGGCTTCCGCGACCTCGCCGCGGACTTCGTGGCGTTGACCGAAGAGGCGTTGACGAGCCCGCGATACTACCGGTCGGTGGAGGTCCAGGACCGGCTCGACGCTCCTCCGGACGACTTGTTGCCGTGGATCGAAGAGAACCTTCCTCGGTTCGCGCCGGATGCGGGCCACCGCGACGCGGCGTTCCGCGTCCTGGCCGTCGCCGACCAGTTCCTCACCCGCGCCCGCCGCGCCCGGGTCTACGGGTTGTGGAGCTACGCATCGGAGCTGATGACCGGGGGAGTCTCCCTCGCCCTTCACGACGGACCGGGCGAGGGGAGGAGAGGGGGCGTGTCGTTCCCTCAGTTCCTCGGCGAGATGGGCCGCTCCCGCGCCCTGCGCGCCACCCGGGAATCGCTCGCGAAGAAAGCGGGGCACCGCTTGCACCTATCGACCGCCAAGAGCCGTGAGATCATCCTTCCGTTCCTCGAACGGATCTTCGCCGCGACCTCCGGGCGGGGGGGCCGGGGGGAGCTTCGGCAAAGGGCGGCCGAGATCTCCCGCGAGCTCGAGCTCACCGCCGAGGAGGTGGGGTTCCTTCTGGGAACGGAACCCGATTCCCGAGCGGTGGCCGACCTCATCGGGGCGATGGGGGCCCGGTCGCCGAGCGGCGGGCCGGAAGAGGAGGAACCCTCGTCCGAGCCGGGCCCGCCCGCCTCTGAGGCGCGCAGCGAGCCCCCGAAACGGGTCCAGCGGCAGCTTTCGGATTTCGGGACCGGTTGACGGTCGTGCCGAAGCGCGACCCTAGGCGAGCTTGGCGTGGACCGAGACCGCGACGTTCCCCTTGAGGGCGTTCGAGATCGGACATCCCTGACCGGCCGCCTGCGCCGCTTGCTGGAATTCGGCCGCGCTGATCCCGGGAACTTTCCCCGTCACCTCGAGCTCCATGGTCGTCACTTTCCACGCGTCGCCGACCTTGTCGAACGTCGCGGTCGCGGACACGGTGAGGCGCTCGGGGGGCTTCTCGATCCGGCCGAGGCCGGCGGAGAGCGCCATCGAGAAGCAGGCCGCGTGCGCGGCTGCGAGCAGCTCCTCCGGGCTCGTCTTCCCTCCGGAGGTCTCGGTCCGGGCCGCCCAGGACACCGCCATCTCGCCGAACGCGCCGCTCGTGCCCTTGACGGTGCCATGACCATGGACCAGGTCGTGTTCCCAGACTGCCTGTGCCGTCCGCTTCGCTGCCATCGATCGACGGAATTTTCCGACCGATTTAACCTCGCGCTTTCGCGTTCTTGGCGCTCGGGCAACGCTTTCCGTAGGAGTGTTCTTGGTACCGCGTGGCCGTGGCCCTTGCCGACCTTCCGCGATTCCTCGTCCTCGACCCGCTCTCTACCGTCCGGGTCGAGATGCGCCTCGTCGCGCCCGCGTGCCAGATCGATGTAGAGCTCGACAACCCTCGGCCGGGCCGCTCGTTCGTTCTGCTGATCGGGCACAAGTCCGGTCCCTTCGTCCAGCGCGTTCGCCTCGCGGGAAGGGCACGGATCTACTTCGACCCGCAGTCGCCGGGAGAGTACGTGCTGCTCGTCGCGAACCCGCAGCCGGAGCCGATCGTGCTACGCCTGAAGGCCCGGGACGTGGGACCCGTGGCGACCGTGGGCCCGGGGGCCCGGCGCCGGGGTCGGTCGAAGCGCTGGCCCCCCCGCAGCCGTCCTTCCGCCCGTCGCCCTCCGACCAGGGCCCGACCGACCCGCCCGTCCGTCCCTCGCCGGCACTGAAGCACGGGTGGGTCGCTCCCGCGATCCCGACGGAGAATTGAAAGCCCCCGGTGCTTCCCGCCGACGGGGGCGGGACGAGTGGCGGCGTTCTTGGTCTACGTCGCGGTCTTCGTTACCATCTTCGCCCTCGTCGACCCCATCGGCGCCGTCCCGTTCTTCGTCTCGCTGACCGAGGGGTTCAGCGAGGCCGACCGGCGGATCGTCCGGCGCCGCGCAGTCATCGTTCTCGGTTCGGTCCTAGGGGTGTTCGCTCTCGTGGGCCGGTTCCTCTTCGCCGCGTTCGGGCTCACCCTCGCCGCGTTCGAGATCGCGGGCGGGATCCTTCTGTTCATCGTCGCCTACGACATGCTGCACGGCGAGGTCACGCGGACGAAACTCACCAACGAGGACCGGGAGGAGGCGATCGCGCGCCGGGACGAGATCGCGGTGGTTCCGCTGGGGATCCCGCTCCTGGCCGGCCCCGGGGCGATCTCGACGGTGATGATCTATGAGGGGAGCGCCGGCGGCGACCCTTTCATGGTGGTCGTGGTGTTCCTCGCGATCGCGGTCACGACCGTTGCGGCCTTCTTCATCCTGAAGTACGGTCAGAAGATCCTCCGGTACCTCGGGAAGACCGGGATCATGGCGATGACCCGGGTGCTCGGCCTCTTGCTGGCCGCGGTCGGCGTCCAGTTCGTCGTCAACGGGATCTTCGGGGCGTTCGGCCACCCGTAGACCGGCGTGACGAGCCCCCCGGGCGACGGGGCGGCGGATTGGACGGTCGTGCCGTCGGGCGTCGAGCTCGTCCGAGGACCGCGGCCGATGGGCTCTTGGGATTCCGGTCGGCGGCCCACGCCTTTTCGCCGGCCCGGACGGGGATCGGAAGGTCGTTCTCCGAAGGAGGGAAGGCGCACTCGAAGTCGTCCGTGTAGGCGCAGTAGGGGTTGAACGCCCGGTTGAAGTCGACCTCGTACTCATCGGCCTCGTTGAGCTCGAGGGTGAGGTAGCGGCCCGCGCCGTAGCTCTCCCGCCCGCTGGTGAGGTCGCGGAACGGGACGAACACGGACGTCCCTACGCCCTCCCCGGCGTGGTAGAGGCGGAGGTGAAGGGGCTCGCCGCCGAGGGAGAACGTGAGGTCGCCGATGTACCGCATCACCGCCTGGTTGTCCCGGTTGGTCCGCAAGTACGCCTCCTCGGGGGTTGGCCGGCGCTCCAGCGTCGCCCGGACCCGGCACTTCGGGTCCGGTGGGAAGTACCGGAGCTCGTGGAAGGGTACCCGTCCGACCACGAACGGCGACTCGGGGTCGCGGGCCATGAACCCATCCTTCATCGTGCGCTCCGTCTCGAGCTCACGTCGCCACTCCTCGGTCGCGGCCATCGTGGCCGCCGATTAGCCCGTGCGCTTAACAGTTGGCCCCCGTCCGATCCGGGGTGTTCGAGAAATCGAGGACCATTCGCTCCTCGTCGAAGTACCGTTCTCCCCGCTTCACGACGCGGGGGAGGTGACCGCACACGGAGAACCCGAATCGATGATAGAGCCGCTGGGCTAAGGCGTTGCTCGAAAACACCGTGAGGTACACGACCTCGAACTTCGACCGAGCGTCGTGGAGGCACCGCTCGAGGAGCGCCGTTCCGACCCCCTTTCCTCGGTGGTTTTGGTCGACGAGGATCCCGAGCTCGCCCACGTGGGATTCCTCCGACGCCGGACCGCGGCCGGCCCGGCCGATCGTGCAACTACCCACCGCGTGACCGTCGAGCTCCGCGACCAGGAAGATCTCGTCTCCGGCCAGCGCCCGCCGGAAGTGGCCCTCGAACCAACTCACCTCGTCCGATAGGGTAGGGCGGTCGGCGAACAGGGTGATCCCGATCGGCTCGCCGGCAGCGCGCTCGTCGTACAGGCGGAAGTACGTCTCGCGGAGGTCGTCAAAATCACCCCAACGGGCGGGTCGGACCGTCAGGCCGGCAGGAGTGGGCATCGTCCACCGGGCGCCGCGCCAGCGTCCTTACACGTAGCCGAACTGACGCTTGGCGAACTCGCTCATCCGCTCTGGGCTCCACGGCGGGTCCCAGATCAGCTCGACCGTCGCGGACTTGACGTTCGGGACCTTCTCGATGGCGGCCTTGACCTCTTCCGCGAGGATCCCCGCTACCGGGCAGCCGACCGCGGTCAGGGTCATCTTGAGGTTCACCGCGTCGTTGGTCCACTCGAACCCGTAGATCAGGCCGAGGTCGACGATGTTCATCGGGATCTCGGGGTCGTAGATCTGCTTCAGGTTCTCGGTGATCAACTGCTCCCGCTGCGCGTAGGGTCCGTCGGTGGCCGGAGAAAAGGACGCCGTCGGCCCGGGCGAGGGGGTGGGGGCAGAGTCGCTCATCCCTCCTTCCACCGGTCGGGGCCCTATAAGGGTGCGCGAGAGCCGAGTAACCCTAGGGTGAGTCCCCGGCAACTCGTTTAAGCCCACCCCCGGTAGGTCGCCGATGCGCGACATCCATGCGATGTCTCCTGACCGGGGCCGTCTGCGCCTCCGCTCGGTCGGCATTTCGGGAATCCGGAAACCGCTGACCGTGGAACGACGGGAGGGAGCTCACACCCTCGCCGTGGAGTTCCACGTGGCGGTCGACCTTCCCTCGGAGCGAAAAGGGTCCGACCTCTCTCGGAACGCGGAGATCCTCGCCGAGGTCGTGGACGAGACCGTTACCCGACCGGTGGCGAGCTTGGAATCGGCCTGTTCGGCCATCGCGCGGGAGCTTCTGGTCCGCCACCCGTACGCGACCGAAGCCTCGGTGCAAGCGTCGGCCGAGTACTTTCTGCGGAAGGGGATCTCGGAGGAGAAGCGCAGCTTCGAGGACTACACGCTGATCGCGGATGCGCGGGCCACCCGAGGGACGGACGGGTCGGTGTCGCTGGCCCGGGCCGTGGGCGCGGAGGCGGTCGGCATGACGGCGTGTCCCTGCGCGATGGAGACCTGCCGGGCCCGGCTCACCGCGGAGTTTCCGCTGCTCGCGAGCCCGGAGCTGAAGGACCTGCCGATGATCACGCACAACCAGCGGAACCGCACTCGTCTCGTATTCGAGCTTCCGGACGCGACCGAGGTCGAGGCGGACGACCTCGTCGCGGCGATCGAGGCTGCCCAGTCGAGCCCGACGTACGCGATCCTGAAGCGAGGGGACGAGGCGCAGGTCGTCCTCGACGCCCACCGCCACCCGAAGTTCGTGGAGGACGTCCTCCGAGACCTGCTCGCGAGCCTGCCGAACCGCTTCCCCTGCGTGCCCGACGCTACCCTGGTCCGCGCGAGCACCGTGAGCGAGGAGTCGATCCACAAGTACAACGTAGAGGCCTCCCACCAGGTCACTCTCGCCGAGCTCCGTCATTCGGGCGGCCACTAGGGAGGCCGGGGGGCGACTGTGCGCTACGCCCTCGACGCCATCCGTCGGCGGCCGGGCCGCTCCGCGATGACGTCCCTCGGGATCGGACTCGCCGTCGGGCTGGTCGTACTGCTGCTGGCCATTTCGGCCGGGGTCCAGGCGAGCGCGACCACCCTCGCGACGGAAAGCGGGGTCGACCTGGTCGCCGCCAGCGACAACACCACGATCCTCTCGGGGCAGTTCCCGCCGATCCAGGGAGCCCACTCCCTCGCGACCCAGATGCCCTCGGTGGACCCGAACATCGCTACCGCGAGCCCCTGGCTCGTCACCGACCTGGTCTTCGGGAACACGTCGCTCTGGGCCGCGGCGAACCATAGCTCGGTGCCGGGGGGCTGGTCACCGACCCAATCCGGCACGGTGGGCTGGATCCCCTCCGATAACTCGGGCCTCCAGACCCCCGACCTCTACAATGGAACGGGGTTCACGGCCCCCGGCGACCCGCACTTCGCGGGCGGCGCCTACAACGGGAGCGAGACCCACGAGATCGTCCTCGACCAGGGCCTCGCGACGGTGCTCCACGTGGGGGTCGGAGACCTCGTCTGGCTGGGTGCGGCGCAACCCCCCTCCGAGTCGGCGCTCGAGGGCTGGTACGCGAACGCGACGCCGTTCCGGGTCGTCGGCATCTCGGGCCCCTTCTGGTTGATCCCCTCCGCCCTGCTCGGATTCGTCTACCTCTCCGAGCTCCAGGAGATCCTGGGAGGTGCCTCCGCCACCACTGACTACGCGTCGCTGATCCTCATCCATCTCACCGACCCGACGTCGGTCAATACGGACCAGAGCCAGCTCGAGACCGCCTTCCCTCAGCTGACGGTCTTCACGCTCGCGGACATCCTGGGGGCGATCCAGCACGTCGTGAACCTCTACCGGACGTTCGGTGAGCTGATCGGGGTCATCGGGGTCGTCGTGGCGGCCCTCTTCGCGACGACCGTCCTCCAGATGTCGGTCGACGACCGGTCGCGGGAGCTCGCCCTTCTGAGGGCGATCGGTCACTCTCGACCGTCGGTCGGGTCGATGGTCGTGGAGGAGGCCCTCCTCCTGTCCCTTTTCGGGCTTGCGATCGGCCTTCCGCTCGCGTACGGCACCGCCTACGGGCTCAACCTCTATCTGCGGCACCTGCTCGCGGGGTTACCGGCCTCGTTCTCGTTCGTCTCGTTCAATGGGGGGGTCCTCCTCGACGGCCTCCTCCTCGTTCTCGCGGTCGGTCTCGTCGCCGCGGTCGCGCCCGCGGCCCGGGCGATGCAGCTTCCCGTCGCGGAGGAGCTCCGAGCCCCGTGATGCGTTGGGGACGGGGACGCTCCCTGCGGCATTCGCGACTTCAGCTCGTGCTCGCGATCGCGGCGATCGGGATCGCCGTGGCGCTTCCGGTCGTCCTTATCAGCGTGGGTGGCGGAGTTGCCGCGCACGAGCTCGCGAGCCTTCAGAACGCGGGGTACCAGATCGTCGTCAGCGCGGCCGGGGTCCACGGGATCACGCATGCGCACAGCTACACCGACCAGATCCTTTCGATCGCGGGCGTGACGGCGGCGTCCCCCGTGCTCAGCGTGACGGTCGACGCGTTCACCAGCGCCTCGGGGTCGCCCTCCCCCGTCCTCGCCGAAGGCGTGATCCCGGACCAGTTCGCCCCGACGCTGGGACCGACCGAGTCCGGGCTCTTTCCTTCCCCGCTGCCGCTCGGCGATCCCACCGACGCGGTCCACTTCGCGCACGGAACGTACTCCGGCCCGGCGACCTACGACGTGATCGTGTCGACCCCCTACGCCGCGGCGCATAGGGTATCGGTCGGCGAGCGGATCATCTTGAGCCCGGTCGCGAACAGCACGGTGGGGACCCGCTACAACGTCACCGGGACGTTCGGCGTTCCTCCCACCGTACTCGGTCCGACCGGGGCGTTCGCCGTGCTCCTTCCCCTTTCGGACCTGCAGACCCTGACGGGGTTCGCCGGGGGGTCGGCTGTCGCACCGGACGCGACCGACACGATCCAGGTCGCTGTTACGGGGTCGATCGCCACCAACCCGGCGGCGCTCGACCACCTCCGCGACGAGGTGCAGGCGCTCTTCCCGTACTACGGGGTCAGCTCCCTGACCCAAGAAGCCCAGCAGCTCCAATCCGCGAGCGGGGTGCTGACGGGGTTCTACCTGGCCCTTTCCTCGGTCGGTCTCTCGGTCGGCCTGCTTTTCCTCGCCCTCGTCCTGCTGCGCCGCGTGGAGGCGGACCGGCGGTCGATCGGGATCCGCCGCGCGCTCGGCCTCTCGGGCCGGTCGATCGCCGGCGAGATCGTGGGGGACGGCGCGGCCCTGGCCCTCATGGGGGCCGTCGCCGGCATCCTCGGAGGGTACCTGATCGTGGAGGCCCTCGCCGCCTGGGCCACCTCGGCCGTCCAGGAGGCCGCGCAGCTCGCCGTGTTCGACCCCGTGCTCCTCGGGGAGCTGGTCGTGGGCGTGGTGGGTCTCGCGCTCCTTGCCGGCGCGGTCGCGACCCGCACCGCGCTCCGGATACCGATCTCGGAGGCACTTCGGTGACGGACCGGAGCGCCCCCTCCATCGAGCTGTCCCGGGTCGTCCGCACCTACGGCGCAGGCACCCCGGAGGAGGTCCGGGCGCTGCGCGGCATCGACCTCACGATACCCCCGGGGGAGTTCGTCTCGGTCGCCGGGCCGAGCGGCTGCGGGAAGACGACGCTGCTCAACCTGCTCGGGCTCCTCGATAGCCCGACGTCGGGCGAGGTCTGCTGGAACGGCGAGCCCGTGGGCCAGCGGGCCGACCGAGCCCGAGCCCGCCTTCGCCTCGAGGGGGTTGGGTTCATCTTTCAGCGGTTCTACCTCCTTCCGACCTTGACCGCACGAGAGAACGTCGAGCTCCCCATGCGAGCGTTGCGCGTGCCCCGCGGCGAGCGGACACGCCGCGCGGCCCAGCTCATGGAGGAGGTCGGGCTCCAGGGGCGGGAGAGAGCGTTCCCCCACCAGCTGTCGGGCGGAGAGGAGCAGCGGGTCGCCGTGGCCCGCGCGCTCGCCAACCGGCCCGGACTGCTGCTCGCGGACGAGCCGACCGGCGAGCTCGACTCGGGCAACACCCAGGCGATCCTCTCGCTCCTGGAGCGGGTCCGCCGGGACCGGAGCGCCTCGCTCGTGATCGTGACCCACAACCCCGACGTCGCGCGTCGGGCCCAACGCCACCTCACGATGCGGGACGGCGCGGTCGTCCAGGACGTCCGGGAGGCCTAGAGGATCGTCCGTGGCGCGAATCGCGATCCTCCTGAGGGACCGGTGCCACCCGAAGGAATGCCAGTGGGAATGCCAGGCCTACTGCCCGCCCGTGCGGATGGGCCAGGAGTGCATCATCGAAGGGCCTGACGGCAGACCGATCATCTCGGAGAGCCTCTGCATCGGCTGCGGGATCTGCGTTCACAAATGCCCGTTCGATGCGATCAAGATCCTGAATACTCCGGAGGCGAACGAGTCGGAGATCGTCCACCGGTTCGGGTACAACGGGTTCCGTCTCTACCGCTTGCCGATGCCACCGGTGCAGGGGATCACCGGTCTCCTCGGACCGAACGGGACGGGCAAGTCCACAGCGATCCGACTCCTCGCCGGCACCGACGTCCCGAACCTGGGGGATTACGAGCACCCGGGGGATTGGTCGAAGGTCCTCGCCCACTACCGCGGGACCGCGCTCCACGCGCACTTCGAACGGGTGGCGAAGGGCGAGCTTCGCAGCGTGGTCAAGCCCCAGTACGTGGACCGGATGGCGGACGAATCGGTGACCGCCCTCGAGTTCGTCGGCCAGGCCGGCGGCCGGCCCGCCGCCATCCTGGAGGAGGTCGGGCTCGGGGGCCGTGGGGACCGGCGTTTGGGAGAACTCTCGGGCGGAGAGCTGCAGCTCGCGGCGATCGCCCGAACGCTCGCGACGGACGCCGACCTCTACCTGATCGACGAACCGTCGAGCTATCTCGACATCGTCCACCGCCTCGAGGTCGCTCGGCTGCTGCGTCGGCTCGGGGAAACGAAGAGCGTCCTCGTCGTCGAGCACGACTTGGGCCTGCTCGACTACCTCGCCGACCAGGCGCACCTCCTCTACGGAGAGTCCGCGGCGTTCGGGGTGATCAGTCACCCGATCCCGATGCGGTCCGCGATCAACACCTACCTCACGGGCTACCTGAAGGACGAGAACGTCCGCTTCCGCACCGACCCGGTGCGTTTCGTCGCGCACCCCCCGAAGCCGACGGTGCGCCAGAACGTCCTCGTCGAGTTCCCCGCGCTCGAGAAGCAGTTCCCCAAGTTCCGGCTTTCGGTCGGCGCCGGGACGCTCGCGAAGGGCGAGACCGTCGGGGTCGTCGGTCCCAACGCGACCGGGAAGACGACGTTCGTGCGGATGCTCGCGGGGGTGGAGACCCCCACGAACGGGACCCCTCCCGCGGGGGTCACCGTCAGCTACAAGCCCCAGTACCTCAAGGCGTCGCAGCCGGCGAGCCTTCGCGAACGCTCGAACGCGCTCGCGGGGGACCCGACGTTCGACGGGAAGTTGTTCGAGCGAGAGCTCGTCCCCGGGCTTCACCTGGCGGAGGTGATGGACGTCGCGCTCCCCGACCTTTCGGGAGGGGAGCTCCAGCGGGCCGCCGTCGCGCTCGCGCTCGCCCGGCCCGCGACGCTGTACCTGCTCGACGAGCCGTCGGCCTACCTCGACGCCGACGAGCGGATGGCCATGGCGCGGCTCGTGCGCCGGCAGGTCGAGCGGCAGGCCGTGAGCGCCCTCGTCGTCGACCACGACGTCTATTTCCTCGACCTCGCCTGCGATGCCCTGATGGCCTTCCGGTTCGACGCGCCCGACGGTTCGCAGGGTCGCGGCGACGGACCGTTCCCGATGCGCGAGGGGATGAACCGCCTCCTCCGGACGGTCGACATCACGTTCCGCCGGGACGCGGAGACGCTACGACCCCGGATCAACCGCGAGGGTTCCGTGCTCGACCGGGAGCAGCGAGCGAAGGGGGAGTACTACTACGAAGCCGCAGCCTGACGCGGAGAACCCCCAGCTCCCTCGCGTGGACGCGGCGGGCGTCTACCGCGCCCGGGGGAAGCTCTCCTATAGCGTGGTCGGCACGTACGTCTTCCTGATCGTCCTCCTCTTCATCGTCCTGCCCGACGCGGGGCTCCGCGCGAGTTGGGCGTTCGAGGCCATCCTCGTGTTCTTCGTCTTCTTCCTCGCCCGGTACTTGTCGACCTTTTACTCGATCAACGACACCCACCTGAGGGCGTGGCGCATCCTGGGAAACCGACGGGTCCGTCTCGAGGACGTCCATCAGATCGAGTACTCCAGCATCCGCGACCTCGGTCCCACCGGGTTCATCGGTTCGTGGGGGTGGAGAGGCCGGATGTGGAGCCCCGTCATCGGTCATTTTGACGCGGTGTACACGGACCCGGCCCGAGGGATCCTCGTGAGCGCGGCCGATGGTGTGCCGCTCTACATCAGTCCGACCGATATGCCGGGGTTCGCGCGCGAGCTATCGCGTCGGGTCCGCTCCTACACGGGGCGGCTCGCGGTCGATGTGGGCGACCCTCTCGGGTCTCCGCCAGCACCGGGCAAGTGAACCGGCCGCCCGCGGGACTGACCTCAGTACTCGGGCAACGAGGGGTCCACGCGCCGGACCCAGGCGTTGATCCCTCCGCGAAGCACCCGGACGTTCGCGAATCCGAGGTCGAGCAGAAGGCGGGTCGCCTCGGTGGACCGGATTCCGGTCCGGCAGTAGAGGACGAGGTTCGAGGCCCGGGTGAGCTCGTCGACCCGTTCGGCGAGCTGACCCTTCGGGATGAGGTGAGCGCCAGGGAGGTGAGCGATCGCCCACTCCCCGGGCTCGCGGACGTCGACGACGAAGGGGGGCGTTGTCGAGTCGAGCTCGACGCGAAGCGCCTCGGGCTCGACCTCGGGGATCGTCCTTCCGGTGGCCTTAGCGACCGGGGTCAGGACCCCGCAGAAGGCCGGGTAGTCGATGAGCCCCTTCTGGGTGGCGCGGGTCGAGCAGAGCACGCAGCGGGGGTTCTTGCGGACCCTGAGCTCGCGGAACTCGAGACGGAGCGCGTCGTAGAGGAGGAGCCGACCGGTCATCGGGTTCCCCCGCTCGAGGAGGAGCTTCAGCGTCTCCGTCGCCTGAAGCACGCCAATGAGTCCGGGCAGGACGCCGAGCACCCCCGCCTCAGCGCACGAGGGGACGAGGTCGGGGGGCGGCGGCTCCGGGTAGAGGCACCGATAGCACGGCCCGCGCCTCGCGTCGAAGACGCTCAACTGTCCCTCGAAGCGGTAGACCGACCCGTAGACGTCCGGTTTCCCGAGGAGGACGGCCGCGTCGTTGACCAGGTAGCGGGTCGGGAAGTTGTCGGACCCGTCCACGACGACGTCGTACGGCCTCAGGATGTCGAGCGCGTTCTCGGACGTCAGGCGCACCGGGTACGGCACGACCCGTGTGCCCGGATTGAGCGCGACAATGCGCTCCTTCGCCGCGGCCAACTTCGGGCGGCCGACGTCCGAGGTCGTGTAGAGCACCTGGCGCTGGAGGTTCGACCGTTCGACCGCGTCGAAATCCACGAGGCCGATCTCGCCGACCCCGGCCGCCGCGAGATAGAGCGCGGCCGGGGCGCCCAGGCCTCCGGCCCCGACGAGCAGGACCTTCGCCTTCCGCAACTTCCGTTGGCCCTCGACGCCCACCTCGGGCAGCGTCAGGTGACGGCTGTACCGGCTCAACTCCTCGCGCGAGAACGTCGTCTCCGTCGAGGAGACCGTTCTCGAGCGCGGGCGCGCTCGCGCCGCTTTCCCGCGGGCGGTCGGCGCCCCTCCGGCGACCGCGGGAACGATGGACACCACGTCACCGTCCGAGAGGGGAGTCGCCTCTCGCGCGAGATATCGGATATCCGTGTCGTTGAGGTAGACCGTAACGAAGTTCCGAAGGCGTCCCTCGGCCGTGAACAGATGGCGCTGGAGCGCGGGGTTCGCCTCCGCGAGCGTGCGGAGCACGTCGCCAACCGTCGAACCTTCCAACGCGAGCTCGGAGGCCCCGCCGGCGGACGCGCGAAGCGGAGCGGGAACCTTGACCGTCGCCTTCGGCATCGTTCGTTCTTCGCGTCGACGTTCTTAGGTTCTCGCCTACCCCCCGACCGCCGCGGGAGCCAGCGCCGGGGCCTCGACGAGGGGGAGACGAACCTCTCGGAAGGTCAACGAATCCGGGTCGAGCTCGAACGCCCTTGCGGCCGGCACGCCGGTCGAGGTCACGGCCAGGACGACGTACGAGTACCCGGGCCAGGCGTTGTCCTGGTCGAGCCGGGACGGTCGAGCCGGCTGGTCCGGGTGGGAATGATAGAATCCGACGACGGCCCGACCGGACCGCTCGATCCGGCGCTCGACCTCGCGGAGCTCTTCCGCCGGGATGAGGAACCGGCGGCGACGCGGTCCTTCGAAGTCGTTCCGTGCGCGCTCGAGAGCGATGATCGTACGGCAACCGTCCCCTTCGGCGTCCGTGGCCTCTCCGATGAGGAACCCGCAGCACTCCTCGGGATACGTCTCGCGGGCGTGCGCCTTCATCTTGTGTAGGAGGGCAGCGGGCAGGGAGACGGCTTTCCGCTCCGCTCGGCTCCGGCCGGTGCCGCAATCGACGCCCGTGGTACGAACGGAGCCAAGGGGGCACGCCGATCCCGAGGCTACCGGAGCTGGATCAGGTGAGTGCATCGCATCCCTCCGCGGCCGATCGAATCGAGCAGGTCCACTCCTGCTTGCCCGAGGAGCGCCTCGGTGAGATGCTTGTCGAACACGTCGCAGAGGAGGAACGGGTGAGCCATCGCGCTGTGGCGGAAGACGCAATTCGTCCGGGTGATCCGGATCGTGCCGTCGGGGGCGCGGTCGGTCGTGCAACGGAAGCCGAGGCGGTTCAGCGAGCGGACGACGTCCATCGCGCGCTCCTCCGGCGTTCCCGAACGGGGGACTTCCTTCGCGACCTCGCGGGCCATGCGCTCCGCGGCGTCGGCGAAGAGCGCACTCACGTACTCCTCCCCCTCTCGGGCAAGGAGCTCATCGACCACGGTGTCGAGGATCAGGTCGTACTTCTTCGGGAAGAGTTCTTGCGCCGCGCCGGTGAGCGCGTAGCGCTTTCGGGGGCGTCCGACACCCTCGCGACGGAAGGTCGGTACGACGAGCCCGCGCTCCTCCATGCGGCCGAGGTGGCCCCGGGCCGCGCTCTCCTGGATGCCCAGCTTCTGGGCGAGGTCGTGCGCGGTGCGAGGCGTCACCGCGAGCTCCTCGAGGATCCGCCCTCGGGTACCCTCGAGCTGCTCCGCTCCCGTCATCGTTCCCATACCGCCTCGAACCGGCCTATGATTTACACACCGCGCCATGCTTAAATAACGGTATCGGCTCGTACACGGTCGATGCCGAACGCGACGCTGAGCGGTCCCCGCACATTGGTCGTCGAGGACCTCCATGCCGAAGTCGCCGGAAAGGAGATCCTGAAAGGGGTCAGCCTGACGATGAGGAGCGGCGAGCTCACCGCCCTCATGGGCCCGAACGGCTCGGGAAAGAGCACGTTCGCCTACGCCCTGATGGGCCACCCCAAATACAAGGTCACGAAAGGGACGGCGCTCCTCGACGGTAAGGACCTTCTCAAGCTCAGCGTCGACCAGCGGTCCCGGGCGGGCCTCTTCCTGGGGTTCCAGTACCCCCAGGAGGTCTCGGGCCTCTCGTTATCGAAATTCCTCTGGACCGCGTACATGCAGAACCATACGGCCCAGACCGCCGACACCGCTCAGTTCGACAAGGACCTCAAGACGCACCTGTCGTACCTCGAGATGGACGAGTCGCTGCTCAAGCGCTCGCTGAACGAGGGATTCTCGGGCGGCGAGAAGAAGCGGGTCGAGGTCCTTCAGATGGCCACGATACGGCCGGTCTTCGCGATCCTGGACGAGCCCGACTCCGGCCTCGACATCGATGCCGTTCGCGCGGTGGGGGAGACGGTGGCGAAGCTCCACCGGCCGGACGCGGGGATCCTCGTCATCACGCATTACCAGCGTATCCTGAAGTACCTGAAACCCGACCGGGTCCACGTGATGGTGGACGGGGCGATAGCGCTCTCGGGAGGCCGTGACCTGGCCGAACAGCTCGAGGCAAAAGGGTACGACTGGGTCCGCCTCGGGATCGCGAACACGCCGACCTAGGTGGGTCCGGCGGGTCTCCCGGGCGGCCGATGGACGTCTCACGAATCCGAGAGGACTTTCCCATCCTCTCGCGCCCGACGCACGGGCGCCCGCTCGTTTACCTCGACTCCGCCGCAACCTCCCAGAAACCACGGAGTGTGATCTCCGCCGAGGAGCGGTACTACGAGGAAACGAACGCGAACGTCCACCGCGGGGTGTACGCCCTCAGCGTCGAGGCGACGGACGCCTTCGAGGCGGCCCGGGAACGCGTCGCGCGGTTCCTCCGCGCCCCGGACCCGTCCGGGGTCGTCTTCGTGCGCGGGACGACGGAGGCGATCAACCTCGTCGCGACGAGCCTCGGCCGCAAGCTCCTCTCCCGGGGGGACCGGGTCGTCGCCACGGTCATGGAACACCACTCCAACATCGTTCCCTGGCACATGCTGCGGGAGTACTCGGGCATCGACCTCGAGTTCGTCGGGGTCGACGACGACGGGCGCCTACGACTCGATGACCTCGACCGCCTCCTCGACCGTAAGACAAAGGTCGTGACCCTGACCCACGTGTCGAACGTCCTGGGCACCGTGAACCCGGTCCGGGAGATCGCGGACCGTGCCCACGCGGCCGGTGCTCTGGTCGTCTTGGACGCCGCGCAGTCGGCACCTCACCTTCCGATCGACGTCGGGGCCCTCGGGGTCGACTTCCTGGCCTTCTCCGGCCATAAGACGCTCGGACCCATGGGGATCGGGGTTCTGTGGGGCCGGACCGAGCTCCTCGAGGCGATGCCCCCCTGCATGGGCGGGGGGGAGATGATCCGAGACGTCCACATGGATCGCATCACCTACCGGGAGAGCCCGGCAAAGTTCGAGGCCGGGACCCCGAACGTCGGGGGAGCGATCGCGCTCTCGGCGGCTCTCGACTACCTCGAGAACGTCGGCTGGGAGGAGCTTCACCAGCACGAGCGCCGTCTCCAGCGAAAGGCGCTCTCGCTCGCCGCCGAACGCTTCGGCGAGACGATGAAGATCTTCGGACCGAAGGACCCGACGGACCGCGAGGCCGTGGTCTCGTTCTCCCTTCAGGGAGCCCACCCGCACGACATCGCGAGCCTGCTCGACACGCGAGGGATCTGCGTTCGGGCCGGTCACCACTGCGCGCAGCCGCTGATGGAGAGGCTCGGCGTGAGCGCCCTCACGCGGGCGAGCCCGTACCTCTACAACACCGAGGACGAGATCTCCCAGATGTTCGACGGTCTCGAGGAGGTCTCGGCCGTTCTGTCGGGGTCCGGTCGTTCGGCGGCCTCTTCCTGAGCGGTAGATGTGCTCTCATCCTCTCTTCCGAGAACGATTGTAGCGTTCCGACCGACACCCAGGTCCTTAGCGGGCGAAACCCTCACAGGAATGGCGTTGTAGTCGTGCCGGCAACCTCTCATTTAAATACGCCGAGGTGATGTAATTCCCCGAGCTCCTCATGGCACAAACGGCGTCCGAGATCACTCCGCTCGATTACACGCGGTACGACTTCAAGAATCCCGAGACGTACCGCCTCCGGATCCCGAAGGGCCTCAGCCGCGACGTGGTCCGCGCGATCTCCCGGTTCAAGACCGAGCCGGACTGGATGCTCGAGTACCGCCTTCGGGCGTACGACCATTTCGTGGAGCGTCCGATGCCGGACTGGGGTCCGAGCCTTTCGGACCTCGACTTCGACTCCTACACCTACTACGCGAACCCCATGCTCGAGGGGGAGACGAAGCGGAGCTGGGACGACCTGCCCGCCGACATCAAGAACACGTTCGATAAGCTCGGGATCCCGAAGGCGGAGCGCGAGTTCTTCGGGGGTGTGGGCGCGCAGTACGACAGTGGGACGGTCTACCACAAGATCCGCGAGGACCTCGCGGCGAAGGGCGTCATCTTCTGTGACACGGATACCGCACTGAAGGAGCACCCGGACATCCTGAGGAAGTACTTCGGCAAGGTCGTTCCGTACAACGACAACAAGTTCGCGGCGCTGAACAGCGCCGTGTGGTCGGGTGGGAGCTTCGTCTACGTGCCGCCCGGGGTCGACGCCGGCATCCCCCTCCAGGCGTACTTCCGCATCAACGCGAGGAACGTCGGGCAGTTCGAGCGTACGCTCATCATCGCCGACAAGGGCGCGAAGATCCACTACATCGAGGGATGTGGACCCGAGGGAGAAGAGATTCTCGCCGGTGATCGTCTCACCCCCATTGAACAGATCGCCACAGGACAGAGCGTGCTCAATAGCGATGGGGTCGAGACGAGTGTGGAGAAGACCATGGTGCGGCCTTTCGATGGTGAACTCATCGGAATCACACCGGTCTCTGTGTGCAACTCGTTCCAACTTACGCCGGAACACCCAGTCCTCTGCATTCCTCGCCGCAAGGTCGCCAGATTGGTCCGGGGCCAACCTGACCTTGACAGCGTGGATCCTGAGAGGCTCACCAAAGCCACCCCGGAGTTCATCCCTGCAGGAGAGCTCCATCCTGGCGATTTCATTGTCTATCCCATTAATCAGACGGTCCATGACGACCAGTCTCTTGGCGAGGCCACGATGGTGGTTCTCGGTTACTACCTGGCCGAGGGCTGTGTCCAAATCATAAACGGCTGCAAGGCGGTCACATTCACTTTCAACATCAATGAGAATGAGTACGTCGAGAAGCTGAGTGGCGCAATCCAGGAACTCATCCAGAAGACTCCCTGGAAGTATCCTCAGCCGGAAAAGCATGCTGTCAGTGTGGGCGTCTACTCTGAGGAGCTCTATGATCTCTGTTTGCGACACGCAGGCAAGCTTGCCGAGGGAAAAGCACTCAGCAAAATTGTCATGGACCTGCCGCTTCCTAAGCAGAGGATTCTACTCGAGTGCTACTACGAGGGCGACGGCAATGTCTCCGGAGACAGTGACTCTATTTACCGGGTCATGACCATTTCCCGCCAGCTCGCGTTCCAAGTCCAGGAACTTCAAGCACGACAAGGAACATTTGCCACCGTCTACGCGCGCGAGCCGTTTAGTGAAGTGATGAAGGACGGTCAAAAGATCACCCACCGCAGGCTCTACACCATTCACCACCGCACCAAGAAACGCGAGTGGAGCGTTCACCGCTTGGGCAATGCGTTCCTCGTGCCGATTCGACAGATTTCACGGACGCCTTACAACGGGAACGTCTACAATTTCCACGTCGCTGGCGACAACAACACTTACCTCGTGAAGGGATTCGCGGTCCACAACTGCACCGCCCCGATCTACTCGACCGACTCGCTGCACGCCGCGGTCGTCGAGGTCGTGGCCGAGCCGTTCGCGAAGCTGCGATATACGACCGTCCAGAACTGGTCGAAGAACGTCTACAACCTCGTGACGAAGCGCGCGGTCGCTTACGAGGGCTCGCTCGTGGAGTGGGTGGACGGCAACATGGGCTCGAAGGTCACGATGAAGTACCCCTCGGTCTACCTGCGCGGCCGCGGCGCGCGCGCCGACATCCTGTCGGTCGCCTTCGCGAGCGAGGGCCAGATCATCGATTCGGGGGCGAAGGCGGTCCACTCGGCCCCGGACACTTCGAGCAAGATCGTCGCGAAGTCGATCGCCATCCGCGGGGGCCAAACGAGCTACCGAGGCCTCTTGCACGTCGCGCCGGGCGCGACCGGCGTCAAGGCGGCCGTTCGCTGCGACGCGCTCCTTCCGGACGAGCGGGGCCGCTCGGACACCTATCCGTACAACGAGATCCATGAAGAGGACGCCACGATCACGCACGAGGCGGTCGTCGGGAAGATCGGCGAGGAGCAGATCTTCTACCTGATGAGCCGGGGCCTGAACGAGTCGGACGCGATCCACCTCATCCTGATGGGATTCTTGGCGGAGTTCTCGAAGGAGCTCCCCGTCGACTATGCGCTCGAGCTGAACCGGCTCATCCAGATGGAGATGGCCGGGGCCGTCGGATAGACGGCCTCGCGCGGACCATCCGGCCTCGTGGACGGTCGGGGCCCACGGTCATACTCCTGCGGCACGTGGGACCCCGGAAGATGGCCCGCCTTCGGTAGGCGCGAAATCGCTCCCGACCATCGGGGCTTATATCTCGGTCCCTTACGGGGCCAAGGAGCCGACATGAGCAACAAACCGACGGACGATGCGAATGCCAGCTGGTGGACACGACACGTTTCCCCCCTGAACTCGATCCTCCGCATCCTGGTCGGAATCGTATGGACGGTGGATGGAGCTCTCAAGTTCTATTCCGGGTTCGCCGGAAACTTCTTGACCGACCTCCAGGGCACTCAACAGTCCGCCCCGAGCTGGCTCTCCGGTTGGTTCACCTTCTGGGTGAATGTGACCACCCCTAACCCGACGGCCGTCGTCTACACCGTGGGCGCTTTCGAGCTCCTCTTGGGTTTCGCACTGATCTTGGGCTTCATGAGGAAGATCGCCTATGCGGGCGGCGTCCTCCTTGCCCTCCTCATCTGGTCGATCCCGGAGGGATTCGGCGGATTGTACACCATCACCCCCGAGACCACGGACATCGGCACCGGGATTCTGTACGCCTTCGCCATGTCGGGACTGATCCTCATCAACGCGGCGCATGGCCCCAGCCGATGGAGCCTGGACTACTACATCGAGCGCCGATTCCCGGGCTGGGCGCGCATCGCGGAGTTCTCGACCCCGATGTTCGGGCGCAGGAAGGCCGTCGCACCGACCGCTCCGCAGGCCCCGGCCGCTTGACGTGCCGCACTGGACCGAGACCAACCCTTTCCCGTCGGCTCCCTTCGGACCGGATGGCCCGAGGTGACCCTCCGGCGCCCCTCGACAATCACCGGGATTAGCTCGGAGAACGATTTCGGGGGACCCGCGGGACATCCGTGTGGGATTTGACGAGGTCGATGACCGAGACCATCGTCGAGTAGGCCAGGTTGACCTCGGCCACGAGAACCTCCGGGCTTCGGGGACCCGGGAGGTCAAGGAGGGTGAGCGTGGAGCGGAGGAGTTCCGCAGCGGTCACGAGACTCGCCGGGTGGCAGACGGGGCCCGCGGGATGCCGTACAAGTTCGCTCGTCGCTTCAAGGTCCTCGCGCAGGGAGCGGTGAAGTTCTCGCAGGACCGGTTCGGGAACGGAGGAAGGGTCGAGGACCAAGGGCATAGGGGCGGGTTCCCTCCGTCGAAATAGGCGCCGTCCGCTCAGCGGAGCTTGGAATCGAATCGCCAATCGGGCGCGGCGTCGGTTCCGGTGACGTCCAGCCGTGGAAGGGCGGGATATTCTCCGGCCTTCCAAAGGATGGCGGCTCCGTCCCACCGGGCCTGGAGCGACGGGTAGAGAATCTCGCGGAGGCCCGCGACGGGCGCGCGGTCGTAGACGTTCGCGAGGAACCCCTCGCCGATCATCCGGACCGCGTCCGATTCCGAGATCCCGCGCGACTCGAGGTAGAAGACCTTCTCCGGGTCGACCGGGGCGACCGAGGTCGAGTGGGTGGCCTTCACGTCGCGGCACAGGATCTCCAGGATCGGAATCGTGTCCGAACGCGCCCCGCGCGAGAGAAGCATCGCGTGCTCCGAAATCAGCGCGACCGTCTTCCGCGCGTCGGGTTCGATCCGCACGAGGCCGCGGCTCATGCCCCGCGCCTGGTCCGTGAACACGCCCCGCGTCACCGAGGTCCCGTGGGTGTCCGTCGCGATGTGCGTCAGGTCGAACGAGCTGTCGTACGACTGGTCCTTGGCGCCGTAGAACGTTTGAAAGTCCTCCGCGACCGAGCCGCGCCCGGTGAGCCGGGTGTGGTTGCGCATCTTCATGCGGTAGCCGCCGAGCCCGTTCCACATCCAGCCGATCCGCGATTCGGTTCCGGTGGTGGCGGTCCGTCGGTAGACCGACACCGTCCGCAGGTCAGGCGCGTGCACGGTCAAGAAGACCGTCTTTGCGTAGTCGGCTAGGTCGAGGTCCGTACTGGAGGCGTACAATCGCTGCCCGTCCGCGGGGGATTCCGTCGAGTAGACCTCCTCGGTCGCCAGGAGCTGGGCTCCCGCGCCGACGCGGATCGCCCGTCGCACGGAAAGGGCCTCCTTCGGCCGGGAGAGGAGACAGAGCTCCTGCACCCGGACGGGCTGGGGGAAGTGGTCGGGGATCTCGAGACGGTACCCGCGGTTGAGGAGAGCCGTGGCGAGGGCGGAGAGACGGTCCACGGGCTCTTCCGTTCCGCGAAGGAACGCCTCGACCTCGGTCTTCCCGGAACCCCAGATCTCCGATAGCGGAATGGCGCGCACTCCCGCCTTCCGGAGGTCCTCCGGGAGCTCGATTCGCGTACCGAAGAGGTCGTGGACGATCCGAATGCTGCCCTCGAGCTGGGGAGGGAGTCCTACCGCGGGCCCTTTGGCGCCCGGTTCGATGCCGGCCAGGTCAACGTTCGTGAAGTAGCCGTAGCCCCGGTAGAGCGGGTTCGGTTCGATTTCGAGGTGGCGGAACCGATCGTACGCCCCGACGCGCCGACGGGCAAACTCCTCCGGGTCGCCGAACTCGCTCGAGAGTTGGCCTACCTGCTCGGAACTGAGCCACTCCTCGAACCGGGGCACCGCCGAGGCCATCGGATTTACACACTCGAGTGTGTTTATAAGATGAGCGGGCCCCTCACCGCCGGAAGGACCCGAGACGAGGGGCCGAGCCTGTCGCCTCCGTTTGCCGCCGGGTTTCCTCCACATCCGCCGCCAGCGCCGCCGGTTGGAGACATTCCGCCGCCGCCCGTCCGGGCCGTGACCTGAGAGGCGCCCCACCGCACCCAAGTCCTCTGGGCTTCACGGTCGTCTCCTGACAGGTAGGAGTGAGCCGGTGATTCTTCTCGCTGGAGGTTCCAAGAGCCGGGGGTCCGGGGCGTGACGATCGGCCTTCCCGGTGGATGGGGGAATCACGCAAAATCCTAAAAGTCGGCTTGATGTGACATTGCATTGATGCCCGAGGACCCTGAGATTCCGCGGTTGGTGACCAGGATCACGGCAGCGGTGGAAAGCCACGACGCGCGTGCGTTCGCCGACCTCTTCGCGCAGGACGCCGACTTCACGACCGTCGCGGGATTGACGGTGCATGGGCGCGAGGCGATTGAGCGGCTTTACGTGCCTCTCTTCGATGGACCGTTCCGGAACCTGCGGTTCAAAGCGGGGCTCGTCACCGTCCGACGGCTTACGGACGACCTGACCTCCGTTGACATCAGTTGGACGATGTCCGGGATCCCCAATCGTACAGGGGCGGAGCGCCCCGCTCGGCGAGGGCTCATCAACTGGATCGTGGGGCGGGACCCAGGGGGTTGGCAGATCCTCATGATGCACAGCTCGGAGTTCCCACCCCCTTCGCTTACCATCGGTGAGCGTGTTCGGCGAGGAGCGCAATCGGGTCTACGTGTCGTTCGGGCGCGGTCGTCGCCCGATCGCTCGGAAGGCGTTTAGTACGTCCACGACGGTGAGTTCCGGGCCGGAGTCTCGCGATGTACGACATGTACCAGGAGGTCATCCTCCAGCACTACCGCACGCCGAAGAACTTCGGCCCCCTTCCAGATGCCAACCGTGAGGGGGAAGAGTCGAATCCCCTCTGCGGGGACCACATCACCCTACGACTCAAGGTCGACGCGGCGTCGCAGAAGATCTCCGAGATCCGTTTCGAGGGCGATGGCTGCGCGATCAGCGTGGCGAGCACATCCATGCTGACCGAGAAGGTTGCGGGCCTCACCCTCGAGCAGGCAGGCAAGCTGACCCGGGATGACGTCCTTCAACTGCTGGGGATCCCGCTCTCGCCCGCCCGAATCAAGTGCGCCCTGACGGGGTTCGCGGCCCTCGGCCGGGCCCTGCACCCTGGAACGATCCCGCCGAGCGCGTGAGGGGTCGGTTGCCGGTCGCGGGGTCCGCGCGCCTTCCTGCGACCCGAACCGCGGCGCGCGACCGAACGTTCGGAGGGTGGGGCACGTGATCGTCGTCGACCCGGAGACGTGCGTGCTCTGCGGACTGTGCACCGCGGTCTGCCCGCCGGATGCGATGGAGCTCACCCCGACCCGGCTCGTGGTCCATTCGAACTGCACCGACTGTGGCTGGTGCGTACCCTACTGTCCGGTCGGGGCGATCTCCGGGGGTCGGCCCGTGCGTCGTCGGCCGAGAGCCTCGGACTAGACGAGCCGCGGGGCCGCCGCGGGGACTACGACCGGGTCGCGCGAGGGTGGATTGGGCACGGACGCTTCAAACGGCAGAGCCGACACTTCTCGGGAGGAACCGGCGGAATCGGCTTCCGCAATCGTCCGTACTTCCGACGCGGCATGGTTCCCGGTTCTACGCGCAGCCGGGGTCGGTTCATCAAGCTGACGAGGCGCCGGATCCCGGAGGGAAGTGGGGTCGACCTTTCTGGGATTCTCGCCTCTGCTCGCGTTCGGCGGTCAGCTGGGGGATGACGGGGGTTCGTGACCGACGACGGGGCTCGCATCCTCGAGGAGGGAGCGCCCGTCGACCTTCTGGACGCGGATCACCCGGTCGGCGATCGCGGCCAGCTGGGACTCGTGCGACACGAGGATGACCTGTGGGAGCGCGAGTTCCTCCAGGAGCTCCCCCATCCGGATCACCTGCTCGGGGGAGAAGCCGTCTGTCGGCTCGTCGAGGAGGACCGTGTCGAGGTGCAGGCTTCCCATCGCCCGCACGACCTGGGCCAGCGCGAGGCGGAATGCGAGCGCCAGGCTCGTCCGCTCGCCGCCGCTCAGCGCCTCGGCGGGGGTCCATTCGCCCTCGATCATCACGAGAGGAGTGAACGCCGGGTCGGTGCGGGCGACGAGGCCGGGGTCGTCGACGAGCGACGCGAAATAGCGCGCGAAATTCCGCTCGAACAGCGCTTGAGCGTGGGTGAGCAGCTTCTGCTCCATCGTGAGGAGCATGATGCGGAACGGTCCGCCGACCCACGTCGCCTTCCCTTCGACCTCCGTGGCCTCGGCGAGGAGTTCCGCCCTCTCACGTCGGCCCGCCTCGGCGGCCCCGACGCGTCGGACGGCCTCGTCCAACTGCGCGTCCAGCCGGACCAGGGTGGACCTCTCTGCCGTCAACTGGTCTTCCGCGGCCCGCAGGTTTCGCTCGGCCTCGGCAACGGCCACGCGTAGCTCCGCCGCCTTTTCGCCGGCCGCGCCGAGGGAGGCGACCCGTCGCGCCCGTTCCGCGACCCGGTCCTTGAGGATCGCCGCGTCGCGTTCGAGCCGGCCGCTTTCGACCTTCAATACCTCGAGAGCTCGGTCGATACCCCGGCGTCGTTCCGCGGCGAGGACGGACCGTTCGACGACCCGAGACACCGCGGCCTTCGCTTCCTCCGCCCGGGCGACCTCGGTCCGCAGCGCGGATTCCCGAGCTTCCTCGGGGGAGAGCTCTTCCACGCGCCCCCGGGCCGAGACGGTGGCCCCCTCCGCCGCGTCACGTTCCCGGATCGACCCCTCGAGCGATTTGACGGCCCGGGCCAGGGCGGTCCGGGAGGCGGTCCGGCGTTTCTCGACCTCCTTCCAGCGGTCGAGGGCTCTCTCGTACCGCTCGCGAGCCTGTCGCTCCTCCTCGATCCGGACGCGGTGCGCCTCGGCGGAGGAGAGTTTCTTTCGGGCCGCCTCCACCGCCGCCGACGCCTCGGTCCGGTGGTCTTCGAACTCGGAAGGGTGGACCGGCTGGTGGCACCGAGGGCACACCCCGGCGTGCAGGAGCTCTTCGACCTCGGAAAGGGAGCTCTCGGCCTGGGTCACTGCCTGGAGTGCCACGGCTTCTCGCTGATGGGCCGCCGCGAGCCGCTCGTCCATCTTCGAGAGGCTGTCGTGAGTGGGGGCCGGAGGTTCCTTCGTTGGACCCTCGGCGAGCGCCTCCTCGTTGGTCCGCTTCGCTTCGGCCTCCTCGGCCCGGTGCTGCTTGACCGCAGCGAGGGCGTCGGTTTGCCGCCGCTCCGCGGAGGCGAGGAGAGCACGCGCTTCGGAGAGCGAGCGGAGGAGGGCCGAGCGGCGCTCGAGCTCCCCCCGGAGACGGGAAAGCTCCTGGTCGGCCGCCGCAAGGGATGCGCGACGCGCGTCGAGCGCATCCGCGTCGGCGCTCGCGGACTCGGATTCGGCTCGGCGACGAGCCGCCTCCGCCTGTCGCTCCTTGAGGACCCTCAGCTGCTCCTCGAGCGACCGTCGGTCGGCTTCCTGCTCCCGTTCGAGGCTCGAGCGTTCCCGCTCGTCGGCCTCGGCCTTCCGCGCCCCCTCCTCGAACTCGGTGCGAGCGGCCCGAAGAGCGGCGACCGTGGTCTCGCGCTCCCGGAGCCCACGGTCGAGCGTCGTCCGGTCGACCCGAAGCCGGTCCGCCTGACGGTTCCCTTCCGCGAACTCCTCGTCGAAGTACCGTAGTCGGTCCGCCTCGGCCCGCCGCGAGACGGCACTGCGCCGCAAGTCGGTCGCCAGCTCCTGGGCGTTCTCCGCTGCCGTGCGATATCGCTCGACCCCGAGGGCCTTGCGCACGGTCTCGAGGCGGTCCTGCGGTCGGGCTCCCAGAATGTCGCGCATCCGCTCCTGAGGGACGTAGACCGCCCAGCGCCAGAGGTCCGAGTGGGCCTGGGGGCTAGGGTTGTCGGGGAACCCGAGAAGCTCGATTACCTGCTGGCGGAGCTCGGTCGCGGAGTACGACGTCTCGGCCCCGTTGACGGTGAAGCGGATCCGTTCCGGCTCGAACGTCTCCTGGCCCTTCCGTCGGACCCGGCGGAACCGGCGGGAGATCTCGTACTGGTGCTCCGGTCCCTCGAACGCGACGGCGACCTCGGCGTGGGTCGCCCCGTGGCGGACGAGGTAGGCGGCATTGACCTCCGCGACCCCGAAGAGGGCCATCTCGATGGCGTAGAGGAGGCTTGTCTTTCCGGAGCCCACGTCCCCCGCGATGAGCGTCGTCCCGCCCGCGAACTCGACTTCCGCCGCCTCGTAGCTGCGGATGTTCTTGACCCGAAGGCGTCGCAGCTGCACGGCGGGCCCCTATTCCCCGGCCCGCTCGAGGCGGACCCCTATCAGTCGGCGGGCACTCCCGAGTCGCGCGTTCGCATAGTCCTGGCGGGACTCTCCCTCGGCCTTCGGCAGCCCGAGCTCTCGCAAGAGCTCCCGGACTCGCCGCTCTCCCTCCGTGCCTTCGAGCCATGGTCGCCCCAGGGCGGTCTCCGCGAGCAGCCGACGGATCTCCTCGGTCTCGACCTCCGACTCGGAGGTGACGTCCGACCCTTCCTCCGGCGCCGGGGCCAGGTCCCGGACATCCCAGTGGACGGTCCCCGCCTCCGGGCTCCTCCGCCGCGCCAGCTGGGTGAGGGCGAGGCTCGCGAGCGTTCCGTCCGCGAGCGTCCCGTGGACGCGGGGGAACAGGAGCGCGCCGCGCTCGCTCTCGAGGGAAAGGCGGCGTTCCAGCTCCGAGCGCGCCTCCTCAGCGGTCTTCCCCCCGACGTCCACGTCGACCAGGTGCACGCTGCCGCGAGGCGCCGTGTCCACGAACTCGGCCCGGGGTCGTGCCCCCTCCACGGTCACGATGACAACGCCCTGGTGGGTCCGTCCCTCCTGACCGTTCTCGAGGTCCGTGCGGCTCGTCCCGAAGACAGCCCCCGGATTGACGAGGAGCCCACCCCCGGGTCCTTCTCCCGTGTACGTGTAGTGGATGTGGCCGCCCGCGTAGTAGTCGCACCCGGCCGGTAGGTCCTCCCGGCGGATCCCGTGGATGTGCTCCCGAAGGCTCTCGGGCAGGTACTCCTCGACCGCGGCGTGGAACTGGAAGATCTTGAACCCTGGCTCGGCGCGGAACGCTTCGGAGTCCACCGCGCGGAAGTACTCCCGGTCGAGGCCGTGGGAGCGTCCGGAGATCCCGGCGATCCGGGCACCGGTCGGCTCGTCGACGAGGAACGGGAGGCTCCAGCGGGTGCCCTCGGAGTGCACTGCCTCGGGCGCGACCTTGAGGAAGACGCCGGTCTCCGCGAGGACGTCGAGCCAGCTCGTTCGCTGCGCGACGTAGTCGTGGGACCCGTAGATGACGTAGATCCGACGGCCCTGGTCGACGAAGCGACGGAGCGCGGCGGTGACCGGCGCGACCTCGCCGGGGTCGGGGACCGGCGTGTGGAAAAGGTCGCCCGAGACCAGCAGGAACTCCGCGTTCCGCTCTTCCGCGACCCGGAGCGCGGAAAGGAGGCTTTCCCGGAGCGCCAAGCGGACCGCGGGGTCCCGCGGCCAGGCTCCTACGTGCGCGTCCGCGAGGTGGGCGAAGACGAACCGGTCGGGTCCCATCCACTACCCCTTTCGGGACGAGGTACCCGGATTGGGGTTGGGGCTCGGGGCCGACCCGGTGGGGGTGGTGACATCCTGGATCCGCTTGGTCATCGCCGCGAGGAGACCGGCTCCGGCGCCCATCGCGAGAAGGCCAATCAGAAGCAGGTCATCGATGCTGCCTCCGGGCGGCGGCGGAGGACGCGGCGGAGGCGCGATGTGGCCCGCCGTCGCGTGGGAGGCCGGAGCCGCCCGCATCAGGGCGAGCCGGGCCGCCTCGCTCATCTGGATCATCCCCTGCATGATCGTGAAGAGCTCGCTCGCTTCCTCCATCGTTATCTGACGGTTCTGAAGGCGCCCCACGAGGTAGCTATGCCGAGCGTTGCGAGCGGCATCGCGTCCCGGGGTCGGGCGTGCCCCGCTGCCCATGCTCTGGTCCGGGGTCGACACGGCAATCCCCAAACCACGTCCGCTCTTGAAGAGTTGGTCGCCTCACCCGGCCGAGCCGAGCCGTTATAGAGGGCCGTCCGTTCGACGGACGATGACCGCCTCCGACGCGCCCGCGCCGACCGAGAAGGACCGACACCTCCATGTCCGAATGGCGGACGAGCGAACGTCGATCTACGACCTCATCACCGAGTACCTCCAAGCCTCCGGAAAGGCCCCCGACTGGTACTGGAGGACGGCAGGCCGCCTCGAGGGGAACGAGGCTGACAACCTCGAGGAGCTGCTATCGAGCGCGTTCGAGGCGGGCGCGTTCATCTCCCACGACCACCCCGAGGACCTCGAGTTCGTCTGGGTCACCGAGGAGGAATGCGAGAAGGAACGTCGCCGCGAGGAGCGCGGGGGCCCGAACGACGCTTCCAAGAAGGAGCGTTCGACCCTGAGTCATTACGCCTGAAAGGCGAAGTATCGGGCCGTCCCCTTCGTGCCGGTTCCCCGGCACCGCGGTACGCGGACGACGATCTCGGCCATCCGCTCCGCTACTCTTCACGGCTGTGCGAGGAAGCGGAGCGCGCTCCGGTTCCCCCGCGCACGAGATCGGGCTCGAACGCGACTACGGCCCTACGGCTTCTTCTTCGTCTTGCACCCGCACGTGTCGCACATGGTTTGCCTTGCCACGGCGAAAACGCCCCGGCTTATCAACCTCGCGGTTTGAGGCGACGCCGTCCGGATCGCTCTAGATCCCGATCACCGAGTGCGCCACGATCAGCGCGATGAACAGGATCGAGATCGTGTTGACGACCTTGATGAGCGGGTTGATGGCCGGCCCTGCGGTGTCCTTGGTCGCGTCGCCGACGGTGTCGCCGACGATCGCCGCCTTGTGGGCCTCCGAGCGCTTGCCGCCGAAGTGACCGCTCTCGATGTACTTCTTGCCGTTGTCCCAGGCCGCTCCCCCGGTGGTCATCGTAAGGGCGAGCGGGAACCCGGAGATGATCGCGCCCAGCAACAGTCCCGCGAGCGCAATCGGTCCGAGCAGGAACCCCACGGCGAGCGGGGTGACGACCGCGATGAGGGCCGGGACGGCCAGCTGCTGGAGCGCGGTGACCGTGACGATGTCCACGCACTTCCCGTAGTCGGGCTTCGCCTTCCCCTCCAAGAGGCCGGCGATCTCGCGGAACTGCCGGCGGATCTCGAAGACCATCTTCTCCGCCGCGACCCCGACCGCGTTCATCAGGAACGAGGTGAACAGGAACGGCATCGCCGCTCCGATGACGAGACCGGCGAGGACGAGGGGATTGGAGAGCGTGAGCAGGCTCGTGAACGAACCCCACGGCTGGCCCCAGTCCTTCGCCGCCGCGAAGGTGTAGGCCGCGAAGAGGGCCAGGGCGGCGAGGACGGCCGAGCCGATGGCGTACCCCTTCGTGATCGCCTTGGTCGTGTTGCCGACCGCGTCCAGGGGGTCGGTAATCGCTCGGGCGGTCTCGGGAAGGTTCGCCATCTCAGCGATCCCTCCCGCGTTGTCGGTGATCGGCCCGAACGCGTCGATCGAGATGATCATCCCGGTGACCGACAGCATGCTCGCGGCCGCAAGCCCGATCCCGTAGAGGCCGAAGTAGCTGTCCGGGCCGTGGCTCGAGGAGAACCCGTTGTACCAGCCCACCGAGGCATACGCGAGGAGTGTTCCGCCAACGAGCACGAGGGCCGGCATCCACGCCGACTCGAGCCCGACGGAGAGTCCGCTGATGACCGTGGGGCCCGCGCCGGCCTGGGACGCCTCGGCGATCTTGCGGACCGACCCGTACTTCGCGCTCGTGTAGTAGTCGGTGATCACGACGATGAGGACCATGACGATGAGACCGACCGCCGTCGCGATGAAGACCCCGATGTTCCCGCCCATGAAGTAGTAGTCGAGGAGGTAGAGACCGATGAGGCCGACCGCGGTGGTGGCCGCGAGGCCCTGGTACAGGCCGCCCATGATCGTTCCGCCTGTGCGCATCCGAACGAAGAACGTCCCGACGATTGTCGCCACGATCGCCCACGCGCAGACGAGGAGCGGGAAGAGCACCGCGTTCGGGAAGACCGTGAGTAGCGGCGAGGCCCCGGTGATGCCCCCGATGAGGTAGGCGAGGAGCATCGCGGCGACCGCTGTCACGACGTACGTCTCGAAGAGATCGGCCGCCATGCCGGCGCAGTCGCCGACGTTGTCGCCCACGTTGTCGGCGATGACACCGGGGTTCCTCGGGTCGTCCTCGGGGATGCCGGCTTCGACCTTACCGACAAGGTCCGTCCCGACGTCGGCGCCCTTCGTGTAGATCCCGCCACCGACCCGCGCGAACAGGCTCATGAGGGAGGCCCCGAAGAGGACCCCGACCATGTCGAGGACGTTGCCGCCGAACGCCCAGTAGAATCCGACGAGCTCGAGGAGCGCGAGGCTCGCGACCGACATCCCCGTGACGCTCCCACCGCGGAACGCGTACCGCATCGTCGCGCCGAGGTTGCCTTTCATCGCATGCGCCGCGGTCCGGACGTTCGCCCGGATGCTGACGACCATCCCCACGGCCCCGGCCAGCGCGCTTCCTCCGACGCCAAAGACGAACCCGACTGCGAGCCGACCCCCGTCGCCGGTGATCCCAAAGGCGAAGGCGATGATGATTGCCAGCACGGCCGCGACCGCGAAGACGAAGGTGTACTCTCGGCGCAGGAACGCGATGGCGCCCTCTCGGATGGCGGCCGAGATCTCGCGCATGCGTTCGTTGCCTTCGTCCTCGCGCAGGACGAGAGCGGTCTGGAGTCCCGCGTACGCGAGACCGACGAGCGCGGCCACCAGGATCAGAAGCTCGAACTGACCGGTTGACAAATCCATGGGTCTCCCTCGAAATCCGAGGCGGTCCATGGGGATGCGTAATTAAACTTTGGTGGCCGCCGGCCTCCCGGCCGGCGGGCCGCGGCCCATGAGCGGTTCTTTATCCTACGCCTCGCGTAACCACGCCGATGCAATCCTCGGGCTCCCGGGATTCGGCAATGCGGCGGTCCCGAGTGCCGTGCGAGGTCTGCGGGATACCGATTGATCTCGCCCACATGCGCGAGCACCTCCGCTCCGAACACCAGGTCAGTTCGGCCGAGCTCGAGACGATGTACCTGGACGCTCGCGTCGAGGCCCGGCGGTCGCGACGGTCCCACTCACTGTAGACCTACGGGTCGAACGAACGCTGGCGGACCCGCTCGGAGACGTAGGCGAGGAACTCCGGACGCGAAAACGGCCGGTTCTCCTTGGAACCCCGAACGCGCAGGGCGACGGTCCCCTCCGCAACCTCCTTGTCTCCGAGGACGACGACGTAGGGGACTCGCTCGATTTCGGCGTTCCGGACGCGCTTTGACAGTGACTCCTCCGTTCCGGCCGCCTCCGCGCGCAGGCCCTGGGAGCGAAGCTCCTCCACGAGCCCGACGGCCGCGGGTGTGTGCCGGTCGGTGACGGGGAGGACGCGGACCTGCAGGGGAGCAAGCCAGGGCGGCAGCCGGCCCGCCACGTGCTCCAGCAGAACGCCGAGGAAGCGTTCCCACGTTCCGAGAATCGTCCGATGGACCACGACGGGCATGTGGAGCTGGCCATCCGGTCCTTGGTAGGCGAGACCGAACCGTTGTGGCATCTGGTAGTCGAGCTGGATCGTTCCCGTCTGCCAGGGCCGACCGAGGCTGTCACGGATGTGGATGTCGATCTTCGGTCCGTAAAACGCCCCTTCTCCGGGGGAGATGCGGTACTTCACGCCGCTCGACTTGAGGACCCGCTCGAGCGTGGCCTCGGCCCGGTCCCAGGCCTCCTTCTCCCCGAGGAACTTGGCGGGCCGTGTCGAGAGCTCGCAGCTCCAGGTGAGCCGGAAGGTCGTGAACGCCTTCTCGATCCACGCGAGGAGCGTGCGGATCTCGGGTTCGACCTGCTCCTCGGTCACGAAGATGTGCGCGTCGTCCTGGACGAACTCGCGCACTCGGGTGAGCCCGTGGAGGGTCCCGCTCGCCTCGAGTCGATGGAGCGGAGCGAACTCCGCGAGCCGCATGGGGAGCTCGCGATAGCTGCGGGCCCGGGACCGGAAGATCAGCATCGAGCCCGGGCAGTTCATCGGCTTCCAGCCGAAGGTCCGGCCCTCGAGCTCGGTCAGGAACATGTCCTCCCGGTACAGGTCCCAGTGGCCGCTCTCCTCGTAGACGGACTGGGCGAAGAGGAGGGGTGTACGGATCTCCACGTAGCCGGCTGCGGCGAGGTGTTCCCGTACGAACTTCTCGAGCTCGTGGATGACGATCATCCCGTTCGGCAGCCATATCGGGAACCCCGGAGCCTCTTCGATGAACGTGAAGAGCTCGAGCTTCGCGCCCAGTATCCGGTGGTCCCGGGCCTCCGCTTCCCGCCTCATCTTTAGGTAGGTGTCGAGCTCGGGTCGCGTGGGGAAGCCGACCCCCCGAATCCGCTGGAGCGGGGGGGCCGTGGGGTCCTCCTGTCCGATGGCCGAGAAACCGAGGATGTGGACGCCCTCGAGCCATCCGGTGGTCGGAACGTGCGGGCCCCGGCAGAGGTCGGTGAAGGTCCCGGTGTCGTAGACCGAGACCGTCTCTCCTTCGGGGACCTCGGAGATGTACCGGAGCTTGTGCGGGTTACGGGAGAAGAGTCTCTCGGCCTCTTGCCGAGAGAGCTCGCGCCGGACGAACGGCTCCCGAGCCCGGATGGCGCGGTCCATCGCGGTGCGAACGGAGTCGAGGTCCGAGGGAGTGAGCGGCCTCACGTCGAAATCGTAGTAGAACCCCTCCTCGGTCGGCGGACCGTGCGTGGGTCGGGCCGCGGGGATCGTCTCCACGAGCCCTTTCGCGACCAGGTGGGCCGACGAGTGCTGGAGGATGTCGCGGCCGGCTCGGTCCTCGAACGTGAGCGGGGCCAAAGTGCCATCGGAAGGGAGGGGGTAGGCCAGGTCCACCGGAAGACCGTTCCACGACGCGGCAAGCGCGGCCCTCAGCTGCTCCGGGTCCCAACGACCGAGAGCATCCCGCGCGGGGGTCCCCGCGGGGAACGACTCCTCCTTCCCGTCGGGGAAGCGAATGCGTATCGAGGTCGGGTCCGGCATGGTCTCGTGGACGGCGAGCGACCGGTTCCTCACCTAAAAGGATTGGGCGGGGCAGGGTCGGGCGCAGCCGCCTTGTCCGGCTATGCCGCCGGGGCGATATCAGAGTGGGGTTTTCCACCGAGGCTAAAGACGGTGACTCCTATCGCCGCAACGATCAAGCCAGCAAGCGCGTAGGCGCGGCTGAATCCGCACCACGGTTCCCCCAAGCGCTGGGCGTCGACCAGGTTGGTGGCGCAGGGGATGGTCGCATAGTAAACGCCGAGAAAAAGACCCATCGCGGTGACGACCACACCCAAGATCACGAAAGAAGCCCTCGACATCGGAGCTCCTCCCGTGACAACGTGAAGGAACGGGGGCTTGACTCCTAGGGGTATTGACCGGACCGTTACCCGCCCCGCCGAGTGTAGATTGTCCCCGTGCGCTTAGCCTGTCCATGATTCATCACCCCATCAGGAGAGCGCCTTTTTGACCGGTCCCGTAGCGCACGATCAAACTCCGAACTCATCGAACGCCTACGTACCTTTCCGGCGCGGCCCTCCACCGAGCCGGAGCTATCCATTTCTCCTGGCCTCTAAGGGGGCCGGGGGCCTTCTATCGCCGCACGCTGGGCAACCCCATTCATACGAAAGCCGCGGATATGGTGCCTATTCGTCGTTGCCGACCAAGGGCTGGCGTTTCCGGAAAGCTCGCGCACACCGTTGGGAACAGAACATACCGTCGTAGTTCCGTACCCAACCCTCGGGAAAACTGGGACTCTTCGCGATCCCAGGTTGAAGGAAGAGATAATCGACATGTGCCACCGCCTTTCCCCCGCACTCATCGCAGACGACGGTAAGCTCGTACGGCATGCTCATGAGATACGCACCCGGAGATTTACAGTAACGCCTCGACCAGTTGTTTGGAAGCCGGTAACCGGAGGGTTGTGCGTCCGACCCGCAGCGAATCTCTTCCGGCCCCGGGGAAACTCGGGGCTGCCTCTCCTCGCCGAGGAAGAAACTCCCTTGCGGGCCGGATTCACGTCAGGCGAGCGGGATTCGTGGGAGAGAAGGGTCCACGTGGTCCGGTCTACGCGTTCCCACGTGACGGTGATGCTTCCCACGACACTTTCGCGCGGGGCGTCTAACCCCCGCCAGGAGGTCGGTCCTCGGGAGGTACGACGCCATGGCCGGCCTCCTTCTGCTGCGCTGCTTCTTCGTGTCCCTCGTGCTCGCTGGTCGGATTTGGTTCGGCCTTAGCGCGGCCTCCTCCAGGGGGGCCCGTTGTGTCCACGGGGACGTGGAAGTCCTGAGTGGAATACTGGTCTTCCTTGCCGCATTTCGGACACCGGAGTTTCAGGCCGCTGATGATCACCCCACCCGGCACGCCAGTTTTGGGCTCGCCGATCCGGGTCGGGAAATCTGTGCCACAGGCTCGACATTTCACAAAGAGAGTCGGCACCGTCCTTACCTCGCCTCCTCCATCATCTCGTCTGATAATAACCCACGCTCAGGCGCCTTTGCGCCTTTCCAGGGAGTTCGCCTCGGTGTTTCGTCGGGACGTCCCCGCGAGTTAGGGTTTCGGTCCGCGCGCTCCTCGCGGCCGGTCATCGAACGCGCGTCGTTCTTGGAGCATGCGGGGACGAGGTCGCGCCCTATCCTTTCAATTCTCAGGATCAATTCTTGCGTTCGAATATCGGTCGTCACTTGTAACGGGAAGTGCCGTCCGGGACGAAAGATCCAATGAACATCAGGATGGAGGCAACCGTCAGGACCGCACCGCCAATCTCCAGATCGGTGGCTCCTCCGCAGTTCGAAAAGGTCGGATTCGAGCTTGTGCCGCCGACCGTACATCCGATGTGAACATAGCCCGCGAATAGCAGGAACAACCCCAGCACGAGCGCGACCAGGCCGAAGGCAAGGAGGTAAGATCTCATGAGACTCCTTGCTCGCAGGGAAACCCAACTAGGGGCACGTCCGATAGGCGACCTGCGTGACGCATGTCGAACCGCACACTCGCTCTAGGCTATCACGTAGAGGAAACCACCCAGAGCCTTGCAGAAAGACGGGCCCCCTTGCGACCTCATGATAGAGACTCCCCCGCCAGGAGTCGGTGTCACGCCCGCGACCCGACCGGAGAAGTCAAGTCCCGAACGGCCGGGTTTCCGCAGGGGGCATGGCATTACGTCTCCGTCGGTTCGTTTGACGCATTCCTCGCGGTCGGTCACGGACGTAGCCACGGAATCCGGGTCACGTCCGCAACAGGAACCGCGAACCCCCCGGCGACCGGCAGGCATGAGTGACTGCCGGCCGACCGCAGTGCCGCGGTCCATGTAGCCCGAGGGCGACCGAGCCAGCCACACCTGTCGCACCTAGCACGGAAACTGAGGGCCGGTTCAGGGGGGGTCCCTTGTCCCGGGCGACGGGTTACAATCCCGATCACTCGGACCGCCCGCGAATCGGGTGGGGGCTCCCCCGGGACGTACACCGCGCCGGCGGAAGGTTCCCCCACCTAATCTTGATTTGGTTCGGAAGGGAAACCCCGCGGGATTCCGACCGGCCCCTTTGACGGGTTCGTGCGGGTCTTGTCTCGCCTCAACCCCGCGGGCTCCACGCGATCGGGTCATCGTACGCGCGCCGTGCACGGAGCGCTCCTTAGTCCGAAAGGCACCGAGGATCCTTCGGTCCCCTAGCCTCCAGGGATTGCACCTCCGGAATCCGTGGGACACCGATGCAAGGGCTGCGCAGAATCCTTGGAAGCGGTGCCTGTCCGACCATAGGGCTTTAACTGAAGCCCGCAGGGCACCACAAACGATGAACCGCGACTCTCCGAATGCGTCGCGGGACGTTGTCTTTACACGGGATCGACCCGACGCAGCCTCACCGACCGAGGCTAAGACGTCGCCGGACAATGTCCTCGCGTCGCGGAGACCTCCCGTCGTTCCCGCTGAACCAACCGAGACGCCGGGGGGAGACCCTGTGCTCGACGAGATCGATCGGGTCATCGAAGAGGTCCGTACCCGACGAAGGGTGGGGATCACCACCGAGGTCCCCGCGCCACGGACCGGGTCGAATCCTACCGACGAGCCCGAATCCGCTACGACGGACTTCGAGGAACCTGGCGGGGCTCCAAGCGGCTACCTTGAGGAACACCTGATCGACGCGCGACTCTCAGTCGCGAACATGGACGAGGAGATCGCACGGCTCGAGACCTCCTCCAAGAATCTCCGGCAGCGAGTGACCACGGTCGAGTCCGACCTCGACCGCATTACAGGGGAGTACCGATTCGTCCGTAATCACGGTTGGATGGCCGACCCCGCCGCGAGGATTGTTCCCCCTCTCCCTCCTTGGGCGGAGAGCGCCCCCAACGAGGATCCTCGCGTCCTGTCGACGCACGCTGTACTCGGGTCTTCCGGTTCTCCAACCCCCGCCCGGCTCGACTTGGCAGCCTCTTCTTCGCCGGTGTACCGAGAGTTCACGGTCGACCGATACAATCGAACCATCGACACGCTCAAGGGGCGAAGCGCCACGCTGGTCGCCATCACTTTGCTGCTTTCGGCAGCGATTGGTGCCGTTCTGGTTGCGGTCGTACTCTTCTCTCCGGCGGTGGACCCTCCCATCTGGGTCGCCGCGCTCCCGTTGGTCTGGATGGTGCCAGTTCCGTACTTCCTGTACTCCTTCCGGGGAACCCACCGCGTTCTCCAGCGGAATCATCTCAATCTGCCGGAGGAGCAGTGAGACCTCCCACCATCGTCTTCCAAGTCACCGCGATTGGAAAGAATGTTCGGGCGCTCGAATCGAGCATCCAATCGGTCCGGTTCTGGGTCCGTCACACGCCGTTCCTCGGTTTTCGCTACCTCCTCTGGGTGGTCGTGGAGCCCGAGGGATATGCCACGGACCCCTCCCTCTACGACTCGTGGCGGGAAGCGGGCGTGAAGGTCTGGGTTGTGCCGAAGGAGTATCGGACACCGTTAGGGACGCGAGGGAAGGCGCGGGCGCTCCAGTACGCGTGCGAACTCCGCGGGAAGATGGGCCTCTCCTCCCCGAACGTATGGGTCTACCACCAGGACGAGGAGACGTGCGTCGGGCAGGACACCCTGCTCGGAATCTCCGACTTCGTCGAGCGCGGTCAGAAACTCGTCGGTGCCGGCATCATCCTGTACCCGGTCGATTGGGTCCCGATCCCGACCCATGTGCAGGAGTTCACCCGATCGTATGACGACCTCCGGGTGCTGGACTCGCTGACCATGCCGGGAAACCCCGCCGCCGGTTTCCATGGGTCCCACTTCCTCGTCCGCGCGGACGTCGAAGACACGGTCGGCTGGGATACCTCCGGATACTCCCCCGCGGAGGACCTCACGTTCGAAATCCGGGTACGCGCCCAATACGGGCCGGTGTTCGGGGTCCTCAAGGGATTCGCGTACGAGAAGGGGGCGTTTTCGATGCGAGACCAACTACGTCAGCGCCGTCGTTGGATCCGCGGAATCATGTACGCCATCCGACAGTCACCGGTGCTCTCACGCCCTCGGCGGCTCACGATCGCCTACTCCGCCGTGTCATGGTTCTCGGCGCTCCCGTCCGTGGTCGTCCTCGTCGCGGCCGTGGACTTGCACTACGGTCCCCTGCTTCTCTTCACCAGTTTCTTTACCGGGTTTATCTGGGTCTCGATGGTTACGGGATATGTCGAAGGGGCCCGTTTACACTCCGCTTACGTGGGTTCCTCACCGGGGCTGTTCCGGTCATTCTGTCTCGGGATCGCCGGCGCGCTCGTGGATGTCATCGCGCCGTGGTACGCCCTTTTCACGCGTACCACCGCCACCGACTTCGTCCGGAAGGACCCGGTACGCGATTCGGTACCCCATCCGCCGACCGTCCCGGCCGATTCACAGGGCGCGTCCCGCCATCGAGCAAACCTTGAGTTCCCACCGGCGGTCTGGCCCTCGGCGCGTCGTTCTCTCGCTGGCCCTCTTAGAACGCGGTTCGCGGGGCGAGGCAACGCGACCGGGACACCCCAGAGACCGCGCCCGTGGTAACACCTCTTGTTCGTGCGGCCGCCGCACACTCGGACGGCAGTTCGATCATTCGGTGGAGACCGCGCTCGTGAGCTCTTCACGATGCGCCTGGCGCCCGTCTCGGCAGCTAGGCTCGTACGTCCCGGTGCTGTGGAGGCCTGCTCTCTACGCGCGTGACCTCCGTCGTGTTGACAGAGGGGGTCCGAGGTGGGGGTCGATTCCTCGGGCTCCTTTCGCCCTCGCCCGGGAGAGAGCGTGCGTCGCGCGCGCCCCGCGTCAGGGTCGCCGTCGCCCGGGATCAGTTCAGGACCCTGGGACGTGTCCGACGTCCCGCGTCCGCTCCTCAACGTAGAACCCTTGCGCCTTCCAGAGCCAGTAGGCGCCAATCGACGCGATCAGGGCGCCCACCGGAATGTACACAAAGACCAGCCATAGGGTCCTTGTTCCGCTCAGAGCCGATAGGATGGCGCCAAGCATCAATCCGAAGCCCGCAATCATGAAGCTCGTCCCGCCGGCCGCGTGGTCCGTGCTCTTCTTCATGGAAGAGGTCTCGGACCAGTCATACTCATGCCCGTGATATTGCGTTAGCAGGACGCTCTCCCCAGCCCGGAAGCCCCAGTGTCGCGGCGGTCTCCGCGCGCGATGCACCCCCGCGCGCTCCTCCCGGTCGGTCATCGAACGCGCGCGCGAGGTTGACACGCATGCCAAATTGGAACGCTCGCCCTGATATGCATCAAGCTCGTTTAATGATCATCGACGCGATCTTTCGGGACGGCTGAACGCCTCTCTCGTTCGCATTGGTTTATGATGGACTCTCCCATTCGGGATTGGGAAGGGAATGACTGGGGAACAGGCTGGACCTGTCCTCGTGACGGGGTCGAGCACCGGAATCGGCAGGGCTATTGTCGAGTTTCTGTCGGCAGGCGGGCACCCGGTCCTCGCTGGAGCCCGCAAGGAATCCGACCTCGAAGCACTCGGGAAGCTCTCGAAAGTCACTCCGGTCCGACTGGACGTCACCCGGCTCGAGGACGTGGCCCGGGTGGCCGACGCGATACGGGATTCGAACCTGGGTCTATACGGCTTGGTCAACAATGCGGGAATCGGGACCATTGGCCCCCTGGCGGAAACCTCCGTCGAAGAGCTTCACCAGGTTCTCGCCGTCAATCTGGAGGGCCTACATCGAATGGTCGGCGGGATGTTTCCGTTCCTGCGAGAGTCTCGAGGGCGCATCATCAACATCAGCTCGACGAGCGGCTTCCTCATCGATGCGTTGTTCGGTGCTTATACCATCAGTAAGCACGCCGTCGAGGCCTACACCGACAATCTCCGGGAGGAGGTTGCCCCCCTGGGAATTCGGGTGAGCGCAATCGAGCCGGGGAACTTCCAGAGCCGTATCTGGGCGAACGGCTTGGCGTTGATGGGGGACCAGTTCAGGAGTGGGTGGGAGAAATCGGATTCCGTCTACCGAACTCAGGTCCTACAGACCCTGGATTACCTTAGCTCCCCGGAGGTCCTGAACCGGACGAGCGACCCGAAGCCGACCCCGGTCGCGGAGGCGGTGACCCACGCCCTGTTCGCGGAGGACCCGAAACCGCGGTACCTCGTGTGCACAAAGGAAGAGACCGACTCAGTAGTGGACGCGATGCTGACGGTCCTGCGGCAATTGAACGAACAGCACCCCCACAGCCTCTCCGCCTCCGAGCTCATGGCGAGGCTGCAGAAGGTCCTGGATTGAATCGCCCCCGAACCTGAGCGAATTCCCGGTTCGGTGTCGGGACCCGAACGGCCCCGCGCACTCCTCGCAGTCGGTCATCGAACGCGCGCGCCCGGGACATCTCCGCGCGACGCGGAGGGGAGCGAGTGGCCACTCGAAGTTCGCTGACCTAGGGGGCCGAGGTTAGGTGCTGGGGTAGGGCTCCCCCACCGATGAGGATCGCGAGAATGGCCGATCCCACCGCGAACAGTAGAAACAGCAGGAACCCTCCGAAGATGACCTTTGTCTGGGCCAGCAACATCGGCGTTGAACCGGTCGGTTCCTCGGCCGAGATTCCCGTTGCGGCCGTCGGCTCCAAGATTATCCGGTCGATCCAGAGCGTGACCGGGAACGTGAATATGGCGGTGCCGCCCAGGGCGATGTACAGGAAGAACATCTCCAGCGGTTCTTTGGTCAGACTGAGTTGGTACGCGGAGGCCCCGTAGTAGATGCTCAATAGCCCTGTCATGGCGGCGAGGAGACCCACGTATTGTGTTCTCCGCCCCGAGTTTATACAGAGCGCGAAAGCGATTAGGACGATTCCAAGTAGCACATAGGGATCGAAGAAAAGAATGTCATAGCTCCCGGGCAGTGGCCAGACCATCTCTCCCCACAACCCGATGCTGAACACGATGACCCCCATACCTCCGAGCGGTATCGCTTGGGCCTTGAGGTGTTCGAGCGTGCGGCGGGGGCCGTACTTCCGATAGGTGGCATATCCGACGACCCCGGAATAGAATATGAGCCCGGAGACGAAGGCCAGTGTAAAGAGCTGGAACGCCAAGGTATCTACAAACGTCATCGTGCGCCTCTTGCGCTGAGCCGAGCCACGGAGCGCTATAACCCCATGCTAGGAGGTTATCAACCTCTCGAGCCCCGTCGATCTCCTCGGGAAGGCGGTGTACGCTCGTCGCGGTCGGTCATCGAACGCGCGCACCCTCCCCATCCCGCGAAGCAGAAGCTTGACCCGTTCGCCCATCCAACCGCGAGACGGGGGACCCTATCGACACCAAGCCTGGATAGACCATCGACCCAGCTAGTACTCAACAGACCGCAAGGAGGTCATCGTCGCGGCGGCCACAGCGATGACGGCGATGAATACGATTCCGGAGAGGAGAAAGACAGCGCTCACCGACCACCGCTGGGCCAGCCACCCTGCGAAGAGCGGACCCGCCGGTCCGGTGCCGGAGACGAGCGCGCCGAACACGGCTCCCACTCGGCCAAGCATTCGTCCGGGGACCTTGGCCTGCATGACGACGGAGATCGGGATATTGGTGACCGCGAGCGTGATGCCCAGCGCGAGCATCAGGGCGAACGCGACCGGTAGGTCGTCGGTGAGCCCGAGAGCCAGGACTACCCCCCCGATGGCGATTCCCCCTCCGAGGAGGTAGCGGCCGGCAGACCGCCGCGTGTCGATCCGCCCCATCGCTCCCGCGCCCACGAGCGCCCCCGCTGCCACGAACGCACCCAGGAAACCATAGACCGCTGCCCCTCCGTGCAGAACGAACGCGGCGTACGGGGCGAAGAGCGCGAAGAGCCCGTTGCCGAAGAAGTTCACGACGATTCCAATCGCGATGATCTCGACCATGAACCGGTTCCGGCGGACGAACGCAAACCCTTCCGCGAACTCAGCTCGAAAATTGGGAGCCGTCACGGCCACGGTCGCGTCGGGACCGGCCTTCGCGCGCGGGATCGCGAGCAGCAGAACGGCGGCGGCGAAGAACGTGAGCGCGTCGTACTCGATCGGAAGCGCCACCCCGAACAGCGCGACGAACACGCCTCCGATGGATAGGCCAATGATCTGGTTCATCGAGCCGCTGACCGACAGGAGACTGTTGGCGGGCGGTAGGTCCGATACCGGGACGACCGACGGAACGAAGGCGTTGGTCGTGAGGCGTACGGTCGTCGCGCCCGACCCCAGCATCAGAACGACCACGAAGAGTCCGGGCAGACTCGCGTGCCCGGCGACCACGAGTCCTGAGAGCGCCGCGATGACCACGCCCTGGACGATGTTTGTCACGATGAGGGTCCGCCGTCGATCCCAGCGGTCGATAAATACGCCAAGGAACGGCCCGAGGAGAACGCCGGGCAGGATTGTTCCGGTGACCACGACCGCCACCGCGAACGCGGACCCGGTGAGCTCGAGGACCAGCCAGAGAAGGGCCACCTCGAAGATGTAGTCGCCGGATTGCGACACCAGCTGGGCAATCCAGAGCAGGAAGAACGGTCGGTTGCCGAGCGTCCGTCGGTAGCTTGGCTTAGCGACGGACTTCGGGGAAAGGACAGTTGAGGGGGCGATCGAATCTCTTGGGGAACTCCCGGTGTCGCCGCCGGCTCGGACGTTCGACGACATGGAGAGACAACCGACTCGAGACTAGATCCCAGAGATAAGTTGGAGCGCCAGGACGGTGCCGGTCGACCATCGCGGGACGTCGAGTTCAGGCCCGCGCGCTCCTCGGGGTCGGTCATCGGCCGCAGGCCCCATCGCTAGGTCGCGCTTGCCTGGAATCCGTCTTGGGGGTCTATAACCGTGTCGAAATGCTCCCCGCGACCGGTCTTCCGCCGGTCACGATGGAGGCAGTCCCCCGAGGTGCGCTCAGCCCGCCCATTTTCCATCACCCCGTCAGGAGAGCGCCTTGTCGGGCCCTCCCCCAGGGACCGGGCGTGCTCCGACCTCGCCGAATACCCGCGCACCTCTCCGGCGCCGTTCGCGACCGCTCCGCTACGGACCCGTTCCGACCGGACGCCGGGCGAAGCCGCAGTGCGAGCAGAACTGGAACGGCATGACGTTCGGCTGGCCGCACTGAACACAGAACTCCTGCCCCCCGGCCGAGGCCGCAATCGGCCCGGTCGCAGATGCCGGAGCCAGGTTCAATGGAGGCGGGCTCGCGACCGACACGGGTGCGATGCCGCTCGCGGCGTAGAAGACGGACGGGGGTTTCGCCAGAGACACCCCGTTCACGGAGAGGAGCAGGGCCCGGTCTCCGCCGAGCTGGGCCTTCGCCCTCTTGACCGGGCGAAGGCCGAGCGCCAACGTGAGCTGTTGCGTGGCCCCGGGAACGAGACTACTCGCCGCCGCCCGAGGGAGCCGAAGGCTCAGCGGTCCGATCAGGAGCGTCGTCACGCCGAATGAAGGAGGGTTTCCTGCGACGGCTGGTCCCGTTAGGTCGACCACCTCTCCTCTCTCCAGGGCGGCACGAGGGTCCCGGACCATCCCGGAGGTAGCTCCTGCGAGCCCGACGGCGAGCAGTCCCAGCACGAAGACCTCCACCGGGAACACGTTCGGGTCGTACGGTGTGCCCAGGAAGAAGGTGACCGAAAGCAACACCGCCCCCAACCCCGCGAGGACGGCAAGTATCCGCGACACGCTTGGTCCCGGGGCTCGCATCCTAGCCCGGAGCTGCTGTTGCTCCTGCGAGCTCATCCGCCGGATCGGCAGACCGAACAGGGAACGGACGCTGGCGGACCCGCTGGGCAGGTTCACGGGCATCATCGGTCGCGTTCCCCTACGCCCAGCGGAAGCTCCCCCCCCGCCCCGACCGAGTTCGATCACCCATACGGGAACACTCCGCTCACGGGGTCCCACCAGGCCCACTGACCGGTTTGCGGGTTGATTCGTGGCTGGCAGAAGGCTCCGGCCCACCCCGTCGGCGGAGCGGGTTCTGTGAAGAAGGGGAAATTCGGCGGCTTCGGGAGGCGACCGTTGAGGGACACCTGGAACTTCTGGAGAAGTTCGGGCCACCCCTGGATCAACGGATTCGGGGTGTACGGCGCGGTCCGGTAGTCGTAGGCCCAGCTAGGAACCGCGGGGGGGATAGGGGTGTTGTCCGGGACCGGCATGGGAGTGGGCATGGCAACCCCACCCATGCCCGCGGGGGAGTTGGAATAGAACCCGGTCGTCGCCGGCGCCTCGATGCTCGCCGAAGCGCCCTCGTAGGGAATACGGGGGCGGCGTCCCGACACCATCGAGCCGATCAGGCCTCCCGCTCCCATCGCCCCGCCGAGAATCGCGGCCATCCCGGAGAACGAGTCGAGACCCGCGCCGAACAGGGAGCCGCTCCCGGTGAACGTGAACACGTACACGGTGGTGCAGAACTCGACGCACTGGCCGCCGCCGCCGGAGGACCCCCCGCCCACGGTGAGTGTCAGCTGAAGTTGGCTGCCGGAGTAGCTACCGCTGATCGAGTCCCCGTAATCATCGCTCCCGCTGAGCGAGTTCCCGCTTTGCGAGAGGGTGAGATAGGAGGTGAAGGACGAACCCTCCGCCGGCAGGTCTCCGGCGCAGGCGTCCGCCACGTAACCAAAGTAGGTGGTAAGAGAGCCGGTGTCCATCCCGTTGTCCCCTTCCAAGGAGACATCGGCCGTCCCGGTTCCATCGCAGCTGCCACCGGATGAGGGGGTGGAAGTGAAGGAGAAATCTCCCGAACCCGTCCACGTGTCTTGGGCGGCGGCGGGGGTCGCGAGTGCGATGATTACGATCAGGGACAGCGCCCCGCAGGTCAAGGCCAATGTCAGGGGAAGGACGACCCTCCGGGTCGCTCCCCGGAAGGTCGACGGGGTTCGGACTCCACGCCGATGTACCATCGGCTCACTCGGTGCATTAAGGTGACCCCGAGGGGATAAATGCGATGCTCCGCGCGAATCGGTGGTGTGTCGTCCTTGTTTCGTGCTGGGCCCGGCACGGAGTTCCTGCGGTCCACGACCATGTCCAAACGCCCCCCCGTTTTGCCGTTCGACGCCGCGCGTCGAGGGCAGACTGTCCCCGTGCGCTCAGCCCGCCCATTATTCATCACAAGTCAGCTGGTTCTAGTTCTCATCATCGCGCGTCGGGGACCGTCATTCCGAGGGCCCCGCTTCCGGTAGAGGCCCTTCGTTCCAGTGCTGGAGGAGCTCATCGATATGAAAGATCCCTCCGGTCGCCTGGACCGAGGCGAGCCGAGGGAGGTCTCGAGGATGAAAGGACCCATCGACCCAGGTCGGGCCCCCGGCGGAAAGGCGGGCCACGAGGTTCCAGTCGGGGTCGGTCTCGCGGGGGGACACGATCAGATGGTCCGGCCCCGCCTCGCGGACGATGCGAGCGATCTCGAGAGGATCCTCCGTTCCCCAGCTCGGGTCGGCGAGAGCGAGGCGTCCGGACGGGTCGAACTCCATCTCGAACACGAGCTCGGTCGATAGCCGCCACGCCCGTTTCAGCTGGCGAGGGCCGCGGAGGTAGGCGCTCGAGAGGACCGCTCGCCGGGCCCCCGTGATCAGGATGTCGATTGCCTGTTCCGCCGTCCGCACGCCACCGTCGACCCACAGTGTCACGTCCCGCGAGATCTCCTGCAGGTAGTCCATCTGCGGATCCCCACGCTCCAGGCCGTCGAGGTCGACGACGTACATCATGGAGTAGTCTCGCGCCAAGCGATCGACCACATCGAAGGGGTCGAACGGGGGGCCCTCCGGGGAAAGGGCCGCTACGGGACCATCCGGGCCAGGAACGCATACCTGACCCTTTCGCAGAAGCAGGCACGGCATCAGAGAAGGACCCCGCGCCGGCCCGGACGAGGGAGGAGCGGCCTTCGCGAGCGGCGATCCGGGCATCGCCCGGGGGACCGCGTGCGGGTTATTCGGTCTTCGCCCCGTCTTCCCGCTTCGAGTACCTTCGTCGTGTCGCGATTCCGACCCGTTCTTTTGCTTTCGACACGGACCGCTGCAGTCCCCCCAGGGATTCGCCCGGGCGACCGTTCTGACCGTGGGGGAGGAGCGGCCGGTGTCATCGGAGGCTTTTTCCCTCCCCAACGGGTCATTACTGCGCCAGGAGGTGGAGGGCAGCTGACGGTGGTCCGTGCCGGCAACGGCCGGCCGCTGAGGAAAGTCCCCGCTCCGGGAAACACGGGGTCGGGCGGGAACCCGACAGGCGAGAGTCTGAGCTCCGG
>Ga0187889_10000341_pt1 | contig 56930 bp, 52 predicted proteins | sample June2016WEW_7_10_2_FD_132992 | JGI IMG/M metagenome (GOLD analysis project Ga0187889, IMG submission 132992) | Peatland microbial communities from SPRUCE experiment site at the Marcell Experimental Forest, Minnesota, USA - June2016WEW_7_100 | ecosystem: Environmental > Terrestrial > Soil >... | reverse complement strand
GTCCGGCAGGGCATCGCTGAGCAGCCACGCGCTCCGGGATAAGGGCTGAAAGCATCTAAGCCCGAAACCCCCTCGAAAAAGAGAGACCTCTAAGGACATTCGTAGAAGACGAGTTCGATAGAGCCGGGGTGTACGCAGAAAGCCTTCGGGCGATCTGTTCAGCCCGCGGCCACTAACGTCCGCAGCTACGTTATCTGGCTACACTTGACAGTTAAACAGAACGCGTGTGGTTTCTTTTTTTGAAACCCCGGAAAGGAGCGGCGAGCCGACCGGCCCGAGAGCGTAAAGGGCTCGCCGGTCTCCTCCCGAGCATGCCGTCGCTCGGGGTATCACGAAGCCACTGGCCGGTGGTCGCGTGGATCCGTCTGAGGCTCCCGTTCCGACCGCCGCCGATGACGCTCATGCCGGGAGTCGCCCCTCCTCCCGACCCGCCGCTCGACATCCTCGCCCCGAACCCGGTCCCGACGGACCCCCGGAAGAGGGTCTACGCCTTCGAGCTCGAGAAGGAGGAGTGGGTCGTCCGGCTCGTCTGGGACGCAGACGACCCTGACCTGCTCGAGGCGGAGTGCCGCGCGCCCCTCTACGGCCAGCGCCTGCCGAAATCGGACGTGCCGAAGTTCTGGGCGGTGGTGAAGGAGCTGACCGCCCCCATCGGCCCGCTTCCCGTCGAGTCGGCCGACCCCCGTCCGTAGCCGGCCCACAGAGACTAAAGGGCCGAGGTCCGTCGCGGCCCCCGTGCTGCGGGCGACGTTCCTGCATCTTCCCGGGATCGGTCCCGCGACCGAGGCCGACCTCTGGCAGTCGGGGTTCCGCGACTGGCGGGACCTCCTCGAACGGCCGGGGTCGCTCGGCCTTTCCCCACCGACGCGGGCGCGCCTCGCCAGCGAGCTCGCGCGCAGCGAGCAGGCCCTCACCGAGCGGGATGCCGGCTGGTTCGCCCGGCGCCTTCCGAACCGCGAGCACTGGCGGCTGTATCCGACGTTCGCCGCCGAGACCGCCTACCTCGACATCGAGACGACGGGGCTCTCCCCGTACGGTGGGATCGTCACCGTGGTCACGGTGCACGGCGGCGGGGCGACCCGCACCTTCGTCGCGGGCGACGACCTCGAGGAGCTCCCCGCCTACCTCGGCCGATACCAGGTCCTCGTCACGTTCAACGGGAGTCGGTTCGACGTGCCGTTCCTGCTCACGTCGTTCCCGCAGCTCCTCGTGCCGCCCGCGCACATCGACCTCCGGTTCCTGCTCTACCGCATCGGCCACGCGGGGGGGCTCAAGCGGATCGAGCAGCGGCTCGGGGTCGGGGACCGCTCGGGGGTAGAAGGGGTCGACGGGCTGGACGCGGTTCGGCTCTGGCAGGAGTACCGCCGCGGGAGCGCCTCCGCGCTCGACCGCCTCGTTCGCTATAACCGGGCCGACACCGTGAACCTGGAGCCGCTCCTCCATTTCGCCGCCACCGAGCTCGAGCGCCGGGTCCTTCCCGTTCTCCCCTCGGTCCCGGGTCGACCACGGGGCTAGGAGGTACTGTGCCCGAGGGACCGGAGGTCGCCGTCGTCATCGGGGCCTACCGACGAGAGCGTTTCCTCCTCTCGGCGGTTCGATCGGTCCTCGCGCAGACCCTCCCTCACGACCGCTACGAGGTCATCGTCACGAAGAACTTCGTGGACCCGGAGATCGACCGGTTCCTCGAGCAGCAGCGGATCCCCACGCTCTTCGACAACGACCCTCGGATCGGCACCTGGCTTCTGAGGGCGGTCGCCGCCACGCACGCGCCGTACCTGGCCTTCCTGGACGACGACGACGAGTTCGAGCCGGAGCGGCTCTCTCACGCTCTCGAGGTGCTCCGCGCCGACCCGGGGCTCGGGTTCTACCGCAACCGGGTCCATGTGATCGACGAACGCGGCGAGCCGGTGCCGTCAGAGACGTGGAGATTCTACGCGGTCGACGACTATTTCGACGGTCGGGGGCCGGTGACGGTCTCGCCTCGGGACAAGAACGGCCTCGCCGAACTCGCTCTCGAGCGGACCCGCGTCTCCTTCAACTCGAGCACGATGGTCGTCCGCCGTGAGCTCCTCGAAGCAGAGCTCGGGGCCGTGTTCTCCCGTACCCAGCTACCGGACGTCGCGCTCTTCGTACTGGCGGCGGTCAGCCCGTTCGGCCTGTACCTCGACGACCGTCGGCTCACGCGGTACCGCCACTACGCGGGAAAGGTCACTCACCGCGTTCCCTGGCTCCGACACGCCGGCGAAGCGTACCGCGACCTCGCCTCGCTCGCGCGAGCGCACGAGAGCCGCGACCTCGCCGACCGGCTCGCCCAGGTATCCGAGCATTACGACCGGCTCTACCGCGCGGGAACGATCGTGGAGCAGGTCGGGGCGGGAGCGAACCGACGGGAGGTCGCCCGACTCGCCGAAGAGTACCTTCGGTTCCTCGGGCAGCATCCCGCCGAGAGGGCGCTCGGGCTCGATGTGTGGGCGCCGGAGGTGTACGCGGCCTCCTATCTCCTGGCCCCCGGGGTCGCCCGGCGGATGAGCGCCCGTCAAGCGGCTCGACACCGCTCCTGACCGGCTTCGGCGACGACCTCCGGGAGAGCGAACGCGGAGCCCGTCGGAGGTCCGGGGATCCGGGCTCCCGCCGAAGGCCGCGCCCGGCGGACGCGGGCCGCCGCGAGAATGCAGTACTCGTGGGACGCGTCGATGTGCAGGTAGTGTCGGCCGAGCCGGCGGGCGACGGCCGCGACCGTCCCCGTTCCACCGAACATGTCGAGGACGACGTTCCCGCGGTAGCTGTAGAACTTCACCAGGCGTTCGATCAGTTCCTCGGGGAACGGTGACGGATGGCCGCGACGGTGCCGCTCGGGAGGGATCTTCCAGAACCCGTCGGAGAACCGTTCGAACTCCCGGGCGCTGATGTCGACGGCCTGGGGGTCGCCGGGGAGGCGCCACTGCCCTTTCGAGAAGACCAGCACGTACTCCCAGGAGGGGACGATGTGAGGGTTGGACGGGCTCCGCCAGCTGCCCCAGGCCGTGCGGCGGCCCATCGTCTGCTTGTACCAGATGATCTCGGTGCGCATGATGTAGCCGAGGTCGCGGAGGTCGCGCGACAGGTCGTGGTGGATCGGGCGGAAGTTCTTGATCGAGGTCGGGGCGACGTTCAGGACGAATCGCCCGCCCGGGACCAGAACGCGATGGAGCGACTCCCAGACGTCCTTCAGCCACCGGAGGTACTCCTCGGGGGGCAGGTCGTCCGTGTACCCTCGATAAGGGATCCGGACGTTGTAGGGGGGGCTCGTGATGGCCAGCTGGACCGACTCGGCCGGCAGCCGGTCGAGGACCTCGCGAGCGTCCCCCTCCACGATGCGGTCGAACCAGCGGGTCACGGCGAACCCTTTCGAGCGCTCCGCCATCGTCCCGAGGACGATGAGGCCGTCTATGAGCGTTGGCCCGTGCCGGCGGGTCCGGTCGACGCCTCTCCCCGACGGAAGCCTGCCTCGTCGGCGACCCGCCCCCCGATCGCGAACGCGGCGGTCGCCGCGGGGGACGGAGCGTTGAGGACGTGCAACGATCGCGGTCCCCGGACGAGGACGAAATCATCCTCGAGGGAACCGTCGGGTCGGACCGCCTGCGCCCGCACCCCGGAGGAGCGGCCCATGAGATCGCTCTCTTCAACGGCCGGCCACAGCCGACGGATGGCGGAGAGGAACTCCGCACGGCTCCATGACTTCAGCCACTCGCGCGCCGCGTACAGGCCGTAGCGACGCGCGAGACCGAGCGTCCCCGGGAAAAGGGCCATGCGCGCGAGCTGGGAGAGGGTCCATTGGCCCCCGCGGTACCCTTCGCGGGAGAGGGCGAGCGCCGCGTTCGGTCCCGCGAGGAGCTCCCCGTCCACCGTCGGGGTGAGATGGACCCCCAGGAACGGGACGTCGGGGTCGGGGACCGGATACACGAGGCAGGGGATTCGAGGTCGCAGTCGCTCACTGAGGTGGTAGAAGTCGCCGCGGAACGGGACGATCGTGACCGGTGGGTGGACTCCCATCTCCTCGGCAAGGAGGTCCGATTCGAGGCCGCCGCAGTTGATCACGTAGCGGGCAGCGACAGCTCCGGTCGGGGTGTCGAGGGTCCAGTTCCCGTCCCGCCTCACGGCCGAACGCACTCCGCTCGAGAGGCGAGTATCGACTCCCCCGACGGCCAGGAGGTCGACCAGGCGCTGAGCCACCTCCCGGTAGTCGATGATGGCCGCCGAGGGGACCTCGACCGCAGCCACCCCCACGACCTCGGGGAGCCGCGACTCGAGCTCGCCCGGGGAGAGTCGACGAACGTCCGAGACGCCGTTGGCCCGGGCCCGTTCCTCGATCGTCGAAAGCGCGGGGAGCTCCTCGGGTCGCGACGCGACGATCACCTTGCCGATCCGCCGACACCGGATCCGTTCCCGGGTGGCGAAGTCGATCAGCGCAGCCCGCCCTTCTAGACACAGACGGGCCTTGAGCGACCCGGGACGGTAGTAGACCCCCGAGTGGACGACGCCGCTGTTGTGCCCCGACTGATGGGCGGCGACCGCATCTTCCTTCTCGAGGACGACCAGGGTATGCTCCGGGTGGCGCTCGTGCACCGCTCGGGCGGTCGCGAGCCCGACGACCCCGGCCCCGATGACCGCGACGTCGAATTGGTCGCCCATTCGGTCAACCCACGGACACATCAAGCGTATAATCTCGTCCGCCAAAAGCCCCCCGATTCTTATGGCAGTCCGGATCGCGGTACCTACGGAGGTCACCCCCGGCGAGAGGCGCGTCTCCCTCGTTCCCGATGTCGTCAAACAACTGACGAAATCGGGGGTCGAGGTGGTCGTCGAAGCGGGCGCGGGCGCCAACTCGGGGTACCCGGATGCCGGCTACACGGCGGTCGGAGCCCAGATCCTGACGGACCGCTCCGCCCTCTTTGGCACGGTTGCGATCGTGCTCAAGGTCCAGCCGCCCACGGTCGAAGAGGTCGGTTGGATGAAGCCGGGGACGGTCGTGGTCGCCCTCATGAATGCCAGCCGGAACCTCGACCGCGTCGCGAAGATGCGCGACGCGAAGGTCACCGCGTTCGCGCTCGAGCTCCTCCCACGGATCACACGCGCCCAGAGCATGGACGTGCTCTCGTCCCAGGCGACCGCGGCCGGCTACCGCGCCATGCTCATCGGCGCCGGCCTGTCCCCGAAGTTCCTTCCGATGCTGACGACCGCGGCCGGCACGATCCGACCCGGCAAGGTCCTCATCCTGGGGGCCGGGGTCGCGGGTCTGATGGCGATCGCCACGGCGCACCGGATGGGCGCGATCGTGGAAGGGTACGATGTTCGTCGGGCCGCGGGCGAACAGGTCCGCAGCCTCGGGGCGAAGTTCCTCGAGCTCCAGATCAACGCGGAGGGAGCGGGCGGATACGCCCGGGAGCTCACGGACGAGGAGAAGAAGCAGGAGCAGGCGATGGTCGCGAAGGCCGTCTCCGAGGCGGATGTCATCGTCACGACGGCAGCGATCCCCGGCCGCAAGGCGCCGGTGCTCATCCGCAAGGAGATGGTGGCGGCGATGCGCCCCGGGTCCGTCATTGTCGATCTCGCTGCGGAGTCGGGAGGGAACTGCGAGCTCACGAAGCCCGGCGAGAACGTCGTGGTCAACAGTGTCACGATCGCCGGTCCGCTCAACCTTCCGAGCCAGCTGGCATTCAACGCGAGCCAGATGTTCGCGAAGAACCTTGAATCGTTCCTCACCCTCCTGTTCACGAAGGAGCACGCGCTCGTCACGGACTATTCGGACGAGATCCTCGCCGCGAGCCTTCTCGTATCGAACGGCGCGGTGACGCACAAGCCGACCGCGGACCTGCTTTCCAAGGGGGCGGCGTAGATGGCCGCGGACCTGTGGACAGCGCTGTTCATCGCGCTGCTGGCCGTCTTCGTCGGGTACGAGGTCATCAGCCGAGTCCCCACGCTCCTCCACACCCCGCTCATGAGCGGGTCGAACTTCATCCACGGGATCGTGCTGGTCGGGGGCATCGTGGCCCTCGGTCTCGCCAACAACGTCACCGAGCAGGCGATCGGGCTCATTGCCACGGTCATGGGGGCGATGAACGTCACGGGCGGCTACGTCGTGACGGAGCGCATCCTCGCGATGTTTGATCGCACGAAGAAGAAGGGAGGTCCCGCATGACGAACTGGATTGGCATCGCGATTGATGCGGTGTATGTCGTCGCCGTCCTGATCTTCATCCTCGGCCTCAAGGCGCTGAGCTCGCCCGAGACCGCCCGGCGCGGGATCGTCTACGCCGGGATCGCGATGCTGGTCGCGGTCGCTGTCACCTTCTTCTCGTTCGTCAACATGAGTTTTGCTCTCACGATTCCCGTTTCGAACCTCGGTCTCATCTTCCTCGGCGTCGCGATCGGCGGTTTCGGGGGCTTCTACTGGGCTCGCGTCGTGAAGATGACCGCGATGCCCCAGATGGTCGCGATGTTCAACGGGATGGGAGGCGGGGCCGCGGCCGCCATCGCTGCCGTCGAGCTCCTCTCCACGCTCTCGGACCACGTCACGTCCGGACTGAGCATCGCAGGGGCGATCATCGGTTCAATCTCGATCGCGGGCAGCATGATCGCGTTCCTGAAGCTGCAGGGCTGGATGCCGTCCAAGGCGATCGTCCTCCCGGCCCGACAGTTCGTGAACACGGGGGTCCTCATCGTCGGCGTCGCGTGCGGTGGGCTCACGCTCTGGACTTCGAGCCTCTTCTGGCTGGCGCCGTTCTTCGCCCTCCTGCTCCTCTACGGGATCCTCCTCACCCTGCCCATCGGAGGCGCGGACATGCCGGTCGTCATCAGCCTGTTCAACGCGTTGACGGGGATCGCGGTCGCCCTCGACGGGTTCGCCCTCGTGAACGGCCCCCTCGGGGACGCCGGGTACGCGATGGTGATCGCAGGAACGCTCGTCGGGGCGTCGGGTTCGCTGCTTACCTTGCTCATGGCGAAGGCGATGAACCGGTCGGTCGGCAACGTCTTCTTCAGCGCCTTCGGCGCGGTCGAGGAGACCGGCGTCGCCATGAAGGGGTCGATGAAGCCGATCGAGGCTTCGGACGCCGCGGTGATGATGGAGTACGCGAACCAGGTGATCATCGCGCCCGGCTACGGTATGGCGGTCGCCCAGGCCCAAGGGAAGGTCAAGGAGCTCGCCGACCTCCTCGAGTCGAAGGGTGTCACGGTGAAGTTCGCGATCCACCCCGTGGCGGGCCGCATGCCCGGCCACATGAACGTCCTGCTCGCGGAAGCGGGGATCTCCTACGAAAAGCTGTTCGACCGGGACGAGATCAACGCCGAGTTCCCCAACACCGACGTGGTCCTCGTCATCGGGGCGAACGATGTCGTGAACCCGGCGGCCCATCGCCAGGGAAGCCCGCTCCAGGGGATGCCGATCCTCGACGTCGAGCAGGCCAAGAACGTCATCGTCATCAAGCGAGGCCAAGGGAAGGGGTTCGCCGGAATCGAGAACGACCTCTTCTACCGCGACAATTGCCACATGCTCTACGGAGATGCTCAGACGGCGGTCGGGAAGCTCGTCACCGCCCTCAAGCAGAGGTAACGGTCGCGTCCTTTCCCCGGCGCGCGGCGAGCTCCCCACGCCAAAGGTCGACGAACAGCCCGAGGAGCAGGGCAGTGAGGACGACGTCTAGCAGCTCCGCCGGCCAGACGACTCCTTGGCCCGACGCCCAGAGGATAAGCCCGAGGTTGAAGTTGACCGCCCCGACGGTCGCGACGCCCCACAGCCACCAGCGGACACGCGCCCCGGCGAGGGCGCACGGCAGCAGCCAGATGAGGAAGTTGTAGGAGAGGAACGGCGTCGCGAGCGCGACTCCGACGATCGTGATGGCGACGGCCCGAACCGGCGAGCGCACGAAGAAGAACACGGCGATGACCAGGGCGACCGTCAGCGTGGCCTGGACCGCTTCTACCCCCAACGAGGACGGAAGAGCGTTGTGGAACAGGAGGATCCCGTAGATGTTCAGCGAGTACGACCGCCGGGCGATCTGGCCGACGAAGACGCTGTTGAGGAACCCCGGGCCCCATACCCCGTACGACAGCGCCGAGGCCGCCCCGAACGTCCCGGCCGCGACCACGAAGCTCCAGTACCGCCGTCGCGGCGCGGAGCCACTCCTCGCCAGCACGGGGAACAGGCTCGGGAACCTCGCGGTCGATAGGAATCCGCCCAGGGCGGCGGCGAGGACCTCCCGACGCTCGGCGAGGTAGAGGACGAGCAGGAGCGTCATCGGCACGATCGCATTCGTCGCCCCGCCGAACTCCGAAGTGGCGAGCGGCACGAAGAGGATAGACGATGCGAGGTACACCGTGATGTACTGTCGATCGTCGCCGCCGACCGCCCACGTCAGCGGGAGGATGCTCAGCACGACAGCCCCCCAGACGATGCAGATGCCGGTGAGGCCCCCCAGCGACCCGACGGCATCGAGGAGGACCGCGGCGAGACCGTACGGAACCCCGAGGGTGCCCCCGCAGTACGGCACGCCGGAGAACGGGTCCCCTCCGGCCCAGAAGGCCCGCCCCGAATCCATCACGCCGAGAGCGTCGCTGAGGATCCCCGGCTGGCAGCCGTACTGGCCGCTGAGAATGCCGTAGGCCGAGAACCCGCCGAACCAGATCGCCGCCATCACGAGCAAGGGTCGCCAGTCGAGCCACCCGAGGTCGGAGCGGCCCGAGAGCCGCCGAAGCAGGCGCCGCACGACCGGCTGTAGTCGCTTTCCGTAGCTCGTCCGATAGAGCAGGACAAGCAGGTTGACGACGGTGAGGAACCCGAACACTCCCCAGGTGTCCCAGTTGCTGAGGAGGGCGATCGCCTCGTTCGTCATCCGATCGGTGGGAGCTCCGGTGCTGGGGTGAACGGGGTTCCTCCCCGAGGGCCGAAGGACCCGTAGCCGGGCGGCCGCTTAAGCCCCGTCCGCTGCGACCCCGTCCGATTCCTCGGGCGCGCCCGGAGGCACCGGGGATGCCGGGGCCAGGGATCGGAGTTGAGTCTCTTCGGATCGGACGATCGTGACCAGCATGCAGAGGAGGATCGCGAGGAGCAGGATGCCGCATAGTTCGTACGGCCACCATACCCCGCTATCGAGGGCCAGATTCCAGTAGAGGACATTCTCGTTGACGGCCGCCACGGAGGCGTAGGCCAAGAGCCACCAGTTCGTCGACGATCCGAGCAGAAGGAGGGGGATCAACCAGGCGACGAAGTGGTAGTTGAGGTACTGCGAGAAGATCATCACCCCGACCAACGGGACGGCGCAGGACGCAACGGGGGAGTACCCGCGCACGTGCACGAACACCACGAAGAGCAATAGCCCGCCTCCTTGGAGGGCGGCGAGCGGGAGGGAAGGCTGGACCCAACCCTCATGGATGAGCAAGGCGAAGAGGTTGAGCGACTCGCTGTTCGCGCGGGCGAACTGCCCTAGGTAGACGACCTGGATCGCGTCCCACCCCCACAATGCGTAGCTGAGAGCCGCGGCCCCGAGGAACACCCCGATGACGAGCGCGAGCTGCGCCCAGCGTCGATTTCCTTGGGAGGCGGAGGACCCCAGCAGGGGGAACACGGCGGGGAACCGCGCGGTGCTGAGGAACGCCGCCAGTCCGCGGAGGAGCGTCGTGCGACGTTGCGGGACCGTCACGGCATAGAGCATGAGCAGGACCGACACCGCGACCACCAGGTTCTCGACGCCGAGGTTCGTGGCGATGTTGGGAAGGTAGAGGACCGACGTGGCGGCCAGCACGCTCTTGTAGCGCCGGTCCTCGCCCGCGATCTTCCACACGAGCGGCACCACCGCGAGAGCCAACAGCTGCCAGACGAGCCAGATGCCGAGAATGCTCCCCGAGAGGGCCCCGAGCGCGTCCAGCGACACCTCGGCCAATCCGTACGGGATCGACGTCGCGAACGGATGGCTACAGAACGCCACCGAGAACGGGTCGTTCCCGTGGAGGGCGGCCGTCCCCGAGGTGAGGATCGCGAAGGAGTCGTCCGAGCAGTGCGCCCAGGAGACGTTCCAGACGATGTTCGCCACGGTGATGACCGCGAGAGGTACCATGATGTGCCACAACCGTAGCCAGCTCCAATCCGAGCGACCCGTAGCCCACCGCTGCAGGCGGTCGACCGTGCGCCGCACCGAGGGGAGGATCCAGGACCGATAGGCAAGGACGAGGAAGCTCAGGCCGAAGCTCGCGACAAAGACGAGGGTGGAGCCCGCGAGTCCTACCGTCGTCATCGAAGGCCGATGCCCGGCGATCCCCCGCCGACCGTCTCACACACCGCTCGGATAAACCCTCCTTCGCTATCGTTCCTCCCGCATCGCCGAGGCCGTGCCGGGCCCCTGCACGGGAGACGCTTACCCGGTCGATGGGCCTCGACGACCGAGGGCTCATATTCCTCGCCCAATCTGGCGGGCGCGGGGCGTCCCGTCGGATGGTGGAGCACACCGACGTCAGAAGACCCTCGACCCCCGCGGGAGAATCCCGGGTGCGTCATCTCGCGCTGTACGCAACGGCGTGGGTAGCGGGTGCCGTCCCTCTCTTCCTGGTGATCACCGCCCTATGGCGCGCCTTCCCCACCTTCGGCTCGACGGGTGAGATCACCATTGGGGCGTTCGCGATCGCGTTCCCGGTGGTCGTGCGACGTCTCGGCGTGCCGCGCCGGGACGGGTTCGTTCGATTCCTCCTCGTCGCCGGGGTCGTGTTCGGCATCATCTCCATCCTCACCGGGTGGGGGAACGGTCTCACGGACGAGCCGTTCACAACGCCCCGCTTCGTGACACTCCTGTGGGCGCACCAGGACCCCTACGTGGTCCCGATGGTCTTCGACTACGTCCAGTACGGCCAGACAATCCACTCCTCCTCGATCTATCCGTATCTGCCGCTGTTGATGTTCCTCCAGGTCCCCGGACTCGACTACAAGTGGTTCGCGCTCGCCTGCTGGGTCGGGATTGTCTTCCTGGTCCGGAAGCAGTTCGACGCCGGCGTTCTACTCGCCCAACCTTACGTCGTGGTGATGGCGGCGAGCGGCTACAACGACTTTCCCGTCCTGCTGCTCCTCACGGTCGCGTTCGTTGGGGTCCAGGGGCGTCGACAGCGATGGGCCCAGCTCCTGGCCCTGGGAGCGAAGCAGTTCGCGAACGCGATTGTCCTGGTCTACTACCTGCTGCGGCGCGACTGGAAGAACTTCCTCGTCACCCTCGGCGTCAGCGCGGCGTTCATCCTGCCGTTCGTGGTCTGGAGCGGGCCGACCGTCCTATGTCCTGCGGTCGTCGCCGACCGTCTCTCGTCGTGCCCGAGCGGCGGCGCGGCTCAGTATCTCCTCAACTACGCTCTCTGGCCCGTCTGGGTCCTCGCCGTCTTCTATCTTCCGGTGCTCGGGTGGGTCCGCTCCTCCGCGCAGAAGGGGCGCCTCTCGCGCGTCCTCGCCCGGCGAAGGATTTCGATCGACGACCTTCTCCGAGCCCCATCGTTCACCATCGTGGGGATCTCGGGAGCGCTCGCCGGCGTCAGCGTGTTCCTGACCGCCGAGATCTACCTCGGATCCTCCGCGTCCGCGACGATCGGCTCCGCGGTCGCGGGGTTCGTGGTCCTCGCCGGATGGGTCGTGGCTTGCGACCGTGCCGCGAACACGGGCGGTCCGTTCCTGCGATGGCTGCTCCCGCGACTCCCGTTCCAAGCGGCCGTCCAGGCGGTCGCTCTCGCGCTGAACTGCGGGGTTGTGTTCGGCGCGATCCTCCTGGGTCGGCCCGCGCTCGAAGGAGAGCTCGTGGGAGCGTTCCTGGCTAGCCTGTGGGAAGGCGCAGTCTTCTTCAACGCCCAGCATCAACGGAGTCGGCCGAGCGCGAATCCGATCGCGGAGGCCGCCCCCGGAAGCGGGGTCGCCTAGCGGCAAAGAACCGCCTTCCCTGCCGAGCGAGTTCAGCGAGGCGCCGCTCGAACTTTTCGGGCGGTGAACTCACCGTGCCAGAGGTCGATGAACAACCCGAGGAGAAGAACGGTGAGGACTACGTCAAAGATCATCGACGGCCAGCCGACCCCGTCGTCCCACGCCCAGACGTTGAGGGCGAGGCTGTAGTTCAACGACCCGACGAACGCGACCCCCCAGAGCCACCACCGGGCCCGGGCCCCGACGAGGGCCACCGGAAGCAGCCAGATGAGGATGGTGAAGGAGAGAAAGGGCGTGAGGAGGGCGAATCCCACGAGCATGATCGACGCGGCCGTGACCGGGGAGCGGACTCCGAAGAAGACGGCGATGAGGAGGGCGACCGTGAGGACCCCCTGGACGCCTTCGACCCCGAGACCCCCGGGGAGCGAGTTCGAAATGAGGAGAATACCGTAGAAATTGAGCGAGAACGAGCGTCGGCCGAGTTGTTGGACGAAGACGGGGTTGAGGAACTCTTGCCCCCAGATCGCGAAGGTGAGCGCCGTTACTCCCCCGAACACGGCCAATGCGACCACGAACGAGAGGTAGCGACGGCGCGGGAACGAGCCCGTTTCGCCGAGGATCGGGAGAAGGTTCGGGAACCGGGCGGTCGAGAGGAACCCTCCGACCGCGGCACCGAGGAGCTCGCTCCGTTGGGCGAGATAGAGGGAGAGGAGGACAGTGGTCGGGACGATCGCGTTCGTCACTCCGTCGATCTGGGAGCAGACGATGGGAACAAAGAGCGCCGATGTGCCCACGAACACGGTGACGTAGCGGCGGTCCGGACCTGCGACCGCCCACGTGAGTGGGACCAGAACCAGGGCCACCGCACCCCAGACCGCGTAGACCCCCGGGAGTCCGCCGAAGCTTCCGATCGCGCTGATGAGGACCGAGGCGAGGCCGTACGGGACCTCGCTCGCGAGCCCGCATTCCGGGACCGTGAAGGGGTTCTGGCCGGCCCAGAACGCCTTCCCCGAGTTCAGGATCGTGATGGGGTCGCTTCCCCCCGGTCGGCAACCGTACTGTCCGCTCAGGATCCCGTAGGCACTGACGCAGGCAAAGGCGATTCCCGCGGCGGCGAGGAGCGGTTGCCAATCGAGCCAACGGAGGTCGTTACGCCCGGAGATCCGTCGTAGCGTACTCAGGACCCTCGGACGGACGCGAGCTCCCCACTCCGTGCGGTAGACGAGGACGAGCAGGTTGAGGGCCGAGAGGGCTCCCAAGACCGCCCAGGTGACCGCGTTGTACCAGTCCGCCATGGACGGTCGGAGCCGACGAGCGGGTTCGCGCTATTTTAGGGGCTCGCTCGGAAGGGGTCGGACCAGCGCGTCGGCCTGTTCGCCTGAAGGAGGCGGGGTCCGGCGCGGCCATGGTCCTAGCCGCCAATCCCGGTCGCCCGTCGGTCTCGTCGTTCGGCCGTGACTACCCCGTGAACATCGTGATAAACTTCCCTGAAGTGGGCCCGAGGCAGGGTCGCCGTCCCCCGGAACCGGTCGCGAGGTCGTCAGAATCCATGTCGCCCTCCGAACCCGTCACCCGCCCTCGAGCGGTGACGAACCTCCGAGTGAACGGGATTGACCACTCGATTCCCCTCGACCCGGACCGTAGCCTGCTCTACGTCCTTCGGGAGGAGCTTCGGCTCACCGGGACGAAGTACGGATGCGGTGAAGGCGAGTGCGGGGCCTGCAAGGTCCTCGTCGACGGGGTCGCCGTACGCGCCTGCCAGACGCCCATCGGTGAAACGGTCGGTCGGTCGATCACGACGATCGAGGGACTTGCCCAGGGCGACCAGTTGCACCCCGTCCAACAGGCGTTCCTCGACGCGGGGGCGTTCCAGTGCGGCTTCTGCACTCCGGGCATGATCATCGCCGCTGCCTCGCTGTTGGCCCGAAGCCCCCGACCCAGCGAGGAGGAGATTCGAGCGGCGATGGACGGCAACCTCTGCCGTTGCGGCGGCTACCTAAGGATCGTGGAGGCGGTGCAGCGGGCGTCCCGCCTGTCGAGCGAAGCCGGAGGGGCGACCCGATGACGAGGTCTTCCGGCGAGGTCCCCTTCGACCTTCTCCCTCCGAACGAACGACCCTACTTCGACCGATTCGGCAACGGGCTCGTGGTCGTCCTCCCTCCCCAGCGACCCGGCCCCTCCGGATGGGGAGCCGGAGGTCCGCCGCACGGGGGCGCCTGGATCCATCTGGGCGAGGACGGGAAGGCGCGGGCGTTCACCGGGAAGGTCGAGGTCGGGCAGGGCACGAGGACCGCGCTCTCCCTCCTCGTCGCCGAGGAGCTGCGGCTCCCGCTGTCCTCGGTCGAGCTCACGATGGGGGACACGGACGTCTGTCCCTGGGACATGGGAACGTTCGGAAGCCGGTCGATGCCCGATGCGGGGGAGCATCTCCGCACGACGGGAGCCGCCGCCCACGCCCTTCTCATCGAGCTCGCGGCGACCCAGCTCGGTGTCGCGCCGGCGGACGTGGAGCTCTCCGACGGGGTCGCCACGGCCCGAGGGACGGACCGCTCGGCCCGCTACGGCGAGCTCGTGAAGGGACTCCGCCGCGTGGAAACGGTCCCTCCCGGAACGCGACCTGGTCCCCCATCAAGATGGACTCGCGCCGGCCGTCCGGCGGTGGCCGTCGACGCCCGGGAGGTCGTGACCGGGAAACGGCAGTACACTTCCGACCTCCACCTCCCCGGTATGTTGCACGGGAAGGTGCTCTTCGCGCCGACCTACGGGGCGAAGCTCCGAAGCGTTGACCTCTCGCGCGCTCAGGCTCTGCCCGGGGTCACGGCGATCCACGAAGGCGACCTCGTCGCGATCGCCGCCCCGGACCTCCGCACGGCCCACGCCGCGGTGAAGGCGCTCCGGGCCGAGTGGGAGACGACCCCCCAGCCTTCCGAGAAGGAGATCGTCGAGTACCTGCGGCATCACCCGGCCGAGGGAGAGGACTTCTGGGACGTGGTCCACCACGAGACGGGGGACGTCGCGGCGGTGTTGGGCTCCGCCCTGGTCTCGCTCCGCGAGACCTACACCACGGCCTACATCGCCCATGGTCCGATGGAGACCCGAGCTGTCCTCGCGTCGTGGGAGGGCGAGCGACTCACGGTCTGGATGGGAACGCAGACACCCTTCCGCGCACGGGATGCCCTTTCCGATGCTCTCGGCATGTCCCCATCGAACGTTCGCATTGTCGTCCCACCGACCGGGTCCGGCTTCGGAGGCAAGCACACCTCCGACCTGGCCGCCAGCGCCGCCCGTCTCGCGAAGGCCGCGGGCCGTCCGGTCCGCATCGTGTTCAGCCGCGAGGAGGAGTTCACGCAGGCCTACTTCCGGCCCATGGCGGTGGTCGACATCCGGTCGGGGGCGGCGGGGGATGGGACGCTCACAGCCTGGGAGTTCCACGTCCTGAACGCCGGTTCCGCGGCCGCCCGCCTCCCCTACCGGGTGGCGAACCAGAAGATCGACAACCAACCCACGGACTCCCCGCTGTCCCAGGCTTCCTATCGCGCCCTGGCGGCGACGGCGAACAACTTCGCTCGCGAGTCGCACGTCGACGAAATCGCGGCCCGGGTCGGCGCCGACCCCGTGGAGTACCGACTTCGCCACCTCGCGGACGACCGCCTCGCCGCGGTCCTGCGCGCGGTCGCCGAGCGGGCGGGATGGACCGCTCCCCCGGCATCAGTTGCCCATAGTGACGGACGCGGACGTGGTATCGCCGTGGGGCTCGAGAAGGGGGGTCGTATCGCCACCTTCGCCGAGGTGCGGGTCCTCGAGGACCGGCACCTCGAGGTCGCCCGGATCGTGACCGGGTTCGAGTGCGGGGCCATCGTGCATCCGACCAACCTCCGGAGTCAGGTCGAGGGAGGAACGGTGATGGCCCTGGGTGGCGGTCTTCGAAGCGATCCACTTCGAGAACGGTCGCATCCTGAACCCGAGCTTCTCCGAGTACCGGGTCCCCCGGTTCCACGACATTCCCCCCATCGAGGTCCTCCTCCTCGACCGGCGAGACCTCCCTTCGCAAGGAGGCGGGGAGACCCCGCTCATCGCGGTCGCCCCAGCGATCGCGAACGCAATCTACGACGCCACCGGGAAACGCCTTCGCTCGTTGCCCTTGATCCCCGACGGGACCGTTCCCTAGGGGACCCTCGCCGTCGGAAGAAGGAGAGGAGTGGGTCAGGGCACCGCCGGCTCGCGGGGTAAGCCTCGTCCGAACCGCAGGCTAGCCGAACAATAGGATGGCGATTCCCAGTACGATGACCGCTACAAGTGTGATTCTCACCCAGTGAAGGGTGTTCTGCGTGTTCTGTTCGATTCGCTGGAGCACGGCGGAGGGATCGTTCGACGGAGGGACTTGCGTCGCTTGTGACCAAGGCAATGAGCCGCTCATGGTACGCGAGCTTACGGCCGAGCCAATTAAGAGGTATCGGGACCGGCTCGGGGTAAACTCGAGGATGGAGTTTCCCCCGACGGAGTGCCTTCTTCTCTGTGAGTGGTGCACTGCGCTTTGCACCCACGTAGGCTTCGACGCGCCGGGACCTGTAATGCGCTCGGTCGAGAAAAATCGAACATGCTACCGAACTCTCCCCGACGATTGTCCTCGGACGAGTCTCCTTACCCGTAGATGACGACAGCCACGATCCCCACGGACACCACGAACCCAAGACTGGCCCAGAAGGCGCCGCGCCAAAACCCTCGAGAGGCCTCCGACCCCATCACGCGGGAATCCGAAGTCAGCTTGCCCACGAAGATTCCGGGAACGACGAGAATGAAGACCATCGCCACCATCAGTGCGAGAACGAGCGTCACCAGCTGGGGGAACAGTAGCGGCACGAGGACGGCGGGGATACTCTCTCCCGCATAGATCCAGATCGTGCTCTTCGGGGAGAGCCCGAGCGCCTCCCTCACCCCCCAGGCGCTGCCGAGGGAGATCACCACGAGCGCCAGGAACGCGGCCGCCACGAGACCTATGCCCAGGACATAGGCCCCGTACTGCCCAAGGCCGGAGGTCAGGGCGGAGGAGAAACTGGCCCCGGACGTGAAACTGAAGGACCCGCCTAACCCCGCCCCGATCATGACCACGATGATCATGAGGATCTCACTGACGATCGCGCCTAGGAACGTCGATTGCCGCGAGATCGAAACAGAGGTGCGTTTCGCAGCGGTGGCCGAGGATTGGAAGAACAGCATGAACGGCATCACGACCGCGCCGGTGTTGGCGGCGAGAAGGAAGAAGAACGAGGGCGCGGCCGAGACCCCGAACGGGGAGTAGGGGAGGAGGCCCCGGTGGAGGACCACGACCGCCAGTGAGACGATCACGCCGGCGGAGATGCCGATGAGTACCCGCTCGACCCAGGCGTAGCGCCCGCGGGCAACCAGCGCGATGTGGGCCAGGAACGCCATGGGGAGGGAGATGATCGGGGGAACCCCGAACAGGCTCAGGCCCAGGGCGATGCCGGCGTACTCCGCGACGTAGGTCGCGACGTCGCCCGCGGCCATGGAGATGGCGACGGTCGAGGCGACCCGGGGAGGGTAGCGCTCCCGGGCCAGTTCTCCGAGCCCTTTGCCTGCGACGGCACCGAGGCGGCCCGAAGCCTCCTGGATGAAGAACAGAGGGACCGTGAGGGCCACGAGGAACCAGATGAGGTCGTAGCGGTAGCTCGCCCCAGAAGCCAACGCGGTCAGGATGCTCGCCGCGTCGACGTTGGCAATCATGACGAGCCACGCGGGACCTCCACGCCACCTTCGTGGCGCCCTCAGGTGGCGGGAGAGAGCCGGGAGCGTCAGTTTCTCGCGAGTGGAGGCAAGAAGGCCCGGGGGAGGCGGGTTGCCGTCCATCTCCTTGCTAGGCGAGCGTACGCCTCCATAAGCGCTCGGGTGCCGGCCCAGCGAATCGTAGGCGGAAGATCAGCTCCCCCGGCACCCGATGCATCGAGGCAGGGCACAACGAACATCGGGGCCCGACGCTGCGAGCTCCCTCAACGACGGCGCTCCACCGTCGCCCCGCGGCGTTATGATATCCCCCGGAGTGGCGCTTCCTGCCGGTCAGAGAGGATACGATCATGGCAGTGACCCCGAGGAAACGCCCGTCGGCCGCCGGAAAGAAGCGGCATCACAAGGCTCGCCAGCGAAGGATTGCCGCCCGCCGCCGCCAGGTCCCTTTGGGGGGAAACCGGGCCCGCCGCTGACGGACGTTCCACTCGGTCTCGCGGACGATTGAGATCCCGCTCGGGATTCGGATAGCGGAATCCATTAGCCTCGAGCCTCCCGAGGCGGAATGTGGAATTCCGCGGGAGCAGGCTAGTCAAGGTGTCCCCACCAGGGAGGTCGGTCACTTCCGGGATTCGCCCGGTTCCCGGGAGTGCATGGTCACCTGTCGGTCGGTCTTCGCGACGGTCTCCGGCTCGACGCTCCGGTTGATGGTCACCTCGTTGAAGATCACCAGCATTTCCAATACCATCAGGAGGTTCGAGACGACCCGTTGGGCCGACACCGCGAGCCGATGGTCGGAAACGTGGCGGGCGAGTGAGTCCCCCAGGGTGTAGTCGGCCGGTAGCGTCTCGTCGATCTCGTTCAGGTTCGCGTTCGCGTCCACGACCGAGAGCCGGGTGAAGGCGTCCATCGTTCGGTCGAGAAGCCGTTCGACGCGGGCGATTAAGGTGACCAGGTCTGAGATTGCCGACTTCGGCAGGCGCTGGAAGCCAGGAAGGTTGTCGCCGAGTTCGCGGGCGACCCCCGAGACCAGGTCCCCGGTGACCTCGAGGACCTTGGCGATGAGCCGGTAGCCGATCTGGTAATGATGACTCTCCACGCCGATGTCGCGCGCCACCTGGAAGTCGTCCGAGGAGAGCAGCAGTTGGCGGACCATCAGGAGGTAGAATCGGTCGATCTCGTCCTCCATCGGTCCGAGCTGCTGGAGCGCGACGCGATTCCCGCCGGTCAGGACGGCCCGACAGGTTTCGAGCTCGGTCCGTAGCATGCGGACGACCTGGCTCATCAGGCGATGGAACTGGTACTTGCCCGGGTCGACGAAGTTCTGTACCTCGACACCCCCGGATTCCTCCTCGACGACCGTCATGCCGAGGACGTGGGCGACCGTACTTCGGACCTCTTGCCGTTGCTCGGGAGTGAGTCCGGTCCGAGAGGTCACCATGATCTGGTCCTGACCGGTGATGTACGCTCCGATCAGGAGCCGGGCCAGGAGCTTCGGTGGGGCGCCGCTCGCGTCGATGCGAAGGAGCTTCTGGCGCCGCTCCGAAGGGGCTTCCGCGTTCGCGGGGCTGACCTCGAGTCGCCCTCCACCGAGGTCGCGGAACCTCAGGGTATCGCCCGTCTGGAGGTTCATCGAGTCGGTCCACGCCTTGGGGAGGGTGATGGAGAGTGACGAGGAGCCGGTCCGCTGCACCCGTCGGGTGAACCCGGGCGGTGGCGGAGCTTCCCCACGTTCCTTCCGAACCCGGGGCATCACGACCGCATCGTTTCGCCCTCATTAACGGTCTGTTCCGGGGTCGCCGTGCGCCCGGACCCCTCCCCGCCGTTCTCCTTACTCTCCTTACGGCAGGGAGCGTACCCGCATCACACCCCGGGCCCTCTCCCTCGTCCAGAGGCAGCCAATGCGAAACGGGGTGGGATTCCGAGTCTTCGACAGAGCGAACTGGCAACGAAAGGCAAGAACACCGGCCTGGTACCGGCGCGCGGAGAGCGAGAAGCGCTCCACGCCCCCGACAGACCAAAAGGTGTCGGAGAAGTGGTAACCATGGCGTTCATCGATTTCTTGGCGTTCCAGGAAGCCCTTCTGATCGTTGCCGCTGTCATCGTGGGTTACGTGGGCGTCGCCGCCTTCCTGGCGATGCGTCGCAACGACACCGCCGGAGTGAAGAGCGCGCTCAAGTCAGGCGCAATCCCCCTCGGCAGCGTCGGCGCGGTCGCTACGGTGCTGGCCATATGGGCCGAAGAGGCTTGGCCACTCCCGGGGAGCTACAACATCCTGTTCACCGACATCTACCTCCTGTTCGGGGTCACCCTTGTGGTGCTGGCCGTCACGATGGCCACTTCCTCGAAGCTGCAGTACGCTGGCATATTCGCGCTGGTCGCGGGCGGCGTCACGATCTCCTATGGGTGGAACGGCTACATCCTGCACATGACGAAGGACCCCTTCGAGACGTTCCTCCTCTACGGCGCCTTCGGGCTTGCGGGTATCCTCGCGTTCCCCGCGACGCTCGTCACCGACCACTTCCTCGCTCACCCGGACGGCACCGCCTTCGCCTTCAGCACGGGGGCTTCCCTCGCCCGCCGCCACCCGTCGATCCAGGCATCGTCCAGGGCCGCCCAGCCGATCGTCCCGGTGGGACCATCCGGTACACCCGATGAGGACCTGAGCGTCCGCCCGTCCTTCCACCTCCCGATCTACATCAGCACCCCGCTGCTCATCTTCGTGGTCGCGATCGCGCTCGCGGGCTTCGCCGCGATGTGGTATCTGGACGTCACGCTGCCCGCGCACCTAGCGAGCGCGCCGTAGGGAAGCATCGAGAAGAGATTCGATCGACCGCCTCGGCTCGGGAGGGGAAGCTCTCCTCCCGGTGCCTCCCATCCACCCCAGGACGCGGGGCACCGGGGGGTGGTGAGTCCTCGAACGACCCGGACGGTAGCGGAGCGAGCAATGAGTACTTCCGAGGTCTGGTACGGTGTGATCACGAGCCGGGGCCCTCGACAGCAGGAGCCTCGGCTTCGGGTCTCCGACCATCCGTTCTTCCGCGGGATGAACCCCGCCCTGATCGAGGCCGCGGGCCAAGGTTCAGTGGACACAACCTACGATACCGGCGAGCTGCTGGTCAGGGAGGGCGAGGTCGCGGACCGATTCCACCTGATCTTCCACGGCAAGGTCGCCGTAGAGGTCGGCGGGTCGGAAGGGATTCGCCGGACGGTCCAAACGATCGGGCCGGGGGAGGTTCTCGGCTGGTCATGGATCAGTCCCCCCTACCTCTGGCAGTTCGACGGAAGAGCGGTCAAGGAAACGAGGGTTGTCTCACTCGACGCGACGGTCCTTCGCCAGGCTCTGGAATCGCGGCCGGTCGAAGGCTACCGGTTCCTGCAGCGACTATTGCCGGTGATCGGGCAGCGCCTGGAGAACACCCGGGTCCAGATGCTTGAGTTCCAGGACGTTTAGCGACCGGCGCCGGGACTCGGGAGAGGCCTTATCTTGGAAGCGGGAGGTTCGGGTTTGTGCGACTGCTCATCGTGGACGACGACGGTCGTTCCCGCCGGGCCCTGTCGGACCTCCTTGTCCAGCTGGGCCACACGACCGTCGTCGCGGCCTCCGCGAAGGAGGGACTCGACCGGCTCGAGGGAGAGCCGTTCGACCTCGTCTTCGCGGAGCTCCGCACACGCCGAAGCGATGGAATGAAGCTCCTCAGGACCGTCCGCCGACGCTGGCCAGAGACCCACGTCGTCGTGCTCGCGGGTTCCTCGGACGTCGACGAGGCGGTCAAGTCGATGGGGGTCAGGACCATCGACTCCGCCCGCGAGCCGATCGATAGGGACCGGGTCCACGCCGTTCTCGAACGCGTGGAGGGGGAGCTCGCTCTTTCGGAGGGCTCTCGCGAGCCAACGACGGTCCCGGTGGCTCACCGCGCACCGGGCGGCCCGGCTCCTCCACGGTCCATGACACTCGCCGCCCATGAGCTCGGAGAAGGGCGCCTCGAACCGGCGCTCCTCGAGGGTCGCATTCAAAAGGTGTTGCGGATCGATGCCACCGGGGCCCCCTCGAACCTGCTCGCTCGGCTCCTCGTCGGGAGCTACATCACGGGACAAGACCAGGTCCTCGTCACCGCCCGGAACGGGCTCACGGCCGCGCAACGGAACGAGATCCACCGGCTCGTCGACCGGATTCTTGGAATGACCGTGGTCGGAGACACCCCGGAGATGGTGGAGGTTCAGAACTTCATCGACCCCGGCAAGTACGAGCTTCCCCGCCTTCTCCATCGGGTCGTCCAGATGCTTCGCACGGAGCTCGAGGCCTGTGGCGCCGCCCTCTCGGGGAGGGAGGCTCCCCAGCTCCAGCTCATCGAGACCATCGAGGAGGAGATCGACCGGTTCTACCTCCTGATGGTTCGACAGCTCCTGCTCTCCTCCGACAGTCCCCGAATCGCCCGGAACATCGACGTCGAGAGCCATCACTACCAGATCGGCTACCGACTGGTCGCCAAGGTGCTCGAGGTCACTGGTGACCTCATCCACGGGATTGGAACCGAGCTCCAGGAGAATCTTCCCGGGTTGCGACGATTGCCTCGAACCATGATCCGGGAGCTCGTGACCCGGGTCGAGCGGCTCGAGCTCCTCCTGACGCGTACCATGGACGCGTTCGACCGCCTTTCCGTGGTGGAGGCGAACGCGACGCTCAACGTGATCGGCGAGGCACTCCCGAAGGACGCCGGGTTCGGGCAGTTGATCTGTCGACGCATCCCGAACCGGAAGGTTGCCGTGGCCGCCCAGCGGATCGCGTACAACCTGGACATGGCGCTCGAGATGCTGATCATCGTCAACGAGGTAACCATCAACCGGAGCGTCGAGCCGGAGACCGTGGCCCGCACCGGCACCCGGGTCCCCATGGGCCCCCGCGGGTCGCGCTTGTCCTCGAAGGCATCTCACCGGGGCATTACAGAACCCGCGATCGCCACCCGCCGCCGGGCACGTTCAGGGACCTGAGACCTCCGACCGCCGAGATCTCCCGCCGGTCCGGCGAACTGCCCCGGACCGGACCACCACCTCAAGGGGAGGTCCCGACCGCCTCGGACAATTGAGGAGGACGGGGGGACCGAACGCGGGATTTATGTCGATGAGGCGATTCCCTTTCGTGCCCGGCTCGCACTTCATCGATGCGATCGAGGTGACCGCCTGCCTCGCATTCGTCGTCGCCGGCTTCGTGTTCTACGGAGCGTGCAATGGAGGGGACTCCCTGATCCTGTTCGGTGTCGCGGTCGCGTTCCTGGGCGCCCTGCTGTACCGTACCGGAGCCTGGGCCACGATCATACCCTTCGCGCTCATCACGCTCACCCTCATCGCCGGAGGATGGTACGGGGCGTCGGTCGCCGGCTGTTCCCCGTAGACTCGGGTTCCCGCACGGCGCACCCGACTCGCCCTCCGGTGCTCGAACTCGAGGAACCCGGGAGCGGCTCGGGCGAAGAGCCTATTCGTCAAGCTAGGGTGGGGGCGTCGATGTCAGCGGGCGCTCCTCCGAAGACCTTCGTTTCCGACCTTCGGCCCGGGCGCGTCGCCACCTTTGAGGCTACGGTTGCGAAGCTCGAGCCCGTCCGGGAGGTCGAGCAGCGGGCCGGGGGCCGGAAGAAGGTTCGGAACGGGATCCTCAAGGACGGGACGGGCGAGATCTCGTTGGTGCTCTGGGGCGAAGAGGTCGAGCTGGTCACCGAGGGGGAGAAGGTTCGGATCGTCGACGGCTGGGTAAAGGACTACAAGGGCCGGCCCCAGGTCTCCCTCGGAAGAACGGGAAGGCTCGAGAAAGGGTGACGCTCGGACTTGGCCGAGCGCGATGACGACGATTCCGGGCGCCTCGGTCTAGGAAAGTTCCTAATCGGGGTCCCCGTTTGCGTCGGGGATGCGTCGCAGGGCCGACCCCCTTACGCGAGGCCAGCATCGGAAGATCGCCGCGGACCTGTTCAATTACACCTGGTCACTGCTGGACCTGAAAGGACGGAGCAAGGAGGAGATCGACGAGATGCTCCACGCGGCCCACGCCGCACGCTACCACTGGGGCCACGCGGGAACGCCTCTCAACTACTCGATCGGCGAGTGGCAGGTCTCTCGTGTCTACTCAATCCTGGGACGGGCCGAGCCGGCCCTGTACCACGGCCGGCGAGCCCTGGAGATCGCTCGCCGGAACGGGTTGGGTCGTTTCTATGTGGCCTACGCCTACGAGGCCATGGCGCGCGCGTCCGCGGTCGCGGGGCAGCGTCGGGCCCGGGACCGCTACCTCCGGGAGGCCCGCCGGATCGGCGCGACGGTGCGCGGCCGGGACGACCAGCGGATGCTGATGGAAGACCTGGCCACGATTCCCTGACCTAGGCGTGCGTGGTCAAGCCACTGCTCCCGGCCGACCCCCCGGGGGGCGAGCGAGTGCCGTGCCACCCGCTGATGGCGGGTCCCAACGGCGCCTACCCCGACCGGTCGGAGTTGAGGTCACCAGTTACGGAGAGCCTGGGCGACTTGCTTTCGCTCGGCCTTCGTCTGATGGCGAGGAGCATTCCGAGTATAGGCGGGGCACGCGCACGCCCGACAACGGTTGTCGGGCCCATGCAGCCGCCGCTGGTGCAGGCAGCCCGGGGTCTCGCATTCCGTCGTCATGCCGTCCTCCCGCTTCCCTCGACCGTATCCCCTACCCACCCAGGTCGAACACTAAAGGACGATGCCACCCGCTGACCGGGGCCCTCCGACCTTGGCCGAGCTCTCGTCGAGCGCCGATGCCGGCCCGCTGCCGGTCCTGCGGTGCACCCGCGAGACCCTTCAGAGCCTTGTCCGGGCCCGTCCGGCGCGTCTTCCGAGAACGGGGGTCTCATCCGTTCCGGGCCTGGATCCCCGGAGTTTCCGGAGCTTCCGGCGAGGGTTCAGGATGGGCGACCCCGGCATCGAGCTCGTGGACATAGCGGCCGCCTCGCATCAGGGAGACCACGGCGGCCAACGCCGTCAGGACGGCCGAGATCGCAAAGGCGAGGTCAATCCCTTTGAGGAAGGCCGGTGCGACCGCGTTCGGGAAGAACTGCTTGGAAGTGAGCGTCGCCACGACCGATGGCGGGATCTGACCTTGAAGCGACGCGGGAAGGTACGAGAGGTACAACGCCATCGGATTCTGCCCCAAGAACGCCCCGAAGAGCGCTCCCGTGGGGTTGGACGCCACTAGGCTCGAGAGCGCCCCCCCGGCGGGACCCGTGACCCCGGCCGAGCTGAGGGCGCCGGACACCGACCCCGACAGCCCGTTCGCGAGCCCCACGAGGACGATGGTGAAGAAGACCGCCATCGAGAGTTGCATTCCCGCGTTCTGAAGCGTTGCCCGCATCCCCGACGCCGCTCCCCGGTGCTCGGGCGGAACCGCGTTCATGATCGCCGCCGTGTTGGGAGCGGCGAACATCCCCATGCCACAACCCTGGACGAAGAGGAGGAGGCCCATCTGCCAGTACACGAAGTTGTACGGCAGAAACAGGAGGAACACGAACGCCGCGGCGCTGACCCCCATCCCGGCACTCGCGAGATACCGGGCACCGAACCGGTCCGAAAGCCAGCCGCTCAGTGGCCCCATCACGACGAAGCCGCCCAGCATGGGCATCATGTAGATGCCGGCCCAGAACGGCGTCTCCGCGAACGAGTAGCCGTGGAGGGGAAGCCAGATCCCCTGGAACCAGATGACCATCATGAACATCACGCCCCCCCGCGCGATCGACCCGAGGAGCCCCGCGAAGTTCCCAGCGGCGAACGCCCGGATCCGGAAGAGCTCGAGGCGGAACATCGGGTCCCGGACCCGGGTCTCGATGAACACGAACGCCATCAGGAGCGCGAGCCCCCCGACGATGCCCGACCAGACCCAGGGACTCGACCAGCCCATGCTCTGGCCTCCGTAGGGGAGGAGACCGTAGGTCACCGCGACCAGGAGAACGGTCAGACCAATCCCGAACGTGGCGTTTCCAAGATAGTCGATCCGTTGGCCCTCCCGGATCTTGGCGACATCGTGGAGCTTGAAGTAGGCCCAGACCGTCCCACCGACAGAGAATGGGACGCTCGCCAGGAAGATCACCCGCCACGCCGGCAGGACGAACGACCCAACGTGGATGTCGCTCAAGCCGGCGAGGACGCCGCCCAGGACCAGCCCGACGACCGACCCGCCCATGGCGGCGACCTGATTGATCCCGAGCGCCTTCCCCCGTTCGTCGTGCGGGAAGGCGTCGGTGATGAGCGCGGCGGAATTGGCAAACAGGAACGCGCCCCCGATCCCTTGGACGACCCGGAACCCGACCAGCTCCCAGGCACCGAGGGTCCCCGTGTTGGGGACCAGGAACAGCATGACGGAACCGACGGCGAAGATGGCGAACCCGAGGTTGTACATCCGGGCGCGTCCCCACATGTCCGAGATCCGGCCGAAGGTGACGAGGAGCGTGGCCGTGACAACACCATACCCCAGCAGGAGCCAGATGAGGAGAGTGAAGTTGCTCGGGAGGAACGGGTTGACGTCCAAGCCCCGAAAGATGACGGGGAGCGAGATCAAAATGATCGTTCCGTTGATCGACGCCATCAGGGCGCCCAACGTGGTATTCGAAAGCACCGTCCACTTGTACTCCATGCTCACCTCCCTCCATCGGGGCGACGGGTCGGCCGGCGGAGCGTTCGTGTCGGGCCGGGGAGGCCGACCGCGAATGTCCGTCGCTCGTCGGGGGTCATCGTGTTGTTCCGGTTACGGAGAACCGTCCGTTCGGTCGACCTCGCCTTCCGGCAGATTCCGTTACCCGCCGTCGATGGGGAACTCGACCCAGAACCGCGAACCCTCGACGAAGGACGGCTTCATCTTGACCGCGTAAGGTGGGATTCACCTGCTCCTCGGCCGGCGAGGGGCGGTGGAGCGGGTCGGCTCGTGGAACTCACGCGTCGGTTCGTGCGCGATTGTCCGCCGAGCTGACCGACGTCACTCGTCGCGTCGCCGACGCTTTCGACGACTGTCGTCGTCGTCATATCGCGGAGGTCCACGACGGTCCGACCCTCGGAACGGTCGACCACCCCGGTCGCCCCCCCGGTTCTGGTAGGAGGGTCGAGACCCGGCCCCGGGCCGGAACTCGCGCCGTCCGTACCGCGGTCCTCCACGGTCGCCCCGGCCGCCTCCCCCACTGTCACTGCGCGGGGGCAAGGTGAACCGGTTCCCGCACGCTTCGCACTCCCCCACGAGTAGACCGTCGTCTCCCGTGGAGAACCGCAGGGGAGCTCCGCACTTCCGGCACGGCCGGCCACGGGGAGCGCCCGCGTCGAATCCTTCGGGCCGTTCCCGCTCCCTCTCGGGCCTCGTCGCCTCTCGTTTCGGCACGAAGACGGTCGTGGTTTCGCAGTCGGCGCAGATCGCCTCGAGCGACCCGCCTTTGCCTTCATGGAACGATAGAAGCGATCCGCACTCCTCGCATTCGGGTCCCCCTTCGGTCCCCTCGCTCACCGGCGCGCCCTCTCCCGAAGGGGCCACGGGTCCCGACGGGGGAGACCCCAGGCGAGAGGAGACCGCGGTCCCTTCCACGAACGCGAATTCCTTCGCGCACGAGGGACAGGTTCCGGTCCGCAGGCGGACCTCGCGTTGCTCGAAATCCATCGAAGTCCCACATTCCGGGCAGGAGTTTGTCATGGTCGTCCGAAGAAGGAACTCTCTGACCCCACATTACATCCCCCTAGCCCAGTTCCTGGGCCAGCCCCGGCCACGGGGTCGGCTTACGCGTGAGATGGAATCGGGCGTCTCGCGTTCCGGCCGTAGAGCCGCCCAGGTCGGCCACGACGGGGAAACCTCCCCGACTTCGTCTACCCGGGTTGACGAAGTGATTTCTCGGTCACGCTCGCGTTCGGAGAAAGTACTTACGGCCATTTGGCGGTGACCGGTGGAAGGTCCGGAAAGGTGAGTGATTACTGCTATGGTGGTGTTGGACGGGCACTCTCTGAAGGCAGAGGACGTTGTCAGAGTGGCCAGGAGCGGGGAGCAGGTATCGATCAGCAAGGACGCGGTGGACCGTATCAACAGGTGCCGCGCCCTCCTAGAACGCAAGATCGTTGCCCAGGAGATCATGTACGGTGTGAACACCGGGATTGGCGAACTTTCCGAAGTCATTCTCAAGCCAGAGCAGGTGGAGAAGTTCCAGCGATACCTGGTCTATTCGCACGTGGCCGGTTGCGGAGAGCCGATCGCCGAAGAGGACGCGCGCGCGGCGATGCTCTCGCGCTTGAACACCCACTGCTGGGGCCATTCGGGCATCCGACACGAGCTCGTGGACCTCATGATCGAGATGCTCAACCGGGGCGTGAACCCCGTCATGTGCCAGAAGGGATCCGTCGGCGCTTGCGGAGACCTTTCTCCCATGGCCCAGATGGCCCTGGTCCTCATGGGCGAGGGGGAGGCCTTCTACAAGGGCAAGAGAATGCCGGGCGCCGAGGCGTTGAGGTCGGCCGGGATTTCCCCCATCGTGTTCAAGGAGAGAGACGGGCTGGCATCGATCAACGGTGCCAACGTCATGACGGGCATGGGCTGCCTCGAGCTGGTTGACGCCGAGAGGTGGCTCAAGACCCAGGAGGTCGCTCTGGCGATGACGCTGGAAGCGCTCAACGCCAACATGAAGGCGTACGACCACCGGGTCCACGATGTGAGAGGGTACCCCGGCGCTCAAGCGTGCGCGGAGAACATCCGAAAGATCACGGAAGGCTCCGACCTGTTGAAGCGCCCCGGGAAGAAGGTGCAGGACGCTTACTCCCTTAGGTCCAGCCCCCAGGTCGTGGGCGCCGCCAAGGACGCCCTGGTCTGGACGAGGTACATGCTCGAGATCGAGCTCAACCACGCGGCCGACAATCCCACGTTCTTTCCCGACGAGGAGCTCGTGCTCACCGGGGCCAACTTCCAGGGCACGCCCATGGCCTTCGCGATCGAGGTCATGGGGATGGTGGTCACCACCGTGGGAGTCCTTTCCGAGCGGAGGACGAATCGCCTCCTGAACCCCCACCTCTCCGTGGGCCTGCCCGCCTTCTTGACGAAGGGGGCCGGCATGTTCTCGGGTCTCATGCTCTCGCAGTACACGGCGGGGGCCCTGGTCTCGGAGAACCGCGTGCTCTCCCATCCCGCCGCCACGGGTTCCATACCGGCCGCGGCCGACCAGGAGGACTTTGTCTCCATGGGCATGACCTCGGCGATCAAATCAAGGCAGATCATCGAGAACTCCTGGTACATCGTGGCGATCGAGCTCATGGCCGCCGCCCAGGCCTTCGAATTTCGAGCGCCCACGAAACCCTCCCAAGGGTGCCAGGCGGCCTACGAGGTCATCCGGAAGCATGTGAAGAAGCTGGAAGAGGACCGACCGCTCTACGACGACATCAACACCCTGACCAAGGTTGCCCGCTCCGGAGAAGTGCTGGGTGCCGTCGAGAAGATCGTCGGGCCATTGAGGTAGGTCTTTCGCGGCTTGGGATTCCCAACCGCGGCAGCGCTACGTGGAGATCGAATAGCGGACGATGGGGTTGTCGACGTACTCGAGGACCTTCTCGGTACCCTTCTCGAGGCCGGTTCGGTAGGCGAGCCTCAGGACCTCCTCGACGGCCTCCCGTTCGAGCGGCGGGATGCTCTCGATGACCGTCGTCACCGGTGTCGCATGACGGTCGAAGCAGGCGAGGAAGGCGCGGAAGCCCGGAAAGGCGCACTGGAACAGTTGGAGTTGGAGCCGCACATCCATCGGCATCGGGCTCGCGTAGTAGCTCTTCATCTCATAGAACCGGTCGCGGCCGTCCCAGTAATCCGGTTGCGCGTAGACCCCCACCCGCTCGTTGATCAGAATCATTCGGCTCCGGGGCCGGGATAGTCCCATGACCTCGCTCCGGCGGAACGCCTGGAGGACGCCGAAAGCTTCCGATACCTGCCGTTCCCGATCTTGGGGGGTTAGCTGGACGTCGGCATCGGAGAGTTCCCGGTCCAGGATCTCGGCCGCTAACCGGTTCATCGCAGCGAGCGTGGGTCGCCGTGACTGACTGAACTCGTGGCTGAACCGGGACAGCGTCTCGTCGATGGCCTTCCCCACCGCCATGCCGATCTCGTCTCTCTCGGTCACGGGCCGGGGGTAGGCGGCTTGGACGATCTCGTGCGTGGCGACTGTCTTCACCGCCGTCATCGTAGGGAAGCCGGGGTCCCATGGTCAGACGAGTATTGGGCATGTTTGCCTGGTAGCTCTCTCACAGGACCGGGTACGTGCGATGGTGGTCGCACCCACCAATAGTGCGGTGTGGATTCGTTCAGCGGGTCAGTTATGGGTTCAGGTCAAGCCGGGCGAAGGTCATTCGCAACGTCCTCGGGTAGGTCGAAAGAAGGACAGGCAGGGTGGGAAAGGATCTCGCGGGCTTGTCCCGCGGTGACTGTCAGCGGACCCCAGACACCTCGAGCTCCGGTGACCGCTCGGAAGGCTACGAACCCCTTCCCGACAATGGTCGGGGCCGCGAGTTGGTCCCACCTCAGTTTGACATGGCTTAGCAGATAACGGAATTCGACGGCGTCCGGGCCCACCTCCACGTTGCGAGGCAGCCTGTCGAGGACAGCCAACCCCATCAGAAATACCGCGGCACCCAGCAACGCTCCGGGGAGGTCGACCTGGAACAACCCGGGCGCCGTGAAGACCAGGTAGACTGTCACGACGATGAGGGCAACTCCGAGAGCGAACACGACGTAGGCAGAGTAAGCCCACCATGCCTGTGTTCTCTCAGACACAGGAACGAATGGGTCAGTGCGTCGAGGTTTGGAATCCATGGTCCTTCGTCCTCGTTCTCTTCCCCCGCACTCCAAAGAACTAGACGAATCCGTGGGCTAAATCAGTTGGGCCGGGTTCTGTGGGCCGACATAGGCTAGACTACCCCCTTTGTGTGTCTGGCGGAAACCGACCCAGCGAAGTCGATTCAAGCGCCGCGCCGCTTCCGCCTCCCCCGTAGACTGGCGGGGATGGTTGGCTATCTTCTACCGGGGGAAGCTCGAGTCGCTTCTTCGTCTCCTATCGGACGAACCACTTTCCTCTGACGTGAAACCGACCTGAGATCGCCCCGGAAGGGGGTTTTTCCTCGGCGGAAAGCGCGCTACTCTAATCACGCAAGATGCGTTGCATCCCCCACGTTGATCCAGCTTGGGAGCTAAGTGGGCCATCCGCTCGAGCAGCTCGGGGATTTCGGGGAATCCCCGCTGGCATTCGACGGAACAGTCAGGGGGCCGTTGTTTGACATACCGTCGACTGAGTGTGATGCACCAGTTTTTGTCCGCGGACCTTAGACGAGAACTTGACGCGGAGAAGGAATTTCCGACCGTGCAGACGACGGAACCGACGCCGGTCGGGTTGCAACGAACGATAGAATTGGGCGTAGCGAACCGGGATTGAGCGTCCCCTCGCAGTCCGGTGTGAGTAGCGCCCTTCGGCAATCAGGGTGTCGGGTCCGGAGACGGTGATTATCTCTCGGAGTGGGCCGGCGCCGATAGCGCCGGGGGCTCTGAGCTCACCGACGGTGGCAAGGTCGCAGTGCAGTGAGTTGCCCACGAAGCGTGCTCTCTCGCTCACGCTTACGGTCCCGTATCGACCCACGGTCGTCGTGCGCATGGAAATGAACTCTCGGCCGAGCAGTTCGAGTGGCCCCACGAAGGGCCTGTTTCCCACATGCTTGGCGCCGACGAAGCAACGGCCAGTCATCGTCAGCGCGGAAGCGAGCCCAACGTCCAACGTTGTCGGAACCGATTGATACGTTACCGTTCCGGATTTGGTGCCCGCATCGGCATCGACAACAAGCGTCCCCTGCGCGCTGAACGGTTGGACGTTCAGGACTCCCACGACCGACAGCTCGACGCTCTTCGGGACGACCATGTCCCCTAGCAGGGCGACGTTCTATTTGGACCCACTGGGACGACCCATTTTTCCGTTCCTGCGGGGGCTCTGAGCCTCACTATCGACGGCGCATTGAATTCTGCCCCGGTCGGACCCGTTCTCCACGACCCGTCCCTCCGGACCACCCCTTAATCTAACGGAAGTGGTTTTCGGGTCGTGGCCGCGACTCGGCGGCTCGCCGCCATCATGTTCACTGACATGGTGGACTTCACGGCCTCGGCTCAGGCCAATGAAGCGGACGCCCTGAGGCTACTGCAGGAGGAGGAGGAACTCGTTCGTCCTCTCTTCAAGAATCACAAGGGGCGCGAGATCAAGTCGACGGGAGACGGTTTCCTGGTCGAGTTCGAAAGCGCCCTGCATGCGGCACAATGCGCGATCGACATCCAGGAACGCCTGCACGAGCGCAACTCGCGGGTAGGTGCTCCGCCAATCAAGCTGCGGGTTGGGGTTCACTTAGGAGACGTCGAGGAGCGTGGCGGTGACATCTTCGGAGACGCGGTGAACATTGCATCCCGGATCGAGCCTCTCGCCTTTCCGGGGGGAGTGTGCATCTCGGGGCCGGTGTTCGATCAGGTCCGGAACAAGATCCCGAACCAGTTCGTGAAACTCTCCCCAAGGGCGCTCAAGAACGTCCAAGTTCCGATGGACATCTACCGCATGGCGTTCCCGTGGGAGGCTCACGAGCCAGCGCCCGCGCGTACCTCCCGGACTCGTCTTGCGGTTCTTCCCCTCGTCAACATCAGTCCTGACCCGAAGGACGAGTACTTCGCGGATGGCCTCACCGAGGAGTTGATCAGCGCGCTCTCCAGAATCCGGGAGCTCAGAGTCATCGCCCGCACGTCGGTCAGCCAGTACAAATCCGGCTCGAAGTCCGTTTCCCAGATCGGCGCCGAACTCGACGTAGCGTCGATCCTGGAGGGTAGCGTTCGGAAGGCCGGCAACCGGCTACGGATCACGTTGCAGCTGATCGACGCGCGTACGCAGGAGCATGTCTGGGCCCATAGCTACGATCGCGAGCTCGACGACGTTTTCGCGATTCAAACAGAGATCGCGGAAAGGACGGCCGGTGTGCTCCGACTCGAACTCCTCGGTGCCGAACGAGAATCGCTTCGGAGGAAGCCCACGTCCAACCTCGCCGCCTACAACCTCTACCTCAAAGGAATCCACGCCGCTCGCCAAACGACGTACTCCGGGTACGCCGAGTCAATCAAATATCTCGACGAGGCCGTAAAGCTGGACCCCGATTTTTCTCTGGCGTACTCCTCCCAGGCGAATATGTACCTCCTGCTGGCCGGCGAGACGCTCGCACCGAGCGAGGCCTTCCCCCGTGCTAGGAAGCTTCTCGACAGAGCGCTGGAGTTGGACCCCAACTCATCCGAGGCGCATACGGCTCGTGGTAACCTCGCTCTCCAGCACGAGCAGGACTGGGAGAACTCCGAACTCGAGTTCCGACAGGCGATCGCGCTCAATCCGAGCAACGCCAATGCTCACTTTTGGTACGCGATGCTTCTTTTGGTGGTAAAGAGGTTCGACGAAGCCGAGGAAGAGCTGCGGATGACGATCGAGCTCGACCCTCTGTGGGGCCTTCCGAGGGTCTGGCTGATGGAGGTCTATTTCGCCGCGGGAGACGTCGTGGCGGCGATTGTGGCCGCCGAAGAAGAGCGGGACCGGGACCCCACGAGTCCTCGGCCTCACATCACCCTCGGGAACATTTACGCCCGTGCGGGTCGGATGGAAGAGGCGCGGAAGGAAGCGGAACTCTCGATGACCGGACCCGTGTCCGAAACGGACCGGTTGGATCGGGCGGCCCTTCGGGCCATCCTCGGAGAGGCTGCGGAGGCTCGACAATTGATCGGGCAGTGGGAGGACGCCTCCCCAACCAAGTATGTCAATCCCACGTGGATGGCCGCCCTCTACGCTGCGCTCGGAGAAAAAGAGACGGCGCTCGAGTGCTTGGAGCGCGACTCCCGAGAGGGGGGACGGGGGTCTCTTTGGTTCTCGTTCAACTATCAAGGGCTAGCTTTCGATTCGATCCGAGCGGATGCAGCGTTCCGATCGCTGCTCGAAAGGCTGAACCTTCCGACGGACGGAGAAGGGCGCGCCCAACAACCCTCCCATGAGACGCAGTAATCAAATCGAGAGGTGCCCGTGGCGTATCCGGAGCGTCGTCCCTCGCTAGTTCCGCGGCGGGTATCTCGACACACCGGTCGTCGGCGAGGGAAAGAGTCTCCCCCTTGGGAACGTGGGTGCAAGACGCGTAACAACAACTCCGTCTTGACTCCACGCGCGTCCACCACCGAACGAGCGCCCGTTCATCAGTTCGAGGCAGGGACGACATAGTACGGGCCACTAGTTACCACTGAAGTCGGGGAACGATCGCGTAGGGCGAGAGCGGGGACGATCGTGGGAGGGGTGCTCCTCCTTCTGTTCGGGCTTGTTTTGATCGGGACCGTTCTGCTCGCAGCGCTGGGAATCCTCCTGGCCTTCATCGGATTCATCTTGGTGATTGTCGGGGCGGTGACCAGCTCGCCGAGGCCGCAGGTGGTCGTGGTCCAGCAGCCCGTCCCCGCGTACTACCCGACTCCTCCCCCGCAGTCAGCGTACCACCCGTACGCTACGGCCCCTCCGCCGGTAACCGTGAACGTCCAGCAGGCCGCTGCCGCACCGCCTCCGCCTCAGTTCATGCGGCGATGCCGGTACTGCAACACCGTTTACGCCGAGAGTCTGGGTAAGTGCCCGGGGTGCGGCGCGGTATTCTGACGGCCGAGCCGATGGACCGTATGGTCGGCGCGGCCTGATCCCAGCCCTCAGCACTCTGCCGGTGGGCACTTCGTGTGTGCTACGTTCTTATGTCAGAACCCGGGTCTCCGGTCCATGGCCGCGAATCCGCTCTCCGGAACGTCATCGGTCCGTTACCGCGAGTATGACCTCTTCGGAAGCATTCGCCGTCGGGTCTTGGTGTCGATCGCCGCGACCGTGGGGTGGCTCTGCCTGGTCCTGCTGTACCTAGCGTTCTGGGCGGGGGGCTTCACCCTCCTCCAAAGCATCGTTGTGGTCGTCGTCTCGCTTCTGATCCTCGCGGCACTCCTCCTGGGAGCGTGGGTGTCGTTCGGGTTGCGATTCGTGGGCCGCTGGCCCGACTGAAGACGGCGCGGGGCAAGGGAAGCCCGTTTCTGCTCGCCTCAGGCCGTTCCTGCCGGCATATTCGCCGACCCCCCGGTGGGGGTAACTCCTCGAGAGGGGTCGACCCATTCTAACCGCGTCAAGTTCGCTTGACAGGGAGGCTTTGCGCCCTGCCCCTCTGAAAATTCCGTCGTAGGTAAGGCTAAAGTGTCAGGTCACGTGGATGCGTTTCGGCCGGGACCCCGTCTCGGGACGTGTCGCGGACCGGACGGCCCCCAGAGGAAAGGTACCCAATGATGCTGATGGTCAGTGTCCAGAACCTCGATGAGGCGCGCGAGGCCGTCGCCGGCGGCGCCGACATCGTGGACGTGAAGAACCTACGCGAAATGATGGTGGGGTCGAACTTCCCACCGGTGATTCGAGAGGTCCGGAACGCCTTTCCCAGGCCTTTCCACGTGAGCGTTACCCTGGGAGTCGTGCCCAACCAGGCCGGGACCGTATCCATGGCGGTCTACGGCGCCGCGGCGTTGGGAGCGACCTCGGTGAAGGTCGGGTTCGTCGAGAGCGACTACGAGACCGCGTTGCGGATCCTCCGAGAGAGCCGGCGCGCGTTGGAGGGATTCGACACCAAGCTCATCGCCGCGACGTTCGCCGACAGCCCTCTCTACCATGGGATCGACCCCACGCTGGTCGTGAAGCTCGGCAAGGAGAGTCAGAGCGACGGAATGCTCATCGACACGCTCGTCAAGGACGGTCGAAACCTCTTCGACTTCCTAGGAGAGCGTGCGCTGAAGGAGCTCGTCCTCGAGGCGAAGGAAGCGGGAATGAGCACGGCGCTCTCGGGAACGCTCAAGGTAGCGAACCTTCACACCCTCGTCCGGATCAACCCGGACATCGTGGGAGTCCGAGGAGCCGTGTGCACGCGCGGCGACCGAGAGAAGGGAAACGTCGATGCCACGGCCGTGGCGGCGCTCCGGGACGAACTTCGACAACGGTTGACCGGGAAGGTCGATGTGTTCGCCGAGGTCGCACCTTCCGCCCCCCGGGTCCCGTCGTGACGTCCCCGACAATTTCCCTCACGGTCGATGGGACGCTGCTGACCTGCAAGGGAGCGATCGCCCGGCTCGAGAAGCAGTTCTCCCAACTTCCGTCGGGCAGCGTGGCCCGCGTCCTGGTGAACGACGTCCCGAGCCGGATCGACGTGCGCGCCTGGGCCGATAGAAAGGGCCATCGGATCCTGAACGACGTTCGTCAAGGCGAGCTGTTCGAGCTGCTCATCGCCAAGGGTGGACGCCCCGGGGCCCCGGTGGCTTCGGGAGTCATGATAAGCTCGCCGTGATTTCGCGGTCCGGCGAAGGGCACGAAAGGGAGAGGGATCATGCGTTACACACGGTCGGAGGCGAAGGCGTGGGCCCGGGAGAACCTTGTCGGCCAATGGACGACGATGATCACCCCGTTCACGCCCGAGGATGAGCTCGACGAGAAGGGGCTCGCCGCCAACATCGAGCATGTCCTGCGGCTCGGAACCCACGGGCTCGGCTTCTCCTGGAACATGGGGGAGTTCTGGAGCCTGACCCGGGACGAACGATACCGCTTGATGGAGCTGGCTCCGCAGCTCGTCCACGGTCGGGCCCCGGTCGCGTTCCAGGTCACGGACACCTGTCTCAAGGACGTCGTCGCCATGGCGCACCGGGCCGAGGAGCTCGGATTCGACTTCGTCATCCTCGCCGCGCCGTACATCGTGACGAAGACGGAGGAGCAGGTCGTCGATTGGGTCGCCCGGGTCGCCGAGCGGGTCAACATCGGCATCGCCTTCTACAACTCACCGCAGTTCGGGGTCGTCCTCTCCGCGAAGGCGATGTCGCGGATGGCCGACCTCGAGACGCTGATCGCCATCAAGGAGGCGAGTTTCAACCTGGGACTTTCGATCGACACCCACCTCGAGGCCGGCGCCAAGGCGGTCGTCAGCATGCCGGACGAGGAGATCTTCTTCGTCGGGGAACCGTACGGCATCCACCAACAGGTGATGTTCGCGAACACGAGCGACTGGCGGTTCGACACCGCGTCCTCGAACGACTACGTCCGGTTCATCGACCTTGCGACCCGGGGGCATTGGGACGAGGCACTGCCGCTGTACTCGAAGATCCGGCCCATCAAGGCCGTCTCTCGCAAGTGGTGGGGACGATTGGTCGGACGAACCGGAGGAGCCCTACCGGTCCAGATGGTGAAGCATTGGGGGGAGCTGATGGGAATGGCCGGAGGGCCAGTCCGAGCCCCGCTCCTCCCCTTGACCCCGGCCGAGCGCGAGGAGATGCGGCACGACCTCGCTCAATTGGGTCTCACGAAGCCGAAGTGAGGGCGACAGGGCGCTTCGCCGCTCTCCCGCCCGAGGATAGCGAGGGGCTCGCGGAGCCCTTCGCCCGAGGGCTCAGCCGACCACGACGACGCGCCTAAGTATCGCTCTCTTCCTGCGACGTTCGGGATGGCCACAACTTTCTGTTCCCATTGCGGGGGAGCGAACCCGCCCGAGGCTGGGTACTGTGAGCATTGCGGGGGTCCGATGCGGACCGCACCTTCCGGACCCATTACCTCCCGCGACGCCACGGCCTCACCACCGGCCGGCGGAGCCCCTCCCTCGTATGGCGGTCCGACCCACCCCCCGCCACGGCGCCGAATTTGGTTGACCATTGGGGTCCTGATCATGGTGGTCATTCTGGTCTTGGGAGTCATCGCCTTCGCCTTCCTCCCGACCTCCTCACCTTCGAACGTTATCGTTACGAGCATCTACTTCAGCTCGCCCGACAACGCTTGCGGCACCGCCGGTCTGACCTCCAACGGCTTCAACGCCAGTACCGGCGAGTCTCTCGGGCTCGGCATTTACATGTACGGAAACAGCACCCCGGGAGGAACCGCCGCGTGCGCGATCCACAGCCTATCGGCCACTACGCCGGGGTTCAGCATCACGGGGGCCGACGTACCGCTCTCGATTCCCCCGAACGCTACCCGGACCCTATCGTTCACCGTGGACATGCCCGGGTCGGCGTACACGGGGGTCCTCACGCTGGTCGTCACGTGAGGTCGACCAGCTCATCGTCCATTCCCGCTCATTCCGGTAGCTCCGTGTCGCCTCCCCGGTGGGAAGGGTGTCCCGGTGCCGTTCGGCCCCCGTGCTAATCTCTTCGCCACGTAACTCGTAAGTAGAACGGCCGGCTCGTTCGCCCCGAGGGAATCATGATCGCTTTGCAGGACGCCTTTGCCCTCGTTGAACGGGGAGAGCTCGAAGCCCTCGGTCGCGATAGGATCGAGGTCCCGGAGCGGTTCAACTGGGCCCATGAGGTGTTCGAAGGTCGTCACCTACGAAGAACGCCGGACCGTCCGGCCCTCGTGTGGGCCGACGACCGCGACCATGAACTGCGTCTCACGTACCGGGAGTTCGTCGAAGCGGGGAACCGTTTCCTGAACCTGCTTCGGCGTCTCGGGCTCAAGGAGAAACAATCGCTCTTCGTGATGTTGCCGGTCTACCCGGAGGTCTGGCTCAGCTACTATGCGGCGATCAAGGGCGGCTTCGTCCTCGTTCCCGCGGCCACGATCCTTTCGCCTTCGGACATCGAGTACCGGTTCCGGCAGCTCCGCCCCGGCGCCGTCCTCGCCGATCCGGTGAGCGCCAAGAAGATCGACTGGGCCGAGATGTCCACCGGTCAGCCGGTCCCCATCAAGCTCATCACCGGCGGGGTACGGCCCGGTTGGACGTCGGTGGACGCGAGCCGGACCGAGTCCACGGAGGCGTCCGCGGCGGCCACTCGTTCCACAGATCCCCTGTTCCTGTTCTTCACCTCCGGGACGACCGGGCTACCGAAGATCGTCACCCACACCCATACGAGCTATCCCATCGGCCACCTGACCACGTCGGCCTGGGTCGGGGTGAGGCCCGACGACGTCCACTCGAACATCAGCCAGGCCGGGTGGGCCAAGTTCGCTTGGAGCTCGTTCTTCGCACCCTGGAACGTGGGGGCGACGTCCTTCTCGTTCTACTACTCCGGTCGGTTCGACCCCCGGCATCAGCTCCAGGCCCTCCAGGACCACGGAGTGACGACCTTCTGCGCTCCCCCGACCGTCTGGCGGATGTTCATCCTCGAGGACCTTTCGAAGTACCGCTTCCGCTTCCGTGAGTGCGTGAGCGCCGGCGAACCCCTGAACCCCGAGGTCATCGATGCTTGGCGAAAGGCTACCGGCGTCACGTTGCGGGATGGCTACGGCCAGACCGAATCGACCCTGATGGTGGGCAACCTACCGGGTCGTGAGGTCAAGGCGGGGTCGGTCGGATGGCCCTCGTTCCTCTACGACGTGCGGGTCGTGGATGAGCACGGCGTTGAGGCGAAGCCCGAGAAGGAGGGGAACATCGCGGTCCATCTTCCGTCGCATCCTCCCGGTCTCTTTGCCGGCTACCTGGGGGCCTCCCCCGAGGTGACCGCGAAGGCGTTCCGCGGGGAGTGGTACTTCACGGGGGACCGTGCCTACCGGGACACCGACGGGCGCTTCTGGTTCGTGGGCCGAGCGGACGACGTGATCAAGTCCTCGGACTACCGCATCGGCCCGTTCGAAGTCGAAAGCGCGCTCACGGAGCATCCGGCCGTGGCCGAGGCCGCCGTCATCGGGAGTCCGGACCCTATCCGCGGGGCCCTCGTCAAGGCGTTCGTGATCCTGAAGCCCGGGCAGGTCCCGTCCTCGGAACTGGCCCGTGATATGTTCCTCTTCTGTCGGACCCGGCTGGCGCACTACAAGATCCCCCGCATCCTCGAGTTCTGCCCCGAACTCCCGAAGACCATCAGCGGGAAGATTCGCCGGACCGAGCTCCGGACGACGGAATCGGAGACCCGAAAGCGAAAGGAGCGCCTCCCGAACGAGTTCCTCTACTCCGAGGTCGTGAAGACGGAGGAGTCGCGGCCGGCGGGAACCGCCGCCCCGGCCCCCTGAATGCGACCCACTTTCGGTTCTTTCCCGGTAGGGGGTTAGGGCGCGAAGCCCACCTCGCCCCAGCAGCGCGCACCGGGCGGGTCCCGGGGAGGATGTTGGCCGAGCACCGAAGATGCCGTCGAGCCCCTCGAACCGTAGACGTCACCCGCCCAGACGGGCCCCCCAGGGGGTCCGTGGTCCGCCCCCTCCCGACTCGGCGACCCGGACCCGCCGGAGGGAGAATCTTCTCCGGACCGTCATGACAAAGCAATTAAGCCCCCCCTCTTCGAGGCGCCGTGGACGAAGGTACTCGCCGACTGGCCGCGGTTATGGTCACGGACATCGTCGGGTACTCCTCGCTCACTCAGAGGGACGAGTCCCTCGCGTTGAAGCTCGGTCGGGAACACGAGGAGATGGTCCGGCCCCTTCTGCTCCTCCACGGGGGCCGCGAGGTCAAGGCGCTCGGCGACGGGTTCCTCGTCGAGTTCGAGAGCGCTCTCGATGCGGCCCGGTGCGCGATCGACATCCAGCGAACGTTCTTCAACCGGAACCGGAAACCCCCGGTCGTCTCGATCGAGCTGAGGATTGGGATCCACGTGGGGGACGTGGTTCACCGTGACAAGGACGTGTTCGGCGATGCCGTCAACATCGCCTCGCGGATCGAGCCCCTCGCGGACCCCGGGGGGATCTGCGTTTCCGGCGCGGTCTACGAGCAGGTCCGCAACAAGGTCGAGTATCCCTTTATCGCGCTCGAGGCGACCCCCCTCAAGAACATCAGCTACCCGGTCGCCCTCTACCGACTGGAGCTCCCGTGGCATGCCCGGGTCCGTGTCCGAAGCACTCCGTGGGCCGATCGGGAAACGGAACTCGAGACTGTTTGCCGGTCCCTGGAGGGAGCCAGCCGGGGGGAAGGGTCGATTCTCATCCTATCGGGAGAGGCCGGGATCGGGAAGACCCGTCTCATCGAGGAAGCGATGCGGCGGATGGAGGCGCTCGGTCTTCGATTCCTCAAGGCCCGCGGGCTCCCGGGGGATACCAGCCCGCCCTACTCGTACTGGGCCGAGGTGGCCCGAGAGTACCTCCGTGATCTCGCGCCGTCCCTCTTTCAGAAGGTCGTCGGAGAGCAGGCCGCGGACATCGCGAAGCTGGCCCCCGAGCTCAAAGAGCGTCTCGGGAACCCGACGGCACCGCCGGGCCTCGACCCCGACCAGGAGCGTCTCCGCTTCTACGACGGGATCGTCCGGTTCTTCGAGAACATCGCTCGGCAGACGCCCCTCGTGGTCTTCTTCGACGACCTCCAATGGGCCGACACCGCCACCCTCCGTCTCCTCCAGTACGCTTCCCGTCGCCTCCCCGGCCATCGATTGCTGCTCGTGTGCGCCTACCGGGAGACCGACCTGGAGGAGAATCCCGTCCTGAAGGAGCTCCTCCTCGAGCTGACCCGCCATCGTCTCGCCACCCAAATCGGTCTGAAGCGTCTCGGGGAGCGGGACGTCGAGAAGCTGGTCGCCGGTATCCTCAGCACCGACCAGCCGTTCCCGGAGGTCATCCGACTGGTATACGAGAAGACCGGGGGCAACCCGTTCTTTGTCGAGGAAGTGGTCCAGGGTCTCATCGAGTCCGGGGCGATCTTCCAAGGCGACCGGGGCTGGGAGAGGAAGTCAATCGCGGATGTCCGCCTCCCGGACAGCGTGCGGAGCGTGATCCAGCAGCACCTGAGGCGCATCGATGCCCAGAGCCTGGATGTCCTTCGGTGGGCGGCGATCATCGGCGTGGAGTTCAACTTCGACCTCCTCCAGAAGGTCTCCGGGGTGGACGAGACCAAGCTCTTTGACGTCCTCGACGGGCTTCTGAGCGCCCGGTTGGTGAAGGAGGGGGAGGGGTCGCGCGGGGAACCGACCTACGTCTTCGTCGACCACCAGGTCCGCAGCGCCCTCTACGAGGATATGAACCGGGCCCGTCGGCGGAAGTACCACCTCCAAATCGCTCGCGCGATGGAGGAGGCCGGGGCGGGCGAGCGTCCCGAACGGTTTGGCGAGCTGGCGCATCACTACTTCGAGGGGTCGGACGTCGCCAAATCCCTCGACTACACGACCCGGGCGGCCCGGCGCGCGTCCGAGCTCTACGCCCACGAAGAGAGCTACCGGATGCTCCAGACCGCCCTCGAGCTCGTCGAGGAGGACGTAGGGAGCCCGAAGAAGGCCGAGTTGCTAGACCAGCTCGCGGAGGAGAGCTTCCTCGCCGGGTACCTGACCGAAGCGTCCTCCCATTTCCGGGAGGCGGCCCAGCTCTTCGAAAAGTTGGGGGACAAGCGTCAACTTTCCCACGTCTACGGTAGGCTCATGATGATTCATGCCGACAACCTACAGGACACCGAGTCGGCGGTGGACTTCGGGGAGAGGCAGCTTCTCCTCCTCGAGGAACTCGAGGAGACCCCTCAACTCACGGCCGCTCACCAGGAGCTGGGCTTCCTTTTCTCCGCGGCCGGCGATTACGAACGGGCCCGGTCGCACTTCCAGAAGGTCATCGAGCTGTCGGCCCGCCAACCGGACGTGGACGCCGAGGCGACGGCCACACAGTTTCTTGGGTTCCTCAGCCCGATCGAGGAGAAAGCCCACGCGTTTCAGCTGCTGGAGGAAGGGGTCAAGATCGCCCAGTCCCGGGGAGGGATCCGGTACGCCACCAAGCTCACGAATCTCGGCGAGAACTTGGGAATCCTCAAGGCGGACACGCAGGCGGCCGCGAGGTGTTTCCGCACGGCCCGGGAAGTGGCGACGCGGATGGGGCTTCCCGGCTACGCGACGGTCGCCAACGCCATGCTCGCCCAGCGGGTCCATCTCCCCGCCGGCAATTGGGAAGAGGCCCGTCGCTTGTCCGAAGGCGCGATCGCCTCCCCGGCGGCGTCTCCGAGCTCTAGCCGTACCGCGACGGGGACTCTTGCCATCATCGAGATGTACCGTGGAGAGTTCGACCGGTGTGCCACCCGTCTGGGAAATTTCGTTCCTCAGGGAAGACTGAATCCGCGGATTGACGCCCTGGACGCGGGGGAATTGCTCCGGGTGCGGCTCGCGCTCGCGACCGGGGACCTGGCTCAGGCCGAACGGGAGCTCGAGCCGGTCTACGAGCTCCTGGCCCGGGCGCCCGATAACTGCACCACGGTGGTCCCTAAGATCGACACTCTGGCCCTGCTGATCGAGCTCCGCCTTCGGCAGGACCGGGCCCCTCTCGCCGAAAAGCTTCTGACCGAGCTCGAGCGCCTCTCGAACGCGCTTGCGGAGACCTGGAGCTCGAGCGTCCTCGCGCACGCTCGGGGCCTCGCCGCGGCCCAATGGAGCGAACCGAAGGAGGCGGAAAGATTCTTCCTCGAGAGTGCCAAGGGATGGAAGGAGCTCGGGTATCCCTACGAGAGCGCGGTGAACCTCTACCATCTCGGAGTGGCCGCCCAGTCGGCCGGTGACTCCGCCAGCGCCGCGGCCGCGTTCAACGAAGCGCTCGAGATCTTCCAGCGGCTCGAGGCCCGTCCCTTCATCGACCGGATCCTCGCGGCGAAACCGCCTCCCTCTCCCTAGGCGCGCGGTTTCTGCCCCCGGCGGTTCTTGAGACTACCCTTCTTATCCCGGAAGGGCGCGTCCTCTCTGCGTACCGTCATGAACGACCCCGGACCCTACTATCGACCGCCGGGCATGGGCTACCGCCAACGACCCCGCCGCATTCATTGGCTTCCGATCGCGATTGGGGTGGTCTTCGTCGCCCTGGCGTCCCTGATCCTCTTCATCCTGCTTTACCCCTCCTCGTTCGGGGTCGCTCCTTCGGCCTCTCCGTACCGCCTCGGCCCGTTCGGGGGCGTGTTCGTCCTCTTCTTCATCCTCATCGTGGTGTTCTTCATCGTGCGGGTCGCGTTCTGGAGCACGCGGGCAGGCCGGTACGGTAGAAGATACGGCTCGGACCCACCCGAAGGGTATGGACCCAATCGACCCGCGATGGTCGCTCGGATGCGCTACGCCCGCGGCGAGATTACCCGGGAGCAGTACGACCAGATCATGAAGGACCTCGGCCGTCCCCCGGGCTCTCCCTAGCGAGCGCTGGGTGCCGGACCCCTGACAGCAATGGGTTCCGGCCGGCGCGAGACAGACCGGAACATCGCCTACATCCGGTTCCCGTCCATCGTGACAGCGCCTTTCTGGGTTAGAAATACGCAGGATTCGCCAGGAAGAGTGCCGGACGTGCGTTTCGAAACGGGTTCTAATAGGGTGCCTATCCCAAATCGATGGCCGAGGCGAAGCGGGAAGCCGGAGGGGCCGCGTCCCCGGACCCGGCGGCAGACTCCTCTTCGACTGCGGACGGGCCGTCTCGCGGGGAATCCCGCTGGGATCCATCGGATTGGTGCGACCGGGATTGGTAGTCCTCCCCACGAGGCCGTCGGGTGGGGCATCTTGCGGAAGCTCGCCGTCGAGGCTAGCGCCCGGAACCGTGTGCCAGAGACCTTGTCGCCACCCTTGGATAGCGCTCGCTAGGAGCGCCCCTCTGTGGGACGGGCGGTCACGCTAGGGGTACGACCCCAAACGTGGCGCGCCCGCCGAGTTCCCCGTGTCGATCTAGCCCATGAAGGGCCGCCGCCACTCGTCGGGCAGCACGGCGGTTTCCTTGATGTTCCGGGGAGAGAGCCAGCGAAGCAGGTTCAGCACCGACCCCGCCTTGTCGTTCGTTCCCGACCGCCGGGCGCCCCCGAACGGCTGGCGAGCCACGATCGCCCCCGTGGGCTTGTCGTTGATGTAGAAGTTCCCCGCGCTCCAGCGGAGCGTCTCTTCCGCGAGGGTGACCGCACGGGAGTCCCGGGCGAAGACCGCCCCTGTCAGGCCGTACGGTGAGGTCGCATCGCAGAGCTTCAGCGTCTCCTCGAACTTCCCGTCCGGGTACACGTAGATGGTCAGCACCGGGCCGAAGATCTCCTCCGAGATCAGCTTCCCTTGGGGGTCGGTGGTCCGGATCACAGTGGGACGGACGAACCAGCCCTTGGAACCGTCTGACTCACCGCCGACCACGAACGTGTAGTCGTGCGGATTCTTCCGGGCGAACTCGAGGTACCCCACGATGTTGGCGAACGCCGGCTCGTCGATGATCGCTCCCATCAGGTTCCTGATTTCGTCGACGCGGCCCATCGGGACCTTGGGGACCTCCTCCTTCAGAATCCGCTCCACCTCGGGCCACCGGCTCTCGGGGATGTAGGCGCGCGAGCAGGCCGAGCACTTCTGGCCCTGATACTCGAACGCCCCTCGAATCAGGTTCATCGCGGTGCCGCGAACGTCGGCCGACGGGTGCATGAAGATGAAGTCCTTGCCACCGGTCTCCCCGACGATGCGCGGGAAGTTGCGGTACTTCTCGACGTTGTTCCCCACCCGCTTCCAGATCTGGACGAGGGTGTCGTAGCTTCCCGTGAAGTGGATGCCGGCGAGGGACGTGTGGTCCAGGAGGACCGGGGCCTCCTTGCTCGGGAACGGGACGAAGTTGATGACCCCGGGCGGCAGGCCCGCTTCGAGCAGGACCTTGTAGATCTCGTAGTTGGAGAGGATTACCGACCGGGCCGGCTTCCACAACGCTACATTACCGACCATCGCGGGCGCCGTGGGAAGGTTCCCGGCGATCGAGTAGAAGTTGAACGGAGAGATGGCGAGGACGAACCCCTCGAGCGGACGCCAGTCGAACCGGTTGGTCTCGCCGGGGTACTGGTTCGGCTGAATCTCGTAGATCTGACGGGTGAAGTACGCGTTGAAGTTCCAGAAGTCGACGAGCTCGGCGAGGTCAATCTCGGCCTCGTAGGGGTTCTTCGAATGGTTGAGCATGACCGCCGCAATGTTCCGGGTCCGGCGGGGGCCCGCGAGTATCGTCGCGGCCTTCTGGAAGACGGCGACCCGATGGTACCAGTCCATCCGCGCCCAGCTATCGTGGGCCGCGAGGGCGCTCTCGACAGCGCGTCGGAGCTCCGACTCTCCGGCGACGTGCGCGCGGGCTAGCACGACGTCATGGTCGTCCGGGCATCGCACGTCCACGAGGTTCCCGGTCCGTACCTCCTTCCCATCGATGATGAGCGGGATCTCGACCGTCGTCTTGCGCATCGCGGCGAGCTCCTCCTGAAGTTTCCGGCGTTCGACAGAGTTCGGAGCGTAGGATCGGATTGTGTTCACGTCGTTGACCGGTCGCTCGATGTTCCAGATCATGGGGAGGGAGACTCGCCAACGAACCCTATCGATTTCGTGAAATCCCGTTGATACGGAGTTAAATACCGCCCCTCGGCCTGAATTCTTACGAGAGGAACACCATGTCCCCGGACCGGGTCGAACGACACCCCATCCTAGAGGTGCCGGACCACCCCGAAATGGTCGAGTTCACCTTCGACGGGAGGAAGCTCGAAGCCCGGAACTCCGAGATGGTCTCCTCGGCCCTGTTCGCCAACGGGATCCAGGTCTTCGGTCGTCACCGTCGCGACGGCTCGCCTCAGGGGATCTTCTGCGCGAACGGACAGTGCGCGCAGTGCTTGGTGCTCGCAGACGGCCTCCCGGTCAAGGCCTGCATCACTCCCGTGCACCCCCACATGGACGTCCGTCCGATCGAAGGACTGCCCGAGCTGATGGCGGACGATTCTCCCCTGCACCTCCGCCGGGAGATCCCCGAGGTCGATACCGACGTGCTGATCGTCGGAGGCGGGCCGGCCGGATTGATGGCGGCGGCCGAGCTCGGTGCGAAGGGAGTGCGATGCGTTCTCTGCGACGACAAGCAGGCGCTCGGCGGGAAGCTGAGCTTGCAGACTCACAACTTCTTCGGCTCGGTCGACGACTGCTACGCCGGCGTGCGCGGCACCGACATCGGCAAGATCCTCGAGCAACAGGCGCGAGCGCAGAAGACGGTCGACCTATGGACCGATTCCCCCGTCGTGGGCGTCTTCCAAGACGGAATGGTCGGAGTGCTGAAGCAGGGCCGCTTCACTGTGGTCCGTCCGAAATCGATGCTGGTCGCCGCCGGGGCGCGGGAGAAGGCCCTGGCGTTCGCGGGCGCGGACCTTCCCGGGGTCTACGGGGCCGGCGCCTTCCAGACGCTCGTCAACCGGGACCTCGTCAGACCCTCGCGTCGGCTGTTCATCGTGGGCGGGGGGAACGTCGGTCTCATCGTGGCCTACCAGGCCCTCCAAGCCGGCATCGACGTGGTCGGCCTCGCCGAGGTCCTGCCCGAATGCGGGGGATACAAGGTGCACCGGGACAAGATCCTTCGGCTCGGCGTGCCGGTCTTCACGTCCCACACGGTGCTGCGGGCCGAAGGAACGGACCGGGTCGAGCGCGTGATCATCGCTCGGGTAGACGAGCACTTCCGGCCGATCGAGGGTTCCGAACTCTCCTTCGAAGTGGATACCGTGCTGGTCGCGGTCGGCCTCTCCTCGGTCAACGAGCTGTTCGAGGAAGGGCGGCGGCTCGGCATGAAGGTGTACTCCGCCGGGGATTCCCAGGAGATCGCCGAGGCCTCGGCGGCGATGTTCTCGGGGAAGATCGTGGCGCGGAAGATCCTCCAGGACATGGGATTCTCCGTCGAGATCCCGTCCGAGTGGCTCCAGACCCAGGCGATGCTGCGCTCGCATCCGGGGCCTGCGGTGGGCTTCTATCCGACTCCTTCGGAGATGAGCGTGTACCCAATCCTTCGGTGCGCGCAGGATATCCCGTGCAATCCCTGCACAGATGTCTGCATCACGGACGGGATTGTGATCCCCGAAGGGAACATCCTCGGACGACCTCGCCTCGTGGGAGATTGCGTCGGGTGCCTCAAGTGCGTGGCGATCTGCCCCGGATGCGCGATCACCCTCGTCGATAAGCGCCACGACCCCTCCGCGACGGTGGCGAGGGTGACCGTCCCGTGGGAGATGCCCGAGGAACTCGTGCACGTAAGTCAAGAGGTAGCGACGACCGGGTACGAAGGCGAACCCATTGGCACGGGCAGAGTGCTCCGAATCCTATCGGGCAAGTCCCTCAACCGACGTCGACTGATGGTGCTCGAGGTCCCGTTCGCCGACGCGGAGAAGGTGGCGGGAGTCCGGATCCGTTTGTCGGAGACACCGGCCGTTCCCGAGTTCGTGGCGCCCGTGACCGACGACGAGGTGATCGTCTGCCGGTGCGAACGGGTCACGAAGCAGATGATCGTGGACTACCTCCAGAACACGGGCAGCCGGGACTTCAATGCCGTCAAGGCCGCGTTGCGGAGCGGGATGGGACCCTGCGGAGGAAAGACGTGCGCGGAGCTGACCGCGCGCATCTTCCGCGAGCTGGGAGTGGACCTGAAGGCCGTCACGCTGCCGGTGCATCGGCCGTTCACCCAGGAAGTCCCGATGAAAGCGTTCCTGGTGGAAAGTGAAGGCACCAACCGAGTTTGATGCCATCGTCATCGGCGCGGGGTCGGTCGGGAATCCCACCGCCTACTTCCTCGAGCGAGAGGGGCTCCGAACGCTTGTCCTCGACGAGCTTTCCTCCTCCGGCCAGGGGCAGAACAAGGCCGCGATCGGGGGGGTCCGCGCGACCCACTCCGACCCCGCGAAGATCCGGCTCTGCCAGCAGAGCCTGGACGTCTTTTCCCATTGGAAGGAGACGACCGGGACCGACATCGGCTGGAAGAAGGGAGGGTACTGCTTCCCGGCGTTCACCGAGAAGGTGGAAGCGACGGTCAAGGGGCTGCTTCCCGTCCAGAAGAAGTTCCGGCTCAATATCGACTGGCTCGACGCCGAGGGCATCCGAAAGGTCGTGACCGGGATCAACGAGGACGGACTGAGAGGAGGGACGTACTCGCCCGACGATGGTCAGGTGAGCCCGCTCCTCGCGGCGGAGTCGTTCACGCGCGAAGCGGTCCGACTGGGCGCGGTGTACCGCTACCGAGAACCGGTGAAGTCGTTGGTCATGCACGGGAGCGCCATCGTGGGAATCCGTACGGAGAAGGAAGAGTACCGTGCTCCGACCGTGATCAACGCGTCGGGGGTGAACGCCACCGAAATCTGTCGGATGGCGGGCCTCAACGTCCCGATCCTGCCCGAAAGTCACGAGGGCGGCATTTCGGCCCCGGTCCAGCAGTTCCTTGCCCCCCTAGTCGTCGACCTCCGGCCGGGGCCCGAGGGAAAGACGATCAACTTCTACTTCGGGCAGGACGCGAACGGCCAGATCATCTTCTGCTACACCCCGAACGTGCCGATCTCCGGAACGAACCGGAACTCGACCTCCGAGTTCATGCCCATCATCGCCGCCCGCCTCGTGGAGGTCATCCCGCGTCTGAAGAACCTGACGATTCGCCGGGTGTGGCGCGGACTGTACCCCATGACCCCGGACGGCAGCCCCGTCGTGGGGAAGGCACCGAACGTCGAAGGGTTCGTCCTGGGGGTCGGGATGTGCGGACAGGGGTTCATGCTCGGTCCCGGGGTGGGGATGAACCTCGCATCCCTCGTGGCCCACGGAAAACCGGTGGTCGATCGAGAGGTCTTCGACCTATTGAGCCCCTCGCGGGACCTCTACGCGGGGAAGAAAGAAGCGTTGAAGTGAGTCCCTCCCGACGGTGGGACGGCGGCCGGAGGGAGAGGGGACGCTAGGTCGATTCAGGGCCGGCGGCTGCGTCCCTATCCGGGGAAGGGATTTCGCGGCGGAGCAGTCGACGCGATAGCGCGAAGCTGCCTCGCACGGCCACGTAGAGGGCAAACGAAAGGGTGACGATGAAGAAGCTCGGCGGGTACTGCTCGTACCACGCGATGAACAGACCGGTCCAGATGGAGAACAGGGCCACGACCACCGAGACTATTAGGGCGTACAACGGTCGCTTGGTGAGCTGCACCGCCGTCGCGGCCGGAGTGACCATCAGGGCGAAGATGAGGAGGACTCCGACGACCTGCACCGCGAACGAGATGGCCACCGCGAGCAGCAGCATGAAACCCAAGTTGAGGGCGAGCATGGGGAGCCCCTTCGCCTCCGCCACGTCCTCGTCCAGTGAGGAGAACAGCAGCGGCCGATAGATCAACGCGAGCACCGCGAGAACGATGACCCCCGCCTCGAGGGTGAGGAGGACTCCCGCCGCACTGACTCCCTCAATGTCCCCGAACAGGATTGAGACGACCTCGGTCGCGTTGCCGTTGTACAGGCTGAGGAACACCAGGCCCAGACCGAGCATGAACGCGAGAACGGTTCCGATCTCGATATCGCGCGTCGCGGCCCGCCGTCCCAGCAGGGCCATCCCGGAGCCGCCCCCCATCGTGAACAGAAGGAGGCCATACACCGGGTTCACCCCAAAGAGTACGGCCCCGGCCGCTCCGGAGAACCCTACGTGACCGAGCGCATGCGTGGCGAACGCCGAGCGGCGCAGGATTACGAAGTAGCCGATGACCCCCGCGACGACCGCGATGATCGAGCCAGCTTCGAAGGCCTGGCGCATGAAAGCCCACTGCCACATGTCGCGCAGGTCGGTGACGATGTTCCAGTTGAAGTTCATCGGCCTCGCTCCTCGTGAGGGTTCTCGCCGCCCACGATCACGATGTTCCCGCGGGAATCGTGGAGCACCTCCACGGGAACCCCGTACAGCTCCGAGAGAGAGCTCGACGTGAGCACGGTCTCGGGCGGACCGGTCGCTACGTTCCCGTTCGCGATGTAGATCACCTTGTCTAGGCACTCGATGAGCGGGTTGATGTCATGGGCCACGAGGAGAGTGGTCACGTGACGGGACTGGACGAGATGGTGCACCACCTCGACCAGCTCTCGGGACCTGCGGATATCGAGGTTGGAAAGGGGTTCGTCCAGCAGGAGCATCTCGGGGTTTCCCACGATGGCCTCCGCGAGGAACACCCGCTGCAGTTCTCCGCCCGAAAGCGAGCCGAGAGATTTCGAGGCCAGCTCCGAAGCCCCGACCGCGTCGAGCGCCTCGACCGCGGCCTCTCGTTGGGCTCGAAACGAGAACCCCGGCCCCCATTTCGACCCTGTGGCTCCGAGACGTATGAGAGCGTCCGCCGCCACATGGGTCTCGTTGTCGATCGTGTGCCGTTGGGGAACGTACCCGATTCTTCGGTTCCCCCGGCGAGGGGAGGCACCGAAGACCTCGAGGCTTCCGAACGAAGGTCGCTGCAGTCCGAGTAGAAGGCGAAACAGGGTCGTCTTCCCGGCACCGTTCGGACCGATGACCGCCGTGAACTCCCCTTGGCGGACCTCGAAGGTGGCATCGTGCCAGACCAGCTTGTTCCGGAATCCCACCTCCACATGGTTGGCCCGGATCGCGATGGCGTCCTCGTAGCGAGCCGGGGAGAGAACGGAGGATGCGCTCACGGAAAGTTACTTTCCGAGGGTGTTGGCGTTGAGGGCGTTTGCGAGGGCCAGGTAACCGGCGCCCATCCACTCCTGGAACGTGTAGTCCGACGGCTGGATGGTCTCGGTGATGCCGACGATGGTCACGTTGTTGGCGGCAGCGATCGCCTTCATGTTGTCCGTAATCGGCGTCACGGTCTGCAGGTTATAGACCATCACGCGCACGTGCCCGCTTTCAAGCTGGCACTGGAACTGTACAACGCTTTGGGTCGGGGGGTCGCTCCCCTCGGCAATCGCCTTCATGAACGCCGGTGGAGAGACCAGGTTCAGATGGGTGAAGTTGGCTAGGTAGACGAAGATGCTCTCCGTGGACGCCACGACGGTGCCTGCGAACTGGTTCCGGATCGCCGTCGCTTGGCCGTAAAGTTGTCCCAGTGAGACGTTGAGGGCCACGTAGTTCGTCTGGAAGTAGCTAGTGGCGGAGGGGCGGATTGACACTAGGTCCGAGTACATCGCCGCCAGCGTGTTGTTCACGTACACGGGATTGTACCACATGTGAGGATTTCCGGTGACGATTCCCCCGGTCTCGCTGACACTGTTCAGATCGCCAACATTCAGCACCACTTGGTTCGAGTTGCCGTCCGCGGCGATGAGATGGAGGGCCCAGTCGTCGTACCCCACTCCGTTCACGATGACGAACTGTGCGTTAGAGATCGCTCGGGCATCCGAGAGGTTCGCCTCATACTCGTGAGGGTCGGCGTTCGGGTCGGTCAAAATGCTCAGCACGGAGGTCTGGTTTCCGCCCAGCTGAGATACCAGACTTCCCCAGAAGTTCTCGGCGGCGACCACCGGGATGGGCCCGTCGGAGGGCACCACGTGCGAGGCGTCGCGAGGTATCGCGGGACTGGGGGGTCCCTCGCTCCGCGTTCCGATGGAAGAGCTCGCCGGAGCGACGGAGGTCGTCGAGTTCGAAGTCGGGGTCGTAATCCCCGCACACGGATTGGAAGGGGATGTGCTGGTCAAGACCTCGCCTACAGCCACACCGGCCAAGGCGACCACCGCGACGACGATTACCACGATCTTCGTCCACTGTCGCAGGTTTCTCACCGCCTTTTCGGGGGAACGGCTAGCTTCCTCTGCCCCCGACCGAAGAATGGCACGGGGCAATCGGCGCTCCGTGCGGGCACGCAGCCGGGTGGAGTTGGGCACGGCAGATCTCGTCGACCGTCCGGTGGGAGATCGCGAGGTCGATTTCGTGTGCCGCGGCGCACGTCTCCTTCGGACCCAGGCCGAGGCTCCCGAACAGGGTCTCGGCCACTCGGTGATGCCTCTGGTACTCCTGCAGGGTGCGATTTCCCTTGTCCGTGACTCGGCTCTTTCCGCGGAATCGCGAAATCAGGCCGAGCTGCTCGAGAGGTCCGAGGTGGGCGAGCGCGGACGGGGGGCGCACCCGGAGTCCCGAAGCGATGTCCTTGAGACTCGCGCCGCGTCCGTCGATCTGTCGGACCGCGACGACCCGGAGAGCCTCGACCTGCCGATGGGTCAGCTGCTGGAGGGTCTCCACGTCGTGAGACAGAAACCGTCCATATATATTGTTCACCCTAATTATTAGGTATTAGCAAAGTACCAGCCGGGGACCACCTTAGTCACGAGCCCGGAGGGAACCTCGACCGGTGGTACCCGAGGGCCGCTGACGATGTCCATTCCCGGGCACAGCCCTCCGCACCGAACGCTTGATTTGCCGCAACCCTTGACCCCGGTGAGGCCGGACCCCCACCGCGCATGCGGCGGGCACGGCGAGGAGAGAACCGATGGCGCTCAGGGTGAGTTCGTCGCAGTGGAAGCGCGGGGAGACCATTCCGAAGAAGTACACGGGAGACGGGGCCGACATATCTCCCCCGCTCGCCTTTGAGGGGGTCCCGCAAGGAACGAAGGCCTTCGCGCTGATCTGCGACGACCCGGACGCCCCGGTAGGGACGTGGGTCCATTGGGTCATCTACGACATCCCGGGAACGGCGAAGGGGCTCCCGGAGGGCGTGGCGAAGGACGCGTCTCTCCCCGATGGATCCCGTCAGGGGCGGAACAGTTGGAAGAAGTCCGGTTACGGGGGCCCCTCCCCGCCCCCGGGGAAGCCGCATCGGTACTTCTTCCGTCTCTACGCCCTACGCGAGCCTTTGGGGGCCGCTCCTGGCCTCAGTGCGAAAGAGGCTGAGACGGCGGCTCGGACCAAGTCGATCGAGTCGGCCGAGTACATGGGAACGTACGGGAGGACTTGAGCGGGGCTCGGGTGCTCTCTCAGTGGGCGAGACTGCTCGGCGAGAGCTTCCACCCCCTCCCAAAGAGATAAAAACGCGGCCCCACATTTCGTTGCGTCGATGCGGGCCCCTCCTGTCGCTGTGACATCCTACCCGGGAATGGCACAGATTCGGGACCAGCAAGACCCGAAGAACTACGACGAGCACGCGTTCACATGGATCGAGGACGCGCTCTCGGGTTGGAAGGCTCTCGCAGTGTTCGGGGGTCTGGTCCTTGCCCAAGGGGCGCTCCTATGGGTGTTTCTCACGAACCTTCCCACCGTGGAGGGTAGCAGTAGTCTGCCGAACCCGGGTCTTGCCCTTGCCGGGGCGATCGGGCTGCTGGCCATACTAGGTGGTCTTCCGGCGATCTTCCTATCGTATACCGAGGTGGGGTTGGCCTTCTTTGGCGCGGCGGCCGTTGGGTTTGCCGTGGGATTGATCTCCCCGTTGACCGAACTCCCGGCCGGCTCTTCGGTGTTCACCGTTTCGGGGCCCTTCGGCGCGGACCAAGCGGTCGTCGTGGGCCTTCTGGTTGCCGGCGCGCTTCTTCTCACGGTGGGCGTCATCGAATCGGCGCGGGCCTCTCGCACACTCTCCGAATAGGACCGCGGTCGCACGCCATCGGCCAGCGCACGTGACTCACCTTGGAGTTCCCCGCAACGAAGGCCGAACGAGTCACACGGGTGGAACAGGGCCTTGCCGTAGGTCCGACCTTGAGAAGACAGGGGGTTGTGTCGTCGGACCGGATGGGCGCGGCCAGATTCGAACTGGCGACCTTCACCGTGTCAGGGTGACGTCATAACCGCTAGACTACGCGCCCGCGCGGGCGGCCACCGACGTCCGGCACTTATCTCTGTCGGGAGACGGGTCAGCCGTAGCCACCGGGGAACTGGCCCGAGTCGGGGTGGTCGTTCCAATTGTAGTAGCCCATCGATTGCCGCTGCGCCTCGGTCGACTCCTGGCGCAATCCGCCCTGGAACGAACCGTAGACCTCCCGCACCTGCTCTTCAATGGAGCGGGCCCGCAGGAGGGCCTCCCGCACGTGGCTCGCGTCGAGAAACTCGCTTCCCGAGACCGCGGCGAGGTCGCCCGCGGTGCGAATGAGACCGCCCAGCTCGCGGAGGCGCAGGGTCAGCGCGTTCCGTCGACCGTCGAGGACCTCGGCGCGACGGCGGGCCTCCTGGATGAGCTCGAGGATTGCCGCGCGGGTCGCGGGGCGGATCCGACCGTCGACCGCGATCTCCTGGGCGCAGAACTGGGCGAGGCGCAGCCGGTTGGCCTCGTTGTCCGGCATAGCGGTCTCGAGAAGCACCTCGTAGCCCGAGCCGATGATCCGCGAGCGGAGCGGCGAGAGGATACGGTGGATGTCCTGGATGTTCGCGGCGGCGACGAGGATGAAGTCGCAGGGCACGCCGTCCACCCGGACCGCGGCTCCCCCGGACTGAGGGTTGCGACCGGAAATCGGGAAGCGTTTCTCCTGCATCGCGGTCAGGATGTGCCGCTGAAGGAAGCCGAGGTGGGGGAGCTCGTCGATGAAGAGGACTCCCTCGTGGGCCTCGTGGATCACGCCGGGAATGACCCGCTCGTAGGGAAGCGTCCCCAGCTGGGGATGGCCCCCGTACGGGTCGTGCCGGACGTCCCCGAGGAGCTCGGTCTCGGTCGCGCCGGTCGCCATGAGGAACGTGTTCCGGTCGAGCCGGATGAGGACCTTGCGCGGGCTCTGGTGCTGGAGGGTGCGTCGGCGCTCGAGCGCCCGCTGGTCGAGGACCTTGATCTGCTCGCCCGCCCGCTCGTACGCGACGACCTCCTCGACGCCGGAGCGAAGGCGCGTCGTGCGGACCGACTCCTGCGGATTCCCTCCGGGGCTCACGGTGAGCTCGAGGATTCCTCCCACGAGGTCGCGGAACGGGTTCCCGCTTCCCGAGACGCCCGGCGACATTTGCTTCACGTTCCCGCAGCTCGGGCAGAACCGCTCGGTCGGGGTGGAGTAGAAGCTGCACCGCGGGCATCGGTAGCCGAGCCGTTCGGCAACCGCGGACGGCGCCTCGGTCGGGACGATTAGCTCCCCCTCCACGGACCGGGCCGCCTCGCGCTCGCGGTAGACCTCTTCCCGGGACACGACCTCGATGCTGGGGCGCTCGGGGTTCTCGGGGTTGTGGACGACCCGGAGCTCGGTCCGGGGGCGCTCGAGGTGGAGCGCCAGGGCCTGCGCGGTCATCGACTTCCCGATCCCGGGGGGGCCGACCAAGAGCAGGTGGCGCCGCTGGTAGGCCGCGATGCGGGCGATCTCGACCGCCTTCTCCTGGCCGATGACCCGTTCCAGGGGGTCGGTCGGGATGTGGATGTCCTCGGTGGTCGCTACCTCGTCCAGGGCCGCCGGGGCGGGATGGGCCCCCTCGCTCGCCGGAGTCGTCACGGTCGTGGAGGAAAGCCCTCGGGAAGGTAATAGGTTCGTCGCGGAGCCTCGGGAAAAAGACTCCGCGACGTGCGGGAGCGGTTCCTAGCGGTTGGGGGCCGGCGGTCCGAGGTCGGACTTCGTGAAGACCCGGACGTTCTCGGGCATCTTCCCGACGGGCCCCATGCGGGTCGCCACGATCGTCAAGATCCCCTTCTCCTGGGCGACGTCGAGGAGCCGCTGGCTCACGATCCCATCAAAGACGACCGCCTTCGCGGGGGTCGCAAGGTTCGCGAGCGCCTCGATCATCTCCTTCACCGGGGCCTCCCCCACGATGGCGTCGCCTTCGCCCACGAACACGCTCTTCGACGTGTTCTCGACGCTGCTCAGAAGGTCGAAGTAGTGCTGGAGCTCCGGCGTCAGCGGGGCCGCGGGCGGCGGAGGAGGGGGTAGGGGCAGTGACGGAAGGCGCGCGGGCGGAGCTCGTTCGCGCTCCTCCCGGCGTCCTCCCCCGCCACCGCTCCGCTCGTCGCGTCGGTCCTCCCGACGCTCCTCGCGTCGTTCGCCGCGGCCTCCCGTGTCTTCGCCGCGCTCCTCCCTCGGCTCCCGTGTCGAGCCCGTGGACTCGAACCCGCTCATCTCGAGGTACTGGTTGATGGGGATCTTGTTCCGGAGGCACTTCAGGAGCTGCTTCTGGGTCAGTTCCTCGACCTCGCTCCCCCGCGGGGCGCGGGCGACGAAATCGATGTCCATCGTCTGGAGCATCTCCCGAAGGATCAGTTCCCCGGCGCGGTCGCCGTCCGTGAAGACGGTCAGGGTCTTCCCGCGCGAGAGGTCCTTCACGGTCTGGGGGACGCTCGTCCCTTCGACCGCGATGACGTTCTTGATCCCGCATCGCAGGAGGTTCAGCACGTCCGACCGGCCTTCGACGACGATGAGCGCGTCCGCTTGGTCGATGTTCGGCCCGGACGGTAGGTGCTCGGGGCCGTAGGTCGTGATCTCCTCGACCTGGACCGCCTTTCGGACGGCCTCGGTGAGGTCGAGCCCGACCCCTTTCGACTCCTCCTGGAGGTGGGCGAGGATCTCCTTGGCGCGCTCGACCACCTTCAGGCGCTTCGAGATGCGGATGTCCTCGACGCTGATGACCTCGATCTTCGCCCGGCAGGGGCCGATGCGGTCGACGGTCTCGAGCCCCGAGGCCAGGATCGCGGTCTCGACCTGGTCGAGGGACGACGGGATCAGGATCTCGCCTTCGCTCTTTCCTTTGCGGCTGTCGATCTCG
>Ga0187889_10000334_pt1 | contig 57595 bp, 52 predicted proteins | sample June2016WEW_7_10_2_FD_132992 | JGI IMG/M metagenome (GOLD analysis project Ga0187889, IMG submission 132992) | Peatland microbial communities from SPRUCE experiment site at the Marcell Experimental Forest, Minnesota, USA - June2016WEW_7_100 | ecosystem: Environmental > Terrestrial > Soil >... | reverse complement strand
GCTCGCCTAGACGCTCTGCCTGTCTTCGTTGCCCACTACAACGAGCACAGACCCCACGGCTCCCTAAACGGCCAGACACCCATGGCCGTTCTGGTCAACAACGTGTCCGGGAATCACATCTAGGCCGCGCGGCGCGTGTCCGTCGGCCGGGGCGCGGCCCGTCGGCGCTGCCCCTACCGGAAGGCCGGCAGGACCTCCGAGCCCAGGTATTCGAGGATGTCCGTCGTGGCGAGCCCGGGGACGTCGGAGATGATGATGTAGTTCATGCCCGCGTCGATCAGGCGGCCGTATGTGTCGATGACCTGCTGCGGGCCGCCGACCACGGCGTGGGCCCTGTACTCCGTGAGCGACTGGTCGCGCCGGTATCGCCTCGTGAGCGCGTCCGGATCGTCGCCCGGCCGCAAGAGAGTGGTTTCGACATTCGTGGACCGGACCAGCGAGTCCGCGTCGCGCCCGAACTCCTCACAGTGGCCCCGGATCACTTCGAGCTTGTGGGCGTACCAGGACATGTCGTCGAGGTGGCCGCCGAAGTTCGTGGCGTCGCCGTACTGGGCCGCCAGCTTGAGCGTAACCTTCTCGCCGCTGCCGCCGACCCAGATCGGCGGGTGGGGCTTCTGCACGCCCTTCGGCTCGTTGATCGCCCCTGAGATCTTGTAGAACTCGCCTTCGAATGACGCGTACGGGGACGTCCACATCGCGTGAATGACCTGTAGCGCTTCGCGCAGCATTCGCAGTCTGTTGGCTGTCGGCGGGTACGGGTAACCGTAGGCCAGGTATTCGTGCTCGTACCAGCCGGCGCCGATCCCGAAGTCGAGCCGGCCGTGGCTGAGCGCGTCCACGGTCGAGGCCATCTTGGCCAGTAGGGCGGGGTTCCGGTACCCGTTGCAGGTGACCATCTGGCCGAGCCGGATGCGACTGGTGTCGCGGGCGAGGGCTGCCGTCGAGGTCCAGCACTCGAACGTCGTCTCCAGCACCGGCTTGTGGTACGTGTGGAAGTGGTCGAAGAGCCAGATCGAGTCGAAGCCCAGGCGCTCGGCCGTTTGGGCAACGCGACTCATCGTCTCGTACTGCTCGATCGGATCTTCGATGTCCACCAGGTCGAGGATCCAGCCCTGGGGAACGAACAGCCCGAAGCGAACGGGTGCCATGCGTACCTCCACATCCTGCGCAGAGCACAACTCTAGCTCTCGCCGGTGAGGTTGCGGAGCTAAGCGGCGGCTTCGATCGGTTCGAAAACCCGGCCAAATGCCGATGCTGATAGCAGATGGCCGACAGAATGAAGCGTTGGCGCCGGCTTCTGGCACCCATGGCCTCGGCAGGGACGCCCAGCGATCGTGATCGGGCGTCCGTGGTAGCTCGACGTACTTGAATCGAAGCCTCGCGGACGCTCGACTCGGCCTTGTGCTACCCGGGTTTGAATTCGGCCTGAGTGCGGCCTGATGGCACGATCATCACAGGTTGCTCTCCGGCGCTTGCGCTGGCGGGGAGCGCCCCCGCGCTGTAACCTCCCCATGCCACATCGAATAGAGCCGCTCGTATCAGGGAAGCCGGTGTGAATCCGGCGCTGTCGCGCAACTGTCAGCGAGGAGCGGCTGGCCACATGCCACGGGGCTCGAGAGCCCGGGAAGGCGGCCGGCAGCGACGATCCGCGAGCCAGGAGACCTGACCGAACGGCGCAAGTCACCCACCTGCGCGGATCGGATGGGAGGCCTCCGGCGGCGAGGTCCCTCCGGCAGGCGGGTTTGCCGCCGGAGGAAGAATGCGAAGACTGGTCGTCGCCAGCGCGATACTGGCGACCCTCCTCACGATGCCGCTCAGCCTGGCAGCGGCGACTCCCACCACTCACCCTGCAACGGCTCCGACCGACGCGGATCGGGCGACCGAGGCCCTGAGCTATCTGCTGGCGGCGCAACGAGGAGACGGCTCGATCGACGCGTCGCTGGGCGAGACCGCCGACTTCGTAATCGGGGCCGCGGCCGCGGGCTACGATCCCGCAACTCTCCACGGCTGCGCCGGCGGCGCCGGCGCGCTGAGCTTCCTGGCCACGGCATCCGACGCGGCGGGGGGCGACGCCGCGAAGACGGGCAAGACGGTCCTGGCGGTCGTCGCCGCGGGAGGCGATCCGACGAACTTCGCCGGCCGAGACCTGCTTGCCCGGCTCGCTGCGCTCTACCACGACCCTACGGGCGCATTCGGCGACGGGTCGACCTTCTCGCAGGCGTTCGCGATCATGGCGGTGGTGGCGTCCGGCGGCTCGGTGCCGGCGGGGGCCTCGGCCGAGCTGGCGGCGCTGCAGGATCCCGACGGCAGCTGGAGCTATGGCATGGCGCCCGTGGCCGCGGGCAGGGGCGACACGAACTCGACGGCCATAGCGCTGATGGCGCTGGACGCGGCAGGCGTCCATTCGGCTGATGCGGCGGGCCTGGCCTACCTGGCTTCACAGCAGCTCGGCGACGGCGGCTTTCCGTATCAGAACTCGTCGGCCTTAGGGCCACCGCTGAGCGACCCCGACTCGGACTCGATCGTCCTTCAGGCGCTCGTGGCGGCCGAACAGAACCCCGAGGCAGCCGGTTGGTCAAAGGGGCCGAACGACGTCCTGACTCAGCTGCGCTCTGACCAGGGTGCCGACGGCGGCTTTGCCTATCCGGGCAAGAAGGGCGAGGACGCCTTCACAACGAGTCAGGTTCCCGCTGCATTGATGCAGGTCCCGTACGCGGCGGCGGTTCACCCTAAGCCGGGGTTGAGCGTCCCGACGAGTGACTGCCCGAGCCTGGGTCCGAGCCCGAGTGCAGCCACCAGCGCTAGCGCTTTAGCGAGCGCAACAGCAAGCCTGACCAAGACCCCGCCGCCCACTTCGACGGAATCCGACCCGTCGCAGCCGGGTAGTTCCGCGCCGCTCCTCGCAGCGGTGATCTGCCTCGCCTTCGGCGGGATAGGTCTGGCGACTGTGGTTGGTGGCGGATGGCTGCTCTCGACCAGGTTGGGCAAGCCATGACGCGGGGGCTCGGGCGGCTGCCGGCCGTTCTAGTCGTGGCTGCAGTGGCTCTGGCAGCAGTGGCGCTCGCTGCGCTCGCGCCGGGCTCGCCACTCGCCTTGCCCTGCACCGCGGCCGGTACTCATCGCGCTGCCGTGGTGGTGGAGCACAGCAGCGGCTCCGTTGTGACACGTTGCGTCGCCTTCAGTACGGCCACGGTTACCGGGGAGGAGCTGCTGAACCTGTCGGGAGTGGCATGGTCCGGTGCGACCTTCGGTGGCTTCGGCGATGCCGTGTGTGCGTTGGACTCCGAACCGGTGAACTACTCGACATGCCCCGGCAAGGACAACTACTGGGCGGTTTTCGTGTCGCGGAGCGCTGGCCCGTGGCAGCTTGCCAACGTGGGCATCTCGTCGTTGACGCTTGGAAATGGCGATGCCGAAGGCTTCCGGTACGTCCCCGCGACCGGAACCCCGGCGGCGCCGCCATCCGCAGCGGGGGTGTGCCCGGGCGCGGCGGCGCCGACCCCTTTCCGATCGGTGGGTAACAGTGCCCAAACCCAGCCACCCGCCACGGCGACACTTCCGGCTTCGGTCCTATCGTCCTCCGTCTCAACAACCGTTGGCGGCACGTTGGCCCCCGCGGCGACGACCCTGGTGGACGCCGGCGCCGGAAACGCGGCAACCGCAGGCAACTCACTTCCGCCCAGGGCTCCGGCTCCGTCCGACGGCGCCGACCCGGGCCTGCTCCTTGCGGCCGGAGCCGGTGGCGGGTTGGCCGGGCTGGCGCTGCTGCGGCTGCTCATTCGCCGCCGGGCGGGTCCGTGACGGGGGCGCCGCGAGCCGCGGGCCTCGTTCCCGGCGCGGCTTCGGGCCCCGTGCCGCGCGCCGCTGCCGCCGCGCCGGGAACCGCAAACTTGGCCCCGCGGGCCTGGCTGGTCTGGTCGCTGGCCGCCGTTACCGTTGCCCTGTCGACGGACAATCCGGTCTATCGCGGCCTGGTGGCACTTGCCGCACTGAACGTCCTCATCGCCTGGCTCCCTTCGGGCCGGCGCGTTCGGCCGTTTGCGATGATGTTGCTGATCGCGGCGGGAATCGCTGCGCTGATCAACATGCTGGCGGGCCACGCCGGCGCCGACGTCATGATCCGGCTGCCAAACGGATGGCCACTGGTCGGCGGGGCCCTGACGCTCGAGTCGCTCGCGTTCGGCGGCGCCCTGGGCCTCGGGCTGGTGGCAGCACTTCTCTCCGTGGCGCCGCTCTCTCTCGTGCTCGAACCTCACGACGTCGTTGACGCGATGCCCGCGTCGCTGGAACGGACCGGGATTGCCGTTGCCACCTCCCTCAATCTGGTATCGGGCTTCGGTCGGACCTTCACCGAGGTCCGTGATGCCCAGCGGATGCGCGGCTGGCGGCCTCGTGGGCTCCGCTCGTGGAACGAGGTCCTTGTTCCGGTCTTCCTCACGGCAATCGAGGACTCGGTCCTGCTGGCGGAGGCAATGGAGGCGCGCGGGTTCGGAGGGGGCCGGCGCACGGGTTATGCCCGCCCGAGCTGGAGCCGGACGGACGTCGCCGTCCTCGTGGGGGCGCTAGGTTCGGTCGCGGTCTTCGTCGGGATTCGCGTGGCCGGTGCCCCGGTCGATTGGTACCCGTACCCAACCCTCTACCTGCCGCCGGTAGATCCGGCCCTGGTCTTCGGCTGCCTCGCACTGGCGATCCCTGCTCTGGCTTCGCCGGGAAGGGGTCGATGACGTGACCGGTGCGATCGCCCGGTTCGAGGGCGTGAGCTACTCGTACCCAGGCGCGACGTCGCCTTCCCTGCGGCAGATCGATCTCGAGATCGGGCCCGGGCTGACCCTCGCAGTCGGCGGTTCGGGCGGCGGCAAGTCGACCCTGCTGCGTCTCCTCGACGGGCTCGTGCCGCAGTTCCACGGGGGCCGGATCTCCGGGTCGGCGTTGGTCGCCGGGTTGGATCCCATGCGGACGCCGATCCCGAGAATGGCGCAGCGCGTCGGTCTGGTCTTCCAGGACGCCGAGACCCAGTCCGTCTATGGGACGGTCGAACGTGAGATCGCCTTCGGCCTCGAGAACGCCGGGTTGGAGCGGGTCGAAATGCACCGTCGAGTCGACGAAGCACTGGCCGGGCTGTCGATCGAGCATCTGCGCGGCCGTCGCCTGACGACCCTGTCGGGCGGGGAGCGCCAGCGTGTCCAGCTCGCCGCCGTGCTGGCGATGCGGCCTCAGCTCGTGGCCCTGGACGAACCGACCTCGCAGTTGGATCGGGAGGGGACGGAGGCCGTGCTCGTGGCCTGCCGGAAGCTGGTCGATGCCGGGCAGGCCGTCGTGATGGCCGAGCACCGAGTCGAATCGCTCCTGCCGGCGGCCGATCGACTGCTGCTCGTCGAGGGGGGCCGTGTCGCTCGGACTACGCCGGACGCGCTCCGGAGCGCCGCAGCGGCGAGACCTCGCCACCGTTTCAACGGGCCCGGTACGTCATGGGAACTGCGCGACGTTGCGGCCGGCCCGGCCGGAGCGGCCGGCGGGGCCATCCTCGACGGCATCTCTCTGGCGGGCGCCGCGGGCGAGGTGGTGGCGCTCACGGGCCCGAACGGCTCCGGCAAGACGACACTGCTGCGGACGCTGGCCGGGCTGCTTCCGCCGCTGGCGGGGACGGTGCTCCGTCCGGCCGGCCGGACCGCGTATCTGCCGCAGAACCCCGGGACGCTCTTGCACTTGCCGACGGTGCGGGCCGAGGTGGAGCTGACGCTGCGCCGGGCCGGGTCCGTGGAGTCGGCCGAGACCACGCTGGCGGCGTTCGGGCTCGCCTCTCTCGCCGATCGATACCCGCGCGACCTTAGCTCCGGGGAGCGGCAGCGGGCCGCGCTCGCCGCAACGCTCGCCGGCTCGCCCGCGCTCGTCCTGCTCGACGAACCGACCCGAGGCATGGACACCGCCGCGCGTCGCTCGTTGGCCCGGGCGGTCCAATCCCTTGCCGAGGGAGGCGCGGCCGTGGTCGTCGCCACGCACGACGCCGACCTGGTCGCGGAGCTGGCGGACCGAACGATCGCCCTCGGCGACGGAGTCGCCCTCGAGGTCGAGGTTGCCGCATCTGCAACCGACGCCGCCGTCTCCTCTGCCGCCGGAACCGCCTCTTCCGGGGCGTCGCGATGATCGCCGCGGTCTCGATCGCCGGGGTGGTCCTGTTCCTCTGGCCGTTCCTCGGCTTCGGGCTGACGCCGGAGGCGCCGGCCCTGGGCCTGACCCTGGCGGCCGTGGCCTCGCTCGCAATCATGGAGGCCGGGGCTCGGCGCCTGGACTCCGGCCGGCTCGCCCTGATCGCCGCGCTGGCGGGCATCGACGCGGCGCTTCGCCTGGCCCTGGTGAACGGCGTTGGAGGCTTCAGCCCGATCTTCTTCCTCGTCCTCGCCGCGGGCTACGAGTTCGGCCCGTCGTACGGGTTCCTTGTCGGGTCGTTCTCGCTGCTCGTCTCCGCCGTGGCCACCGGAGGCGTCGGGCCGTGGCTGCCTTACGAGACTTTCGCCGTCGGCTGGGTCGGCTTAACGGCGGGCCTCGCCGGTTTGCTCGTTCGTCGCGTTCGGCCCGCGCGTCGATCGTGGCTGCCATCGCGCTTCGACGTCGGGGCGCTGGCAGCGGTCGCAGTGGTGACCGGCTTCGCCTATGGCGCCCTGACCGATGTCTACGGGTGGGTCGCCTTCTACAGAGGGGTCGAGAACGTCGGCTGGATACCCGGCCTGTCGCCGGCGGAGACGCTGGCCCAGTTCGGCCGCTACTACGCCCTGACCTCGCTCGTCTGGGATTCCTTCCGCGCTGGAGGGGACACGATCGCCGTCCTGGCTTTCGGCGCGCCGGTGCTGATGGCGCTCGGCCGCCTGCGTGCCCGTCTCGGCTACGAGATCGTGGCGGCGCCCGAAGGTGTACCACCGGGGTGACTGTGAAACGCGCCTGAGACGCCGATCGGGCGAACCGCCGAAGCGGTCGCCCGATCGAGGGTCATCGCCGCCGCCGGCGACAGGTTCACGCGCGCCTCGTGAGGACGACGCTCGTCACGGCAAAGGTCGTGGCGCACCAGGCGCCCAGCATCAGGAAGGCACCGGCCGTGAGGGGGAACGCGTTCGAGGCCAGCGTGCCGCGCATGAGCTCGCCCATAGCCTGGATCGGCAGGACGCTGTGGATCGCCGCCAGCCACCCGGGCAGGCGATCGGCCGGGAAGTTCAGCGGCGAGAACATGAGGATGAACACGACGAGGACCTGGCTCGCCATCTGGGCGACCAGGGATGGCAGGATGGATGCCATCGCGTATCCGACCGACGTCGCGGTCAGGACCACGAGCAGCACGGCCGGAACCACGAGCGGACTGACGTGGAGATCCAGCCCGAAGCGGATTGACGCGACCACCACTGCAAACACCACGCCCGGCAGGACGATCGCAAGCCAGACGGTCATGTCGGCCAGCAGGTACACGATCCTCGGTATCGGCAGCGTCCGCATGTAGTCGAGGGTGCCCTCGGTGCGGGCCTGGGTCACGAGTTGCGGAACCGCGACCAGGCCGATGGTGATCAGGCTCACGGCCGGTCCGCCAGTGGCCAGGTAGAGGATGGTGGTGTGGTCGATGGAGGGAAAGAGAAGCGGGTATCCGGCCACGATTCCGAAGGCGAAGAGAGCCTGGACCACGATGCCCAGGGGCAGGAACATCTTCATGCGACGGGCCTGCCAGGTGACGAGCAATCGGTAGCTACGCAGCGCGGACATCGATTTCCTCCGTGATGGTGTCGTTCTTGTGGGTGGCCCCGACCAGCGCCACGTAGGCGTCTTCCAGGGTCGCCGGGGCGAGTGAGTACTCCTCGACCCGGCCGGCGCGGCGCAGGTTCTGAGCCCACGCTGCCGTCTCTCCGCCGAGGCCGGCCGGAACCGTGGCCACGATGCGGCTGCCGGTCGCCGTGAACGAGCTCGCGAACTCGGGCAACCTGGGTGCCTCGGCACCGGGCTCGAGCACGAGTTCGAGGCGGAGATCGTCGGCGATGCCCGACTTCAGATCGGCTGGTGTGCCCTCGGTCAGCACGCGCCCGTGGTCCAGGATGGCCAGCCGGTCGACGGACCTCTCGGCCTCGACGACGTTGTGAGTCACGAGCAGGACAGCCGAGCCGCCGTCGGCCAGCGCCCGAACCTGCGCCCACAGCAGACGCCTTCGAACCGGGTCGACGTCGTTGGTGGGCTCGTCGAGGATGACCAGCCGTCCGGGAACGACGGCTGCCATGCAGAACGAGACAAGCCGCTTCACGCCGCCGGAGAGGCGGGCTCCGTCGCTCCCGGACCATTCCTGCAGCGCCAGGGTCTCGAGCAGTTCACCCGCGCGGGCCTTCACGAGCCTGGCCTCGCCGCCACGAAGACGGCCGAGCGTCTCGATGGCCTGGCGCGGCGTGAGGCCGTCGATCGGCACCTGCGCCTGGGGCTGGATGGAGCAGGCCTGGCGGGCGTAGCCTGGATCCGCTACCGCGTCCCGGCCGGAGATCCGGATCGAACCGCCGTCCGGCTTCAGCAGGCCAACGATCTGGTTCACCAGGGTGGTCTTGCCAGCGCCGTTATGGCCCAGGAGTCCGTAGACCTGGCCGGAGTCGACCGTCAGATTGACGCCGTCGTTGGCGGGGGCCGAACCTCGCCTGTACCGTTTTGTGATCCCCTCGACCTCGAGCAGCACCTTTGTCTCCCTTCGTATGTCGGCCCCCGCATCGTTGGTGGCGATACCTGTGAGTATGCAGATACCGTAAAGTATGTCAATACCGTTGAGTACCCTGATACTGTGTGGTATCATCAGCCCATGAACGAACGACTGAGTCGCCAGGAGCGCAAGGCCCAGACCAGGGAACGTCTGCTCGACGCTGCGGCGCAGGTCTTTGCGCAGCGTGGCTTCGAGGCGGCCTCCCTAGACGAAGTGGCGGCGGCGGCCGGCTACACCAAGGGGGCCGTCTATTCGAACTTCGCGGGCAAGACCGACCTGTTGATCGCCCTGCTCGAACGCCGGATCGATGTCCAGTCGGCCGAGTACGCGCACCGGTTCGAAGGGCGGGACGCAGAAGAGATCGCGCGCGATCTCCTCAAGCCGGCCGATCACATGTCGGACTCGGAGAAGCAGTTTCTGGTGCTTCTCGTCGAGTTCTGGCTCCATGCGATGCACGACGAGCGGGCGCGAGTCCTGATCGCCGAGCAGTACGAGCGCGCCAGGACGGTCGTCGGCAAATTGCTCGTCGACTCGGGCTACGAGAAGCTCGTAACGGAGCCGAAGCTGGAGCCGCGCGACATGGCAATCGTCATCGAGGCTCTCGGAACCGGACTGGCGATGCAGGCCGCTCTTGATCCTGAGCGCGTCAGGTTGGGCCTGGAGGCCGAGGTGATGGTGAAGCTGCTCCGGCTGCCCGACCGGCCCGATGCCGACCGCGCGATGCCGCCGGCGAAGCCGGACCCGGCCGAGTCGGCCGTCGACTGACGGCGCGAGCCTCCTCTTTGCTGCGGCGGACTCTCGCGCTCGTCCCGATCGCTCGGACGAAGCCGGAGATGGCAGCCAGAAAGCCGACGCCCTCCCGGAGGGAGATCGGGAGGGCGTCTGGGAGCGGGGATGGATATTCGCTTGTCGCCGGAGCACTGCTCGGCCATCGCTTCGTTAGTGCCGAAGCGGGAGCCCCACGCCGGACACGTGATTCTTCGCATTCGTCGCTGATGGGATCCTGAAAAACCTCCGAACTGCGAATCGGGCAGTGGGCCAACTGTCCAAGGTCACCGCACGGCAACGGCCATCCTCCAGCGCCACGTTTCGCTATCGTGTGCTGGAACCTGCCGTCATCCCGCACGAAGGAACGTTCCGTGGCCCTCCCCCTCCGCTCGCTCACGCCCGCCGCCCCCGACCCGATCCTGGGCCTCATGGAAACGTTCAAGGCGGACGCGCGCCCGGAGAAAGTCAACCTTTCCGTCGGCGTGTACGTCGACGACACCGGTGTCACTCCGGTCATCCCGTCCGTACTGGAGGCCGAGCGGCGGCTCCTCCAGAAGGCAGGGTCGAAGGGTTACCTCCCGATCGATGGCCGGCCGGCCTTCAAAGCCGCGGTTCGAGACCTCATCTTCGGCGCCGACCACGAGATCGTCGTTAGCGGCCGATCCGAGACCGCGCAGACGCCCGGTGGAACGGGCGCCCTGCGGGTAGCGGCCGACTTTCTGCTCCAGGCCGGCTCTTCGAAGACGATCTGGCTGAGCGAGCCGACCTGGCCTAACCACCCGCAGCTGTTCACTCTGGCCGGGTTCACCTTGCGGACTTACCCGTACCTGGCGGAATCGGGGCGCGAGGTCGACCTGCAACGGATGCTGGGCGCCCTCCGATCGGCGGTGCCGAGTGACGTGGTCCTGTTCCACGGCTCGTGCCACAACCCGAGCGGCGTCGATCCGGACGGGGAGGCGTGGGCCGCCATCGGTGAGATCGTCGCCGAGCGGGAGCTGCTGCCGGTCGTGGACTTTGCCTACCAGGGCTTCGGTTTCGGCCTGCGCGAGGATGCCGACTGGCTGGCCGGGCTGGCGCGACCGGGGCTCGAATTCCTGGTCTGCACGAGTTACTCGAAGAACTTCGCGCTGTACAACGAACGCGCCGGCGCCCTGACCGTCGTGGCCGCCGACTCTGCTCGGGCCGCCTCGGCCTTGAGCCACGTCAAGATCGCGATCCGGTCCAACTACTCCAACCCGCCGGCGCACGGCGGCGACATCGTCGAAACGATCCTCACGGACCCGGCTCTCCGCGCCCAATGGGAAGTGGATCTGGCCGCCATGCGCAACCGGATCCTCGGCAACCGGGCCGCTCTTGTGGGTGCGCTCGTCGCCGCTGGAGTGCCGGGGCTCTGGGAACCGATTCGGCGCCAGCGGGGCATGTTCGCGTTGCTGGGCCTTTCGGCCGACCAGGTCGCCCGCCTCCGCGACGAGTTCGCGGTCTACGTGGTAGGCCGCGGCCGGATCAACGTCGCCGGTCTCACCGCTGCCAATCTTCCGCACGTGGTCGCTTCGGTGAAGGCGGTCGTCGAGGGCTGAGGCCGGGCGCGGGAACTTTCCCCATGGCGCGTGCGTCTGGCGGATAGACAATTCGACGCGACGCAGATGGTGAGTCTCATGAACTCTCAACTCGATCGATGGATTACATCGGCTGCTCGGCCGGCGGCCGGGCTGTTCGTTGCGGCGCTGCTGGTGGCGGACTGCGTCAGCGCGGGAGCAGGCGCCGGCTCGACGCCCTCCGCCTCGCCGTCCGGCTCGACGCCCTCCGCCTCGCCGTCCGGCTCGACGCCCTCCGCCTCGCCGTCCGGCTCGACGCCCTCCGCCTCGCCGTCCGGCTCAGATTCGGCCAACGGCTTCTACCTTCGGGCGTGGCAGACCCAGGCCCTCGCGCCCCAGTACACGTTCAGCTGGCTGCCGGCCGAAACCATCTCCGACGGCAAGTTCATCGACGGCATGGTGGCCATCCCGATGATCTACCCCGGCCCGATCTACGTCGGGCTCTCACAGCGCCCCATAACAGCCAAAGGGATCGACGAGATCGTGGCCGAGGCTCGGGCGGACGGCCTTCTCGGCGACAAATCGGACTTCAACGGTACCCCGATGCCCGGCTCGATCACAGCCAACATTCGGCTTGTGGTGGACGGCGTCAACTACGACCTGACCGGCCCGCTCCCGACCGACGCGACGCAGACTTCGGCATCTCCGGGGACGACCGGCGCGTTCACCGCCTTCTGGAACCGCCTCGCCAACCTGAGTGGCTGGCTCGGCGCCGAACTGGGCCAGAGCAGCGGCTACTCGCCGTCGAGTATCGCGGTCATGCTCACGCCACCGGCCGATGCGTCGGGCGGCATCGCGCCCACGCAGACGCCCTGGCCGTTGTCGGGGACGTTCGCGACGTTCGGCTCGCCCATGGGCGTTGCGGGGTATCGGTGCGGCGTCGTCTCGGGCCCGGAACTGGCTACTCTGCTGCCGGTCGTTCAGGCGTCGGACGCGCTGACCCAATTCGTCGACTCGAGCGGGGTAAAGATGTCGCTCCAGGTCCGCGTGCTTCTGCCCGGCGAATCTGGCCCCTGCGCTTGACCCCGGTAGAAGCCGGCGCAGTGGCGGGGCGAACCAAGACGCAGGCGGGCGAGCGCCGCTCGGTTTGCGCCAGGCGGAGCTAGCGTCCTGCCGGCTGATCGGCGCGACGGCGTTCTTCTTCTGGACCGCTGAGCTGGCCCTTCATCTAGGGCCGAACGGCTGTTGCATCGGACACATGCCCCGCGAATATTGGCGTCATGAGACAGCTTCCTCGGTCGGTCAAGGACCTCCGTCCTGCCGGCACCCTGCACGTTCCGTTCCGCGGCGCCGCGCTCCTCGAGCGACCCCTGCTGAACAAGGACACGGGTTTCGACGACGGCGAGCGTGACATCTTCGGCTTGCGAGGCTTGCTCCCGCCCCGCATCTCCACGATCGAAGAGCAGGTCAGCCTCGAGCTGGAGCACATCCGTCGCAAGGGCGACGACCTCGAGCGCTACATCGGACTCGCCGCGCTTCACGACCGCAACGAAACCCTGTTCTACCGCGTGCTCCTCGAGAACCTCGAGGAGTTCATGCCGATCGTCTACACGCCGACAGTCGGGCGTGCCTGCCAGACCTTCAGCCACATCATGCGGCGACCACGGGGCCTGTGGATCACCCCTGCCGATATCGACCGCATTCCCGACCTTCTGCGGAACGGCCGGCCCGATTCGACCGGGGCCGGCGCAACAGTCGACGATATTCGCCTGATCGTCGCTACGGACAACGAACGAATCCTCGGCCTGGGCGACCAGGGTGCTGGGGGGATGGGCATCCCGGTTGGGAAGCTGGCCCTTTACACCGGCGGAGCGGGTATCTTCCCGGCCCACACGCTGCCGGTGTCGCTCGACGTCGGAACGGACAACGAGGAACTGCTGGCCGACCCGCTGTATATCGGCTACCGTCAGCGACGGCTGCGCGGCGCCGCCTACGACGATTTCATCGAAGCCTTCGTCTCCGCGATCCTCGATGTCTGTCCGCGGGCGGTGCTGCAATGGGAAGACTTCAAGCAGCACAACGCGATCCGCATTCTCGATCGATACCGGCACCGGATCACGAGCTTCAACGACGACATCCAGGGCACGGGTGCGGTCATCCTGGCGGGCATCCTGGCCGCGGTTCGGGTTCTCGGCCGACCGCTGGGCGAACAACGCTTCGTGTTCCTCGGGGCCGGCGCGGCGGGCATCGGCATCGCTCGAACGGTCCGCGCCGCGATGATCGCGCAGGGCGTTGACGGCGCCACGATCAAGCGAGCCATCGTCGCAGCCGACACCAAGGGCCTCGTGTTCGCTGCCCGCGACGAGCTCGACGACGACAAGCGCGAGTTCGCGCTCGGGCCCGACGAGCTGGCGCACTACGGGATCGGCGGGCTCAACCCGGGCGATCGGCGCGACCTGCAAGCGATAGTGGCGGCGGTCAAGCCGACGATACTCATCGGCACCAGCGGCGCCCCCGGCGCGTTCACCGAAGCGGCCATCCGAGAGATGGGGGCCCACGTCGAGCGGCCGGTCATCCTCCCGCTGTCGAACCCCACGGCCAAGACTGAGGCCCTCCCGGCCGACATCATGGCCTGGACCGGCGGCCGGGCCCTGATCGCCACCGGCAGCCCGTTCGATCCGGTCGTGGTGAACGGTCAGAGCCACATCATCGGCCAGGCCAACAACGTTTTCATCTTCCCCGGCGTGGGGCTTGGGGCCATCGTGGCCGAAGCTCGCGAGATCACCGACGAGATGTTCCTGCTGGCCGCGGAGACGCTGGCCGAGATGGTTTCGCCGGAGCGGCTCTCGGCAGGAGCGCTGTATCCTGCGGTCTCGGACCTGCGCGAGGTGTCTCGTCAGATCGCGGGCAAGGTCGTCTGCCAGAGCCGCGACTGCGGCGTCGGGCGGCTCTACCGCGACGAAGAGGTTCTCGACGCGGTCGACTCGGCGATCTGGTTCCCGGCCTACCTCCCGTATCGGCCCGCGGCATAGGCAGCCCCGTCACGCAAGACCGGCCGCCCGTGGCAGAATGCCCGAAACGGCCCAGGTGGGCAGCGGCCCGTCGGTTTCGACGGTCGAGAAGGATCCGGGCGTAGCCGAACGCGCGTACGCAGGCGGCTGGCGGCCGTGGCCATCGTCGGCCGTGTCCGTCGGGACGATGCTCGGAAATGGTGTGCATATGCCGCCGGCTGGAGCCTTAGCTTAGGTAGCCGGATCGCCCGGAGAGGTCGAGATGCTTGTCGGTGTGGCCCGCGAGATCAAGGACAACGAGTTCCGTGTTGGATTGACGCCGAGCGCCGTTCGTGAGCTCGTGGCCCACGGCCACAAGGTCATCGTCCAGACCGGTGCCGGTGAGGCGATCGATCTCGACGACGACCTCTATCGAGCGGCCGGCGCGGAGATAGCTCCGGATGCCCCCGCGGTCTTCGGCCGGGCCGAGCTCGTGGTCAAGGTCAAAGAGCCGCAGCCTTCCGAGCTCGGAATGCTCCGCGAGGGACAGGTGCTGTTCACCTACCTGCACCTGGCCCCGGACCGTCTCCAGACCGAGGGTCTGATCAACTCCGGCTGCGTCGCCATCGCGTACGAGACCGTGACGGACGAGCGTGGCGGTCTGCCGCTGCTGGCGCCCATGAGCGAGGTGGCCGGCCGGATGTCGATTCAGGCCGGTGCCCACGCCCTCGAGCGCGAGGCCGGCGGAAGAGGCGTACTGCTCGGCGGCGTGCCGGGCGTCCCGCCGGCGAAGGTCGTCGTCCTCGGCGGGGGCGTGGTCGGGATGAACGCGCTGCGGATGGCCCTGGGTCTTGAGGCCGACGTGATTGTCCTGGACAAGTCGTTGCCGCGGCTCAAGGAGCTCGATCTGGCGTTCGCCCCTGCCCTCAAGACGCGCTATTCGACCACCGACGCGGTCGAAGAGAGCGTTCTCGCGGCAGACCTGGTCATCGGCGCGGTTCTGACGCCGGGCGGAACGGCTCCCAGGCTCGTCACTCGAGAGATGATCCGGGGCATGCGCCGCGGAACCGTCGTTGTCGACGTGTCGATAGACCAGGGTGGCTGCTTCGAGACCTCGCGGCCCACGACTCACTCCAACCCGACTTACGTCGTGGATGGCGTGGTCCACTACTGCGTCACAAACATGCCGGGTGCGGTGGCGCGGACGTCCACATTCGCCCTGAACAATGCCACGCTGCCGTTCACGCTGGCTCTCGCCGACAAGGGGTTCCGCGCCGCCATGGCGGACGATCCCCATCTCCGCGCCGGGCTGAACGTTTTCGCCGGCCAGGTCACTTACGAGGCCGTGGCCGGGGCGCACGGTCTGGGGTACGTACCGCCGGAGCAGGCTCTCAAGCTGTAGCCCGATGCGCTTCGAAATCTATCTCGAGTCGGGCCCGCAGCACCGCAAGACCTGGGTATACGTCCCGAGCCTGCCGGGCTGCTCGACGGTGGCCCCGGCCAGCGAGCTGGCCGTCGAGATGGCACGGATCGCCATTCGTGGCCGCGCCGACTTCCTTCGTCGCCACGGCGATCCCCTGCCGGATCCGGAACCGATCGAGCCCGTCGTGGCTGACCACGTGATCGAGCGCCGGATGCTCGGCTTCGGTCAGGGGGTCTTCGCAACCGACCTCGAGCCACTGACTCCGGACGAGGTTGACCGCCAGCTGCGCTGGGCTGGCTGGTCGCGCGAGGAGCTGGTCTCGGCGGCCCGGGCCCAGCAACTGCCGCTGGTCGCGAGGCCGCCTTCGGGCGGTCGATCGGCTGCGGCCATCCTGTCGCACGTTGCAGGGGCCGAGTGGTCCTACGTCAGCTCTACCCTCGGCACGCTCGCCGGGGGCAGCGCGGCCATGGCTGCCATCGAGCGGGCCGGCGAAGACCCCTGGGCCGCCCTCGGCGCCGAGCGCGAGTCGCTGATGGCGCGCCTGCGCGCGATGACACCCGAGGAGCTGGTCCGGGTCACCGAGCGGGGTGAGGGAAGACCGGCGCGCACCGCCCGACGCATGCTTCGACGGCTGCTCGAGCACGAGTGGGAATATGTTCTCGAGCTTCGGGCGCGGTTGGACTACGCGACCCACGAGCCGGAGACGGCCACCGCCCCGACCCGTTAGACCACCGCGGCCAGGGCCCCGGCGACCACCGCCTGGGCCTCCTCGAGGATTCGGTCCAGATGCTCCTCGCCGAGGAAGCTCTCGGCGTAGACCTTGTACACGTCCTCGGTCCCGGACGGGCGCGCAGCGAACCAGCCGTGCTCGGTGGCGACCTTGACCCCGCCGATCGGGGCGTCGTTGCCGGGAGCGCGGGTCAGGACGGCCGTGATCGGCTCTCCGGCCAGCTGAGTGGCATGAACCTGGGCGGGCGACAGCTTCGCCAGGATTGTTTTCTGCTCGCGCGTGGCCGGAGCGTCGACCCGGCGGTAGGCCGGCGCCCCGAATCTCAAGGTCAGGGCTTCGTAGGCGACGCCGGGGTTGGCACCGGTCCTCGCCGTCAGCTCCGCGGCCAGTAGACAGGGGATGATGCCGTCCTTGTCGGTCGTCCAGACCGTTCCATCCCGCCGAAGGAACGAGGCACCTGCACTCTCCTCCCCGCCAAACCCGAGTGAGCCGTTGACCAGCCCGTCCACGAACCACTTGAAACCGACCGGCACCTCGACCAGCCTCCGGCCCAGCTCACCCGCGACGCGGTCGAGCATGCTGGTGGACACGAGCGTCTTGCCGACCGCCACCTCGGGCTGCCAGTCGCGGTTTCGGTAGAGGTACGCGACTGCCGCCGACAGGAAGTGGTTCGGGTTCATGAGTCCGGCGGCGCCGGCCACGATGCCGTGGCGGTCGGCGTCTGTGTCGCAGGCGAAGGCCACGTCGAAGCGGTCCTTGAGCGCCACCAGCCGGGCCATGGCGTAGGGCGACGACGGGTCCATTCGGATCCGGCCGTCCCAGTCGACGGTCATGAAGCCGAACTGCGGATCGACGACCTCGTTGGTGACCGTCAGATCGAGGCCGTAGCGGTCGCGGATCTCTGCCCAGTAGCCGACGCTGGCGCCGCCGAGCGGGTCCACGCCGAGCTTCAGACCGGCCGCCCGAATGGCCTCCATGTCCAGGACGCCGGCCAGGTCCGACACGTATGCGCCGGTGAAGTCGTAGCGGCCGACCGAGGCGATCGCTCGCTCGTACGGCACCCGCTCGACCCCCTTCAAGCCAGCGTGCAGGAGATCGTTGGCCGCGTCCTGGATCGCGCCGGTCACGTCGGTGTCGGCGGGGCCTCCGTTCGGCGGGTTGTACTTGAACCCGCCGTCCTCGGGCGGGTTGTGCGATGGCGTCACGACGACGCCATCGGCCAGGCGGTCGGTTCGCCCGTGGTTGTAGGTCAGGATGGCGTGCGAGACGGACGGAGTCGGCGTGAGCCCGTCCCGGCTGTCGACCAGTACCGAGACTCCGTTGGCGACGAGCACCTCTACGGCCGAGCGTTTCGCAGGACCGGAGAGAGCGTGGCTGTCCTCCCCGATGAAAAGTGGCCCGTTGATGTGCTGGGCCTTGCGGTAGCGGCAGATCGCCTGGCTCGTAGCCAGGATGTGGTCCTCGTTGAACGAGCCGTCGAGCGACGAGCCGCGATGCCCGGACGTCCCGAAGGCCACGGCCTGAGAGGGCACGTTCGGGTCGGGGTGGATGTCGTAGTAGGCGGCGATCAGCCGGTCGACGTTGACCAGCATCGATGGTTCTGCCGGCTTTCCCGCCAGCTCGCTGACTGCCAACGCTCGCGCCTCCTGATGTCCGATCCTGTGCCCGGATGAAGCGCCCGGATGATGTGCCCGAATGATGCCCTGCCGGATGCCGGGTGAACAGGGCCGGCCGGTCGTTGGGCCGACAAAGACAACCGGTCGGTAACCTCGCTTGGCCGCCGCCCGCCGAGACCCGGCCTGGCGGCTCAGTAGGGCAGCGCGATCGTCGACGCCGTCTTCGCTCCGCCCAGGAGTGGCATCCCCCAGGCCAGTTCGATCGTCCGCAGGATGGAGTAGTGGTTAGCCGCGCCGGTGAAACGGGACCCGGGAGTCATGCCCGGGCTGACGACGATCGTCGCGATGTGCCCGCCGCCGCCCTGGATGTCGCTGTCGCTGCCTTCGTCCCAGGTGATGAAGAGAACCGAGTTGGCGAAGGCCGGACTGTCGATGATCTCCGGTACGAAGACCTTGAGGAAGGCGTCGCCAGCCTCGGTGGAGCTGCTGTGCATGTCGTTGATCTCGTTGGGAATGATCATCTCGAAGTCCGCCGCAGCCGGATCGAAGCCGGCAAGCTTCGTGATCCTGGCGCACTCGGTCGGGTTGCCGCTGATCGACGTGTAGCTCATGGCCGGATTGTGCTTGCGGACGTAGTCGCCGACGGCTCCGGGGCCGTCCGCGACGGCGCCCGCCTGGAACGTCTTGAAGCAGTTGCCCGGGTAGCCCTGGGCGTAGACGTGCCAGGTTCGACCGGAAGCTTCGACCTGGCCGAACAGGTTGGGGACGGCCAGGTTGTAGGTGCCGTCGCTGTCGGTGCCCTGCAGGCCGCCCGAGGTCAGGGCGATGTAGTTGGGTTCCGACGGATGCGTCTCCGCGTACAGCTGCGTGGCCAGGCCGTAGCGGGCGATCAGCGAATTCAGGTACGGCGCCGCGCTCGATCCGACGATGCTGCCGTACTCCTTGTTCTCCATGATGATCACGTACACGTGGCTGAAGTCTGGCAGGCCCGAGCCGGGCGTCGGCGATGCCGTTGGCGCCGGGGGTGGGCTCGCAATGGCGCTTGCAGTGGCCGTGGCGAGGATCGTGGCAGTGGTCATGAGGGTCGGCGATGCAGCTGGGGAGGCGGTCGCGCTGCCGCCGCCACAGGCTGTGACCAGGACCGAAAGGGCAAGCGCCACCGCTGTGAGCGAACGGGCCGGGATGGGTCTAGCTGGCACGGCTCGATTCTCCCCCATCGGCGCAGTCTTCGCCGGATTCGCCACCCGGACCGCTCTCCCTGTTCGGGGGCCAGCGGCGAGGCCCGGAGCTCGCTCCCCGCGGAGGCTATATCTTGGCGTCCAAGAGTCCCCTCGGTGGTCTCGTGTCATCGGAGGGGCGTCACCCGGGCCGGCGCGGGTGTCCCCACCATATTCGGCCGGAAAAGGAGGGACACCGATGAGTGATCCGTCCGGCCAGGCGGCCGAAATGATTCGGCCGCTCATGCGAGCCCGTCAGGTCCGCGACTTCCTCGATCGGCCGGTGAACCAGTCTGAGCTCGACGCCATTGCCGACGTGGCCCGTTGGTCCGGCAGCAGCTCCAACACGCAGCCGTGGCGGTTTATCGTGCTGCGCGACCGGGCCAAGATCGGGCGCATCGCCGATGCGTCATTGCCGCAGACGCGGGCCCTGCAGACGGCGACCGCAGCCATCGTCATCGTGCTGCCGGAGGAACCCGGAAGGGCCGTCTCCCATGCCTACGACGAAGGAAGGGCGGCGGAACGAATCCTGATCGCAGCTTCAATGCTCGGTCTCGGTGCCGGCATCACCTGGATCATGCCCGAGAAGCGCGACGCCATCCGCGCCATCCTGGCCGTGCCCGAAGGCCAGTTTGTGCGAACCATCGTCGCCATCGGCCACCCGAGCGAGGCAGGCCTGCGGCCGAAGAGCGCGCCCGGCACGGCAAGACTGCCTCGCGGCGAGGTCGTATTCGAAGAGAAGTGGCCGGCGGGCTGAGCCCGCGGCCACTTGGAATCTCGGACCCGACGGGTGAGGACTACTCGGCCAGGCCCGGCTTGGAACTTCCCGGCGTACCCGTCGAGCCTTGAAGCCCGGCGCGGGCGGCCTGCTCGGCATGGAAATGAGCGCGCAGCGGCTTCTCCTTGAGCGCCAGGACGGCGAGGAAGGAGACCACCGAGGCCAGCACGCCGAGCCAGACGGAGTTGGCGATCGCCAGAGAGAAGGCGTCGTAGAAGCCCGTGGCGAAGGGTGCCCTGAGTTCCGCGGGAAGCTGAGCGAACGCGTCCGCCACCGAGCCACCGACCGATATGAGCTGGTTGGGGTCGAACGCCGCCGGCGCGGTCGCCGGCACCGCCGATGAGGGCGCTCCGGCCGTAACGATCGCGGATCGGATCGAATCCCAGGTCAGGTTTTCGCGGAAAAGCGTGAAGGCCATCGTCAGCCCAACCGACGTGCCGATCTGGCGGAACAGGGTCAGGTCGCTGGTCGCGGTCCCCAGTCGTTCGAAGGGAACGTCGTTCTGGACGATGAGCGTGAATATCGCCATGGTCGGGCCGACGCCAAGGCCGGCGATCAGCATCCAGAGCGACAGCGCCAGGAAGCTTGTGTCCGCGCGCAGGTTCTGGAACAGATAGACACCGACCCCCATGAAGATCAAACCGACCGCGAGGAGGACCTTGTAGCGACCCGTCCGGCTGACGATCAGACCGGCCGCGACCGAACTGAAGATGAGCCCGAACAGGAACGGGAACAGCAGATAGCCGGATGCCGTCGTGCTCTCGCCCTTGACTATCTGGAACCAGAGCGGCAGGAAGATGATCAGGATCGAGAAGCCGAACACCGCAAAGAAGGTTGCGACCGCTGAGACGGCGAAGGTGCGGTTGCGGAAGAGATCCAGCGGGATCATCGGATCCGCGGCTCTTGCCTCGGCCACGATGAAGGCCACGAGGAAGACGACGCCCACGCCGAACCAGACGAGTACGGACGGATCGAGCCAGTTGGTGGTTTCGGCCAGGGTCAGTGCGATCAAGACCGGAACGACCGCGCAGACGAAGGTGATCACGCCCACCAGGTCGAGCGTCAAGCGCGCACCCTTGGGATGGACCATCGGCAGCAACCGGCCGATCAGGTATAGCGAGATGAGTCCGACCGGCACGTTGACGAAGAAGATCCAATGCCAGGAAAGGTTGTCGGTAAGGAAGCCACCGAGGAACGGTCCAATCAGAAAGGCGACCCCGAAGACGCCACCGAAGAGCCCCTGGTACTTACCTCGCTCGGCCGGCGTGAACAGGTCGCCGATGACCGCGAGTGAGATCGGGAAGAGCGCGCCGGCGCCGATGCCCTGGAGGCCGCGGAACGCGATCAGCTCCCACATGGTCTGGCTCAAGCCCGAGAGCACCGACCCGATCAGGAACAGGACGATGCCGATCAGCAGCATGGGCTTTCGGCCGAAGTAGTCCGACAACTTGCCGTAGAGCGGGATAGCTGCGGTGCTGGTGACGAGGTACGACGTGACGACCCACGTGTAGAGGTCGGCGCCGTTGAGCTGCGTCGAGATCCTGGGCAGGACCGGCCCGACGATGGTCTGATCCAATGCGCCGAGGAAGAGCGCGAGCATGATGGCGGCCATGATCTCGAACCGGGCGCGAGGGTTGACCTCGATCGCGGCGTGCGCTGGAGCGCTGCTTGCGATCTCCGATGCCATTGGTTCTCCTTGCGCTGGGGGCTGCCTTTGCGATCTACGGGTCGGCCGAAGGCGCACAGCCAACCTCGACATCGAGCGTGAGCTCGGTTTGTGTAGGGCTCGTGAAGTTGCGCCGGAAATGCCGTGAGGCCCCCGGCAGCTTCTGCCCGCGACGCGCCCCACTGCGTTGCCGATGCAGGCTCGTCACGTGACATCGACTGAAACAGGGACGGTATTAATACAGGAATTGGCGGATCGCCGCCATACGCGCACCCCCCCGTTGCAGCCTGGCGTCGATCGACTGGTATCCGGGCGGCCGCGCTAAGCGCGCTTGCGGGCCACGAACTCAACCAGGTGGAAGTGGTGCGGATCTCCGAGTGCCGTCGGTCGATCGTCCTCTTCGACGGACCAATGCTCGATCTGGAAGTCAGCCAGGTGGGCCTCGGTTCGATCCGGCGACAGACACGTCATCTCTGGATCGGAGGCGGACTCGTCGTGGTCGCCGAAGAGCATGGCCGCGAACCGGGCCCCAGGTTCGAGGGCCCCGACGATCCGCCGCCACGTCGGGTAGAACGCTTCCGGGGCCAGAAACGGCAGACAGAGGCTGGCGTTGACCATGTCGCACGGCGGGATCGCGACGGTGGCCAGGTCCTCGATGTGTATCTGGAGGCCGGCCCGCAGGTCCGCCTCGACGGCCTCCTCCAGGGCGGTTCGGGCGGCGGGCTCGCGATCGACTGCCAGGACTCGCCAACCCGCTCGAAGGAGCTCGCGCGTATCGCGTCCGGCGCCGCAGCCGAGATCCACTGCGTAGCGGGGGGCGACGGAGCCTGAGTCGCCGCGAAGCCGCGCGGCCGAAGCCTCGTCCTCCTCGCGAAACCGGTCGATGGCCAGGCGCACTGTCCGCCAAGCCGGTCGATCGACCGTGACGGCGTAGTAGTCGGCCCAATGCTCGGAGTCGGCGCCCATCCAGTCGAGCATAGGCCGAATCGACGATCGCTTCTGGCGTCCGTCATTGCGGTCGGTGGACCGGCGATCTTCAGCGGTCGAGCGCAGTTCCGGCTCAGACGAAAGCGGCCGCGGCGTATCCCACGGTCCGACGCGCATCGCCCCCGGCATCGGCCGAGGTGGCGGCGCCGAGCAGGATGCCGCGCGTCGCGCCCATCTCGGCCAGCGCCGTGAGGGCGACGCGCACGGGATCGATGCCACACAGCCCGCAGACGAGCCCGGGTCGCCTTTCGAGAAGCACGCTGGTCTCCGCGTCGCGGAGCGCGTCCGCCTCCATCCGCAGCAACGGCTCGAGCAGCTCGGCGTCGGTGGCCTCGCACACCCGGGCCGGCGGATAGTGCGCCAGATCGGAACTGGCCACGAGCAGGATGCTCTCGCCCGCAGTGCGCCTCTCTGCCAGAAGCCGGCCGAGCATTGTGCCGGCCTGGGCGTGGCTTCGGAGCCGCGGGCTCACCGCCATGGGCACGATCCTCGCCCCAGGGCAGGCCCGGGCCAGGAGCGGCAGCTGGACTTCGAGTGAGTGCTCGCCGAGGTGAGCGGCGTCGTCCGGCGCGAAAGGCGGGCCCAGCGCCGCGATGGCCTTGGCCAGATCGTCGTCGATGGGCACGTCGCCGAGCGGCGTCTGCCACGACCCTCCGGTCCAGACTCCCACACCACGGGCGAGGGCCTGATGGTCGGTGCCGGCAAGGACGATCGTGGCCGGGCCGATCTCGCCAGCAAGCGCCCAGCTCAGGGCCGCGATCGTGCCCGAGTAGACGAGCCCGGCATGCGGGACCAGTAGTCCCGCGACGGCTGCGGGATCCAGGCCATCGGGCCGCGTGGCCCGGCCGGCGCCCGCCAGCAGAGTGGCCACCAGCGATCCCAGTCTGTCGGGCTGGGCGGGGTAGAAAGAGCCAGCGACCGCGGGCTGGCGCAGCCTGCCACTCACGCCGGCGCTCCGTTGGCAGTTGGCGACACTGCTTTCGCTCCGAACTCCGCCAGCCCGACTCCCGCGAGCGTCCGCCCACAACGCGCGCATGCCCCGTCTGCCAGAGCGGCGGCCGGTCTGGCGGCAAAGCCGCGGCGCCGGATCAGTGTTTCTCCGCATCCGGCGCAGCGAGTGTCCTCATCGCCGTCGCTCATGTTGCCCGAGTACACGTGGCTGAGCCCGGCAGCACGGCCGATCGCCACGGCCCGTTCGACCGCGGTCACGGGCGTGGGGTCCAGGTCGGTCAGCCGATACGACGGGAAGAAACGACTGACGTGCCACGGCGTCTCAGGTCCGAGTTCTGCGACGACCCAGCGCGCCAATGCCGCCAGCCCCGTCGGGTCGTCGTTGAGGCCGGGGATCAGAAGCGTCGTTACCTCGACCCACACGCCGCGCTCGCGCATTCCGACGAGAGACGCCAGGATCGGCGCCAGTCGCGCCCCGCAGATGCGCCGATAGAACCGATCGTCGAAGGCCTTCAAGTCAACGTTCGCCGCCACGACCACAGGCCCCAGCAGATCGAGTGCCTCGGGCGTCTGGTAGCCGTTCGTGACCAGCACGTTTGACAGGCCCGCTTCAAGGGCAAGTCGAGCCGTCGCGAGCACGTATTCGATGAAGATCGTCGGTTCGGTGTACGTGTAGGCGATGCTGCGCGCGCCCGCGGCCAGTGCGGCGGCTATGACGCGGGCCGGCGTCAGGCTGAAGGACGGTACCGCCAGCCCGTCGCGCTCGGACTGGGAGATGGCCCAGTTCTGGCAGTTCAGGCAGTGGAAGTTGCAGCCACGGGTCGCGATCGAGAAGGCCACGCTCCCTGGGTAGACGTGGAACAGCGGCTTCTTCTCGATCGGGTCGGCGTTTGCGGCCACAACCTGACCGAACACCAGCGTGACGAGCGCCCCGTCACGATTCTCGCGGACGCGGCAGATGCCCGCCCGGCCCGGCCTGACCAGGCAGCGATGGGCGCAGGCGACGCATCGAACGGCGCCATCGGCTTCCGGAAGGGACAGCATCGCCGGTGTGGCGGTTTCGCCGGACGGTTCGTGAGCTGGCGCGAACGGTCGCATTGGGACGGCTCCTCGTCATCATGCTCGTCCCGAGCGTGGAGTCCGGCAAAGGGCCGAACGGCCCAAGGTACCTGCCCGGACGAGGCGCTCAATCGGTCGGTCCAAGCTGTTGGCTAAAGGCGGCCGTGGCCCAAGCGTTGAGGCGCGCCCGAGCCATCGTCCTGGCGGGCACGCGGCCCAAGAACGCGCCGTTTGACTCTGGTGGCGGGCCGGGCCCCGCGTAACCTCTGCTCGACCGACTGCGAGGTAGCGTATGAAGCAGCTCCACAAGCGAGACCAGCGTGAACTGCTGGCCATTGCCCGGCGGGCGATCGAGGCCGCCGTCTGCCACAGCACGTTCGAGGCCCCGGACGGCGGCCCGCGCTCCGCGGCTCTGGGCGAGGCGGCCGCGGCGTTCGTCACCATCCACGAGAGAGGCGATCTGCGCGGCTGCATCGGCCTGATGCGATTCGACGATCCGCTCTGGCTGAACGTTCGAGACGCCGCCGTGGCAGCCGCGCTGGACGACCCGCGCTTCCCGCCCGTCGACGAGTCAGAGCTGCCGGCTCTCGAACTCGAGGTGTCGGTCCTGGATCCGCCCGTGGAGCTGCCCGATCCAGCCGGTTTCGTGGCGGGGCGCCACGGAATCGTCGTCGAGCGCGGCATGCACCGGGCCCTGCTGCTTCCCCAGGTCGCGACCGAGATGGGCTGGGGCGAGAGCCAGATGCTCGAGGCTGTCTGCCGAAAGGCGAACCTGCCTCCCGACGCCTGGCGCGACGGGTCCACCCGTCTCTATGTCTTCGAGTCGACCTGCTTCAGCGAGGCGGGTCTGGCCAGCTCGCCAGACGGGACGACGACCGACTGATCTCGCGGCGCCGGCCCGGCTGCCGGTTCCGACGCGACTGGCCCGCGGCCGACTTCAGATTCGCTTCAGGCGGCAGGCCGAGGATGGCTCTCAGCTCGAGGCCGCCGGGATCGTCAGAAGCGGCTCGCAGGAGGTAATCATGGTGTCCGATAAGCGGCGACTCAGCCGGCGCTTCGCCGCCCCGATCGCATCTCTCGTCTTTGTAGCCGTGGTGGTCGCGGCCTGCAGTTCGGCCGCTCTGAGCGGGACGACGGCGAATTCGGCCGCCGTTCTTCAGGCGGCGGCGAGCCCAACCGGGGCGGCCCTGGTTCCCGCGGTGCTGCCGTCGGCAACCTCCACTCCTGCCACCTCGCTGGCGTCGTCCGCTTCCGCTCTATCCCTGCAGGATCAGATGGTCGCCGTCATCAAGCAGGTCAGTCCCTCGGTCGTTGAGATCCAGACCGACGCGGGCCTGGGATCCGGCATCGTCTACGACTCGCGCGGCGACATCATCACCAACGCCCACGTCGTGGGAACGTCCACGACATTCACCGTGACTCTCTCGAACGGCAAGACGTACCCTGCGACGTTGGTCGGCAGCTACGCCCCCGACGACATCGCGGTTCTCCATATCACTGCCTCGGGGCTTTCGCCGGCGACTTTCGGTGACTCTTCCAAGCTATCGGTCGGCGATTTCGTCCTGGCCATGGGCAACCCGCTCGGGCTCCAGTCGAGCGTGACCGAGGGCATCGTAAGCGCGCTCGGGCGGCAGGTCAGCGAGCCCACCGGCAACGCTCTGCCCGATGTCATCCAGACCAGCGCCGCCATCAACCCCGGCAACAGCGGCGGTGCCCTGGTCGACCTCAGTGGCGAGGTCGTGGGCATTCCGACACTGACTGCCTCGGATCCGCAGCTCGGCGGTAGCGCTCCCGGTATCGGCTTTGCGATCTCCAGCGACCGGGCCAAGACGATCGCCGATCAGCTCATCGCCAGCGGCAAGGTGACCAACTCGGGACGCGCGTACATGGGCGTCCAGCTCACCGACGGCACCACGGGCCCGGTCATCGTGGCCGTTACTGCCGGCGGGCCAGCGGCTGCGGCCGGGGTTCAGGTCGGCGATGTAGTCATTTCGATCGACTCCACCCTGACGCCGGACAGCCAGACCCTGATCGATGCCGTCGCCGCGTACCACCCTGGCGACACGATCAAGCTGAAGGTTCAGCATCAGGATGGCACCACGGCCACGCTCAACCTGACCCTCGGGCAACTGCCCAGCTGACAACCCCGATTCGGCCACCGAGTGGTTGGTGGCCGAGAACACTCATGCGAAACAGAGAGGCGGCCGGACCGGCCGCCTCTCGTCACGCTCCGGGCCCGGCCGGCAACTCGAAGAGGATGGTCGTTCCGGCGCCGGCGGTGCTCTCGGCCTTGATCGATCCGCCGTGCGCCTCGACCAGCCGGCGGGCGATGGCCAGTCCCAGGCCCGATCCATGCGAGTCCTCGGCCCTCGCGAAACGCTCGAATATGTGCGGCAACACCTCGGGGGCAACTCCCGGGCCGTTATCGGCAACCGAGACGTTGACGGACCGAGCGTGGGTTTCCCCGACGATCGAGACGACACTTCCACGCGGCGCATAGCGCAGGGCGTTGGCCACCAGGTTGCCGACGACCTGCTGGATCCGGAGCGGGTCGAGGTCCAGGAGCGGCATGTCGTCGGCCATGCGGACTTCGAGCCGCAGCCCGGCGGTTGCGGCAAGGCCCTCGAAGGGGGCGACGGACTCGTGGATCAGGATCGACAGGTCGGTGGGCTCCTTGTGAAGGGGGAGCGTTCCGGCCTCGGCGAGAGAGAGCGTTCGAAGATCCTCCACGAGCTTCGTCAGCATCGCGATCTGGTCGACGGCCGCCGCCAGGTGAGCCTCGTCCACGGGGTGGACTCCGTCGACCATGGCCTCGAGCTCGCCTCTCAACACAGCGAGAGGAGTGCGCAGCTCGTGGCTGACGTCGGCCAGCAGCGACCGTCGCTGGCGCTCGTCGCCCTCGAGGCGAGCGGCCATCGCGTTGAACGCCTCGGTCAGCCAGCGCAGCTCCCGCATGCCGTGGCGCGGCACTTCTACTCGGGCGCTGTAGTCGCCTGCCTCCACCTTGCCCGCCGCTTCTATCAAATCGCCGAATGGAAGGGCGAACCGTCGTGCCCCTCGCGCCGTGCCACTCAAGGCGAAGAGCAGTACCACCAGGATCGCGGCAACGAAGATCTCTGCGCCGGGCGACGGCAGGCCCGTCACCGACAGTAGCTGGCCGATCAAGACGATCGGCCCGAGGACCATCAGCACGAAGACGAGCGTCACGCCTACGGCGAATCGGAGGAAGAAACCTCGCCTCATCTTGCGCCATGGAAACTCGTGAGTCGGCGGCCAGGGCTCTTCCTGGGCCCACCATGCCGGGCGGGGGCGGTGTCTTCTATACCAGTGGCCACGCCGTCCGAATGGCCCCCCCGGACCCATATCCTCGGAGCCGTTCGTGGCGATTTCGCCCGACTCGCGCTCAAGCGCTCGGCGATATCCGCGACGGGCGGCCCGCAGCCTGCGTCCCCGGAGCGGCTCCTGGCTCTCCGGGTCGCTCACTCGGGCTCCTCGGCGAACCGGTAGCCCACACCGTAGACCGTCAGAACGTAGCGGGGCCGGCCCGGGTCGTCCTCGAGCTTCCGACGCAGGTTCTTGACGTGAGCGTCAACGGCCCGTTCGTAGGACTCGAACGCCACGCCGTGGATCGCATCGAGCAGCTGCGATCGGGTGAAGATTCGCCCGGGCTGTCGGGCCAGGGAAACCAGCAGCTGGAACTCGGTGGGCGTCAGCTCGACAGCCCGCCCGGCAGCCGTGACGCGCATTCGGGGGACGTCGATCGAAACGGCCCCGACTTCGATTCGATCGCCCGGTTCTGCCCGTCGGTCGACCCGCCGGAAGATGGCGCGAATGCGGGCCACCAGCTCTCGCGGGCTGAATGGCTTGGTGACGTAGTCGTCGGCGCCGATCTCCAGGCCCAGCACGCGATCCAGCTCGTCGTCGCGCGCAGTGAGCATGAGGATTGGCAGGTCGGAGTCGCGCCTGATCGTCCGGGCCACGTCCAGGCCGTCCATTCCGGGTAGCCCAAGGTCCAGGACTACCAGGTCCGGCTTGCGAACGCGGACCGCCGTCAGCGCCGATGGACCGTCCGTGGCGGTTATCACGCCGAACCCGGCATGCTCAAGGTAGTCTCGAGCGAGCTCCACGATCCGGGGTTCGTCGTCAACGACGAGAACGGTCTTCACAGTGGCCTCATCGTACGGCGCGGCGTTGTGCGGCGGGGGAAGTCGCGGCGCCTCCGCCCACCGCTCTCTCGGCTGCCTGCGGCGCGGCCAGGCCTGCCGTTGGCTCAGCCCGGATCCACCGATCGCCGCTTTTATCTCGTTCGGTCAGCCGGCTCATTCCTGTGTTGGCTCCTGCGCGCCTCGCTCACGCACTCTTCGAGTGCGCTCGCTCCGGTGCTCGTCGCCGCCTTGGCCTGCGCTCGTCGGCCCGGCGATCTGCGGCGCTTGACCGGTGGATCCGGGCTTACGGGGCCGTCGGGTTCGCCTGGTCGGTGCCAGTCGCGGGCGGTTCGGTCGTGTGGGCCCGGCGATGGAACTCGTCGAACGCAGCCTGCCCGGCCTCCCGCCACTCGCTCCTGTGCCAGCCCCCCGGCCGGCTGCCCGGCTCGACGGCACCGCTATCGTCCCAGGTCCTCCAGTCGCCGCGATGAGCCCACGCCCGGCGATGACCGCCGAAGAATGCCAGTCCGATCAGCCGGACGATGAGGATCAGAACGACGATCGTCACCAGCAGGCCGATGACGTGGCCCACTCCGAATGCCCCGCCGTAGGCCCAGGCCGGAACGTTGGTCGAGCCCGAAGCGGTTCCGGCGGCGAAACCAGCGCCGTAGGCGCCGGCGGTCAGAACGCCAGTGAATCCCAATAGCAGCAGTGCGGCCAAGATTCGGAAGCCGCCTCCATGTCGCATCTTGATCTCCTTGAGATGGCTCCCGATGGTCTGCACGCTCGGCCGGGAGCGGTGCCGCTCTCACACGGAAGACTGGCAATCGCTTGTGTAGGAGTCGTGTGTGCGGGCCGGAGAAGTCGTGATCGGGGCTGCGGCAGAGCCGTGAACGCGGCTTTCGGCGACTGACTTGTGCGGGCGCAACGGCGGGCCCGACGCAACGCGGAAGTGGCCGACGCCGGCCGTGTCGCATCCAGACGCAACACGCTTGCCGCAGCCGACCCCGGTGCTTATCGCCCGCCGAGGCGATCGGTCGGTCGCAGCCAGGTCAGGCGATGTCTCGGCGGCGTATGCCGATCGCCCCGACCATCAGACCGCCGACGGCAAGCACCAGGCACGCGATGACGCCGGCAACATCCCAATTGCCGATCATCGTCTGGCCGAGGTGGGCCGACAGCGCCAGCTGATGAACGGGGTCGGGCAGATTCAGCGCCGGCGCCAGGAAGTCGACCAGGAACGTGGCGATGACGAACACCGCCGTGACTTCGCCGGCGACCGTGTTGCGAAACAGCCCGCCGACCGCGAAGCCGACCCCTGCGGCCGCGGCCGCGTACAGCCCGAGGATCAGTGCGCCCATGACGGGCGTCGTCACATCGCTGCCCGCCGACGCCACTCCGATTGCCACGCCCAGCATGGCCACGACGGTCATCACGGCGATCGCCTCAAATACACCGACGCCGCCTGCGATAGCCCAGCGAGCGCGCCCGAGCGGGCTGGCCAGCAACAGCTCGAGCCGCCGGCCGTTCTCGTCGGAGGCCCATCCGGAAACGAGTGTCGCAGCCGCCAGGCCCGCAATGAGGTAGCCCATGTAGGCGAAGAGCAGCTGCAGGAAACCGCCCCCGGTCGTGATGTCGTAACCCTTGAACAGGGTCGTGAAGAGCTTCGCAGTGTCCGGCGACTTGGAGAGCTCGTCGGCGAACGATCGGCTGGACGCGGCGATCATTGCGGCATAGACGGCCAGGCCGAGGCCCCAGGCAAGAGCCTGCGGCAGCCGCTCCCCGAAAGAGCGGCCGGTCGGGCCACGAACGCCGAGGATCGCGCTCGGCATGGCGGGCGTCGGGATGGCGCTGATGGAGCCGAGGTCGCGCCGATCGAACGCGACGATGCCGACGCCGAACAGGGCGACGGCGACGATGGTCACCGGCACGAGCGAGAGCCAGTCGTACTGGCCGGCCAGCGGCAGGTCGCCGGCCGTCCAATGGAACCAGGTCAGGTTTGCCGGTGCCTGTAGGGCCGGCACAGAAGCTGAGTAGCCGCTGACAACGTAGCCGCCGATCATGACCGCGCCGGCGACGCCCGCGGCGCTGGCGCGACCCATGAACGGGGCGAGAGCCCAGGCCACGGACCCGGACACCAGGCCGATCAGTGCGACCCAGAGCGCGAAGCCGATGGCCCCCGAGATCGGAACCGCGTCGCCGGGCAGGGTGCCAAAGGCTGCGGTACCGACGAAGGTAATGATCGCCAGGAAGGCCGTGGCAGCGACCATTCCGGTTACGTGAGCGGCCAGCTTCTCGATCGCAATCCGGCGCTTGCCGAATGGCGCTGCGGCGACCATGTCCAGGCTGCCACGTCGCGCCTCCGCGGCGAGGGTCCCCGACAGGGCGAAGATCGACCAAAAGCCGGCGATAAGCCCGAAGAATGGGCCGTACTTCCACGCCACGGCACCGCCGAGCGTCTCCACGTTGACCGGGTTGCCGACGAGCCCCTTTATCACGGCCGGCATGCTGTCGATGACGTTCTGCAAATCCAGGCGCGACGCCGGCGTCGCGTAGGCTTCGCCAAAAGCGTATGCGCCCGCCAGCATGATCCCGCCCAGGAGGCCGGCGACGATGATGAACGCCAGGCGCGAGTCGCGGATCGTCTTGGCATAGATGCTGCCGAAGCCGTACAGGCGGCTGAACACTGGAACCGACGGAGTCCTCGGAAGCGAAGACGACCCAGCCTGGACGGCCATCACTTCGCCTCGGCCGCCTCGCGGCCGTACTGGGCCAGGAACGTCTCCTCGAGGCTGGGTTCGCGGCTCAAGAAGTCCGTAACTCCGAGGCGGGCGGCGGCCTGGACCACCGGCGTGATCGGGCCGAAGACGCGCAGGCGCAGGAGATGGTCCTCGACCTGGACGTCGCTCACGCCGTCGATCGCAACGAACTCGGCCGCCGGCGGCTCGCCGGCGAAGCGCAACTCCACCTGGTGATGGGCCAGGTCGCGCAGGGCATCGACCCGGTCGACCCGTACGATGCGGCCTTCGCGGATGATGGCGACGCGGTCGCAGCTCCGCTCGACCTCGCTCAGGATGTGGCTGGAGAGGAAGACCGTTCCGCCGTCGGTGACGGCCTCGCGCAGGAGCGAGAAGAAGGTCTGTTGTACGAGCGGGTCCAGGCCGGCGGTGGGTTCGTCGAGGAGAAGCAGCTCGGGCTTGTGCTGCAGCGCGGCGACCAGCCCAACCTTCTGCTTGTTGCCCTTGGAGTATTCGCGAAAACGCCGCTTCGGATCCAGGTCGAAACGCTCGATCAGCTGGGCCCGGTAGGCACGATCCACACCGCCGCGCAGGTTGCCGAAGTACTCGAGCGTCTGCCCGCCGGTCAGTCGGTCGTACAGCGCGAACTCGCCGGGCAGGTAGCCGATGCGTCGGTGGATCGCCGCCGGATCGGTCGAACTCTCGATGTCGAAGACGTAGGCCTTGCCGTTCGTCGGGCGGATGAGGTCGAGCAGGAGGCGGATGGTCGTCGTCTTGCCGGCGCCGTTCGGCCCGAGAAAGCCGAAGACCTCGCCTTTCTGGACCTCCAGGTTTACCTCCACGATTCCGCGGTGAGGACCGTAGAACTTGGTCAGCTTCTCAGTCCGAATGACCGGCGGCATGCGGTGCCTCCAAGACGACGATACGACTGCCGATTCTCGTCCCTTTCGAGTTTTCGGTCTACTCGCTCACGGCCCGTCTTCGGCGATGAGCGGACTTGGAGGCGATGGACCGCGGGTGCAGGAAATCGCCCTGCTGTCGATACTTCAGGCGATGTCCAAATCCGCCCGCGCTTTCGTCCAAACCGCGGCCGGGCTGGTTGCTTGCGCCTGCCTGGTGGTTTCGGTTGGTTGCAGCGGCGCGGCCGGTCCGACCTGCGGCACCGGAACCGGGGCAGGTGCCTGCACTCGCGTTCTCTTCCTCGGCAATAGCTACACGTACGTCAACGACCTGCCGTCGACCTTTGCACAGCTGGCCCAATCGGGCGGTCGCCCGGTCCAGGTGGCCATGGTCGCCAACGGCGGCGAGACGCTGGCCCAGCACGCGGCGTCGTCCGAGTCTCTCGATAAGATCGCCTCGGGCGGGTGGACGTACGTGGTTCTCCAGGAGCAGAGCGAGACACCCGCCACGGCGGCCGGACGCGACGAAATGTATCAAGCCGTGCGGACGCTCGCCGGTAAAGCGCAGGCGGTTGGGGCTGTGCCTCTCCTATTCATGACGTGGGCTTACAAGGACGGTTTGCCGGCGTCCGGCCTGCCCACCTATGAGGCGATGCAGCAGCAGATCGATGCCGGGTACCTCGGCATCGCCAACGAGCTGGAGGTCCCGGTCGCCCCGGTCGGCTTCACCTGGTACATGGTCCACAACGACCATCCTGGTATAGGCCTTTGGAGCGACGACGGCAGCCACCCCAGCGTGGCCGGCACATACCTGGCCGCCTGCGTCTTCTACGCCTCGATCTTCCGTCAGAGCCCCGAAGGGCTGAGCTTCGGGGGCGGAATCCCGGACGATCAGGCCCGCGTCCTCCAGACCGAGGCGAATGACAACGTCCTGAAGCTGCAATCGCAGTGGGGCCTGCGGTGAGCGCAGGCCACGCCGGGTCTGGCGTCGCTCGCGGTCGCGGAACGAGCGTAGAATCCGAGCGACCATGAGCCTGAGCAGACTCCAAGGCATCGAACCCGGCCGCATCGGCGTCTTTGCCGGGCCTATCAACGACAAACCTGCAAGACTCCAACGCCAGTTCGTGCGCGAGATGGAGCGACTCGGCTACGGCACGCTCTGGTATGGCGAGGCCCTTGCCCAGGAGGCTTTTGCCCGGGGAGCCATCTATCTCGCCGCGACCGAGCGCCTGGTGATCGCCAGCGGCATCGCCAACATCTGGGCCCGCGACCCGGCAGCCATGGCAAACGGGGGCCGGACCCTCGCCGAAGCCTGGCCTGGCAGGTTCATCCTGGGCATCGGTGTCAGCCATGCGCCGATGGTGAGAGCGCGCGGACACGACTACGAACGGCCGCTCTCCGCGATGCGCGACTACCTCGAGGCGATGGGGCAGGCAACGTGGCGCGGGCCGAAGGCCGAGGTGCCACCGGTCGTGCTGGCCGCTCTGGGACCGAAGATGGTCGGCCTGGCCGGCGAGCGCACGGCCGGCGCGTACCCGTATTTCTCCACTTCCGCGCACATCCGGGAAGTCCGGGGCATCCTCGGGCCGGAGCCGTTCCTCGCGGCGGACCTGCCCGTTGTTGTTGCGCCCGATCTGAGCGTGGCGCGAGACATCGGCGATCGGCATCTCGCTTACTACATGGGCGTGGCCAACTACGGGAACAACCTGCGCCGGCTCGGTTGGGCCGAGGCCGATCTGGAGACGCCCGGCTCGGACGCGCTGTTCGAGGCAATCGTGGCCTGGGGGGATCTCGATCGAATCAGCGAGAAGGTGCGCGAGCGCTTCGAGGCGGGGGCCGACCAGGTCGTCCTCAATCTTGTGGCTGCCGACCCGTCCGAGCCCCCGCTGGACGAGCTCCGGGCGCTGGCGCCCCTGACGCGCGCGCGCTGACGGCGCTCGGCCGGGAAACGGGTCGACTGGCGCGCGCCGCGATCCGGAGTGCCTTGGCCGTGTCATACGGCGGACTCGAGTGCCACAATCAGTTGGTGCAGGAGGAGCGAGACACCACCGGCGAGGTCCGATCCGCGATCAGGGGCCGCAGTCCGGCGTCCGGCCGTGCCAGCGCCTCTTCGCTCGAGTTCCTCCACGTAAGCAAGCAGTACGACGCGGCTTCCGAGAGCCCCGGCGCGGTCAATGACCTGTCGTTTCAGGTCCCAGCCGGTGCCATCTGCGTTCTCGTCGGGCCATCTGGCTGCGGCAAGACGACCAGCCTGAAGATGGTCAATCGGCTCATAGAGCCGAGCGCCGGGCAGATCTTGCTCGATGGGGTCGACGTCGGAACCGAGAACGTGACCTCTCTCAGGCGACGCATCGGTTACGTGATCCAGCAGGTGGGCCTTTTCCCGCACCTGACGATCGGGCGTAACGTGGCCGTGGTGCCGAAGCTCGTCGGCTGGTCGAGGGAACGCCAGCGGGCCCGGACTCACGATCTGCTGTCGATGGTCGGGCTGGATCCCGACCGATACGCCGACCGATATCCCTGGCAACTCTCCGGCGGGGAACGGCAGCGAGTGGGCGTGGCTCGCGCTCTGGCCGCGGATCCGTCACTGATGCTGATGGACGAGCCCTTCGCGGCAGTGGATCCGATCGTCCGTGAGCGCCTCCAGGACGAGTTCCTGCGACTGCAGCGGGAGCTTGCCAAGACGATCCTCTTCGTCACTCACGACGTGGACGAGGCGATAAAGATGGGTGACCTGATCGCGGTCCTGGAGGATGGCGGTCGCCTGGCCCAGTTCGGACCGCCGGACGAGATTCTGGCCCATCCGGCCTCAGAGTTCGTCGCCCGATTCGTCGGTCAGGATCGCGGCCTCAAGCGCCTCTCGCTCCGAACCGTTGCGGACCTGAACGTCGAGCTGATACGGCGGGCGGACGAGCTGCCGGCCTTCCTCCCGTCGACGACACTGAGGGACGCTCTTTCGATCCTGCTGGCCGCGGATACGAGAGGCGGCATCGCCCTCGACGAGGCAGGTTTGCCGCGCGGCCTTGTGACTGTCGATGCGATCGCGAGCGCACTGGCGGACGACGTCCAAGTCGAGACGGCCCGGACGTGAACGGCGAGCCGCTTGTCCGCTGGGACTGGCTGTTCGCCCACCTTGGGCCAATCGCCGATCGCGTGGGTCAGCACCTCTACCTGGCTACGATCGCGGTTGGTATCGGGTTCGCAATCTCGTTCGCCCTGGCCGCGCTGTCGATCCGGCGACGCCGTCTCTTCCCGTTCATTACGATCCTCGCGACGGGCGTCTACGCAATCCCCAGCTTCGCCCTCTTCGCGGCGCTGGTCGCCGTCACCGGCCTGTCCGTGCTCACGGCGGAGATTCCGCTCGTTCTCTACACCCTGGTCCTGTTCGTCCCCAACATCGTGGCCGGTTTCGACGCCGTCCCCGGCGATGTCCTGGAGGCGGCCGATGGGCTCGGCTATACGTCGGGCGAAAGATGGTGGCGCGTGGAGCTGCCGCTGGCGGTCCCGCTCGTCGTGGCCGGCCTCAGGCTGGCAACCGTCTCGACGATCGGCCTTGTGACCGTGTCGGCGATCCTCGGCAACAGCTTTGGCGGGCTCGGCTACTACATCCTCGATGGCTACCACCGCCATTTCACGACGGAGATCCTCGTCGGCGGCCTGCTGTCCATCGGGCTGGCGGCGCTTGCCGACCTCGGCTGCGTCCTGCTGCAACGGCTTCTGACGCCCTGGGCGGCGGCACGCCGGATGGCTCGGTGATGGACATCTTCACCGCCACCGTGCAGTGGCTGGCCGACCCGATGCACTGGCAAGGTGCCAACGGAATCCCAGCCCGACTCTTCGAGCACGTTGCGCTGAGCGCCGTCTCTCTCGTTCTTTCGGGATGCGTCGCCATGCCGCTCGGGCTCTGGATCGGCCACACGGGCCGGTTTTCGTGGCTGGTAGTCAGTTCCGCCAATGCGTGGCGGGCCCTCCCATCGTTCGCCCTGATCGGACTGCTGGTGCCGTTCACAACCGTGATCGACCCGAATCTTGGGTTCACGCTCTACCCAACGCTCATCGCGATGATCGTCCTTGCCGGTCCGCCGGTTCTCGTCAACGCCTATCAGGGGGTTGCGGGCGTCGATCGCGATCTTGTCGAAGCAGCGCGGGCGATGGGGATGCGCGAGCGTCAGGTCCTGTTCGGGCTTGAGATACCGATTGCTCTTCCCGTCCTGGCGACCGGCGTACGCTCTGCAGCCGTCCAGGTCATTGCGACTGCCACACTCGGAGCCACCTTCGGCTTCGGTGGCCTGGGTCGCTTCATCGTCCTGGGTGATGCCAACCAGGACAACGGAGAGCTGTTTGGCGGAGTGGTGCTCGTGGCGGCGCTGGCCCTGATAACCCAGGCATTGTTCACGCTCTTGGAGCGGCGCCTCGTCTCCCCAGGACTGGCGAGCCGCACGGCCGGCTGAGCCAGCCGTGCCGGCCGGCCCGTCGGCGGTGCATCAGGCGATGCGCGCGATCGGTTCCGGGTCCCGCGCCGTCTTCCCGCGCCTATATTCTCAGGGCGTCGTGGCGGCCCGCTTTCTGGGCTGCGCGACCGGTGAAGGGAGGTGACCCAGATGCGGCTACCCCGCATGCTCGTCCTCGGGGCGTCGATGCTGGTGCTCTTGAGCGCCTGCTCGACGGGTGGGGGCGGCACTCAGACACCCACGCCAGGCGCCACCAGCGTCGCGAAGCCAACGATCAAGATCGGCTCCGACGGGTTCTATGAATCCCAACTCATGGCCGAGATCTACGCGCAGGCCCTCGAGGCAAGGGGCTACACGGTCGACCGAACCGGCATGGGTTTGGGAACGCGCGCCGTTACCGCCGCGGCCCTGGGGAGTGGTCAGATTGACCTCAAGCCGGAGTACATCGGTAGTGGACTGGCCTACTACGGTGGCAAGGCGACCGGCGATCCGGCCGCGAACGAGGCGGCCCTTCAGACGATCCTGAACGGCAAGGGTGGTGGCATCACCGTGCTCAACTATTCGCCGGCGGCCGATCAGAACGCGTTCGTGGTTACCCAGGCGACCGCGACCGAATTCCACCTGGCGACGCTGAGTGATACGACGGCCGTCCAGGCTCAACTCAAGTTTGGCGTAGCGACCGATTGCTCGACCAACCCGGTTTGCGCGACCGCCCTCAAGAACGCCTATGGGCTCGATCTCTCCAATGCTCTCCCCCTCTCAGCCTGTGACCAGCCTATGGTCGACGCATTGACAGCCGGAACGATCACCGTGGGCGAGCTCTGCTCGACCCAGCCCGACATCGCCAGGAACGGCTGGATAGTCCTTACCGACGACAAGCACACCCAGCCGGCCGACAACATCGCCCCTTTGGTTCGCAACGACTACCTGGCCAAGGTCGACAAGGCGAGTTTCGAGCAGATCCTCAACGCGGTCTCGGCCAAGATGACGACGGCCGAGCTGACCAGCCTCAACGCCGAGTACGTCTTCGACAAGAAGGACATCGCGACGATCGCCAAGGAGTGGTTGACTACAAACAGCCTCAACTGAGCGCCGCCCCCTACCTCGCGTCTCCAACTGCCCTCGTCGCCTGACGGGGGCAGTTTCGTGTCGAGCCGCCCTCGGGCGCGGCCCGCAGCCTGCGTGGCTGGCGTGGACTGCTCGACCCGGCGCGACCGCCACTCCGCTGCCGGGAACGGCTTCGACCAGTAAGCGGTCTCGCGGACGATCTTGCCCTCCCGACACTCGAACACGAAGACCGTGTTATAGCGGTCCTCGCCGTAATCGAGGATCGCCTCGGTCACAACGATGTCGCCGGCGGCGATCGTCCTGTACGGAGGGATCGAGGGCAGGCCGGGGATGGCTGTGTAGACCGCCTGCTGGTTGACCCGGCCACGGATCGCTTCGCCCGACTGCGGGTAGACCATTTCGGAGTCGTCGGTGAAGACCTCGCTCATCACCGAGACGTCCTTGGCATTGAGCCCTTCTACCAGCCGCTCGACCGCGCGGCGGTTATCGGCCTCGTTCATCAGTTCTGCTCCTCAGCTCCCGTGCCGACTGTTCTCCGGCTCCTCGATATCGAAGCCTGCGAATCCGCCACCGCACCCGACGGAGCAAGTGCATCGGCAGTGGCCTTGGGCCGGACGGGATCGCGGATCCCCAATCCGTTGGCGAGTGCGCCCGCCAGCAACAAGCCGGCGGCGATGCCCATGGCCAGCCGGAACGAATCGGTGGACGCCTCGCGCGCGCCTGCCGCGAGGGCCGGACCGACGGACGGGTCTGGCAGGTTGAATGGCGAAACCTCCTGGCGAAGCTGGGTGGAGGAGGTGTCGATCCCCGGTACCTTGCTCGAGAGGTCCGCATAGAAGGCGCCCGTGATCGCGACGAAGATCAGCGCCCCCGCCAGCTGAGAGCCCACTCGCGAGATGGCGTTGTTCACAGCCGAACCCAGGCCGGCACGACTCTCGGGCACCGACGCCATGAGAGCAGTGGTCAGGGGTGCCACGGTGATCGACAACCCCAGCCCGAACAGGATCGCGCTCGGCAAGAAGTCGAGCACGTAGCCGCTCGACGGGACCCAGCTGGCCGGATCGCCGGGTTGGAGGTTCCAGGCCGGGCTTCCGTAGGGCATTCGGGTCAGCCATAGGATGCCCGCGCCCATGAGTGCGGGACCGAGGGCCATGAATCGTCGCGGCCCGAAGCGGGCTCCCAGCGCCCCGATCCGCGGCGAAAGGATCACCAGCAGCAGCGCGCCCGGGACGCCGATGAACCCTGCCGCGGCTGCCGAGTAACCGAGCGTGCCTTGGCTGAAGATCGACTGCTGGTAGCCCACTACGTACAGGGCGCCGTATATCAGGAACGTGGAGAGGTTCGTGACCGCGAAGTTGCGCGACCGGAAGAGGCCGAGCGGCACGAGCGGGTTGCGACCCCGGGCCATCAGGATCACGAAGAGGACGGCCGCGGCCGCGCCGATGACCAGCGCGACCGGGCCCAGCGCGTCACGCCACTCGTGCTGCTGCCCGTAGATGGCACCGAAGGTGAGGCCGCCCACGGCCACGGCCACGACGGCGGCCCCAAGCCAGTCGAAATCCCGCCCGGCATCGGGGTTGCTGCTCTCCTGCACGTAGCGCCAACAGGCCCACAGCGCGATGACCATCAGCGGCAGGTTGAGGAAGAAGACGGCTCGCCACGAGATGGTCTGGACGAGGACGCCACCCACGACCGGGCCGAGGATGACGGTGGCTGCCGACGCGGCCGCCCAAAGCCCAAAGGCTCGTCCGCGCTCCGCACCATCGAACGTGGCGGTCAGGAGGGCCAGTGAGCCCGGCACGAGCAGCGCCCCGGCCGCGCCCTGGACGATGCGGAAGACGATCAGCGTCTCGATGCTGGGAGCGAAGCCGCATAGAACCGAGGCGGCCCCGAATCCCACCAGGCCCATCGTGAACAGGCGTCGGCGGCCGTAGGCGTCGGCGAGGGCGCCGGCCAGGATCAGCAGCGCGCTCAGGCTCAGCAGGTAGGCGTTGTAGACGTATGACTCACCCTCGAGGGCGCCGAGGTTCGCGCTGGGCAGATCCTGACCGATCCGTTGGAGCGCGACGTTGACCACGGTCGAGTCGAGGAAGACCATCCCCGACCCGAGGATCGTGGCGACGAGCGTGCCCGTTCGGCGGTTCACGGCCGGGATGCAGGCCCGGCCGCGGGGGCGGGGACGTGACCCAGCGCGTATTCCACCGCCTGATCGACTGTCATGGCCAGTCCTGCGTCGATGGCAGCCTGGACCTGGGACGGATCGAGCGTTGCCACCTGCGCGTACGTCTTCTCCATCGTGTGGAACAGATTGCCGAGCCCCGTCCCACCGGCGTCCGCCAGTCGCTCCGACGCTGCCTTGAGCCGAATGGCGCGCAGCAGATTTCCTTCGGCGATGGCAACCAGGCCGAAGTCGCCCAGCAGGATGGTGATGCCCGATACGTCGTCCACGGCTGCGAAGTGCTCGAGGGCCTCGTGCCAGAGCGGGGCGGCGTGGGTCGCAGTCTGGCCGAGCTTGTTGTACGCGAGCCCCAGGGTGTGGAGAGCCCAGGCCAGACCGAATGGGTCGTTCATCGTGCGGAAGAGGGTCACGTCTTCCAGCAATACGTCCCGGGCAGACTCGTTCTCGTCGGCGAAGTAGTGGGCGTTGCCGAGCCCCCACAGGACTCGGGCGATCAGCTCCTTGTCGCCGAGCTCCCTGGCGATGGCCAGGCTCTCCTCGAAGACGACACTCGACCGACGAACGTTGCTCCGGTCCACGAGCGTGGGAAAACCGACGTTGTAGAGCGCGTTTGCGATTGCCGCCCGATCGCCCAGGCTCCGACAGAGCTCCAGGCTGGCCTCGTAATACCTCATCGATGCCGCCATCTCCGCTCGCCAGTAGGCGACGCTGCCGGCTGCCTCGAGCGCCTTCGCCAGTTCACCCGGATGCGCCTCCGCATCGGGCAGGGCCAGGATTCGCTCGAGCCACCCGGCACCTTCCTGCAGCAGCCCTCTCATCTGCCAGAATCGCCACAACGCGGAGCCGAGCCGCAGCGCGATTTCGGCACGATCGTGCTCGACAGACCAGCTCAGTGCAGCGCGGAGGTTGCCGTTCTCGCGATCGAGACGATCCAGGAGCTTCTTCTGGTCGGGACCTGTGAGGCCCGGGCCGGACGCCTCGGCCAGCGCCAGGTAAACCGCCGCGTGCCGTTCGGTCACATCGATCGCATCGTCGGACGCTGCGAGCCGCTCCAGGGCAAACTCACGAATCGTGAATAGCATCGCGAAGCGGGGCTCGCCCTCGGCCTCCTCCTGTCTGACCAGGCTCTGGTCGACAAGGCCGGCGAGACCGGCCAGCACGTCTATCGCTGCGTCGCCGCACACTGCTTCTGCGGCGTCCAAGTCAGCGCCCCCAACGAAGACCGAGAAGCGTGCGAACAGACGCTGGGCCGCCGAGTCGAGCAGGTCGTGGCTCCAGGCGATGGCGCCGCGGAGGGTCTGCTGCCGCGCTGGCAGGTCCCGTGAACCGGTGTCCAACGTGTCGAGGCTACGGCCAAGCCGGGCCAGGAGTGCCTGCGGCGGCAGGAGCTTGACCCGCGCCGCAGCCAGCTCGATCGCCAGCGGCAGGCCGTCGAGACGGCTGCAAATCTCCGCGACTGCCGTGGCGTTTCCGGCGTTGATTGCGAAATCCGCCTTGACGGCTTCAGCTCGCTCGAGGAACAGCGCCACCGATTCATACCGCGACAACTCCGCCGGGCCCGGCAAGGCGCCCATCACGGGGAGGCCCAAAGGCGGCACCTCGTACTCGCGCTCGCCGTAGAGATGCAGGGTCGCCCGGCTGGTGACGACTGCCCGAAGCCCGGCGCTCGCCTTGAGAAGATCTCCGACGAGCTCTGCGGCCGGTAGCACCTGCTCGAAGTTGTCCAGGACGAGGAGCAGGCGGCGGTTCCTGAGGTACTCGGTCAGCCGTTCGGCCGGGGGCTGATTGGGCGCCTCTCGCAACCCGAGTGCCTGCACGATCGCCGCACCGACCAGGCCAGGGTCCTGTATCGGGCCGAGGGGCACGAAGAAGACGCCGTCGGGGTAGTCGGAGACGACTTCCGCTGCGAGCTGCAGGCTGAGGCGGGTTTTCCCCGTGCCGCCCGGGCCGGTCAGCGTTAGCAGCCGCGTCCTGGCCAGCAAGCGTCTTGCCTCGGCGACCTCGCCGGCACGACCCACGAAGCTCGTCACCTGAGTCGGCAGGTTGTTAGGGGTGGCGTCGAGCGAGTGCAGGGGCTCGAATTGCGAAGGCAGGCCGGCGATCACCGTCTCGTATATGCGCTCCGGTTGGGCGAGGTCTTTGAGCCGGTGCCGGCCCAGATCTCGCAGCTCCACGTCCGGCGGAAGATTCTGTTCGACTAGAGCTTTGGAGGGCTCCGAGATCAGGATCTGCCCGCCGTGGCCGACGGCCGCTATCCGCGCGGCTCGGTGGACGTCGATACCGACGTAGGTTCCGTCGCGGACCAGGGCCTCGCCCGTGTGCAAACCCATTCGAACGCGGACCTCTGCGCCGCCCGGCCAATTGTGCCCGGCCAATCCGCGTTGTGCCTCCACCGCCGCGTCGAGCGCCGCGATAGCACTCGGAAATGCTGCGAACAGCGAGTCACCTTCCGACCCGATGGCGACCCCTCCCGTCCCTTCGACCGCGCCGCGGAGCAGGCGGTGATGCTCGCTCAGGAGCTCCGGGTAGGCGTCGCCCAGTTGCTGGAGCAGCCGCGTCGAGCCTTCGATGTCGGTGAACAGGAAGGTGACCGTCCCTGTGGGGAGCTCGGGTGTGGGATGCATGCGGTCAGAGCCGGCGGTCAACGGTTACGGCACGCAACCGTCGGGCGACCTCCTTGAGGATCGCGGTCGCGACATCCGGCTCCGTTTCGAGCAGCCGCTGGAACTCCCACGATGGTAGGGCCAGGCAGGTCGTCGGCTCGTCCGCGGTCACCGACGCGATCCGAGGCTGGCGGTCCAGCAGGGACAGCTCGCCGAAGAAGTCGCCTGGTCCCAAGTGGGCCAGCACCTCGCCGTCTCGAACCACGCTGGCCGAGCCGGCCACGATCATGAAGAACCCCGTCTCGACCTCGCCCTGCCGGGCAATCCGCCGTCCCTTGGCAAACTCGACCTCGACTCCGCGTTTGGCGATGGCCGTTCGGCCTTTCGCGCTCGTGGCTGAGAAGAGCCCGACGCCGGCCAGCAGACGGGCGCGCTGCGCCGTGGTAAGCGCCATCCCGGCCGTCCTCCCTGTAGACCCGGGTGGTCACCCGGGTGCCGGCATGCTGATCTCGCAATCCGGAACGTGTCAACGCGCGTCGCACCTGGGGCGCAGGGAGTTGCGAGAACGGGAACGAGGAGGCCGCTGTGCGGTCGCCATGGTGTGCTTAGACGAGGCATACGCTACACAGGGACTTGGCCCCGGCATTCGGTCGCGGCAGCAGGAGGAGCGTTTCATGCCCCAGCTCATGGAACTGGTCGACGAGCTCGGGTCGCTGGCCCTCTTCGCGGATCTGTCCCGTCCATAACTCGACGCGGCGGCCCATTCGTTCGAGGAAGTCTGGTTCGGCGAAGGCGACCGGATTCTGCGCGAAGGACTGACCGGCTCCGGCTTCTACGTGATCCTCGACGGCGAGGTAGCAATCCGCGCGGGCGGTAAGGACACGGCGACCCTGGGTCGTGGCGACTTCTTCGGCGAGGTATCGGCGTTGCTCGGCGAGCTACCGTCGGCAGACGTCGTGGCGCTTCATTCGATGCGCTGCCTCTATCTGGCCGGACCGGCTCTCCATGATTTCCTGCTCGCCCATCCTGCGGTGATGTACCGGATGCTGCTCGACCAGACTCGTCGGCTCCGGACCACGACCCGGGCCCGCGGCTGACTTCGGTGGCGACAGGGACCGCAAGGGACGGATCGGGCCGGCCCACGGGAGAAAGCACCGACCTGACACGGCAGAACGCGGACGGCAGACCATTCCCACCGGGCCGATACCCGCTCGTGATAGTCGGGAGCGGCCCGGGCGGCATCCAGCTGAGCTACTCGCTGCGCCGGCTCGGCGTGAAGCACGCCGTGATCTCGGCGGATTCGGCTCCTGGGGGGATGTTCCGACGCTGGCCGTTCTTCCAGCGGCTGCTGAGCTGGACCAAGCCGTACGCTCCGGCCGAGCCCGGCAGTCGGGCCTACGAGCGATACGACTGGAACAGCCTTCTCGCGGAAGAACCCGAGAATCGAGCCTTGATGGCGGGCCTGATGGATGGCAGCTCCTACTTCCCGTCCCGCAGGGAGATGGAGCTCAACCTGGTGAGTTTCGCCGAGCGCACAGGGGTGACAGTCCGCTTTGGCTGCCGCTGGGAGTCAACCAGGCGCGATTCGAACGAGGGCGGCGAGGAGTTCGTACTCGAGACCTCAGACGGTGAGTATCGCTGCCGTGTCGCCGTCTTCGCGGTGGGAGTGGCCGAGCCGTACGTGCCGCCGACCCCCGGTTTGGATCGGGTTCCGCACTACGCGGAGACGCGCCCGGCCCAGACCTACGCCGGCAAGCGGATCTTCATCGTTGGAAAGCAGAACTCCGGGTTCGAGCTTGCCAGCGGGCTGCTGCCCTGGGCCCGCTCGATCGTTCTGGCGTCACCGAGCCCGGCGAAGCTATCGGTGGTGACTCACTCGCTCGTGGGTATCCGGGCACGGTACCTCCAGCCGTACGAGGACCACGTTCTTGCCGGCGGCGTGGGAGTGCTGGAGGCTTCGATCGACCGCATCGAGCCCGCCGGGGAGGCTCTCCGCATCGTCGTGCGGCCGTCGGCGGGCTCGGATCCCGTTATCTTCGAGGCGGATGAGGCAATCGCCGCTACAGGCTTCGTGGCACCGCTGCGCGACCTGCCGGCGCTCGGCGTTGCGACCTACGGGTCGAGCCGGCTGCCCGCCCAGACGCCGTTCTGGGAGAGCGCCACAGTGCCGAGAATCTACTTCGCCGGAACGATCGGCCAGGGCGCCGCTGGTCTCAAGAAGCACGGTTTGCCGGCCAATTCGGGCGCCGTCCACGGGGCTCGCTACAACGCCCGGCTGCTGGCCGGACACCTTGCCGAGAAGCACTTCGGCTTGCCGCAAACGCGCCGGCAGCTGGCCGAGCCGGAGGTCATGCCGTTTCTGCTCGACGAGATCTGCCGAGCGCCCGAGCTATGGCATCAGCGCGCCTACCTGGCGCGAGTCGTGAGCTTCGACCCAGGCCGCGGCGTCGCCGACGAGGGGTTCCTGCCGCTGGCACACTTCCTCGACTCGGGCGGCCCCGACGCGATCGCGGTGACGATCGAGGCGAACGTCGAGGGGTCTGTCTACCCGGTGCTCTACGTTCGTCGTGAGGGCGAGGTGGCGGAGCACGCGTTGCCGAGCCATCCGCTCAACGACTTCGGCACGGCCGAGCACCGCCGCGGCCTGGCCTCGCTGCTCGCGGCGGTTGGCGTTCATGCCGACGCCGAACCTTCTCCGGGGGCCGCCGCCCGCTGATCCGACGCGGATGCGGGCATCCCGCAGAGCGGGCCCGACGGGATTGCGCCCTCGGCCGACTGCTCGCCGGCCGTAGACTCAGTTGCAGGATCAATCAAATTACAGATTCGTTACGGCTGAGGCATCAATGGACGACTCGATCCGGAGCGCCCTTGCGCACAGCGGGGTCATCGACATCACGACGACGGGGAGGCGCACCCGCCAGCCGCGGCGCATCGAAATCGCCTACCACGTGATCGCCGGACGCATTTACATAAGCGGCAGGCCGAACCCGGAGCGGAAGCGGGGCTGGCTGGCGAACCTGGAAGCCAACCCGGAGTTCACGTTCCACCTCAAGCGCGGGGTCACGGCCGACCTTCCGGCTACTGCCCGAGTCATCACCGATGAGACTGAGCGCAGGGCCATCCTTCCGGACGTGGCTCGTGCCTGGAACCGAACCGATATCGAGGCGATGGTCGCCGACAGCCCGCTGATCGAGGTCACCGTCGAGGTGCGACAGCCCTAGCCACTGGCCGGGCGGCGCTGCCCGAGGGTATTGGGCGCGCCGATCAGGTTTGCCGGTGTGAGGCGAGGAACTCCCAGCTGACCATCGTCGCGTCGAACGTGCGGCACGTCCGTCCGAAGAGGAAGGTGGGCATCCACCATCGGCCACCGGGCCAGGTGTGGCCACCGCCGTCGATCCGATAGAACACCACGTCGGACGCCGGAGAAGGGCCTTGCCAGGCTCGGACCGTCGTATCGGGCGGTAGAACGGTGATGGTCGGGTCCCCGATCGCGCCGTTGGCGGCAACCCAAAACCGGGCCCATTCGTCGATCCCGACGGCGGCGCCGAAGGAGCGCCTGAGCACCAGGCGGCCGCGCAGACTGTGGCGGACCCCACCCTCGTACGGGGCGTAGTCGTCGGCGCTGCCGTGGATGTTCAGGACTGGGACCGGGCAGCTTGGATGGCTGCCGGCCGCCACGCCGGCGGGGGCGGTGCCGGCCACCTGGGCGATGGCAGCTATGCGATCGGCCAGCTCGCAGGCGAGACGGCCAGCCATCGTGGCTCCGTTCGACATCCCTACGACGTAGATCCGCTGCTCATCGATCGGCAGGCGGGCGGTCGCGTCGTCGATGACAGAGGCCAGGTAGCCTACGTCGTCCGGTCGCCCGTCGCCTTCGAACGACGGATTGCGGCCGTCGTTCCAGATCTCGCCGACGGCGCTCGGCAGCGCGAGCGCGAAGCCGCATTCGTCTGCCAGGGCTCCGAAGCCGGTCAGCTGGTCGAACCGCACGGGGTCGATGCCGCGGCCGTGGAGCTCCACCAGCAGCGGCAGGCGATCCGCTCCCGCGTTTGGAGGCGCCTGGAGCAGGTATGGCCGGTCCAGCGCGTCGTGGATGAGTGGGATTGTTTGGCGACCTGCCGGTTCCGTCCTTGAGGTCATGTCTCCGTCCAACGCTCGCGAATGCCGATGGGATCAGGGTAGCGGGCGCCACGCTTTGCCGAGCAGGATCGCCAGGGCCGCGAAGAGCGCTCCCAGCCCCACGAACGCCACGCTGATCTCCGTGACCTGGTGTTCCGTGATCAGGTTGACCGGGAGGCTCCGAAAGACGCTGTCCAGCTGGCTCGCGGTTTCGGCGGGGTGGTATGTCCCGCCGGTCATAGCGGCGATCTGCTCGAGTGTCGCCACGTCAATTCCGGTCGAGAAGCCACCACCGCCGCCGCCACGGCCGCCTGCAAATGCGCCGCCCCCGGGTTCACGGCCCACGAATTGAGGAGCGCACGTCGGGCTGCGGGCCCCGCCGTTTGCGGTGCCGAAGCCGATGGTGTAGACCCTCACGCCCCGGTCGGCCGCCTGCTGAGCGGCATCGAGCGGTGGCGTGCCGGTGTTGCTGGCGCCGTCGGTCAACAGGACGATGATGTCGGGAGCGTAGTCGCCTTTGGGCACCGGCGCGGGCGCGGTGCCCGGCGTCGAGTCCGTCTGGCTCTTGGCCACGGCCGGGTCGACCGCCGAGATGGCATCGATCGAGGCGAGGATGCCATCGCCGATGGCGGTCCTTTGCCCGGTCGCGAGGCTGTGGAGTGCGTTGAGCAGGGCAGTTTGATCGTTGGTCGGCGACTGGACCACTTCCGCGAAGCTGCTGAACGCGACGATCCCAATGCGCGTCGATGAAGATTGGCTGCTGATGAACGCCGCCGCCGCGGCTTCAGCCGCCTCCAGTCGGCTCGGCGGTACGTCGGACGAGCACATGCTTCCCGAAACGTCGATCGTCAGGATGATGGTGGTCTGGTTCGTCGGCACGGCGAGAATCACCACCGGTCGCGCCATGGCGACTACGAGGGCGCCGAGGGCCGCGACAAGGAGGACGAAGGGCAGGTGGCGTCGCATTCGTGACGATCCGGGTTCGGCGTCCCGGACGAGGGCCAGGCTCGAGTAGCGAACTCCCGACCGCCGCCCCCGCCGCAGGCTCCAGATGTAGACGGCGACCAGCACGGGCAGCAGCGCCAGCAGAAGGAGCAAGCCAGACCACAGGAAGTCCATCTACGCGCGCTCCGTCATAGCAGCCGACCGAGCCACAGGAGCGAGGTCAGGACGCCACCGATCAGCAGGAGCAGGCTCATGCCGGCGAGGAGCGAGGTGATCTCCGTCATCTGGGGTTGGATGACCAGCTGCGTGTCGAGGTCGTCGTAGATCGACCTCAGCTGTTGCGCATCTGAGGCCGCGTAGTACGTGCCGCCCGTGACCTGGGAGATCTGCTGGAGCGTTGCTTCGTCGAGCTGGGTGTGAATCTGGAATCCGTCCACGGTGACCGTCGTACCGGCCGCGCTGCCGATGCCGACCGTGTAGATACGCACGCCTCGGTCGGCGGCCGTCTGTGCGGCGGCCAACGGGTCGGGCGACTCGTTGTTCTCACCGTCGGTCAGCAGGACGATGGCGGCGGGGGCGTGATATCCCGACGGGACCGGCGTGGGCGTTGGAGCGGCCGTGGGCGCCGGCGACTGGTTGGAGTAGTAGTTGTTGGCATAGGGCCCCGCTTCCGCAATCGCGATGACGTTGAGCGACGCCAGGATGCCCGAGGCCAGGGAAGTCCCCTTCTGGGGCGCCAGGCGATCGATCGCCGCAATAACCGAGCCCTGGTCGCTGGTGGGCGTCTGGATCGAAACGCCGAAATCGCTGAAGGCCACGACCCCGATCGTGACGCTGGACGGCTGGCGCGCCACGAAGTCTTCAGCCGCTGCCTTGGCGGCATCCATTCGGGTCGGCGCCAGGTCGGTGGCTGCCATGCTGGCAGAGACGTCGAAGGCCAGGATGACCGTGCCCTCCTGCTTGGGCAGAGCCACGACCGCTTGGGGCCTGGCGAGGGCCACCGACATGACCGCCAGCCCGCAAAGGAAGAGCGCCGGCGGCACCCGATTCCGCAGGCGAATCAGTCGGCCGGCGCTTCCCGGGGCCGGCCCGCGTCCGCCATAGACCGAAAGCAGGCGGCGGCGCCTCCGGTCGATGGCTCGGTAGAGCAGGACGCCGATCGGTATCAGCGCGGCCGAGAGAAGCATGGGCGGCCAGATGAAGGACATCGGCTACCTCCGCCGCCCGCGGCGAATCGTCGCCATGCGGACGATGGCGCGAACGAGGTCCTCGTCCGTGGTGAGGGAAAGGGCCTCGACACGGGCGCGCTTGAAGACCCCGTTGACTTCCGTTTCGCGCCGGCGCGCCGCCTCCTCGAAACGACGGCGGAAGCCGGCGTCGTGGGTGTCGACGTACAGTCTCTCGCCGGTCTCGGCGTCCTCCATGATCATCGGGCCGACGTCGGGCAGCGTGACTTCCCGAGGGTCGAGCAGGCGTACTGCGACCACTTCGTGCCGTCGATTCAGCAGGTTCAGCGGGCGCTCCCACCCTGGAACGCTGATGAAGTCGGAGATGAGGAAGATCAGCGAGCGGCGCTTGATGGTGCTCTGTCCGGCATCGAGCAGCGTGGTCAGGTCGGTGAAGGGCGCGTTCGCCAGGCGCGGGTGCCGCAACAGGCCATCGATCATCCGGAGAACCTGGTCGCGACCGCCTCGCGCCGGGATGGTCCGCTCGATGGCGCCGCCGTAGAAGATCGCCCCGACGCGGTTGCCGCGGCGGGTCAGAAGGCGTGCGAGCGTGGCCACGAAGTCGACCAGGAGGGTTCGCTTGTCGCGTTCGGTGTCCACCGTGCCGAAGTCGACCGAGGGGCTGAGGTCCAGCAGGAACCAGGCCATTATCTCCCGGTCCTCGACGTACTCTCGAACGTACGGCGTGTCCATCCGAGCGGTGACGTTCCAGTCGATGGACCGCACGTCGTCCCCGGGCTGGTACTCGCGCAGGTCCACGAGGTCCACGCCGTTGCCACGGAAGAGGCTCCTGTAGTCGCCCTGAAGCAGGCCGTCCAGCCGGCGGATGACCTGCCAGTCGAGGCGCTGGAGGATCCGCTCCGAGGCAGTGGCTGGTCGCGCCGAGGCAGAAGGCGTGGGGCCGAGTTGCGCTGGGCCGAAGAAAGGTTGTACCGGGCCACGGATGGCCCGAGCCGTGGCGGGGGCAGAAGGCGCGGGGCCGAGCTGCGGGGGGGCAAAGAGGGGTTGTACCGGGCCGCGGATGGACCGCGCTTTACGTTCCTCCTCGGCCGGGTCCGACGAGGCGGTCCAGACGACGCCCTCAGGCCCTGGCGCTGGCACTTGCACGTTCTCTGAGCGGCACCACTGGCACCGGAATCCGCTTGATGACCGTCGCCAACACGTCGTCGGCGGTCACGTTGTCAGATAGAGCCTCGAACGACAGGACGAGACGATGGCGCATTACGTCGCGAGCCATGTCGAGCACGTCCTGTGGAAGCGCATAGTCCCGGCCGCGAACGAAGGCGAGCGCGCGGGCGGTGAGAATGAGGTTAATCGAGGCGCGCGGACTTGCCCCATAGGTGATGTACTTCTCCAGGTCCGGCATACCGTGCGACCGGGGCGCCCGCGTGGCCGTTGCCAGGCGCACTGCGTATTCCATCAGCGCGGGATCGACATAGACGCGGTCGGCCTGTTGCTGCAGCTCGATCAGGCTCCCCCTCGAAAGCACCTCCTGAACCGGCTCAAGCTGCCCGGTCATACGCTCGACGATCACGAACTCCTCGGTCGGGCTTGGATAGCCGACCAGCACCTTAAGCATGAAACGATCGACCTGGGCTTCGGGCAGGGCGTAGGTTCCCTCGGTCTCAATGGGGTTCTGGGTCGCCAGAACCAAGAACGGATCGGGCACCTTGAAGGTCTCTCGCCCGATCGTTACCTGCCGCTCCTGCATCACCTCGAGCAGCGCGCTCTGGACCTTGGCTGGCGCCCGGTTGATCTCGTCCGCAAGCAGCAGGTTGGTGAACACCGGACCGAGTGACGTGTTGAATTCGCCAGTCTTCTGGTTGTAGATCCGGGTGCCCACGAGATCCGCGGGGACGAGGTCGGGCGTGAACTGGATGCGCTTGAACTCGCCGCCGATCGCCTCGGCGAGGGTCTTGATCGCCATGGTCTTGGCCAGGCCCGGCACGCCTTCCACGAGAAGGTGGCCCCTCGCGAGCAGGGCCACCGCCAGCCGCTCGAGGAGGTGGTCCTGGCCGACGATCACTTTCTTGACCTCGTACAGGAGGCGTTCCATGGGCGCCGTGGGCTCTGTGCCTGCCTGTTCGTGCACTGGTCTTCACCTCGTGAACGCATATTGGGGCGAACCGACCGGTCCGCCGTCAGCTAGTCCTGCGGCAAACCTGCTGCCCCGCCCGCTACGTCAATCGGGACTGCGAGACCGATGCCGATGAACACCCCCTGGTTTGTGGGATTGACGAGCGCGGTCACGATCCCGATGACCTGGCCGTTGCGATTGAGAAGCGGACCGCCCGAGTTGCCTGGGTTCACCGCCGCATCCACCTGGATAAGGCCCTGGAGCAGGGCCCCGTTGTTGGGGAGCTGATAGGAGCGATTCAGTCCGGAGACGATCCCCGAGCTCATTGAGTCGTAGAGGCCGAATGGATTGCCGACGACGAACGCCTCACTGCCGACCTGCACGCTTCTTGGATTGCCGAGCACGGCCGGGACGAGCTTGGCTGGCGGCTGGGTTGCCCGGAGGACCGCGATGTCGTTCTGTGGTTGCTGGGTCACCACCTGGGCCGGCGAAGTAGTCCCGTCGGCGAACGTCACCTGGATAGAGGTTGCATTGGCGACCACGTGCAGGCAGGTCAAGATGTCGCCGCTCGTGTCCACGACTACCCCGCTGCCGAGATCGCCAGTGGGAGGAGCGCTGGCCGTGGCCGTGGCGCCGGGTGTTGCTGGCGCGGCGGGGCTGGCAGCGGCCGTGCTGGTCGCGGCAGCGCTGACGATGGTGCCGCCGCCCTCAGCTGCCGTGCCGCCTCCCACCCGGGTTTCGATCACGACGAGCGAAGGCTCGATGGCCTGGTACACCTGCTGAGAGAGGGCAGGTCCGAGCGTCTCCGACGCCAGGGCCTGGGTGATGCTCGTGGCCACGTCCTGCTGGGTGAGGGGCCGCGGCCCAGGCTCCACGACGCCGTACATGGCGAGCGCGAGAAGGGCGGCCAGAACCCCCAATGAAAACGGCACGGCCCAACGCACTCGTCTCCGAAGGCGGGCGAATTGCATCCCCCGTCGCCGACTGGCAGATGGGCCGGGATTGTCTTGCGATGGCGTCATGAAGCGGATCGAACTCCGGCTCGTCTCGACTCCTGGCGGGCGATCCTACTGGCCATAGGGTTCGGTGCGGTCCTGAGGATTGCCTGAAAACCCGAAAATCGGCCGAGAGCCAGCGTGGGCCCGGGTCGTCGGAAGCCCGGGCAGTCGGCAGGACGATCGAGCCTTTCCACTCGGGTAGGACCGCGGTCGCGAACGGAGTGGATTGGCCGGCCACTGCGCCCTCGCCGGCACGCGCCGGTCGCAATGCCCGGCACCGCAGCGTCGTCCGCTTGACGCGAGGCGGTCCCGGCCCAACCATCCGTCATGTGAGCCACCGTCGTCGCGACCGCTGATGTTCGATTCGCTGGTCGTCATCATCGTGGCGGGACTCGTCGGACCGCTCCTTGCCGCCGGGCAACGACCCCTCGTTCCGGCTGTGATCGGGGAGTTGATCGCCGGCATCTGCCTCGGCCGTTCTGGTTTCGGCTTGATCGACGCGACAACACCCACCAACGTCCTGCTCTACGGCCTCGGCTTCGCGATGCTCATGCTCGTGGCGGGCTCCCGAGTAGACTTGCGCGCTCCCGGCCTTCATGCGGGCATCCGCCCGGGCGCCATCGCCTTTGGCCTGGTGGCGATCCTCTCGCTGCCGGCTGGGCTGGCGGTCGGTGCCGTTCTCGAGCCGAGTGCTCCTCTTCTCCTGTTTCCAGTTCTCCTCGCAGGAAGTTCGGCCGCCGTCGCCTTCCCGATTCTCGAAGAGCGCGGTCTGCTTGGGCCGCGGGTAGGGATGTTGCTGGTCTGGATCCCTCTGGCGGACGCTCTGACCGTCCTTCTGATGCCCCTTACCCTCATCGGGGCGGAGAAGATCCCGGAGGCGCTCGGTGGTGATGTGCTGATCGTCGCCTGCACGGGCGCCGCCCTGTGGCTCGGTGAGCAGGTCGCGCACTCGCCGCGCGCCCTGACGCTGAGGGATCGTTCGCAGACGCGAGGCTGGGCTCTCCAGCTTCGGGTAACGCTGCTGCTGCTCGTCATCCTGTCGCTGATTGCCTCTCACACCGGCGGTTCAACCCTCCTGGCCGGCTTTGGCGCCGGCCTCGTTCTGGCTCGGCTCCGCGAGCCGACCCGTCTCGAAGTGCAGCTATCGGGCATAGCCGAGGGGTTCTTCGTCCCGGCCTTCTTCGTGCTCATCGGCTCCGAGCTCGATCTCCGGTCGCTGGCCGGCGATCCGTCCGCCATCGTGCTCGCGCTGGTGATGGCCGCGAGCTGTCTGGCCATCCACCTGGTTGCTAGCCGGGTCGTGGCGCCCGCGCCGTGGAGCGGCTTCGGTCTGGCCGCGTCTGCCCAGCTCGGCCTGCCGGCCGCGGCCGCCTCCCTCGGCCTTGGAACCGGCGCACTCTCGCCGGCCGTCGCAGCTGCGATCGTGCTCGCCGGCTGCCTCACCGTTCTGCCCGCGTCGATCGGCTCCCGCAGGTTGGCCGATGTCCTCGCCGCCCCGTCCGCTGGCACGGCCGGTCTCGGGGCCGCGGCGACGGAACACAGTCAGGAGGTCACGGTTTGAGCGAACGCGTTCGAATTGCAGCCATCGACATCGGCAGCGACACGGTCCACGTCCTAATCGCCGACGTCTCGGGTTCGCCCGATGGGCCGCTGGTCAGCCGCGTCGGACAACGTGGAGAGCTTGTCGAGCTCGGCAGGAGAATCGCGACGACCGGGCAAGTCGGCAAGCGTTCGACGACGCGACTCGAGGCCAGTCTCCTGCGCTGTCTGGACTTCGGGCGGCGGAAAAGCGATCGAATCGTCATCGGGGCGACCGAGGCGCTTCGCCGGGCGACCGACGGGCCCGCCCTCGTTGAGCGACTGTCACGCGAGGCAGGCGAGCCCGTGCGGGTGCTTTCGGGAGCGCGCGAAGCTGCGCTCGGCCTGGCCGGCGTGATTCACCGACTCGACCCCACCGGATCGCAGCTGCTCATCGACTCGGGCGGTGCGTCGACCGAGCTGACGCTCACCGATGGCCATCGTGCAGTCGCGTCGGCGTCGCTGCCGTCGGGGCCGCCCTGCTCGGTGCCGAGCTTCGCGGCGATCCGCCCGAGGCTCTGAGTTGGGCTCTGAGCGGCGCTCGCATCGGGACCGCCCTATCGTTGGCCCCTGCCGGCAAACCGACCCGCGCCTGGGCGACCGGTGGTTCAGCGCACAACCTCGCCGGACTCGAGCGGGCCAAGAGTCGATCCGGCGACAGACGCCTGACCAGGGCGGAACTCTCGACGCTAGCCTCCCGTCTGCTGGCGGAACCGGCCCGCAAGCTCGCCCGAGCGAGCGGGGAAGATCCGGCCCGGGTGAAGATCCTGCCGCCCGGCGTGCTGATCATCGCCGCGATCCTCGCTCACTTCGGCCTCGACGAGTTGACCGTCGTGCCGGAAGGCTTGCGGGACGGTATGGTCGCCGCCGCTTTCGAACTCGGCGACGCGTGGTGGCAGGATCAGCCGCTGAGCCGTTGAATCACCCGCTTCGAGGCCGCTGCCCGGCCCGCCGTCGGCCGGTACCACAAGAACATCGCTGCCAAATCGCATGCGTGCAGCCGGGGCTGGGGATGCGGCTCAACGACCCCGAGCCACCGGCGCTGAGCCCGGAGTCGGGACGGCGACCGATCATCCAGTCTAAGTTTCGACGATCCGATAGCCGAGACCGTATACCGTCACGATGACCGAATCGGGGATGACGGCCGTGAGCTTGGCTCGGAGGTTGCGGACCGTGACCTGGAGAAGGTGGGTCTCGGCCTCGTAGCCCGAGCCCCACACGGCCTCGAGCAGTTCGCGGTGGGTTACGACTCGGTCCGGGTGCACGGCGAGGTGCTCGAGGAGGCGAAACTCAGTCGGCGTCAGGTGGACTTCCACGCCCGAGACCTGGACTCTGTGTCGGACGGGGTCGAGCAGAAGCCGTCCACGCCTTATCGAGGTCCCGCTCATGTCGTCCGCGGGATGGGTCCGGCGAAGCGCCGCCTCGACGCGCGCCATGAGCTCGGGGAAGCTCAAGGGCTTCGTGATGTAGTCGTCGGCGCCAAGGCTCAGGCCGCGGATCCTCTCGGCCTCGGTCCCTCGAGCAGTTACCAGAAGGATCGGGACGCGGCTTATGGCGCGGATTCGCTCGAGCACCTGCCAGCCGTCCATCCGGGGCAGACCAACGTCCAGGAGGACGATGTCCGGCTCCTGCGGCGTGAAGGCGGCCAGCGCCTTCACGCCATCGGTGGCCACGATTCCATCCCAGCCGTGGCGCTCGAGCCAGAGGCAGACGAGACTCGCGAACTCCGGCTCGTCATCGACGACCAGGACACGTCGCCCGCCGACCGGGCGACCTTCGAGTTCACTCGCAGTCATTCGGCGCCTTGGCCGGCGGTCGCTCGTCCGGTCGATTGACTGGCGATCGAGCTTGCTGTCGCCGGCCGGTCGGAAGCGGCTCGCTCGTTGCCACGGGTCGTCCAACCTTCAAGGGCAAGCGGCAGGGTGAGCGATACGCGCGTGCCGCCCGATCGTTCCTCGAGTCCGATGTGGCCCCCGTGCGCTTCTATGAGTCGTCGACTCAGATGCAGGCCGAGCCCGATGCCTGGCGTCCCAGACGACCTGGCATCGCGGCCGCGGTAGAAGCGCTCGAAGACGCTCTCGCGTTCCTCCGGGGCGATCTCCGGTCCGTCGTTGTCGACGGTCACGACCGCCCGGTCATCCGCTCGCCGGACGCGGACAGTGATCATCGACCCTGCTGTGCCGTACTTGCGTGCGTTGTCGAGCAGGTTCGCCACGACCTGGCCGATGCGGATCGGGTCGGCGTAGACGGGCGGCAGGTCGGGAGGCACGGATAGGGTGACTGAGAATGATCCCGGCAGTTCGGCCACCTCATCGATGATCGACTTGAGGAGGGGCCGAAGCGGAATCCGGCGCGGGTCCACGGCCAGGCGATCGCTTTCCAGCGTGGCGACATCGAGAAGCTGGTCGACGAGGCCGCGCATGCGGTTCGTCGTGCCATCGATCCGTTCTATGAAGCGACGGCGTGCCACCTCGTCGAGGTCGAGTTCGAGCAGGCTTTGCGCATAGCCGCTTATTAGTGCGAGCGGGGTGCGGAGTTCGTGCGAGACCGCGGCGACGAAGCTTGACTTGAGCTCGTCTATCGCATGGCCTGCGCGCAGGTCGCGAAAGATAGCGATAGCGCCAACCTCTCGACCCGGCGTACGGACGTATGTCGCCGAAACGGGGATCTGAGCGTTCGCCGGACCGATGACCGTTTCGTCTCGGACGACGATCGGAGTGTTTCCCCTCAGGACCTGATCGAACGGGCAGGTTGGGCCGCAGCGGATCGAGCGCGAGAAAGGAGCCCCGGTCTCGGCCTTCCACGACGCGACTGAGTGTTCCTGAGCCGCCGGAGCGAGGTCTGAGTCGGATGAGGCGTCTCCGCGATCGGTCGCTAAACCGGCTTCGTCAACGCCCGTGTCCGGCGGAATCACCGCGACGCAACCGAGATACTCGCCGCAACTCATTCCGCCCGGCTTTCCATCGGCACGACCGAGGAGCGCGACTGCGGTGGGGTTGTGGCGCACGATCCGGCGGTCGCGATCGACGGCGACGATCGCGTCGCTGGTGTTCTCGAGGACAACGGCGAGCATGGACCGCTCCAGCTCGAGCGCGGACTCAAGAGATACGTTCCGAATGGCGCGGGCGAGGTCATGCCCAAGATCGTTTGTCGTCTCCGCCCGGGCCGCGCGCTTCCCGGATCGAGCGACCGCTACGAAACCCGGCTGCTCAATGCCCGTCGCCCAGCCGTGGACATCCACCGCTACGCCGTCCCAGCCGTTCCGGCTGGACCAATCCGCAGCCGCCTCGATGTCCCCGAACCTCCCCGGGACGCCGGCTCCGTCGGGATCGTCGGTCGCGGCGGAAACGGCCACGAGGTCGAGGGCCGTATCTGGCGTCGCAGAGGCCCAGAGGGCCGCGGCGTTCGCGTCGCGCAGGACGCGCAGCTCCGCCAGGGCATGGCTTGCGGCGGCTACCGGCGATCCCTCGATGCGTGGCTGCGAACTCAGTTCGGACTGAGGCAAGGTCGATCTTCCTCGAGTTGTGCCTCGGAAGGGAGTGCCCGCTCGTCGCCAGGGAGTCCTCGGAGTCGAAGGGCAGCGCGTTGATCGTGGACCGGCAAGGCTGGAACGTCAACCTGACCTTCGCGTTTAGCGCGGAAGGCGCGCTATGTCGCCGATCGAGGCTGCCCCTGGCGGCATTCCGGCCCGCCCCTCCAAACTGCGATGCCTCACTCTGCCGGGCGCCCTGGGATTTCGAGAATGATTTGAGGATTCTCTGCCACCTGCGGACCTAGAGTGGCACCCATGGGGGTCGCACCGTGGGCGCAACGAGGCGCCTTCGTCATTGTGGCCCCCCGCCAGGTCGGAAAGGAGGAGAGAGCGCTCAACCGTCGCCCGCGCGTTCGTAGCCGGGTGTCACCCACGCGAGCCGCGCTTTACGTCCGAGGTCGCCAACTCCGACGGCCCGGAAGCTGTTCGATGTTTCATCGGTCCTCGCACCGATCCCACCTCACAGGGATATCGAGGGAGTTATAGCCAATGATGGAGAAAATGGTCGCGGAGATCTTCGGGACCGCGATTCTCATCCTGTTGGGCGACGGCGTTGTGGCCGGCGTCCTGCTGTCGAAGTCCAAGGCCCAGAACTCCGGCTGGATCG
>Ga0187889_10000331_pt1 | contig 57990 bp, 62 predicted proteins | sample June2016WEW_7_10_2_FD_132992 | JGI IMG/M metagenome (GOLD analysis project Ga0187889, IMG submission 132992) | Peatland microbial communities from SPRUCE experiment site at the Marcell Experimental Forest, Minnesota, USA - June2016WEW_7_100 | ecosystem: Environmental > Terrestrial > Soil >... | reverse complement strand
CTTTTTCTGCGACTTCAACTAAGACATCCGGGGTTACCCCGAATTCAACTCTTTTGTCTACAGGTAGGTCAGGCTTACCGATGCGAGAGAGGGCGTGCGTGATGACTAATTGGCCACCTTCTACAGCGGTCTTGGGCGACATATCGTAGAGTTTACGTTCTTCTACGTTAATAATCGAAATCTTTGACCCCATCTCTTGGGCTAGCTTTGAAATATAGTCTAGGGCTACAATTGAATGTTCAGATCCATCGACACAAACGAGAATTCGCTCCAGAGGGCATTCCTTCTTGATTATGAGAGTAGGGACTGTGGCATTCATTACAACCTTCCTAGTAATACTTCCAAGCATTCTGGGATCTTTTTCGTCTTCACCTCTTGCGCCGACTATAATGATATCAAATTCCTGTCTCGAATATTCGAGCGCGACTTCTGCTGGGTCAGGTCCTCTAATGATCCGTGCTTCAACATCTATTCCCTCTTTTTTGAATAGTTCTTGAGCTTCACTTATTATCTTCTTTCCCTTTTCTTCCAAGCCATCCAAAATTTTGGTTATCACATCATAAGGAATGTTTTCAGGATAGAAACCAGAGTACAACGCTCTGTCAGGTATAACGTGTAGCACTGTCACCTTTGCATCCGTCTTCTTGACCATTCTCACGGATGTATCCATTGCCAAATTGCTTAATGGAGAACCGTCCGCCAGAACAAGTATCTTTTCTAAAAAGGGAGCCTTTTCCAAGATTATCAACTTTATTTATTAATCTAGATTGATTTAATCATTTCTATATCAAAACTATTAATCCTTCCTTTAACCAAGATCAGAAGGAGATCATCAACACAGCAAAAAATTCTAACTACCTATGAAGTCGCATTATTTGAAACATCTATTTTTTTCTTTTCTTCTATCTTTATAGTGAGAGAAACATGTTGTTGTTAAACGGAGGTTTAGTTCCAGGTCCTTCGTATAATTCTTCGTTTTTGAATTTGTACTTTCTACGATATTCTTCTATAGCGTCCAAGTCAGGATCTAACCCTAAGCCGGGAACTTTTGGAAGATCAATCCATCCCTTAATTGGTTGAATGCTGTTTGGCATGAACTTTCGTCCGGTATCTTCTTGAAACTTCCTTATTGTGTTGTTGGGTAGCCGGTTCCCATCGAAGAACTCTACAGTCATACCGTTAGAAGTTGCCGCAACACAATGTGCACTGACTAAGCCTAGACCATGTGGACACATAGGTATGTTGAACGCTTCGGCCATGGCTGATATCTTCATGTACTCTGTTATTCCTCCCACTTTACCTACATCAGCTTGGCATATGTCAACACATTTTCTGACGAAAAGCTCTTTGAACCCGAATTTTGTATATTCGCTTTCTCCTCCAGCAATTGGAATATCCGTGGATGCAGAAACTCTAGCATAACCTTCATAGTCTTCCGCAACGACAGGCTCTTCTAGCCATCTGACATCAAAACGTTCCAGTCTTTTAGCCATCTGAATAGCTGTGCTTGTGGTCCAGCCATTGTTTGCATCAACCATCAGGTCTATGTTGTTTCCTACCGCTTGTCGCACAACCCTGACTCTTTCTGAATCTTCCCTCGGATCGCGTCGCCCAACCTTCATCTTTATGGCCCTGAATCCAGCCTCCACCCAGTTTAATTGTTCTTTGACCAGCTGATCCCTGCTTAATGAAAGAACACCACCGCTTCCGTATCCCGGAACCCTATCTCTGTAACCTCCGAGAAGCCTGTAGACAGGCGTTTTAAGCTTCTTTCCGACAATATCCCATAGCCCGATGTCGATCTGACTCATAGCAATGATCGCGGATCCTTTTCGTCCTTCATTAAAGCTCCTCCAATACATTCGATTCCATATCTTCTGAATATCCATTGGATCTTCTCCGACTACGGCTGGCTTCAGTAACTCCAGCATATAGGCTGACATGTCGTATGGAATTATTCCTGTAATCCCTTCATCAGTCAAAATTTCAGTATATGTCCATCGGATAATGTTCCCACCATAATTTATTGCATCTTGAAAAACCGGTTTTCCGATAACCTTTCCGATAACAGGTCTAGAGAACGGTTTAATATCTGTAACCTTCAAATTCTAAAACCTCATCCTTAAAATGGGAATTCTTCTTTTATAAATTTATATGGCTGACAGCAAGCCATTTATTCGATGTCGATTTTATAAGATCCATTCTACGTTATATATTTACCATATTTTCTAGCTTCGTCGACCATTGTGAATATGTTATCAACCTTCACACCTGAGTGCAGGGAATTACTTGACGTAAGTACGAGCCCACCGTTCTTTCCTGCGGCATCGATTACCCTTCTAACGTCTTTTCTAACATCTGATTCTGAACCAAAAGGTAGGATCCTTTTACAGTCGACATTGCCTCCCAAAAATATTCTATCACCATATCTCTTTTTTACATCAGCTATATCCATTGGTCCGGGCTCGATGGGATGTAATCCTGAAATACCTGCATCGATAAGGTCGTCTAATAGAGGATACAGGTTACCATCGCTGTGTTTCATGACAGGAACATTCCTGTTATTTGCAGTTTCTATAACACGCTTTAGGTATGAGAGCTCAAATTCTCTGAAAAGAGCTGGGCTTATGATTGGACCATGATTGTCGGCGTAATCGTCGGTCAAAACTAAAAGATCAACACCGTCATCTAACATCATCTTAGCGAATTCAAAGCAAGCATCTGCGAACTTTTTCATCACCTTCTTCGCAAATGTGGGATTTCTATACATGTCTATTACCAACTTGTCCAAGCCGCCTCTTGCCTCCCAGGATATTACAAAACCAGTTTGCACCTCTCCTCCAACAGCCATTTCTTCCCCTGCATTCTTTATTGCATGGAGGAGGACCTCTTCTCTACCGGGTTCGTGCACATTAGGGGGGTTGAACGCCTCAAGCTCTTCCTCTGTGTTTATCGTTCCCCCACAATACCATACTATACCTGTATCCTTTCTTATCCTCATCCTTCTACCCCATTCGTCAACAAAAGTTTCCTTATCGAGGAATTTAGGCTTATACCCTTTCCTTGACATTCTGTAGTTAGTGAGCAAAAAGGCGTCAAAGTCTAATGCCCTGTGCGCATCAATTAGTGCGTCGACGTCCCTTAGAACCTTCTTCCAGCCGGTTCTTCTATCTATCATAGGAGATTGCTGCCCACCTCCACTTGTATTTACTCCTGTGATCTTTTCTACGATTGAGCCGTCTATGTCCAAATCCGTTATCGGCACCTTATCAGGTATCCTATGTTCCAGCATTGCAAGAAAACGTTCCCTGTTAGACCCTATCATATTCTATCAACCATACGCAATCAATTGGCCCATGCCTAGAAACTAGGGCATTCAAACATAGTTTAACTCCCTTATAATAGGCGCAAGTTGCTATTTGACAGAATTCATTTTCCTTCGGCATACATCTATGTTGCCCACTCGGGCACTTGTTTTGAACCATACTAGGACATTTTTCGCAGGCTATACTGCACGCTCCTATCTTCATTAGACTCTTTCTTTATTTTTAAAAGCAGATATTTAACGGTTCCCAAAAAGATTTATATTACGAAGCATACAGCCTCTCTCAGACTACCTTCCAGGCCACATAGGCTCTCTCACCGCCTCCCGCTGCAGTTTTAATAGAATCCGCATCTTTGGTATCGATGTTTCCATTCAGCTTCACTTTATTATTAGCTAGCATGCTAGTACTAGTAAAAGCTAGAGTAAAATAAATATAAATCAAATAAATCGTTAAATTGCCTGTTTTGGGAGGTTTGTTCAGGGAAAATGAAGTGGCTGTTTTTCGACATTGGGTCAACTCTTGTTAATGAGGAGACATTTGACAAGTACCTGTTTGGGTACGTTTATGAAATGATTGAGCGTTCAGGAGCTAAGATCACTCATGAAGATTTTGATGAAGCTTTAAAGAGGATAATTGAGGAGAGAAGTTTTGGCGGCGCAGCATATTTTGGGCTTGTAAAAAGGCTCACCGAACACTTTTCGAGTGATAAGAAAATCATGCTGAAAATTGTTGAACGATATAAAAGATATGCTTTGAAAAGGTATCTGGAAAAAATGGAGCCTTATCCTGACGCTTTAAAAACGGTTTCTGAGCTAAGTAGAAGGTTTAAGTTAGGTATAATAGCTAACCAACCAGTGGACACAAGGCAAAGGATAAACTCTTTTGGGCTCGCAGAATATTTTAGTGTAACAGTCTTGTCTGAGCAGGTTAAGCTGAGGAAACCGAATACAAGGATATTCCAGCTGGCATTGAAGATGGCGGAATGTAGTCCTGAAGATTCGACAATGATCGGTGACAGACTTGATATCGACATTGGGCCGTCTAAGGTGCTAGGTTTTAGGACTATAAGGGTAAAGCAAGGTGTTATGGTCAACCTCAATCCTATAAACGATTTTGAGATCCCGGATTATGAGGTCAACAATCTTAAAGAGCTTCTTGCTATTTTGTGAAAAGTTTATCTAGTCATGCAGAAGTTTTACCAATATTATCGAATGATGATTATATGAAGGCTTTAATCCTTGATGGGTCCAGAAAAGAGGATTCTATATCAGCTTGCATAATGGACAAGATTCAGGATATTCTAAAGAAAAGAAATTGCCAAATCAAAGCATTAATTCTCCGCGATCAAAATATATCAAGTTGCTTAGGCTGTTTTGATTGTTGGAAAAAGACGCCGGGTATGTGCGTAATAGATGATGTAGGGCGCTCTATTGCAAAGGAAAATGTCCAAAGTGACCTAGTTATCCTTCTTTCTCCTATCGTTTTTGGAGGATATTCGCCAGGGTTGAAGAAAGCTCTTGAACGTATGATACCAAACATCCTACCCTTTTATACGAAAATTGGAGGCGAAATACACCACAGTGCGCGATATGAGAAGTATCCGAAAATGGTTGGAATAGGTTTCCTTCCAAGTTCTGACCAAGAAAGTGAAACGATATTCAAAAAGCTGATCGAACGTAATTCCATAAACTTCTACAGCGAAAAGTATTCAACAAGAGTCGTCTATCCCAACGACGCCACAGAAGACGTATACAAAAAAGTTGCTGAAGCTATAGCAGAGGTTATTGATTAAAAATGTCTAAACATGTAATACTTCTTATAGGAAGCCCAAAAAGTTACGCTAGCACATCAAATGCTTTAGGGGACTATCTCATAAAAAAATTAGAGAAACAAGGTTTTGTAAGCGATAAGATCTACATTTATGATGCCATGAAAACCGATAAAGATGCCGTTCACATACTTCAATCTATTGATGATGCTGATCTTTTAATACTTACGTTTCCATTGTACGTGGACAACATTCCATCGCAAGTCATTGCTCTGTTAGAACTGATTTTTAAACACCGTTCGCTACAAAAAGAGCCCAAAAAACAGAAGATACTTTCGTTATCAAATAGCGGTTTTCCAGAAGCAAGCCAGAGTGAGACTGCTCATGCTATCTGTAGGAAATTTGCTTCAGAAACAAAAATTGAATGGATCGGAGGTCTTGCATTAGGAGGTGGAGGGGCGATTGGAGGAACAAACCTCGAAGACGTAGGAAGAATAGGTGGCGGCGTTAGAAAAGCATTAGAACTTGTCGCAAACTCAATTTGCGAAGATAAACCGTTACCTGATGAGGCACTAAAACTAATGAAGAGGCCGCTGGTATCCCCACTGATGTACACCTGGTTCGGAGACGCTGCATGGAAAAAGGCTGCAAAGGAAAATGGTGTGGAAAATAGGTTATATGAAAGACCCTATCAAGCAAGTGAGGATTCTTGATCAAACGAACCCTATGCTGTTTTAATTTTCCAGTTTATCTTATGACTGTTTGGTATTTTAGCTGTAGCTCTATTGGTGTTGGCCACCGATAAAGGAATAACTCTTAAAGGAAACATAACTCACTACGATGAAGGTTTTGACAACCAATACAACGGGCTTGGTTTGATCAGAGAGCCATATATAGGTGATTATCTGTACACTATATCAGACGAAATAATAAAGATAAATAACATAAACGGTCTTGCCCAAATTACTGAAATAAAGTTACCATAAGATATAACCGTGAACTTCCCCCTTTTCTTTTTTTCTGTCCTCCCAAGCTGTCACAGTGATTCTTTGGCCTCCTTTACAAGCTTAGTAAAAACTTTTTTTGTGGCACATTTACCAAGACCGACACCTAGACAGTCTGCATCTACATCGAATATATAACCTCCATCTTCTACCATTGAGAAGGGATAGAACCTACAGATTAGAGGTCTTCTATTATAGATTGTACACCTATTGCTAGATAGAAAGATGCATGAACCATTTTCCAGTATCATCTGATATCTATATGGGCCATTATTCTTAATAATTGTGCAGAATCTCTCTTTAATAGAAGCTTCTTTTATACGTTCCATATCATGATCTGTTAACAGTATCCGCCTTTTTCTTTCTCCATGATCCTTGCAGCATTTTGCACATCGCTGGCATTGCCAAGTTACATGCGGATAGGAAATAATGGCCATTGAGCTCGATGATAATTCTTACTCAATTAAATCTTTCTTTATTCCATAAAAAATAATATATGTGGCTTCTTCCTTGTCAATGTTTGTTATTGATTCTTCACACTTACTTCTTTTGCTCAAGCTTCTGAATGCGATTTTCAATCCATTCCGCAATCTTTTCTTCTGTCATACCTTCTGCCTCCTTCTGCGCCTTCAGTTTTTCTTCAACAACTTTGAGTAGGTTATCCGGATTAACCGGCTTCATTATATACGCGTCTGCTCCGAGATTGAGCGCTTTAACGGCGTTATCCAACGATGGATAACCTGTTATCATTATCTTCATCATCTCAGGTTTAGCCTTATGAATCTTTGCGAGCAGATCTGTGCCCTCCATGTCTGGTAGTTTAATATCTAGTAAAGCCAAGTTGAAGTATTTTACCTTGGCTTTTTCAACGGCACTATGGCCCGTCTCTGCAAGGTCTATTTCGTATCCTTTTGACTCCAGAATCTCCTTTAGACTTCGTAAAATTTCCCTATCGTCATCTACAATTAGGATTTTTGAATTTTCGAATCCCACCATTTTTGATCTTCTCTTTAACACTATTATAATCACTTTAGGAGTATTTTAACTTTCCAATTGGAATCTTAATTGTGAATATTGATCCTTTACCTGATTCGCTCGCTACGGAAATACTTCCACCGTGAGCTTCCACTATTCGCTTGCAGACGGCTAGGCCGAATCCTTGACCCTTGGATTTGGTTGTAAATAAAGGCTGAAACAACTTGTCCATGTTCTCTGCGGGTATACCGACTCCAGTATCTTGGACACTAATTGTTAATGTCCCATCAGAAATTAAAGACTCAAAGGTCAGTTGGCCGCCGTCTGACATCGCCTGCATAGCGTTGTTAGCAAGATTAACGAACACTCTTTGCATCATAGAAGAATCCATTGGAACTCTAGGGAAATTTTCTGGAATCTTAATTGCAACCTTAATATTTTCTGCAACAGTGATATTAGAGATGGTGTCCTTGATTAAATCTAAAATATTAGTCTCGACAATGTTTGGTTCTAGGGGCTTTGAATAATCTTGCAGGTCTAAGATGATTTTATTCATGTAGTTCACCTGCTCTCCAATTCTTGAAAGAAGATCTTCTAGGTGATTTTCTTGCAAGGCATTTCCCACTTCCTGGGGAGCCTTCTTGAGAATTTCATTACAGAGGTACAGCGTATAGATTATAACCTGTAGGGGGTTGCGCAGGTCATGTCCTACCATCGCAGCTATTTCACCTATCGCCACCAGCCTTTCTGACTTGATTAACTTATTTTGTGCTTCAAAAAGCTCTTGAGTTCTCTGCTGCACCATCTGTTCAAGTCTATCCGCATATTCCTTAATTTGACTAGTAGCGTTATTCAACTGTCGAATTAGCTGAGCATTTTCTATACCAACGGCGGCTGGATGAATGAAAAGTTCAAGTGGGGCCAACGACTCACTTGTCGGTCTCCTGCCATCAACAGGGTCGTCGATGCTCAACACGCCAACTATTCGTCCGTTGGCTAAGGTAAGTGGAGCATAAAGTAGGTCTTGTGGATCCCAGTCAACCATTTCCTCCCGCATTAATCTACTGGCAACAGTGTTATCAGAAAATTTTTCTCTAACCCATGGTTCACTCCATGGCAGATAATAAAATTGGCCTATCTTGAAACGGTTGTATTCGGGGCCAAAACGTTCACGCCAGACTTTTGGTGAAGGTGTGTTCTTCCAAAGAAAGTCCCTTTCTTCATTTGTAAGACCAGAACTCACTATATCATCTAAAGTTTTCACTTCTAAATTTTCGTCTCTTAACGTTATAACGACCCTTCTCCAACCCAAATCTCTTATTGCATTTGCAGTCACACTTAGTCTTTGATAGAGATCAGTTGTATGAATAATCTCTGCAGAACTTTTCATAAGAGAAGAGAGTTGGTTCGATCTTCTCTCTATTTCAGCTTGTTTCTCTTTGCTACTAATAGCCGCAGCAGCATGAGAAGCTAAAATCTGGAGTAACTTCATATCTCTTCCATCAAATGCGCCAACCTTCTTGCTTTGTATGTTTAAAACACCTATTACTCTGTCTTCAATTTCAACGGGGACGACAAGCTTTGACCTTATGCCTGGAATATTTTCAACGTAATCTCTATCCTTCCAAACGTCATCTACGAGTATAGCTTTGCGAGTGTTGTATGCTCTAATGTCAATTCCTCTTTTTGAGTCATCAATAGGTAGTTCCTTTATAAGAGTTCTAGAGATGCCCCTCTGACTTGCCAGTCGGAGGTATCCTCGGTCCATTATCAAGAATGCCGCATACTCAAAACCTAGTGCTTTCTCTACAGCGTTAAGAGTTAGATCGAAAACTTGCTGCTGGTTTTGAGCAGAGTTCAATGTAACACCATAAAAATTTAGGGCGGAAAGTCTATCTTCAAAGCGTCTCCTATCCTCTTCTATTTGTTTACGTTCTGTAATATCTCTAACTATGCCCTCAAAAGCAATAAGGTCACCTTTCTCATCCTGAATTGGAATATAAGTCTGTTCAGTCCACACAATCTTACCTTTCTTGTGCCTCCAGCGTATTTCTGATTGAACGGGGATTCTCTGTTTATTAACTTCCTCCATCATTTTAGTTAATTCGTGAACGTCGTCAGGGTGAACTGTTCTATAAGTCAGATTTTTATCTGCATAAAATTCCTCGGGAGTGTAGCCGGTTATTTTAATGCAGGCTGGGCTCATATAATCGTAACCTCTTATTAGGTCGTACAGAAAGATAATGTCTGACGCGTTTTCTGCCAGCTTCCTGAAGCTTTCTTCTGACTTCTTTAACTCCTCTTCTATCTTCTTCCTCACAGTAGTTTCGGTTACGTAGCCTTCTAGAGTAGCATATGAACCAGTTCCGGAGGAAATAACGTGACCCTCTTCCCATACCCATTTCATTTCACCATTTGCTGTGAAAATCCTGTATTCTATTTTAAAAGATTTTGATTCAGTTAAGGATTTTTGAATTGCGTCAAGAATCTTTTTTTTGTCCCTGGAATGTACTAGCTGGCTGTACGATATCTTATTTTTTACAAAATCAGATGGAAGGTAACCCGTAAGGTCAAAACATCCGTCACTGACGAACGACATCGTCCAATTATTATCGTTGGATCGACGATACATCATACCGCTCAAATTACTCATTAGTGATGAAAGAGTCCTTTGACTTGCTCTCAACTCGTCTTCTGTTTTCTTGTGCTCTGTGATATCGTTCCCTGAATTTAATATCCCTATAACCTTGCCATCGGAATCTTCCAATCGAATGCCATTCCAAGTAAGAAACCGCTCTCCATCCTTGCGCGTTAGTACTGAATTTTCATAGTGGGAATTCGATTCCGTTGGATCTTGAACAATATTTGTGAATATCATTCTAACATGTTCCCTAGATTTCTCAGGTAGGAAGTTATCTATCCAATTTTTGCCAACAATTTCCTGCATTGTATATCCTAAAAATTCGCTTCCTTTCCGATTAATGCTTTGAACAAACCCGTTAACGTCTATGAAAAGTGTGATCAAACCAGCTGCGTCTAGGTACTTCTGAGCTTTGTTACGTTCTTGTTCTAGTGCTTTTTCTGTCTTCAAAAGATCGTTGTGCCTATCTATGAGTTCAAGCGAAATCGAAATATTCTGAGCTAGGTTTTTTACAGGGAGCATTAAATGCTCTGTTTGCTCAGAAGATGAGATAGCTAAAGCTCCTACAATTTTTCCTTCTCGATTTAAAGGTGTTACCACAGTATTTTTTCCTACCAGACCTATCATCCTGGTTACAAGGTATGCGAAGGGTGTAGGAAGAATTTCACTAATTATATCACCAGTCTTTACCTCAAATGTTTCACAATCGTTTACGACTCTATTGAAAATTTTAGATTTATTTAATTCAATATTGTATTTACTGATTCCTAAGCCAGTAATCTTTTGTATTTTCTTAAGGTTCTTAAGAATCAGAGATGTTTCTTCCATGTCAAGCTTGGTTCTGTCATTATTTGTTAACAGTATTGTAATATCATATTTCTTTGATTTAGAAAATTCCTCCTTCAAAATATTAAAAATTTCCCGTTCGTTTAGTACACCATGAATTTTTTTGGAAACGTTATCTGTTAATCGCATAAATTCAACAAGTTTCATCTGAGGTTGGTTTGTAGGATCCAAATATTTCCCTCTAACTATGCAGTTTGTCCCTATTTCCACATTTAAATCTTTTATGGGGTTGAAAACATTTAAGCCAGCAAAGAAGTCGTTTAATATAATCCTTTATTGAATCTTAAAAGATCATGCGATCCAGCAAGTCTTTAAAAAAAGATTCTCGTAATAATTTTAAGCTATTTACATCAATTTTATAAGTACTTCTTCAGTCATATATGTGTGTAATTGATTAGAGAATATCTGTGTCTTGAGTTCTTTGCATCACCAGGAAAGCCATGACATATAATGACAAATGGAGCTTTAACATCGAGCTTTACAGGTCTCTAAAGTCGACCTATTAACGTATTTCCTTCAATTTGTAAGGTGATTTTTTTCTACGGAAATCTTCATCCGTGATCTTTCCGAATGTTAGGGGTTTGTAGCTACATCAAGTTTGAGACAGTGTTTGTAATATTCTATAATAAAGGTCCCGGGGGGGTGATTTGAGCACCCGACGCTCCGGTATCTGTACGCCTGACAGGCTGAATGAGGTTTGCCAGGGCAAGCTTCTACAGCCGGAAGCTCTGCCAGGCTGAGCTACCCCGGGTTCGATAGGTGGAGGAGTTTTCTTTGCTCAATATATATTTATCGCATTATGGTTGTAAACCATCCTACTAAAGACTATCTTTTTATTATCCTGTTGTGTAATCCATCTTGTGCTCACAATGAGTGCTATGATAGGAGAAGATACAGCAAAATATATTTTAGGAGTAGAGGCGGACCAGATTCAACCTAATGGCGTTGACTTAACGCTAGATAAGCTCTTCAAGATCATTGGATCAGGTAAAATCTTCAAAAACTACGTTGTCCTACCTGAATATGTTGAGGTTAACCCGGATGAAGAGAATTTCTTTTCACTAGATAAAGGTGTATACGTATTCCAAGTTAAAGAAAAAATATGTGTCCCCTTAGATGCAGTCGGCTTCTGTCTGCCAAGATCTTCTCTGGTAAGAATGGGTGCGTACATAGAAGCCGCGTTATGGGACTCTGGATACACAGGTTTTTCAAGAATCTTGCTGAAAGTTGATAATCCCATATCCATAGAAAAGGGTGCGAGAATAGTCCAGTTTATCTTAATTAAAAGCGAAAAGAAGGCTAATGTAGGTTATTGGGGAAGATATCAAAGGGAGCAAATCACAAAAGATTAAGGTACACTTTAAAACCTTCTGACACAGTTTCTGACCTAACATATTCGATGTTGCCTATCTCTGCAATATTTTTTAAATGAGTACCACTGCACGCTATGTCTTCAAAGCCATTAATCTTGACAATTCGGTAGAAATCGAGTTCAGGAAGACGAGCCAAGTTAGGTGAGTCTTTTGCCTCCTCTAACATTCTACTTCTATCAACAAGTCTTGTCGAAACAGCATAGCCCTCCGCTATGATTTTGTTTTCTAATTCAACGGCATTCCTGAGCAATTCTTCACCTGGCGAGGAGCCTTTGAAAGAGATGTACCATGAATCTCCAAGCCAAGAGTCTATCGTTTCTACCTTTGACCCCGTCACCACTTCTAGGGCATGATCAAATAGATGGGAAGCCGTATGGCGTCTCATCATCAGATAACGTGTAGACCAGTCAATCTCCTCAGTAACTTCACCTTCCTTTGGTTCACCTACCTCAACTTTGCCATATAAGATAACGATACCCTTATACTTCATAGTTTTGTTAACATTTATAACAAATTTCTCGTTATAGACTCTTCCTTTATCAGAAGGCTGGCCACCGTACTTTGGATGAAAGATTGTTTCCTCTGTAATTAGATAAACATTCTTCTTATCTTCGAACATAACCCTCAAAATCCTAGTTTTATTTTTGTTTAGATACGAATCTTGCCAATATTTTGGAACATTTACTTCACAGCCTAATACAACTTTGTCCAGATTCAAGTATATGCACCTACGATAATATACTAAATATAATTTATTACTTTATATTTTAATTTTTCTCTTTGGCGAAATATGGAATAAAAAAATATTTTTCAAATTATGCAAGAAAATTAACAGAACTCATATAAGTCAAATGTTGGCATATATGCATTCGAAGAAAGACTTTTATATCGTTTATGGAAAGTTATTTTTCAGAGAATCAATGAGCGCCCTAAATGTCGATACCTTAGATGTGAAGATCATTGAAGCACTTCAAGAGAATACCCGGGCATCTTGTAAAGCTATAGCCGACAAAGTCGGCCTTTCGGACAGGACGATAGCTAGACGAATAAAGAGGATGGAGGAAATTGGTATAATAAAGGGTTACAGGGTTGACGTTAACAAAGAGCTAGTTAAAAAAGGTCTAGTTAAAGTCGCTCCAAAAATAGATGCGGAGGATATTATAGAAACAAATACGGCAGAATGGGATAGTATAGCGTCTTCAATAAAAGATATATTTGGTGTATCCGGCTCTGTGATCCTTTTTAACATAGGCCAGTCGATTGGTAGATGTTATGTAAGGCATCTAGTCGTTTCCATTAAATCTTTGAACGAATTGATGCTTAACTTTGGAAGGGTCTTTCAGTCAAGAGAATGGGGAGAAATAGTATTTAATTAGATCGACTACGAGAAAGGTGTTGGCAACTTTACGATTTCGAAGATTCTGTTCAAGAATCAGATGACTGAAAACGTATTAAGAGGGATATTTTGTGGCGGATTAGAAGAGATTTCGGGTAAGAGAGTTTCAGTAAAAAGGTTGGAGGATGATAAGACGACAGAAAATTCTCAAAGGTTTGTTTTCGAAATTTTTAGGTGACTGGAATGGCTTTAGAAAAAATACAGACGGGGTTATCAGAGTTAGATAATATACTGGGAGGAGGAATTTCAAAGGATTTTGTTACGTTTATTACTGGTGGACCAGGAAGCGGTAAGACGATACTTTCGATACAGTTCCTTCTCAATGGAGCTACCAAATACTCCGACAAGGGGTTGATTATAACATTTAATGGGAGTTATAGCGCGTTAAAACAATACATGTTTCCGTTGGGTTAGGATCTTGATCATCTAGAAAAAGAAGGAATGATTAAAATACTCGATTTTGTCGCAACGAGCAAAATCGGCTTACAATCAGTATTAGATACCGTACTTGAAGAGGCCAGAATTTTTTGGTGCGAAAAGAATGGTGATAGACTCTATAACTGCTCTAACTTTAGCTTTTAGTGAAAAGCAAGAGGTTAGGACAACAATTTCCGTAATCCAGAAGTTGCTCAGAAAGATCGATTTTACAACATTTTTAATATCAGAAAAACCTTTGGGCGAGAAAGGTCTCGGATCCGATGTTGAGGAATTCGTAGCCGAAGGAATAATATTACTTGGAACTCTACTAGTTAAAGGAGAGCTGAAAAGAAGAATGATGGTTGTAAAAATGAGAGGGACAAGACATGATATGAAATTCTATCAATACACAATTATGAAGCGGGATGAGATAGTTATCACACCGTACCCTGAGGTCACTTAATTGAACATTGAATAGCGTTAGAACATCTGCAACTTCTTTAAAAGGAAAAATGATTTCTACTATGCTAAAAGTTAACATTCTCTTTAATGAACAAGACATTTAGAAGAATATAGTTCATTTTTATCGAGTAACATTATCTAACAGTTTTCCCTTTGAACTGTAAAGGCTGATGGACAAAGGCATTTCACCCCAAGCGTGTGTTGCACAGCTTAGACAGGGGTCAAATGCTCGTATAACAGCTTCAACCCTGTTCAACATTCCTTCTGCAAGCTTTGAACTTACTACATACTTCTTTGCTACTTGTGTTACTGCCTTGTTGTATGCTAAGTTGTTGTTCTCCGTTGCAATGATCATATTCACCCAAGTTATCCGACCCAAATCGTCAACCTTGTAGTGGTGAAACAAGGTCCCTCTTGGAGCTTCAGCAACACCTACGCCTTCATTCTGGTTGGCATCAGATTTAACCCAAACGTTCTCTTTGAGAATGTCAGAGTCTTCAAGCATTTGTTTCGTCCTCTCAACACAGAAAATTATTTCGATCAAACGCGCGTAGTGATACATGAAAGTACTTTCAACTACACCATTCCTGCCGAGTTTTTTGAACTCATTAAGTTCATCATCTGCGATAGGGGTTCCGCATTTTGCAGAAACATTTAATCTGGCGAGTGGGCCAACCCTATATATTCCGTCCGGATATCCCAGAGGCTTATAATATGGAAACTTCATATAAGACCACGGTTCGCAGGCTTCTCCGATGTATTCGAGGTACTTGGTCGGATCTAGTCTGTCTTCTATAATATTACCATTGGGGCCCTTAATCCTTATTTCCCCATCGTAATGCTCGAGTCCACCGTCTTGGGTTATAAGGCTCAGATAGTAGGTTGGGAAGTTGCCGAAGTCTGCTATTTCATCTTCATATTCTGGAAGGCTTTTCTTGAATGTTTCTAGCGTTTTAGTCGCTATGTCTAAGGCTTCTGGAAGATCAGCCAGCAGCCTATTTTGCTTCTCTTTTGTAAACGGATATTTTACACCTCCCGGTACGATCCAGTCACTGGAATGTATTCTTTTGCCGCTCAAAAATTCGATGATCTGTTGACCAAACTTCCTAAGTTTAATCCCTTGCTTCGCAATTTCTGGATATTTTTCTATTAGACCAAAGATGTTTCTTTTAGCTGGGTCAGAATCTAAGCCCAGCATTAAATCTGGTGATGAAAGATGGAAGAAGTTTAAAGCATGTGATTGAATCATTTGTCCGTTGTGCATTAAACGACGCAGATTCTCCGCAGTTTTGGTTATCTTTACAGAAGCTATCTGGTCGCATGCCTTGGCTGAAGCTAAAAGGTGGCTCACAGGACATATTCCGCACGACCTAGAAGTTATGCTCGGCATTTCGTAAAAAGGACGGCCTTCAGTAAACTTTTCGAAGCCTCTGAAGTCAACTATTTCGAACCTAGCTTCCTGTACTTTTCCGTCTTCTTTAAGGAATATGGACACCTTTGCGTGGCCTTCTATCCTTGTTACAGGATTTATGACAATTTTCTCAGCCATATTTTTTCATCTTCCTAACCATACTTGAATTTGTCTGCCATTGTGGGCATTTTACCTGCTAAAAGCTCTGACAGGACATAATTTATGAGGTCAGCATGTGGGGGGCATCCTGGAATAAAGAAGTCAACCTTAACAGCTTCATGCAGTGAAAGAACGTGTTCAAGAAGTGCAGGAACTTCCGTCGGTATCTGAGGTTGAACATCGGTGTTTTCGATGAATTCCCTTTTGAGGACAGAATTCGCACTGTCACTGAAACAGTTCCTTAGAGCTGTAACGTTTCCTGTTACTGCACAATCGCCTAGGGATACAAGGATTTTGGTGCGATTTCTGACAAGCTTTAGCAACTCTAGCTGTTCCACGTTCGCCACAGCACCCTCTATTAGTGTAATGTCGGTGCCATCAGGGAATTCCTTTTTGTCAACAAGCGGGCTGTAGACCAGTTCCATCTTTTCTGCCAAGTCTATGAGCTTCTCGTCTTGGTCTAGGAACGACATGTGGCATCCTGAGCACCCGCTTAGCCAGACCGTAGCAACTTTCACTTTCACCATTTACTATCACCTGCGCCTCCTGTCAATAATGAATTTAGGAAGTTCAGGATTCTTTGTTTCAGAAAATGGTTCGTTTTTGACATAGATTGATCCGACGGGACAGACTGCAGAGCACTTGCTGCAAGAGGTACAGGAGTAAGAAGATCCCCAGGGCTCGTCTAGGTCCATGATTATCTGGGAATAAATACCCCTATGCTTCAGGTCTATAGTGTGAACGCCTTCTATTTCATCACATACTCTTACACAGCGAGTGCATAGAATGCACCTGTTTCTGTCAAGTACAAAACGTTTGTGAGTAGAGTCCACCTCAAATCTAGTCCATTCACGCTCCACATTAACATAGTCGACTCCAAGTTTGGTCGCCATAGCCTGGAGTTCGCAGGCGCCGTTTGCAACGCATACTGAACAGATGTGAGTTCGTTCAGACAGTAAAAGCTCTACCAGTTGTTTGCGATATCTAGTAAGTTTTTCTGAGACCGTCGCAACCTCCATGCCGTTACTGACCGGAGTAGAGCAAGATGGGAAAAGCTTGGGTGAACCCTTCACTTCAACGACACATAGACGGCAGCCCCCAAGGCTAGTTAAACCCTCCAGGTAGCACAAAGTTGGAATATAGATGCCGTTATCGGTCGCAGCTGTAAGTATCGTGGTGCTTGGTTGGGCAACTAATTCCCTTTCATCGATCATTAGCTTAATACTGGGAAAGCTCATTTAGTATTCATCCCCTTACCTTGTTTATTAAAACAATTCGAGCTTCCTGCAGGGCATTTCTTCTCAACTATGTGTTTCAGGTATTCGTCTTTGAAATAGTTGAGAGTCGTCAAAATCGGGTTTGCAGCGGTCTGTCCCAAACCGCATAGGCTTACATCCTTGGCCAGAAACATCAGTTTTTCAAGCTTTTCTAAGTCCTCAACTCTTCCTTCACCTCCCATGATCCCCGCCAGAATTCCTCTAGCTTTCGTGAGTCCTACTCTACAAGGCACACATTTTCCACATGATTCATCAACACAGAAGTCTGTGAAGAAATGTGCCGTATCCACCATGCAGGATTTGTCATCTAGCACAACAATTCCACCAGATCCCATAATTGCTCCAGCCTTGGTGAGACTATCATAATCTATCGGCAGATTAAGTTTATCTTCGGGAAGACATCCCCCTGAAGGGCCTCCAACCAACACAGCCTTAAACTTCCTACCTTCCGGAACACCTCCACCTATGTCGTAGACCACTTCTCCCAATGTTGTACCCATCGGAACTTCTATTAATCCGGGATTATTGGTCTTGCCCGTTAAAGAGAAACATTTGGTTCCACTGCAGACTGGTGAACCTATCTTAGAGAACCACGCACTACCATTCAATATAATTAATGGGACATTGGCTAATGTTTCTACGTTGTTAATTAATGTCGGCTTTCCCCAAAGGCCTGAAACAGCCGGGTAAGGTGGTCGTGGGCGTGGCATAGCTCTACGCCCTTCGATGGAAGCAAGAATAGCGGTTTCTTCGCCTGCAACGAATGCACCGGCACCTAATCTAAGTTCAACATCGAATCTGAAATCTGTGCCGAGAACCTTCTCTCCCAAAAAGCTTTGCGTCTTAGCTTGCTCAACAGCCTTTTTCAATGTCTGGACCCCTAGAGGGTATTCACTACGGATGTAGATGTAACCTTGTTCAGATCCAATGGCGTATGCGGCGATAGCCATTCCTTCAAGAATTGAATGTGGATCCGCTTCGGCAAGTGTGCGGTTAGCAAATACACCCGGGTCTCCTTCATCTAAGTTTGCTACAATATATTTTGGGGTCGTTGAAGACTTAGCGACAAAGTTCCACTTTTGACCTGTAAGAAAACCTGCACCGCCACGGCCCCTCAAGCCACTGGCAGATATTGCCGCTATCACCTGTGCCGGTTCCATGGTTGTTAAAGCCTTGGCAAGCGCGGAATAGCCTCCCACAGCTATGTAGTCTTCCATTCTGAGGGGATCGATTTTTCCAGCATCTCTCAACACTATCCTAAGCTGTTTTTGGAAGAAGTCGGAATTGCTGTATAAATTGCCTTTGATTGGTCTACCATTAACTATATGTTCGCTAACTATTTTTTTCGCCATTTCTGGTGTCACGCTCTCATATAGGTAGTCACCTGGTTCGATCATAACGGCTGGTCCTACGGAGCAGGTTCCAATGCAGCCTGTCCTAGCCACCTTACATATCTTTTCGACACCGAACTCTTTGACGGCGTCTTCAAATGCTTTAAGCACTTTAAGAGCACCAAAATGAGCACATCCACTTGAACAGCAAACATTGATCCTGAATTTATATGAAGTACGGAGTTCTTGCTCCATTTCTGCCGATTTATGAAGTTCTTCAGGTCTCAATTATTTCAATCTCCTTTAACCTCTTTTATCTTTTTTATTATAGATTCACTAGTTGCTCTACCTTCGACGTTTTCGTCTATGATGGCATTAGGTGCCATCGCACATGCGCCAATGCAGCGCGTAGTAAAAACAGAAAGTTTTCCGTCAACAGTAGATTCTCCACGCTTTACTTTAAATTCAGTCTCAACTTTCTTTAAAATATCTTCTGAACCCTTAACATAACAGGCGGTACCTAAACAGAAGGTAACGACATGTGCCCCTGGTTTCTTAAGCTTGAAGAAGTTATAGAATGTTGCAACCCCAAAAACATGGCTTGCAGGCAATTTCAGCGCTTTAGCGACATAAGCCATAATATCCTTGTCTAAAAATCCGTAGGACTCCTGTGCTGTATGCAGGACCTCCAGAAGGGAATCCTTCTGATATCTGTGTGTTTTAAGAGCGTTGTCAAGTGATAGGAGACGCTTGTCAAACTTCATAGTAGACTGAGAATCGCCTTTTGTAGCCATTAATTCTCTTTCAAAGAGACAGAGACCTTACTATTTAAAATTTGCCTAGTAACAAAAGAATCAAAGTTGCATCGGAGGCTTATGTTATATATTGCGTAAAATTTAGGAAATACTCTTTAAATTCTGTTGAAGTGCTTTAAATACCTGCCTGCAAAGATAGCCTCCGAAAACAATTTCAGAGGTGTATGAAGAAAAAAATATTAGTTTAACAGTAATTGTCGGTAACTGAAGAATAGGCATAAGGACAATCACATTAATTGAGGAAGGGAAACCGCTGACAAGGTATTCTGAGTAATAACTTCCATTTTTTTTTCCTGGGTCAGCTATATCTTCCATAGCGTTTAAGAACTCTTTTTTACATCGATAAGAATCGACGCCACTGGATAAAACGTTGACAGCCAAATCATTACCCACACTGTAACGGACCCCCTTTACTTTATCCTCAACAAATTGTCCGACATCTAGTTCTTCTAGCTGAATCTCATTTATTTCCATGACTTGAAGAACTACTACTATGGCAGGCAGAATATCGCGTTAAATAATAAACAATACTGTACGAATTTGTGACAATTTATTAGAAAAGTAGATTTTTTATTACTACAGTCTTTTAATTAAAAGATTTCCGTATTTGCAATATTCCCCTATAGACTAAAGAGTTCACTTTGAGGCTTCTATTCTAACAGTTTCTAACTCTTTTTTGCACTGACTAACCAAATTTTTTATGTCTGAAGAAAGAGTAAGGAACCTGAAACCTTTCTTCATGTAGTTGATGGATTCTTGCGCGTCTGACGTGTATATGCCGGCAGGTTTCCCTGCTTTCCTTCCCGCCTCAAGAACCTTATCGATGGCTGCCCTGAATCTGGGACTTTCGTAGTCGTGCGGCACCTGCAAAGAGAATGAAAGGTCCTGTGGCCCTATGAAGAATGAATCTATACCATCCACTGAGAGTATCTCGTCAACATTGTCTACTGCTTCCTGTGTTTCTATCTGGACAATCAGGGCGACGTCGTTATTTGCTCTTTTATAATATGATGGGTCTAGGCCGTAGGCCGCGGCTCTTCTTGGGCCAACTCCCCTGATGCCAATGGGTGGATACCTGCTAGCTTTGACAGCTTTTATTGCGTCGTCTATGTTGTTTACCCACGGGACTACGATGCCTTCTGGCCCCACGTCTAGTGCACGCTTTATCATGACTATGTCGTTCCATGCGACTCTGATGATTGCTGAAGTGTTGCTTCCGTTTAGCGCTGGCAGCAGCCTCTGCACAGTCTCTATGCTTGTTGGAGCGTGCTCAGTGTCGAAGACGAACCAGTCGAAGCCAAGTCCGGACAGGGCCTCTGGCACATCTATACACGGAAGCGTAATCCACATCCCAACTGAAATCTTGTTTTCTCTCAGAATCTTCTTTAATCTTCCTGTAACAAACTCTTGCATAAGGAGTCACTATAAGTTCAGGAAATAAAGTATATAATTATTATTATATTAAAACAGGAACGTTATAAGTTAAAATAAATAAGCTATTTCAGAAGTTCGGTGTAAGAGTGACCAAGTATATTGTTTGCTGCTATTAAACAACTTATTCTACCATCATACTTTAGGTTAAGTTCCCCTTCTATGTTTAGAAGATTTACGTATGCACCTGAGGTCCTAGCCATATGAAGTGAAGCGGCAATATCGACAACACGTAGTCTTGGATAAAGTTCTATGAAAGCATCTATTAATCCTACCGATACATATGCCGATTCCATTGCCGCACTACCAAGAAATCTTGGGTGTTTAGTCTGCTTAAACATCTTTACAAGTCTCTCTTCGTATTCTTTGTTGTTTAGGTAAAAGAGTCTTGGAATAATCGTAGAAATAGCAGAGCTAAGCTCGGTCACGTTTGATGGATGTCTGGCTTCACCATTGAAGAAGACGCTATGGCTATCTGAACATATGATATCACCATTAATAACGTTAATTATGCCAGAAGCCAATATATCCGATATCAAGTCCCCTTTAGAAATGGCTATTGATATGCTGTAAAAAGGTATTTCTTTAACCGCGTTATTGCTGCCGTCTAATGGGTCTACAACTACAGTCATTCCTCCTCCGTTTATTTCCTTTATCCCAGACTCCTCTGATATTATCGTAAAACCTTCTCCTGTTTTTTCAAATTCCTCAAAAATCACATGCTCGGATTCTAAATCAATATTATATGTGACGTCCCCAAACCTGTTCACTCCAACTCTTATGGGGTTGTCTTGAATTTTAAGTAAAGCTCTTTGAGCACTTTTAAGAGTGCGTTCGATTAGATGGGTTAATCTAAACTCCTCCATATCTCAAAACATAAGACCTGTCAAACCCACCCTTATTAATTACTTGCCCACCACTAATTTAAATAATATATCAACTTGTTTTTTACAAATGGCCTACACTTTATTTAATAAGGAAATTTTTTCTCTTGTTTTCTTCCTTAGACTGTAGATCGTTATAAAAATAACTACCAAAGCAAGCGTGTACACTATCGTCTCAAGTGCCTGATATGGAATTCCACTGATAGGCAGGCTCTGAGGCAACGTTGTTACTATAGTTATTTTAGGAGGTGTTGTAGACCTTCCAACTGTTACAATGTCGAATCCACTTTGGGTGTTGTTTGTTGTGACAACCAGAACAGATATCCAGTATTCTCCAGTTAAAGTTGACTGGAAGGTAATATTATTGGAGTCACTCCTATAAGATATAATCTGGCTATTTCCGTCAGGCAACTGTATAAGTGCTTTGGCTGATATAAAACCTTTAGGCAGATTTATCCTGAAAGCTATCTGACTTGCATTATCTTTTATGACAGAGATTCCAACGGGATTTACTTGCACCTCTATTGGTATCATTTGAGTGATCTTCTCACTCGATATGTTTAACCAACCGTAGTAAGTTCCATAATCGTTTGTATTGAGCTGAGCTTCGATCGTAATGAATGTGCTTCCATTAATAATGTTATTGTCCTTCGGTCTTATCTGTACACTGTCTGGACCAGACCAATCTGGAGCAACTTTAATGCTGAGGTTCTCTCCTGATAGTGGAACAATCTGTAACGTCCTATTGGTTGTTGTTTGGTTAAAAGGAGATAGATTGAAGACGAGGCTTCCAGGTAAGACTGTGAAATCGCTGATTATCGTGTTATAGACCTCCATAAGTCCTGCACCTTGAACGTCAACAGGATACTTTTCAACTCCTGTTGTGAGAGGTTCTGCGTTATCCATAAGGAGAGACATAATTTCATAGGGGTTTAGTTTTGGCCTTTCCTGTTTTATTAGAGCAACTGTGCCTGTTACACAAGGGGCAGCGAAACTTGTACCCGAAACATTTTGATAGCCTCCCTGATAGTCCGCTGTTTCTACATTATATCCTGGAGCGATTAAATTAGGTTTTAAGTAGAATGGTGAAACCGGCCCTCTCGAACTAAACCATACGACCTGATAAGGGTTTGAGTTTATAGTGAAATTCCCAGTAAGTTCTTTTGTTGATAGAGAGTTAAGTATGTATTCTCCATCTGCACCCGAAATTGAAGCAACGGGAATCGATACAGGATCTTTTAGAGCTCCAATAAAATTTTGTGTGACGTTGTTGAACACTATCAGGGCGATGGCTCCCTTTTCCTGAACATTCTTTGCCTTTTCGCTAAATAAATAGGTTCCCCTTTTTGCGACAGCGATCGCGTCTGTAAGGTTAAGGTTAGCAACATCGTCATTTCCTGCAAGGCCGACGTAAACTAATTTTGATATCAGCGGTTTATTTGTTGAAATCGTATTATTCATGGGAATTGCATCAAAGGATCTTCCTATCTCAGGGATCGTAAACTCAGCTTTTAGAAGTGAGGACCCTATATTCGATGAAGCTCCTACAGAAATGACATCGTTCAGCGCGCTCGGATAGTCTATGGTGCCTCCGCTAGGTCCTGAGTTACCTGCGGCTGCGACGACGACTATCCCTGCATCCACAGCGTTATTTATAGCAATGCCCAATGAAGCGTCTGATATCGCTGATCCAAGGCTTATATTGATCACAGTTGCACCGTCTAATACTGCTCTATCGATAGCCTGTACGATATCTGCCGTTGACGTCTCTCCAGATTCTGTTATTACTTTATATGCAAGAATGCTTGCGTCCGGCGCTATTCCAGTAAATCCATCGTCATTGCCGGCTATGATGGCCGCAACCGCTGTTCCATGTCCATCCATATCCATTGGATCATTATCTTTGTCCACAAAATCGTATCCACCAACCACTTTATAATTTGATCCTATTCCTCCTCCTAAAATTGGCTGTGAGTAATTTACTCCTGTATCGATCACTGCCACTTTGATTCCTTTACCTGTAATATTTGAATTTAGGGCATCCTTTAGTTCCCATACTCTATTAGCATCTACCATTTTAACATTGTTCTCTAAATCCAACTTGTATTCCGCGCTTTCTTCTAATGAAGCAATCGTTCCAGTCTGATTTAAGGTTTGAATAAATCTTTGAGGCATTTCTATAACTGCTCCGAAGATCACGGTATACATATATGAAACGACTCTAAGAGGTATTCCGCTGCTCTGTAGTTTCTTTATATTCCCTTCAAGTTCAAGCAACTTATACTCTGAAGCTTCATTTATAATTGAATCATTCAAGCTAATCCCATACTTTATAGCGAGAGACGTAGTCGGTTCTCCCTTAAAGGAAACAATTACTTCAACATCTCCGTCAAAAGGCCTTATTGAAATGATAATATTCGTGAGCATAAGGACTAGGATTATTATCGTAGCTTCTTTATTCGTTAGCGAACACAAATCTACCAAGCTGCCTTTCTCAACTGAGCATGCTTGTTCTCATTAAAAAATTTTGCTAGAGTTGTAAGACGATGCGAAATGTATGTTTAATACTTTTAATGGTTACTGTCCAGAAAATCTGTTTTTCTCTTATTTAATGAGTTTGAGCAAGTTTAAAATTTCGTTCGCCTTTATGAAGAATTAGTTATCACAAGATTCGTTAAATGCCCTTGTAATCACCTATTTTGGTAAGTTGTTAAAAATAACTTTCATAAACGTTATTGATGATTTAACTTTTATGGCTAATTTAGCGATTGGTGGAACAACTGAAAGAACGCCTTTTGCGCTTATTCTGAACGCACAAGTAAGAATCTGTGATAATGTGTCATCAGATTCTGTAAAGATTTCAGAGAAAGATTGCCTCATTATTAGAGGTATACAGAGTTAACTGTCTCTGTCTCTTTAGTTTTCCAAGTTTGGTGCATAAACTTAAGGTTTACACTAAGCTTAAATTTGTGTACTTAATAAATTCTGGGTAGGGCACTCGTTGGAAAACTTGAAAGATGCTCTATCAAACATTTTTGAAGCTGTAGGTGGAAAATTGCGATCACATTTTATGATTGCATTAGGGGGGTGGATCGCAAAGTCCTTCTCATGTAGATAAGACTTTTGATGAACATTTATCTAACCTTTACAGGATATTCAGCGAACTTAAAGAAGTAAAACTTGTAGAATCATTCGAAAAAGATGGCGTAATCTAATGGAGACTGCTATTGTTAGATGATTTATGTTATCGCAACCAACTTTTATCGTAGGCGGAATATTGATTTCTATTATAATTTTCTTTGTAGTGGAAAGAGTTAAATGATAATTCAAACAAATAATGTTGTATGTTAGAAGAAAAGATGATAAGGGAATTTGATATTATAATTATCGGCGCAGGGCCTGCAGGACTCGTCGCCGCTCTTTACGCGGCACGAAGTGTGCGGAGCTGTATAATAATCGATAAGCTTGGACTTGGGGGGCAGGTTGTTGTTACAGATATAATAGAAAATTATCCAGGGTTCAAAAAAATTTCTGGCCAAGATCTTGCCCAAAAACTTGTAGACCATGTTATGGCATACGATGTTCCCATTGAAATAAAGGAGGTTCAGCGTATAGTAAATAAAGGGAAGCGCAAAATAATCGTTACCGATGGCATTGAATACAGTGGTAAAACTGTTATAATAGCTACTGGAACAAAACCTAAAAAATTGATGATCACAGGTGGGCAAGAGTTCATTGGCAAAGGAATATCTTACTGCGCCCTTTGCGACGCTCAATTTTTTAAAGGTGGTACCGTTGCGGTTGTAGGCGGTGGCGACAGGGCCGTAAAAGAAGCTATTTATCTCTCGCGTCTAGTTAAGAAGGTTTATGTCATACATAGACGAGACAGTTTAAGAGCCGAGAAGACGTTACAGAAGAAAGCTTTTCAGATGAAAAATATCAAATTTCTTTGGTCTACAGATGTTATTTCAGTGAACGGTTCAAAAAAAGTCGAAAGCCTCACCTTAAACAGAAAAAATACAGAAGAGCAGCAGTTAACGCTAAACGTGAACGGTGTTTTTGTTTACATAGGGGTGACACCTTGTACTGAAGTGTTTGAGGTGGAAAAAGACAAACAAGGTTTTATTAAAGTCGATGGAGAAATGATGACATCCATCAAGGGGATTTTTGCCGCTGGTGACTGTGCAGTTCATAATAGAGACAGACCTTGGGGACAGATTTCTATCAGCATAGGCGAGGGCGCTAAGGCTGCTATTTAAGCAGACGAATATATTTCTAAAATGTAAAAAAATTAAAATTAAAGTTGTTACTTCGATATAGAGCAAACTAAGTTTATATCTTGTTCTTGTTTTTCTTTTTGGAGTGAGAAGTGTTAACAGAATTATTGTTTCAGAAGGACAGCTATCTTAAGGAGTTTAACGCCAATGTATTGGATGTTCAAGAAAATAAAGTTGTTTTAGATAGAACAGCATTCCATCCTCTAACGGGTGGTGTAGACTGTGACCTAGGTTCTATTAGCACAACATCTGAAACCTATAGAATCGTACAAGTCACAGAAGACAAAGTGACGGGAAACGTTTTACACAATATTGAAGGGGTTCCAAAGATCAAAATAGGCGAAAATTTGACAGGATCCATTGACTGGGAAAGAAGGTATAAACTTATGAAGTTGCATACTGCAGCTCACATTCTTTCATCTATTCTTTTCAAAAAATATGGTGTATACGTTACAGGTGGGCACATAGACGCTGAGCATGCAAAAGATGACTTTAACCTAGAATCGTCAGATAAATCGGTTTTTGATGAAGCAGTAAGGGAAACGAACGTAATTATTAGTAGGGGTGCGGAAGTAAAAATATATTTTCTATCGCGAGAAAAAGCATTGGAGATTCCTGGGATAGTAAAACTTGCACAGCGTGCACCACCAAACATTAATATGTTAAGGATCGTGGAAATTCCTGACGTTGACGTTCAAGCAGATGGTGGTCCACACGTGGCAAACATCAAAGAGATTGTAGGTATAACTATAGAAAAAGTCGAAAACAAAGGTAAGGGAAGAAAAAGGGTATATTACAAGCTATCTTGAGAAGCTAAGTAATCCTTTAATAAGGAAGGTAAAAGAATTAATTTAAATGAAAAGGATCATAGCTCTTCTCACGGATTTTGGAGGCAACAGCATTTATATCGGAGAAGTGAAGGGTGTTATCTTAGGAAAAAATCCTAATGCAACCATCGTTGACCTTTCAAATGTCGTATTTCCTCAGAACGTAAAACAGGGTGCTTTCCTCTTAAAATCAGCATACAAGTTTTTCCCAAAAAATTCTATATTCATTTGTGTTGTTGATCCCGGAGTAGGTTCTGATAGAAGGGCTATCGCGGTAAAGACAAGTAACTATTTTTTCATTGGCCCTGATAATGGTCTTATGTCCCCCGCTATACGTGAAGATGTAATCGATGCCGCCGTTGTTATAGAAAATTCGAGATATATACTGAATAATTTATCCAAGACTTTTCATGGGAGGGAGGTCTTTGCTCCTGTTGCAGGATATGTTTCAAAGGGTCTTCCAATCACCAGGTTGGGTCCAAAAATCAATTCCATAGAGCCTATGGTCCTTTGCGAACCATATTTTGAAGGAGATCTTGTCGTAGCTGAAGTGGCATTTGTCGATGCCTTCGGTAATATCGTTACTAATGTTACTCACAACTTCCTTTGTGAATCTCGTTTAGATAGCGCAAATTATGTCAGACTGTTTTTTGGTTCTAGATCATACAGACTACCACTTGTAGAATCATATTCAATGGTCAATGAAGGCTCTCCACTTGCATTATTTGATAGTTTTGAATGCTTAGAAATATCTGTAAGTGCAGGTAATGCGTCAAAATATTTTCATATTAGAGATGGCAATGTACTAAAGTTCGGGTTTAACAATTAGAAGTAAAGCTTAATAATATTAGAAATGTTATTGTCGTCTACTAAGTGATTTCTTGAGTACAAATGTATCTAGAGTAACAAGTATAATCATAGCTAACGAATTAACATATTTGCCTTTGCCCAATCGTTTCTACAGTACAACCTCGGATTCATCGGTGCTTGAATACATGTTAGACGCTCTCTGGACGGTATTCGACAGCACACTTGTTATTTCATCTATTGATCCCCCGTTTGAGATTTTAGAGAGGATAAATCCTTTTGGCGCACGTATAATAATGAATAAGGACAAACCTTTCTTAGAAATGCTTGGTACATCTTTGGAATATGTCGATACCCCTATAATCTTCATCGTCAGTGGGGACAGACCTCTGCTTAAACCGAGCGTTCTCTACACAATTGGCTACAACATAGGCAATTTTGAATGCGCAATCCCTAGATGGAATGATAAAAGTGTTGATCAATTCCTGGCATCATTTAAGACCTTGGCTTTGAAGAAGGTTTTAAAAATTAAAATGTTTAAAGATTATTCATCCGGTTTTATAGACTTGTTTAATGATATCCTTTATCTTTCTGTGGAAAATGAACTCAAAATTTCTGATCCAGAACTGTATTCATTCATGCGGTTAAAGAACTTCGGGGACAGGGAAAAAATTGTCAAAATACTTAACTATAAAGGATCCAGTTAGATTAACCTAACGCTAATACACTTCTTTTTTTCAAGATTATGAAAATCGTTAAATTCCTTTAAACAATATACTCATGTATGAGAAAAGTTGGAGTCGCGTATGGTGATGCCCTACTTCAATATTCTTTTGGTTTAGACCATCCCATGAACTTCAATAGGATAAGAGTCTTTTATCGAACGTTCGATAGCGAGTTCAAAGATAGTCCTAAAATGGACGATCTCATGCTTGTAGCACCTGTAATGGCTGACGAGAATATTATAGGGCTTTTCCATACTAAAGATTATATCGAATATGTCAGAAAAGCATCTATCAATGGCTACGGTTATCTAGACTATGGTGATACACCTGCCTACAAAGGTGTTTTTGATGCATCAGAATACGTTGTTGGAACGTCAATCGAATGTGCAGAACTGATTATGAGAAAAGAAGTTAGAACAGCATTTAACCCCATGGGGGGACTGCATCATGCAAAGAGGGATTCAGCTGCTGGTTTTTGTGTCTTCAACGACGTCGGCGTTGTTATTGAATATTTGCGCAAAAAGTACTCCATAGAATCTTTTCTCTATGTCGATATTGATGCACATCATGGGGACGGTGTATTTTATGAATTCTTGGAGGATAAAAATGTCTGGATAGTTGATGTTCACGAAGATTGGCGCACTCTCTATCCAGGTACTGGTAAAGAAGAGGAGAGAGGTGAAGGAGCCGCCGTTGGGACAAAGTTAAACATAGTTTTACCTGCAGGATCTGATGACAAAGTTTTCTACTCTAAATTTGAAAAAGCAATAGATTTCATATCAAATATCAACCCAGAATTCATCATTTTTCAGTGCGGTGGCGACTCCTTAAAAGGCGACCCTCTAACCCATTTAAACCTCACACCGAAAGTTCACGCTGATGTTGCAGATTTTCTAAAAAAGCTATCTATAGAAAAAAAGTGTTACGGCCCCCTCGCTGTAGGAGGTGGAGGATATAATAATATAACAACCTCACAAGCATGGATCAACGTCATAAATTCCTTTCTTAAATGAGAATTTTAAGGCTCAGGCTTTAACGCCGCATAAATCTTTATTTTATCAGGTAAGTGGTTTAATCCAAGATTAACAAATATTTCCAACATACCCTTCATATTAATTTACGATTAATAAGTCACTGAAGCAAAAGACTTATTTCTTTAATTTCTCCATAAATTGGAACGATGGAATTAAAAGTTGTGAGAATAGATGTTCCTGAAGGTTTAAACGTAATTTTGGGCGCCACGCATTTTATAAAATCGGTCGAGGATATTTACGAAGCTCTGATCAACAGTGTTCCTGATATTAGGTTTGCGCTAGCCTTTTGCGAGGCTTCAGGTAAGAGATTAATCAGGTGTGAAGGAAACGATGAAAATCTTTTAGCTTTAGCCAGTAAAAATGCTTTAGAACTATCTTGCGGACATACATTTATAATTTATCTTAAGAACGCTTATCCTATCAACGTACTAGAAAAAATAAAGAACGTGTATGAAGTATGCAGTATTTTTGCTGCCACAGCAAACCAGCTGCAGGTAATAGTCGCTGAAACAGACCAGGGTCGGGGCATTTTAGGTGTTATTGACGGCTCCACTCCGCTTGGGATCGAATCTGAGGAGAATAGAAAAGAGAGAAAAGAATTTCTAAGAAAAATAGGTTACAAGCTCTAAATTTTGTTTCTCCTTAGCCAATAAAGTATCCTCTTAGCTTCATCAATTTTTTTTCTCAATATGGACGGGTTCATTTCTAATAATATTGGATTAGAAATGCTCACACCTCCACCCATTATGTTTCTCCTTTTTTCAAGTTCTTCAATGATCCTTGGTTTAAACTGTGAAGTGTTCTCCATCGAACAGATCATCAGGTATAATTCGACAGTAGAGTCGATGAACCATTTTATAGAAGCTACATAAGCATTAAGTGGCATGTTCTGTGAATTTGCAAAATCACACTTGCGTGCTACTTCTTCCATTCTAATATTCGATAAGAGTATTTTTGTTCTAGGAAATTCTGTTGGCGGAAGATCTTCGAACTTATAAAAATCGGCAAGCTTCTTAAAAGTTTCAAGAAGCGAGAACACTCTTTTTGATGAAGCGGTTGTAGCGTGTTCTAACGCAAGAAATCCAGCTATATCGACGAAGAAATTTGTCCCCTTAAAAAGGGGGTTTTCACGAACTTGTTGCATTAGGTGAGATGGTGAAGTTAGGGTCCTGTTAAGAAGATTGATTGCTGCTGCTGTATCGTAACCGACTGTCAGAATCCAAAAAGCAGATGAAGCATAAGCGCCAAAGTTATATGCCTCCTCGGAATATGTCAAATTTTTTAAAAGCTTCAGCAAGTGTTCTTCAAAAGCTTCCAAATATAATTCGTTCTTTCTTTTCAAGAGCTTTTCTTTGCATGCGGCCAGTGATAGGTTCGGGTCGTTTATTATTACGGCATTTGATAATATTATATCAAGTTCTTGGTTCTTCTTGCTATCAATTTCCTCTAGTGAGTGGCAGTATATGTTTAAAATATCCTCTGACACAGTCACTAAATGATAGTTTTTTACGTTATTCGTGAAGACTATGACATCATATCCACAGACTGGCCAACTCCATTTTTCAATCCTACATCCCACTAGAATGGAAGGGTTCTCTGCAAAATTGGTAATGACATAATCCCTTATGTCCTCTGACATGCCTCCCACATTTTAAGTAAGAATTGTGTGACAAAAAAAGTTTTATTTAATCATAATTATAAAAAAATTTATATATTACCTATTTTAGCGTATTGATAGATATAAAGTTTGGTGAAAAGTTATGAGCGAAGATAAATCTACTGGGGGAAGCCTTACTTATCTTACAGAAAAATGCCCACGATGTAATCGTACTAAATTGATTCTGGACAATGCGAGAGGTGAAATATTCTGCAGTCACTGCGGTTTCGTAATAAAGGAGAAAATTGAAGAAGCTGGTCCTGAATGGAGAGCTTTCTCTAAAGAAGAGAAAGAAAGCCGTAGTAGGACAGGTGTGCCATCTTCATTAGCCATGCACGACATGGGCTTATCTACGATAATCAGTCAGATAGACAAGGACGCTTCTGGCAAGAGCATTTCATCAGCGATGAAGACAACATTCGATAGGTTGCGAACATGGGACGGTAGAAGCCAAGTTCATGAACCTGTCGATCGCAACCTAAGACAGGCATTCAGTGAGCTCGATAGGTTAGCGGATAAACTTAGTGTCGGCGATGCGGTCGTTGAAAGAGCAGCTTACATTTATAGGCAGGCACTTGATAAAGGTCTTGTTAGGGGTCGTTCAATTTCTGCTCTTATTGCAGCCTCCCTTTACGCTGCATGTCGTGAAACAGAGACTCCGCGTACATTGAAAGATGTCAGCGCAGCGAGTAACATCAAAAAGAAGGATATCGCACGTTGCTATCGCTTACTTGTTAGAGAGTTGGAAAAAAAGATGCCGGTAGCCGATCCACTAAAGACCGTATCAAGGATCGCAAGCGCAGCTGGATTATCTGAAAAGACAAAGAGGAGAGCGATTGATATTATTACAAGAACCAAGGAAAGCCTATCTTCTGCCGGAAAAGATCCGATGGGTTTGGCTGCAGCGGCACTTTATGTGTCATGCGTTCTTGAAGGAGAAAATAAAACCCAAAAAGATGTCGCAGAAGCAGCAGGAGTCACTGAAGTCACTATAAGAAACAGGTACAAGGGATTAAGGAACATTCTAACGCCTGAAGAATTGAAAATTGTCGAATAGACAGATCGTACCGGTTGCTAAAGTAGATGGAAAAAAAGCCGACTAACGACACATCCTTCTTAGAAGAAAGAAAAATAGATAGAAGAAGAGACCTTTAGTGCATTAAGCGTTGTAGAAAATCGTAGGGCATATATTAACTGTTAGAAATATTCTAGGACAGTCGATAAAACAGTTTCTACTATATTATCCCATTTTATTTTTTAGGATGGCTCTTAAAATCTGGGAAAATCTTTTTTAGAAAGGGAACCGTCTCATCTACTTCTTTCGATGTCATGAATTGAAATTGATATTCTCCGTTGTAAGGATCGGGCTCTCCTAGGCGCTGAAGGAATTCAATATGCATAAAGGGGTCGTTCCGTCTTATAGTTATGGGCGCCCTCTCATTTGATAGGTTTACCATCTCCAACGCCAATCTTCCCACGAACCCGCTGTGAACTTTTGCTGCGTTAAGGAAAGAAAGGCCTAGCCTGCCAAATCTACTTTTCGCTGTAAGGTGCGCGACGATGTCTGTTGGAAGCATGATTATTTCTCTCGAGATCAAGTTCTTGTGTTCAAGATAATTTAAAACAACACTATTTCTAACCGTCAATATATATCCGTCTCCGTCCAAAAGCTGATCGTTGAAGGGATATAATATTCTATACTTCTCCTGTAACTTAACGATTTCACTTTTTCCTAATATGCTCATTTGTGTCCCTAAGAATACAAGGTGTAGCTGATATAAACTATTACCTAATTCTATGAATCAGGAAATTTGAAGCGTAATAAATTATTATGACTATACCCAACGCTAAAACAACGATTTCGACGAAAGATGAAAGACCAAGGTTAGAAACTTGCTCCTCAAAAAAAGGAATTGCAGTTAGATAATAGTTAAAACCCCAGTGGACCAATATTGCAGCTCCAATACCGTAGTAAGAGTAAGCTATGCCGAGCATAACACCCGCAGCAGTCGCTTCACTAAATTTTCCTATTCCCCATCCGGAGGTGACGTGTAAAAAGCCAAATAGCAGGGCTGAAGATATGATTAAGGTTATGAACAGATTTCTCACTCTCCTTTTACCATCTTCCGTATTAATTATTTTTCTTAGTGTTGGCACAGGAGCAATTAGATATTCTATGATGGGAATTTTGACTCGCCACCCTTGGATTGACAGTAGAGAGAACAATCCTATTATTGACAGCCGAAAACCTATCTCCTCTGATATCGGAGCCCATGAGACTAGGGTTAGGAATTCTGCGGGATTTGTTGGTGTTGTGGGTGGCAACCCGCTGGATATTCCTATCTGATTTTGTAACGTGTCAATTACAAGTACGATGGCGATTGAGACAGCGAAGATTAAAGTTGCTGCTGATAGATCATTGCCGAAGAGCTTCTTAGTTCCATTTGCGTAAGCTTCCTTTAAAGACTCCAATAAATTCTCCTTACCTGAGAATACAAGAATTGTAAATATTGAGAGACATATGACCCACTCGAAAACAAACTGTTGCTGAATGCCAACTGTGAAGGGTAAGGCCAACAGCCCACCTAAGATAAATATATAATATTCTTGTACTTCACCTTGCACCTGTTGACCAACGTCTGTATTGAATATGACATATGGGCCTAGGATAAACGATAACATCATGGTTGCTATAACCAAGAGTAACAAGATGATAACCACTATGCTAAAGAGTTTTTCCACTGTGTTTTTCTGGTTTACAGGATTACCCAACAAATCTACCACAGGTAAATGCTTAAATAACATTTTGCAATTTGAGAAGTAAATAGGAAATACTTCCATAATTTATTAGACAATCTCCTAAGCAGGTTCCTTTACAGAGCTCTGAACGGATTGTCCTATTCTTCTTTTTCTAAACCTATGGGCCCCCTGTAGCCACAAACTGGGCATTCGTACTCCTGCGGTAATAACCAACCGTGTAGACCAAGCACCGGTTTTAGCTTACTCAAACACGTTGGACAATATTTGATTCTTCTTTTGCTGACGGATACTCTACGTATCTTTGGTTCTTCACTCAACATTTTTCCCCTATTGAACTTCTACAGCATTATCGTTAAATCCTAGCTGCACGAGCCTTCCTTTGATAACATCCCTGTGATCGCCCTGCAAAAGGATTGTGCCGTTCTTAGCTGTACCACCACAAGCTAAAGCTGTCTTGAGCTGCTGGGCGACTTTCTGCAGATCGTTATACTTTGGATCTATGCCTTCAATAACAGTCGTCTGTTTACCAAACCTTCTAACCTCCAAACGTACAGTAATCTTAGCACTTTCTTTGCTTATTTGTTCGCAGACACAAAGGTCCTTAGGTAACCCACAAACGGAACAAATCTCCACCAAAATTTGCCTCTGGGCAGAATATCTTATAAGGCGTATTTAAATTTTTGAAATAATACCCTACTATTATAAAAGATAAGTGTAAAAACCAATTTTCATAGTTTTCAACTTATTCTCCAACTCAAAGATAATACTCTTTAAAACACATTCTTTGAATAAAAACTTTTGTATTGTGGCTTAACTTTTATTCACACTTTATTAATTAAGTTAATAACTACAATTCGTCATAGGAAAGGTTGATTGGCCGTATTGATGTTTGATGAGTTAAAGATAGTCCTGGAAGTAATTGCTTTAGTGATGGCTATATCAGTGCTGTTTGTTTCCTACAAAGGTTATTCTGAAACCAAGAGACCAGTTTTCGCGAGGCTTTCCCTTGCTTTTATAAGCCTCTCCGTCAACTTCATCCTACTATTTTTTGCGGATGTTCTTGTAATCTTCGGGTTTACTGTTTTTTATGGCTACCTTCAAATAGGTGCCTCTTTCTTCGAAATGATGGGCTTTTTCTTTTTAGCATTTTCTCATATGGTTAAAGCCTCACAAGAAAAAAAGTTTGCGGGTTTATCTTTATTTATATTCAATCCCGCTGCTGCATTTGAAGCTCTTTCCATTTTCTTTATATCCTACGCTACCCTAGAAACTATGATTTCATATCACATGAATAGGTCTAAGATTGTTTTAACAACTGCATTAGGTCTGATGAGCTTTGGGGTTCAATCAGTTTTAAGTTGGATTGCTGAATTTGTTTCCAACCCTATGTTTTATCAGATTTTCTCTTTAATTTTCCAAATAATAGGTATTATCGCATTTTCTCTTCCGATATGGATATATTATAGAGGTGCTAAATCGTAGATGATGAGCTATCGCAACCAAGTGCATATCGTTTCTGATGTCCTTTTTGCAGTTAAAGATGGGCATCAAGACGGTATTGGTATAGCTCAGTTAATGAGGAAAGCCAACCTCTCATATATTCGCGCAACCAAGATCATCGCCGAACTCGTCGGTGTCGGTCTGATTGAGGAGATCAAAATGGAGAAGTTTACAAAGTTTAAGATTACACCGGCTGGTCTAGAATATCTTGATGTATACAAAGACTTTTCTGAATTTGCAAAGAACTTTGGTCTAACGATCTGATTTTATTATTATAAACATTTTCTATTTCATTAACTTGTCTATTTTTGAATGCGTAATGATCAACGTTAAAATTATTAATCTTATATAATGTTCTATCGGATGAATTTAGTGCTATAACTGAAAATAATAATGGAAAATTACTCTTCTTTATTCAACATCTCTGTTATTTGATTAGCAAGGTAGTGGTTCTTCAAAATTGCTTTTACAGACTTCACACCTTCTAATTTTGAAATTGTCTTCTTTATATCTTGACCTATTTTTATTGCAAACATAGGTGGACAATAGGGCATTGAAAGGTGATATTCTATGGTTACATTTTCCCCTTCTATAACGATTTTATCGACAAGTTTCATCTCTGTGATAGGAACACCGATTTCTGGGTCATAGACCTGTTCAAGCGCTTTTTCTATCCTGTTCTTTAAAGCATCTTCCATGCTATAAGTAAAACAAGGCAAATATAAAAATTGTTTATAATCGACTTTTTCTTTAACACTTAACTTGATTTTAATTATTATTATTAATCCAAAGTTAGATCATCAATAAATGTTATAATCTTTTTTAATTATTGTTTTAGAAGCTTTTTTTCCATGACGTAGGCATCTTCTCCGTCGTTATAGTATCCCTTAATTCGTTCTGCTATGTTATAGTCATTTTTTTTATAGATGTTTATTGCGTTTTCGTTTGACGCTCTTACTTCCAGAAATGATATTTCACAGCCGTTTTTCCTAAACTGGTCTAGTGCCATCTGCATTAAGGCGCTCGCTAAGCCCTTTTTTCTGTGCTCTTCGAGTACAGCGATAGAAATGACATGCCCTTTTTTTATGAACAATTTCTTTCCTTTTAATGAAAAAGCGTATTCAATTCTACCCATGTGATATGCTACTATTTTACCGTTGTAATCTACAACCAAGAAGGTGTCTGGATTAGTTGTCAAGATAGAACTATAAAATGAAAGTGTGTAATGTTCTGGGAGTGCTTCGCTGTTAATGTTAATGACGCCGTCGATATCCTCTTCTCTGGCCTTCCTCATACTGTATTCTTGGGGGATGGATATTTGCACATATACACCATAAACAATATTATAAATAAGTTTTAAAGTTCGATACTTTATGCCCCTCAGATGGAGAATATTGGGCCGTCGAACGTGGCGGCTTTCGAAGAGATAACAAATGAAGTCAAAAAAAACTTCACTGTTCTCGAATCATATGTTCGTTCCGATGGTGCTATTGAATATAAACTTTTATTGGAGAAAGATACAAAGGATAAGTTTCTTGGACTATGCAGTTTCTTATACGAGAAAATGTACGTTCCAATACTAAGAAAAGAAGGCGACTTCCTCACGTTGTACGTTGCATCTTACGTGAAGAAAAAAAAGTACAGCGTCAAGATACCTTTAGCTCTTTTTGCTGCTACAATAGTATCCTTATTGGTTGACGGTTGGTTAAGAGCTTCTTCGCCGATAGATCTGAAGATCTTTCCAGAATCGAACCCTATCGTTGTAACACTATCCTATGTACTTGCATTCGTCGGAATCCTTGGTCTCCACGAGCTAGGTCACCTTCTAATGGCAAGGCGGCATCGAATGGCATCTACACTTCCTTATTTCATCCCAGGTATACCAGGTACGGGGATTCCAACTTTCGGTGCAGTCATATTTGCCACGGATCCGATGCCTAATCGGGACATTCAATTTGATGTCGGTCTTTTCGGTCCTCTTACCGGTTTCATTACTACTATAGTGGTTGGTGTTTTTGGTGTGTTGTCTTCTGTTACTATTCCTCTAAGTACGTTTAATAGTTTATCCGGTTCCAATCAAGCCACACTTACTAATATTCCACTGTTGATGAATTTGATGATGACCATGCTAGGTAAAGTCTCTATTTCACAAGAAGTTGTAGTCATATCCCCTATAGCTTATGCTGCATGGTTCGGTTTTCTTATAACATTTCTGAATACGCTACCCGCTTGGTAACTTGATGGCAGTCACATGGCCTGCAGTGTTCTCTCAGGAAGGCAACAAACGATCGCCACTTTTATATCAGCAATTATAATGGCGATCTTTGGGTTTTTACTTATGGCATTTCTGGTTCTATTCTTATCTTCTCGTCAAAGCAGTATAAGACCTTTAGATGAAATTTCACCGTTATCAAGATCAAGAAAGATTGTTTTCGTCCTTATGATAGCCATTGTTATTCTTTGCGCGCCGATACCGATCTAAACCGCTGTTAGAAGACTTTTATCCCCTCTTGTAACTATCGTGATCTTCTTCTTTTTATCCCCACTTTTTTCTATAAGATAGTCTACCGTGGAGTTGCCGGTAAGAAAGCTTTTGAAACCAAGTCTTTTTTCAATCAGTGCTTTAGGAAGGGTTGTCAGAAATCCTAGGTCGTACTTGGTTTTAATATCTGATAAATAATAAAGATTTTCAAGTCCTTCCAAATATGGTCCTCTCTTTAACAAATCTTTTATGTCTAATCCTGTGTAAACATATCTTGAAAGTGCTTCCGATCCGAGACTTTCAATCGCTTCTGACAATAAAATAACGGTGGATCCTTCTTCCATCGCTTGAAGAACGTTCCATAACGAATTAAGTGAAAGATCTAGAGTTCGATATTTTTCTTCTTCACCAGGTGCTACAATGGCGAGTGAAACCTTAGAACTGACCTTTTTCATTGAGTACTTTAAGAGTTCTTGGCTAGCTATCTTGTGTACTTCTTGGACGTTTCCTAAGAAAATTTTACTAAACCCGCTGCTTCCGGGAAGAATCTCAACACCCTTTAATCCGCTCACTTCTTCAGAAACTCGATTAGCAAACCATCCAGCCGATGTTTCTTTACCCGAATTAGGCTGTAGCTCAGTTTCTCTTTTTATCGCTTCATATTTTAAATCGTCTCCACAAAATGCCAGCAGACAGGTTGGGCCACCTGAAAACCCAAATAGAGGGTTATATCCAACTGAAGAAATCAAATAGAGGTCGGTCTTTGAGAGGATGGCTGGAAGCTTTAATGGGACGCCATCAACGATGCCTACAGGAAACCTTTCTTCTTCGATTTTCAGGAATGAGTAAAATAAATCCCTAAGGCTTTTCTTAAGCTGCTTTAGAATTTGATCACTTGAATAAATGTTAACCTTGGCTGCTACAAGATAGTTTGCGAGATATTGCAGAAACTTTATTGTTGTCGTTTCAAAGTCTCCAACGAGCAAGTTGATTTCCTTATTCTCCTTTAAGGGTTGAAGTTCTTTTTCTATTTGTTCTATTTCTATATCAGGAAGTGGATCTTCTATAATTTGCCCAAGCCTCTCCCTTTGAATCTCCAGTGCCACTTCGACTTTACCATATTTTAACCAAACTTCAGGCATCCTCTTCTCCATCAACCATGATGAGCTTGTAAATATATTCTTGTTCTTTCTCAAAATTCCTTTTTTTAAAAGTCTTTATCTTAGGTTTAGTGTATCCAGTGTCGTATGGTCAAAAAGATCATTAAAGTGCTTTGGTTTAATGAATACTCTGGATTGAAAATAACCTATAACAACGTCAATTTGGTTATAGACCCCTACCTTGTACCTTCATCAACAATTGGTGAAGTAGGTTATATACTGATTTCTCATGAGCACGCAGATCACCTCGATATTAGACTTGTCAACGATCTCTCAACGTACTCCCCGATGGTTTTAGCAGACATCGAATCAGGTAGTAGACTAAAAAAATATATCCCAAGGGAAAGGTTAAGGACCATGAAGCCTTGGGATGTATTCAAAGACTCCAAAATTATTGTGACCGCATATAAGAGCGTGCACCCAGCTGTCAATCCTGTTACTTACCTGATTGAATACTATGATGGTACAAGGATTTTTTACGCTAGTGATTCTCTCGTCGCCGGAGAACATTCGCAGATAGCAAAGCTAAATGTTGACCTAATCTTTGTTCCTATAGGAATCGCTCCCGGTGCTTCTCCAAAAAGTGCTAGTGAAATGGTTCATATCATCCAGCCAAAGATCGCAATACCCATCCATGGTACGAGATTTAATGATTTTAAATCTCTTGTGGAAGCAAAAGATCCTAGGGTCAGGGTTCAAATAATACCTAAGGATATAGAAACGGTGGTGGAAGTATGAGCTGGGAAATAGAAAAGTCTTCATTTGTTAGGGAACTTGCTAAATCTCTTGTCAAGACTCAGGCTCTAAAATTTGGTGTTTTCACGTTAACTAGTGGAAAGATGAGCAGCTATTACATCGATCTCAGACTGGTACCAAGTTATCCTCCAATCTTCAAAAAGATCATAGATATGTATTGCAAGAGCATAGTTAAAGAAATAGGTTTATCAAAGTTTGATATCATATGCGGTATACCAACTTCGGGTCTTGTCTTTGCTTCTGTAATAGCCTTATCTTTGGAGAAGCCTCTTATATATATAAGGAAAGAAGATAGGCAACACGGCACACAAAGAAACATTGAAGGTCTGATAAAACCAGGTGATCGAGTGCTCCTTGTAGACGACCTAATAACGACCGGTTCTTCTCTTATTAATTCAAAGGAAAAGATCTCTGCTGAAGGATGTGAAATAGAAGATTCAATTGTTCTAGTAGACAGAGAGGAAGGTGGAATCGAGAATCTTAAGAAATTAGGTGTCAATATTCACTATGTCGCCAAAGTAACGGAACTCACAAAAGAGCTATATGCCAACGACATCATAAATGAAGAGGAGTATACTGCGGTTCTAAAACAGATAGGTCCAAAATAGCTTATGCGGTAAAACGAGCAATTCTTAAAATTTATTATGGGTCATCTCATATCTTATTTAACGATTTGTAAAGAAAAAGGGATAACTATTTGGAATTTCACTATTGATAAACCATTAAGGCAAGCTCCTCAAGGGTCTGGTGCAGGTTAGAGACGGCTTCATAAACCTCTTGCTCCTTCTTCGCTCCAGTGCAAACGAGCTTTCCGCTTGCAAAAAGTAGTATAACCGTCTTAGGTTTAAGCATTCTGTGGATTAGACCAGGGAATTGTTCAGGCTCATACATAGATCTAGGAAGCTTCCTTGCTGCCTCTTCTAAATCTACTCTCCCACCTAAACTGGCAGATGCCACAATATTCTGTATCTCTATTACAGGCTCATTTGTAATTTCTATTCCCCCCTCCTTGAGCATTTTAGCGACCATGTGAACAGCTTTGAAAGCTTGCTCCTCAGACTTTCCACCTGTGCAAACCATCTTTCCGGAACTAAAAATTAACGTAGCTGTTTTAGGTGTTTTAAGTCTGAAGACTAATCCTGGGAACTGGTCCGGTCTGTATTCAACATTTGTAAACCTTCTTGTGATTTCTATTAGATTTATGTTTTGATTAACGGAAGCTGAAGCAACAACATTTTCGATGCTGACAATTCGTTTTCCCTTAGACATTACTTCTCGTTAAATATGTATAAATTAGGTATATAAAAGAGTTTATATAGTCTATAAAGTTTACTCTAAAAATCCTATTATATTTTTTAGGATATAGTATTGAATAATGTAAATTAATTATGGCATTTAGAGAATAAATTAGGTAGTAAAGTTCTGGGCGTAAGAGGTAGTGCGGATTCAATATTTTCGAAATAAAGGTAAATTTAACGAAGGAGGATGATGCGGAACGAGGACTAAGAAAGCACTTTCAAGCCTTATTTGAGAAATATCCTAGGGAAAAATTTGTTGGTTTCGCAACGGACTGCTTGGACTTATCTTATGCATCCGTTATTAAAGATGGGGCGGTTAATGATGTCCAAAATCCTTAAACGCAATCTTGGTCAACAAATTCCGTTTTTATGGTTTTTAAAATATTTATTAAGGGTAACTATCGCTCTTGCGTTGAGGTTTATTTAATTGGAAATAAATGCTGATAAATGTGTAGGTTGTGCTATGTGTATTCCTTGGTGTCCTGTAAGTGCCATCAGTATGATGAAGGAAAAGAAGGCAAACATAGACCAAAAAAAATGTGTAGAGTGCTGGGTTTGCTATAAAATCTTCCAATGCCCAGTTGACGCTATGCGCCCCGCAGAACTTGTATTTCCAAGAGATCTCATGTGGAATTTTGCTGTACCGACCAAGGACTGGGCGACTACAAGGATGGCTGGTAGAGGAACCGAAGAAGTAAAGACTAATGAAGTTACAGGTAGGCTTGGGTATGGAGAAGTGGCCCTCGCACTGGACTTTGGAAGACCAGGAATCTCCACATTATTCGAAGATGTTGAGAAGGTCTTTATGGCTTTGGTCATGCTGGGAGTCATGTTTGAAAAAGAGAACCCTCTTACAGGCCTCTTCGATGAATCAACAGGAAGGCTGAAGGATGAAAGATTAAGGGAAGTTCGTGTACTTCAACCTATCATAGAGTGCAAGTTTAAAATTAATCAATTGGAGAATACTCTGAATACTTTAAAAGATGTGTCTGGGAAGATAAACACCGTTATTTCAGTAGGTCTAGCGAGTAGAGTGCGAGTAGATGGCACAATACCAATATTTAATATTCTTGATAGAATGGGTATACCCTATAAACCGAACATGAAAATCAATCTAGGTTTAGGTAGACCTAAAGCCCCTGAAAGGGTGCACGAAAAAATGAGGTTGTAAAATATGACTCATACATTACATAGAACTGGAGATACAAGCTCGCTAAAAAAAGATTACGTTGTGCTAGTGATGTCATGTCGAGGATTTAATGATGCTGGTGCTACGCCAAAACTTGTTGAAGCACTCAAGATAATGGCAGGATTTAATCCTATCAACATGGGTGACATGAAGACAGGAAGCATATGGACGAGAGACTATAACTTTGAAAGCATTGTTAAAAAAGCAACTGACACAAGCATCTTTCACGGAGTATACAGAGAAATTGAAACCGTAAAAAAAGTTGTAAAAGCATTGAAAGAAGCCGATCTCGGAATGTCCGTAGTAGTTAGCGGATTATACGATGAGGTCTCAAGTGCGGTTCAAGAAGTCGGATTGAGACCACATACAGTAATGACATCGCTAGGAATCTGGGGTAAAACAGAGCTATTGCCCAAGCAATCTGAGGTACTCGATATAATGACGATGTGTGGCCATGGAATGATTTCAAGAAATCTTGTTACAAAACTAGCTAACGATGTGAAGTTGGGCAGAATCTCTTCTGATGAAGCTGCGAGAACTATAGCGAAGTGTTGCACATGTGGAATTTTCAACGTAGAGAGAGCGAAGGTGCTTATCGATAGTCTGGCAGGAAGGTAGTCAATCACCGGCGCATGTTTTTTTGTATTTCTCCTCTCCATCTTTCACTCCGATGTTGTGGCGTGTGACTAGTTCTAGTCAGCTCGCTAAGAAGAACTTTAAATTGTGCGCACCACCAATTGTTATATATAGGTTAACATATTGGATATCGCTCCATACTTAATAATGGTGTATCAAGATGAAAAGAATTCCTGAACTAAAAAAAGTAAAAGTTTTGGAATTAATAACGGTCTTGGCCGCCTTGTCAGGTATAATTCTCACTCTAATTCACGGTAATCTCTACGACTACTTCTTTAATCTGTTCTCGATTCCAGGGGTAATGAATTTTAGGCTTCTTTATGTTAGTTTGCTTGCGTATAGTGCTTTAGCCTTTGTGATTTTCACTTCTTTATTCTTTTTTCGTGAGAAGAATCCTATGATAAGACTTTATAGTTATTTTCAGGGATGGCTTTTTTTGACAATGGCTGCATCCAGCTATGAACTGATTGATGGGATGATGAATTGGAGTACACAGACTATTCTTAACCAGCATTTTTCTGAATTTCCTAATACCTTTTATACAAAAAGTGTAAGCGTTATTTTTTTTGGTGCTTTATTTGGTTTCTGGCTACTAGAGAAAGATAAGAAACGATTGGAACTTGAGGCGTAATGTTGCTTGTTAACAATTGCTCAAAGGAACAGAATAGGACAATTAATCAATCAATAGAATGGTTAGGCAAGAATGCCCCCAATCCAACCATAAGAGCTATATCAACCCGACCAAAAAATAGGAATCCTATGACAATAGCAAATGCCAGATCTGTCGTTAATTCCAAAATCAGTCAAGTTTACTATGCTTATGTGATCACATATAGATCTAAAAGAAGAGCTAAAGTAAGTGGAGTTTGAACCAATTTGGGAAAGTTCTCTTTTCAATTAGTTAAATTTCCAAGAGAAAATGCGACATCCGGGATTATAAATCCTGCGTAATAATCTTCACATAAAAATAGGGGGAATTACCTCTTCTATTGAAGGACATTAACTATATTCTCGACAAGTATGTCGGCTTTCTTTTTATCTTCTTCAGATATTTTACCTTTCACCAGCAGTTGTGGTTCTAAAACCCTCATGCCTATTTCTGAAAGCCTGCCTTTTAGAGTATCGATAATATTACTACCCCAGCTATAGTTTGTGAAAATCGCAAAAATCTTAGGTCGAACATGCTTTATCGTCATGTATTCAATAATATTCGATACAAGCGGGAATATTTGACCATCATAGGTTGGTGATCCTATCATAACCACCTTTGAATCTAATATATCTGTTAAAACATAACTTGGATGAACTATACCCAAATCACGTAGGATAACATTTATCCCTTTTTCTCTTAATTTTGCTCCAAAGTACTCTGCACATTCTTTTGTATGTCCATACATGCTCCCATAAATGATCAGAACTTTATTTTCATCTTTACCTGAACTCCATAGAAGATATTTAGATATAGGATAGTTCGGATTATTCCTGTAAATTGTGCCGTGTGTTGTGCAGAGAATTTTTATCGGAAGATTTTGAATCTTTTCACCTGCTTTGATGACGAACTGTGAATAATGGGAAATTATATCTGCAAAATATCTCTTCATTTCAATCTCATAAGATGGAACATTTTTTTGATCGTCAAATAAATTTCCGTTCACGGCGCCAAAGGTTCCAAAGGCATCGCCTGAAAATAAAACTTGATCCTCTACATCATAAGTAAAGATTGTCTCAGGCCAATGAATCCAAGGGGCAGTAATAATTTTTAATGTGCGGTCACCAAGTGATATTATCTCACCATCTTTGACCGCTAGATTATTGAAGTCTTGATGGTAGTATGCCTTTGCTATATTAATTGCCATCTGTGATCCAATAACTTTTGCTTTAGGTGCATACTTTAGAATTTCCTCAAGAGATCCGCTGTGATCTGGTTCCAAGTGATTTAGAATTATATGGTCGATCTTTGAAGGTTCGACGACTTCCTTAACATTTGCTAAGAACTCTTTTGAATAGAACTTGTCCACAGTATCTATCAGCACCGTTTTCTCTAAGCCTTTGATAATGTACGAATTGTAAGTTATGCCCTGAGGTATAGGCCACAATCCTTCAAATAAGATGTTTCTATTATCATTAATTCCTACCCAGAACAAATTATCAAGGATTTTAACTGAAACCAATTAGAATTCGCCCATATCAATTTCTATATTTGATGATATAAAACTTTTGAATGAGTTCGAGCTTAACCTAATCTAATAATAATTTTTTAATCATTCTAGAGTTAATAGAAGATCAGTTTTATATCTACTTCGATAAACTTTTCTACACAGGTTATAAAAAAACGAAAGTTTTGTACAGTAAAGAGTTTGTAAACGCCATCTTACGTTTTCGTCTTACATCATTGATATTTTTAATTAAATTCACAATGCCTTAGAAGCGTTTTGCTTATTTTTTAGGGGTGTGTATAAATCAATGTATATCAAGTATATTACAAGAACGGCTATTATGAAATAGTTTACAGGAGGCGCTAGAGCTTGATAAAGGAAACCAACATATGGGATTCTTATCCCAGTATATTTTCCAATGTAATCGGCCTTTGTTACATATAAAGGGTCTGGTCCGAGATTGTTGTCGCCTTTGGTTATTAAAGCCTCTTGGCCGCTTATATTCTCTATCTCTATTATTCGATGCACGATCCTGAAGTTGTAGACGTGGCTGTAATAGACAATAATGTCTCCTACCTTTAAGTTGTCGAAAGGTGTTCGAACTATTATGATAAGGTCTCCACTTTGTAGGGTAGGATGCATGCTGATTCCTTCAACATACCAGAATGGAGAGTTCCCAAATGCAACATTTATTAGAAGTATTGCAAGGGTTATAAAGAGGACTACAATAACGATATCTTCAGCGATTTCAATCTTTTTCCAATGCTTTTTTACAGAATTACCCATACTCTTCTAGTCTCCTCTTTGAACTGGAATTGAATTGTTTGCCCTGTTCCAAATCGAACTGTTACAATGTTTACGGAACCATTCGAAGGCGTATATGGAACAAAAGTGTAGAGGTCGAACGTTGAAAAGGGTGTCACAAGATTAGGCTTTGTGTAAAATTGTGTAGGTGTGCTCCCGTTTATTTCGACGTCAGACAAGAACACGTTCATCGGTATAATGGAGTTAGATTTCATTGTGGCAATTATCCATTCCGGTTCGATCAAGTAAATTGATGCGTCGTCGACATAGGCTACAAGATTATCGCACCAAACGCTTAGGCCCAGCATTTCGTATCTATCGGTTGGTTTAGCGTCTATACCTTTCCAACTGCTAAGGTAGTTAGAGAAGGCACCGGTCATCTGCGACATCTGGAGGGAGTATTCAAACCAATCATCAGAATTCTCTAAATTTTTGTATGCGATAATACCGTAATTTTTGTACGCCACACCCTCGCTTACGTTCGGCATATTCCTGTATAATACGAGGTTGAATAGGAAAGTAGTCACGTTTGTTGGTCCAATGTATAAGATTACCGATTCAACATTCAAGTAAGATGGTTTTGAGCCATTGAGTGCGTTTAAGGCCTTGACAGCCAAGGATGCTATCACGTTGCCTCCAATAATGTATCTTGTCGTCGCGTTATTTCCTACGTAAATTATCTGAGGGATAATCGAGGGATTCGAAGGAGTCATGTTGATAGCATTGTTCCCATCGTAAACAATTGTCCTGCTGAGCTTTGAACCGTTTAAAAGGTTCCAGCCGTTCACTTTTTCTCCAACCGCATCTTCGAAACCACTATTTGTGTAGACAGGGTAGAGTTTTTCTTGAACCGTACTTATAGAGACCTTCTCTACAGAGCCGGGAATAAATGGCACTATAACTAAAATGAATATTATACAAATAACTATGATCAAAATAATGAGTTTATTAGAATGTGATTTTAAAAGGTTAACCATAATGGTATTCACTATTTTATCTAGCGCCTTTAATCATAAAACAAAAATGATAAATTAGTCTAAAAGGAAAGAAATTCTCTCTCTTTTTAAAAGATTGAGACATACTTTGTCCCTCTTAATGTCAATCTAATAAATGTTATTTAGAACTGTGGCATGTTTAATATTATTTCCATAAAGATAAAAATTGGTCTCAGCGACATGATGCAGCGAAAGAGTTTTATAGTAATAATTAGATATGATGATGAACATGTTCTTCGACAAACGTGCGAGGAAAGCAATCGCGAAATCAGCAATCGTAGCAATAATTATAGTGATATTGATAATAGCTATTGTAGCAGGTTTCTATCTGTCTACATCACATGGACCTACTATAACCGCAATTTCTCTTGCGACTACTAGTTTAACAGGTGAACAAGGGGTAGGTATAACATTTTCAGTGTACGGAGCAGTATCTGGTGGTTCTCTTAACATATCCTTCGGAGATGGCCAATCGGCTAAAGCCGCTAGTATTACCCATGCTTATGCTAATTCAGGTGCATATCTGGTCGCAGCACAAGAAACTTACAACGGTAAAGTAGTAGCTTCTACAGATAACGTGACAACGTTAATACAGGTTACTCCTGTAGTTAACTCTACTTTAGCACCGTTAGTATCAATTCCAGTTATCGTACTTAATTCGACCGTTAATCCTACGGAACCCGTAGTCAATGTTAACACACCTGTAGTTCTAACAGGAGGTTACCATTTACCACCGACGGGCAACAACATGAGCATATATGAATATGTATGGAACTTTGGCAACGGAAAAACTCAAGACGTCTTAGCTGATAGTTCAACATTTCTTCCAGTTACAAACCCAGTGAGCGTGTCTTACGCTAATCCAGGTCTATATCCAGTCAGTTTGACCTTGATCACGGAAAACGCAAGCAGCCTCCAGAAGTATAGCCTGACCGTTGAGCAAACGGTAGCTGTGAGTTCCTCAACTCAACCGTATATTCTCTATAAATACAGCGGAAATGTCCCCAATCCTTCAATTATAAACACAGTTGAAAACATTCCCGGAGGCCCATATTCGTTCGATCCACAGGTGGATTATGAGTCGGTGGGGGCTGAGGTTATATATAATATAGCGGGGACGCTTATAGTTTATAATGGATCATCTCCATCCCAGTTCCTGCCCATGCTGGCAGCGTCAGTCCCAACGGTTCAGAATGGAGGAATAAACGCCAACTATACTTCATATACGTTCACCATAAGGAGCGGCATGAAATTCTCTAATGGAGATCCTATAACCGCTTACGATGTATGGTATACAGCTATTAGGTGCATGTTATTCCAAGGAGGGGCACCAGGCACTGCCGACTGGATACTATCACAATATCTCATACCGAACTTGGTTCCCTTTGTACCTATAATGAATGCTGCTAATGATACTGCGGACTTTAATGCTATAATGAATGGAGTGTCGTATAACAATGTGACGGATACGGTTACATTCCACCTTGCTGTGTCAACAGCGCCAGGTTTATTCTTTACGGCTTTGGCATTTCCGATGGGAGCAGGAGTACTGGATTCCGCTTGGTTACAGAACGTTGGAGCTGGGATAACATTTACACCCGCAGGCTTCTACGCTTATCAAAGTCAAGGTAATGAAGGGGATTATAACCTAAAGGTTCAATTCAGCACAGTGGCCTCCGGTCCTTACCAAATAGAGAGCTACGTACCCGGCCAATCAGTTGTGTTGACACCTAACAAAGGATTCCAAAGCGTACCAAGTATACCAACACCTAACGATACTGTATCGATTCAATGGGTCAAGGATCCTACAACTGCCTACGATCTATTCACAAGTGGACAGGCTGACATAGTGACTGGTCTACCTAGCAGTTATATGCCATTAGTCAAACAACAGGTAGCAAAGGGGCAGACTTCGCTGTATTCGTTTCCAACACTAGATATATTCTTCAATCCATTCAACTTCAATACTTCTACCACACTAATGAAATCGGTGTTCGGTTCCAACTTCAACATTCCATCCGGTTACTTCGCTAATACTTTAGTCAGGGAAGCATTCTGCTATTCCTGGAATGAAACCAATTTTCTAGACGAGATTCTGGGGAATTCGGTATATGGAGCTAACTTTGGAAGTTCCTATGCAGGGGTTATACCCAATGGAATGGCTGACTATGTGCCACCGAGCCAGCTCACAGGAATTCCTACCTACAACCTTACCTATGCCACTCAATTGATGCAGGAGTCAGGTGAGTATAATACATCTGTAACACTACCCATTATAGTAGCTTCGGGCGATATAGTGGATTACGCCGCTTTCCAAATGTGGGCTGCAGCACTTCACCAAATGGACCCCAACATAAACGCTGTGCCTGAGTACCAAGCCTTCACTACCATCATAGGAGAACTGGCGCCAGGTGCGAATCCAATGCCAATTTACAACTTGGGTTGGTTGCCTGACTATCCTTATCCAAGCGACTACGTCAATGCAATGTACGAACAGGGAGGTGCCTATCCTTCAGGCCTTGGGTGGACTACAAGTTTTATCAACTCTTCAGGCTATCCAGCGGAGGCCGCTCAGTACCATGAAATGAACAACCTAATTATACAGGCTGATTCGACTACAAATAGTACCTTGGCTGCGCAGGATTATAAACAGTGTGAGCAGATAGCAATAAACCTCTACTTGTATGTATATACAGAACAGACCAACACATTCTGGATGTTAAAACCATACATGACGGGCTATAACAAAAACATACAATATCAAGAGAATGTTATGATCGGCGGAGGAGCTGATTCGCTTTACTATTGGTGGGTAAAAGGTTAATACACCACCAACACTTCCATTTTTTTAGGGATGATTAATTATGAACATATGGGCCTACATCATCAGGAGATTGTTGCTCCTTATACCGACGCTTTTAGGCTTAACCCTTTTGGTTTTTATCCTTTCGCATTTTAGTGGGAATAATATATTACTAGCTACATATCTCAATCCTAGGTTGACGGGAACAGCAAGGCAGCTGCTTGTCCAGAAGCTTACAGCGGAGTTCCATCTTAATCAGCCTATATACGTTCAGTATTTTTACTGGCTTTTGCAAGTATTGGAGGGTAATTGGGGGTTTACAAACACCCCAGTCTTCAGCGGCCAAGTAACTGCTGCGATAGAGCTCTTTCTTCCTAATACGGTGGTGCTAACCGTAGCTGCAGCGATATTAATATGGATAATAGGCGTCCCTTTAGGGATTTATTCAGCAGTTAGCAGGGATTCAGCCGCTGATCACATACTGCGGGTTGGTTCATTTACTCTTTACGCAATGCCCATCTATTTGATAGGTATTGCCCTCATAATTGTGTTGGGAGTTTATTTTAAGGTACTGCCATTCTCAGGCGTTGTATCCCCCACACTGGTTTCTTCTTTTTCATGGTATATAAACGGAATTTCTTATCCTACTCACGTAATTTTAATAGACGCCTTAATTCATGGCGCGTGGGGAGTCGCTTTTGATGCGTTCCTTCACTTTATCCTTCCCGCACTTACACTTGCGCTGGCTATAGTAGCCAGTATAATCAGGATACTTAGGTCCTCTATGCTGGAGGTGCTTGATCAAGACTATATAAGACTGGCGAGGTCAAAGGGTCTACCAGAGAGAACTGTAAATAACATTCATGCTCAAAAGAACGCCCTTCTACCGATGATAACTCTCTTTGGGCTAACAGTGGCTGGGCTCCTTGGAGGTGCTGTTGTAGTGGAAACAATATTCAGTTATCCTGGAATTGGATATTGGACTACTCAGGCGTTTCTAAACAGCGATGTGGGCGGGATAATGGCATCTACTTTACTTTTCGGTTTAATATTAGTGGCAGCTAACTTGGTTGTCGACGTTATATACGCTTTTATAGATCCGAGGATTAGATATTAAAAAATGTCAAAGAAAACGTCTGGGGGAACGGTTAACACGCGGAGGTGGGATAATATCAAACTGTCGTTCAGCGTATTTTTTGCCAACACGGCAGCGGTGGTGGGCCTTATCATAGTGCTTGTATATCTGGCTGATGCTTTTATTATGCAGATTGATCCAGGGCTGCTAGGTATAACTTACGCCAACACTCTAGTCCCCAACTTCTTGAACCCGGTTCCTACTGCACCTTCATGGCAGCATCCATTTGGCACCACGTACCCTGGCGTGGATTTATATACGAGCACGTTAAAGGCTATAAGGATAGATCTTTTCTATTCCTTCTTAGTAGTGGGCGTGGGCGCTGTAGTGGGTTCAGTAATTGGAGTTATTTCAGCTGCGATAGGCGGTATGATGGATGAAATAGTAATGAGGATAACCGATATATTCTTCAGTATTCCATATCTCATACTAGCCCTCGCTATAGGGTTTATTTTGGGAAGAACCTTAATGAATATGTCACTAACGCTTGCCCTGGTCTGGTGGCCTATATATGCGAGATACACGAGGAGCACAACTCTGTCTACCAAGGAATTCACATTTGTTGAAGCTGCAAGGGCATCTGGAGTTAGCAGGATCAAGATAATATTCAGACATATATTGCCGAACTCGTTGCCGCCAGTTTTTATACAAATCTCATTGGACTTGGGAGCCATAATGGTGATCTTCTCCACACTCGCATTCATAGGATTTATAACAAATGCAAGTGTGCCTGAACTGGGTTACCTGACTAGTCTGGGTCTCAACTACGTTCAGATTGCTCCTTGGGCCGTCATCTTTCCAGGGGTCGTTATTACTATTTTTGCGTTGGCCGTTAACCTATTAGGCGATGGGTTGAGGGACGTAATAGACCCGAGGAGGAGGAGCTGATTTGGAATATACATTAAACGTTCTAAATATTAAAGAGCAATTCTATACTAGAAGAGGGATATATAAAGCCCTTAACGGCGTAGACCTCCAACTAAAGAAAGGGGAGATATTAGGTCTAGCTGGAGAGAGCGGGTGTGGTAAAACAACTTTGGGCTTGGCCATCATAGGGCTCGTGCCCAGAAACGCGGCCATCATTGAAGGAGAGGTCTTGATTAATGGCCGCGATTTAATAGCCCCATTGAGGGAATACGCTTCAAGAAATTCTAAAAAATTCAATTTCAGAAAAAGTGAAAACATTATAAAAAAGTTGAACCAACAACTGGCCAGCATACGCGGTAGCATGATTTCCATGGTCTTCCAAGATCCAATGACAAGCCTCAACCCTGTCCTACGGATAGGTTTTCAAATATCTGAGACACTTGTAACCCATCAGCCAGAGATGCTCGCTAAACGGAAGCTCGCTAGATCAAGGGTAACGGATATCGATTTGAGGGACATGCTTGAACTACTGAAGAATGGGGCAGATGAGAAAGCGATCAGAGTTTTCACTGAGTCCAAGGGGTTACAAGGGATAGAAGAACAGGTTCTGAATATTTGGAGTAGAAGCGACCTTGGTGAAGCTAAGAAGGAAAAAATGATCGTTTCACTTCGATCCACTAAGCTTGGTAGTTTTGAAAGGGCTATCCTAAACGGAGTAAAGGATCGAAGGGGCATGGGTGGTTGGATGAAGATACCAGGTTTGAGCAGGCTGCCAAAGTCAATCCTGTTCAAAGAGGGATACAGGAAAGCGGTGGAACTCATTTCAACGTTGGAGGTTCCCAACCCTGAGGAAGTTGTGAAAATGTACCCCCATGAGCTATCGGGTGGGATGAGACAGAGGATAATAATAGCTATCGCGCTTGCAAACAACCCGGAGCTGGTCATAATGGACGAGCCAACCAGTGCCCTAGATGTCACCGTACAGGCTCAGATTTTAGAATTAATGAGACACTTGAAGCAGCGGTTCAACACATCCTTCATCCTAATATCACACGATCTCTCTGTACTCTCTGAGGTGTGCGATAGGATAGCCATAATGTATGGAGGTAGGATAGTTGAGGTGGCGGAAACTGACATGATATTCAAGAAACCGCTTCATCCATATACCACTATGCTAATATCTGCCGTGCCAACTTTTCAAACGACCGAAATAAAGGGCATAAGCGGCGCAGTTCCAGATATGAGAGATCCGCCGGATGGGTGTATGTTTAACCCCCGGTGTCCTTACGTAATGGAAAAGTGTAAAATAGTAAACCCACATCTGGGGGAAGTCGAACAGGATCATTCAGTAGCCTGTTATCTTTATGGCGATTAAAAATGATAATAGCCGCTAGGAAGCTGGTAAAGCACTTTGAGATCAAGGGAAATAGTGTTTTCGGAAAACCTCTCAGGCTTAAGGCGGTAGATGGTGTCGATATACAGGTCAAGGAGGGCGAGATCGTTGGAGTGGTGGGCGAAAGCGGTTCAGGTAAAAGTACGCTGGGACGATTGCTCCTCAGATTGCTCGAACCAACTGATGGTGTGGTCTTATTTAATATATCCGATGACGTCCTCGCCAAGTACGATTTTTACATCGAAAATGGAGAACTCGATCGAGCTGCAGCAATAGAAAAAGATTATTCAATTTTCCTGAAAAAGGGAAAGAAACTAAGGGAGATGAGAAAGGATATGAATATCATATTTCAGGACCCGTATTCATCATTAGATCCACGATTAAACGTCTTGGATGTTATAAAGGAGCCAATTCAAGCCACCGGCTATATGGATTCCGACGCAGCGTTTGATAGATGCATGCAGTTGCTAGATGAAGTGGGATTACCTAAAGATTTTGCATATAGATATCCTCATGAACTTTCAGGTGGTCAAAAGCAGAGGGTAGCGATCGCGAGAGGGATAGCGACTCTACCGAAGTTCATTGTGCTGGATGAGCCCAGCAGTGCCCTAGATGTATCAGTGCAAGCTCAGATTTTAACCCTTCTGCGCGGGATCAGGGAAAAGTACAACATAGGGATGCTCATTATAACCCATAATATAGCTGTAATATCATATATGTCAGATCAGGTAAATGTCATGTATGCGGGAAAGATAGTAGAAAGTGGCCCCAAGAGGGACATCATATTGAACCCAGTTCATCCATATACTATAGCGCTAATATCGGCTGTTCCTGGCAAGATGATAAAATCAAACAGAATAATATTAAAGGGAGATACACCTAACCTAGTTGACCCCCCATCTGGTTGTGTCTTTCATCCTCGGTGTCCGATGGCCTTTGATATATGCGGATGGACAACTGATGAGATAATGGTCGATATGATATTTTTAGTTTATGATAAATACGCAGATAAATTCAGCGATGAGACCGTCGTATCCATCAGCACAAACAACAGCTTGATAGTAAGTAAAGCGGATGAAAAAAAATTAGTAGAGATTATAAATCTTGAAAAGGGAAGAATGAAGAGCTTGATGGCGATCGACAGGGTGGAGAAATACGAAAACGGTGCGGAGCTAAAGATCAAGCAATATCAGGTACCTAAAATGTATAAGCATGATGGAAGGCTGGTTTCGTGCTTACTATATGCCGCGGGCGATCAGAAGCCTTGACTTCTGGTAGTAAATGGTATGAAATAAATCAGTTACTTAATCAACTCGAGGATATAAGGACGCTTAAAGAGAGCCTAGTTAAGCGAATAAACTCATTTAATAAAAGGGATATAACATCTGAATTAAAGGAGATAGATGAGCTCAGGCATAAAATAACGATGACGCTTGAAGATCGCCAAAAGGTCATAGACATCCTAAATGAACTGGCTACTGAAGAAGAGATGATAGAGTCTGATCAGGGAGGAAGATAAGGTAATTGGAAAGCGAGTCTAAAGATTTGGCTATTCCTCCTTATATATTAGAAAAATCGCGAAAACTAGGTATTACATATGAAAAATTAACAGTTGGATATCTCAAAAACATCTTAGATAAGGAAAGGAATGATGAGGTATCCCTGGAAGATGAATTAAATACACTAAATAACAAGCGATTTGAACTTGACAGGGAAAAGGGAGTCCTAAAAAGGAAATTGTTTGACGAGCTAACTAAAAATCAAATAATAGCTATAAGCTGTGGAGCTAGATATGCCTCCAATTCTATGATGAGGAGAAAATTTAACCTGAAGCCTCATAAAATGGACGGTTTTTTTAATTATTTTCTTTCAAAGTATTTAGAATTATGAATATTCTTTGATGGTGATGATGTGAAGGCTAACACTATAATAGTAAGGAAGTGGGTGCAAGTTTCAAAAACTAAAGGAATATATTAAAACAGAACGGAAGTTACTTGCTTGTGCATGAATTCCAAGACTCTTCTGAAGATACTACCTTATTTGAGAAAAGAATCTTTTTCAATAGACGATATTTCGAAGGAGACTGGTGTGCCATACCAGACAGTGTCTGAAGTAATGGGTATACTTATTGAACAAGGCTTCTTAGAAGATCGTAAGGAGAATTTTGTGGCTAAGGAGGGAGCGATTATCTCCTTGGCTATTCAGGCGATAAAGGGAGGCGCGTCTTTCAATGAGGTATTCAACATTATTAGATGGCAGGATTTTGAGAACTTCGTCGAAATGATTTTTTCCGAGTTTGGGTATAAGACTTTTAAGAACTATAGGCTTAAGAGACCAAGAATTGAGGTCGATATTCTTGCATTAAGAAATTCATATGGGCTACTTATTGACTGCAAACAGTGGCACAAAATTCTCAGCGCATCTAATCTGAATTCTGCTGTGATTAAGCAAATAGCAAGGGCAAAGATTATTCTGTCTTGCGATAAAAATTTGAAGAAGGGAACAGTGCTAGTTCCGGTTATCGTAACACTATTTCCCTCCAACCAGAAGTACTTTAACGGTGTTCCTATTGTCTCATGCGACATGCTAAAGTCCTTTATCAGCGAAGCAGATGGGAGACTGGACGAATTTCTTAAAGTATCAGTTGAAGATGGGGATACCTTAGAAAAGAATTGACGGCCATCTACTTTTTAAAGTTGATCACTAAACGGACCATCTAGACTCAAAAGTACCAAAGACTTTGTGTTGGCAATTGGCGTGTAAAATGACGTAAGGTGTAAGAGATTTGCGTTATGTTAGTTCCATATTCACTTTAATCTAGAACATCTGCTACAACTTCTGTTATGTCAAGTACCCTAAGTCCAGGTCGTGCTTTAGCTGCTGCATCGGAGAGGTTGATTTCGCATGTGGGACAGGCTGAAACAATTGCTTCAACTCCCGAATTCATAATTTCGCTTAATCTTTTGATCCCCAATTTCAGGGCAATTTCGGTGTTAGTATATCTTAGAACGCCTCCGCCTCCACAGCATGCGGATGTATTTCTATTTCTTGGAAATTCTTTTAGTTCTATACCATCTATCGCCTTCAATACGCGCCTCGGTTGGTCATAAATTTTCATGTATCTTCCCAGTTCACAGGGATCATGGTAAGCTACCTTTAATTGGAGTTTTCCCTTGAGCTTTAGACTTCCATCAGCGATGAGGTTGTCCAAGAGTTGTGAGATGTGGACGACCTTGAACCCTAAGTCCCCTAAAAGTCTTGGATATTCTTGGCTTAGCGTACGATAGCATTTCGCGCAGTTTGTAACCAGCGTTGTTGCCTTCGCATTTTTAACTGCTTTCACATTATGATCTGCAAATTCTCTGGCAAAAGAAACTTTACCAGAAAGAATCAAGGGGCTTCCACAGCACCATTCTTCATTTCCAAGGATCGTCCAGTCAAGATGCGCTGAATTCAATATTGACGTTGTCGCTGCCGCTACCTTCATCCCTGCTTTTGTCATTGCTGTACTACAGCCTGGAAAGTAGACATATTCCGCCTGGTCTTTCAGTGGGACCGAATTCCGGGCGCCTATAAGCTTGACCCATTCCGTTCTTGAAAGATCTGATAGGCCAAAGGGGTTATGGTCTTTAACTAGGTCAGCTTCTAACTTATCCAAACCTTTCGGGTAACTTCCGTTTTCAATAAGAGCCGCCCTGGCCGCCTTTATAGCATCTGCTGTTCTCACACCTGAAGGGCATCGCCAAAGACAGTATCCACAAAGCGCACAGCCATAGATTCGGTCGGCGATATATGAATTTGCCTGGATTTCCCCGTCTAATAGGGCTTTTATAATCTGGATTCTTCCTCTAGGACTGTTGCTTTCCCAGTCATTCGGGTCAGAAGTTGAACACAGGTTCCGGCACAAGCCGCAGCACATGCACATTTGGACGTCTTCGCGATAGTCCTCCAGAACATACGGTTTTTCGTTCATTTAGTCATCATCTCATGCATCTATAGGGTAGGGGCCTCCCTTCCCCTTTCCCGGATTAAGTATAAGATTTGGGTCAAAGAACCGTTTCAATTCTCTCATTAGGGACACGGTTGATGGATGTTCGATGCCAACATATTTGGCCCTTATAAGGCCTATCCCATGCTCCCCTGTTACACTTCCACCTACAGGTAAAACTATTTCCTCGTAGAGTATGTCTAAGGCGCGAAGAAAAGCTTTTCGGTGCTCCTCTATTCTTGAGTCAAATAGAAATGTTGGATGCATGTTACCGTCTCCTATATGACCGAAATTGCCTAAATCAAATCCAGCGACACCTATCTTTTCCGGTATCTTTTCGATGCTTGAAGCCACCTCCGGAAGCCTCGTAGGGGGGACGGTACAGTCCTCCATAACCGTAGTGGGCTTAAGTCTAGCGAGTGCAGGGAAGGCCGCCTTCCTAGCGTTCACAAGACTCTGTCTGTAGACTGGATCTACTGTTGTTTCAAAATAGGTAGGAGACTCTTGTCTGCAGAGCGTCACCCCCTTCTCTAACAGCACTCCTACAGCTTCCCGAACACCTCCAAAGTCCAGCAGCATAAAGTTTCCGTCTGGCACGCTCTTTATGCCTACGTAGTTGAAGGTGACTTTTGTCGTCGCCCTGCTCATAAATTCAAGCATTTCCGGAACCATGCCCGCTCTCCTAATTCTCAGGGCTGCGCGCGCTAAGGCGTCAACTGATTCGTAAATGAAGAATGCTGTAGAGTAGCTTTCCGGTAGAGGAACAACTTTCAAGGCAACCTTAGTGACGACGCCTAAGGAGCCTTCGGAGGCAACAAATAGTCTGGTTAAATCATAAGACGATACGGATTTGAGTGTTTTTGAACCTGTCTCAATTATTTTACCATTAGGAAGAACAACTTCGAGCCAGAGGACATAGTCTCTAGTCGGGCCATATTTTATTGTCCTATTTCCTGAAGCATTTGTGTTGACCATTCCTCCTATTGAGCAGGCTTGGCTGCTAGCCGGGTCAGGAGGAAAGAAGAAACCGGACTTTGCAAGTTCTTCGTTCAGGTTGTCACATAAGACTCCGGGTTCAACTACAACCATCTGGTTATCGATATTGATCGAAATAATCTTGGTCATACCTGACATGTCGAGAAGGATTCCCTTACCAACAGCTAGAGGCGATCCGGCGGCGCTCGTCCCACCACTTCTAGGTGTCACCGGTATGTGGTTTTCATTG